>OAVK01000733.1_pt1 | contig 14653 bp, 10 predicted proteins | sample 1495301 | NCBI WGS metagenome assembly OAVK01 (sample SAMEA2580094, study PRJEB22360) | human gut metagenome | biome: human gut; feature: human-associated habitat; material: faeces | place: Denmark | collected 2008/2010
GGCTCTCCTGTCTCTTTTCACTTTTTGTTTTTTGCTTTCGCTATTTCAGGGCGTTCTGCCGGTATTTGGCCGGCGTCGTTCCGTATGCTTTTTTAATAAAATCATAGACATACAAGTTAAACCCTGTATGGCCTGTTTACAGTACAAGTTAAAAATTATTTAAAAATAGTTCTATAAGCTTTGTGCAAAATATAAAAATAAACAACAAAAAGACAAGAAATATGCTTCACGTGAGTCATATAAAATAGTACAATATGCACTATGACTCATCTGTGCATATGAGAAATCATTGAAATAAATGACGAATTCTTTAGAATAATGGGTAGGGAGGAAATAATCCAGTGATTACAAGAGAAGATGTAGCAAAAAGGGCCGGTGTATCGGTCAGTGCGGTTTCCAGAACAATGAACGGCAGAGGATATGTTTCAAAGGACAAGAAGGAAGCGATCTTTAAAGCGGTGGAGGAACTGGGCTACAGGCCGAATCCTCTGAGCAATTCCCTGAAAAACAGACAGACTTATCAGCTGTGCTTTTTTGGTTCGGATATCTACAATTCCTTTTATACAGAGCTGTTCAATAAAATGTCCGATTATGCCATGGATCGCGGGTACACGTTGTTCTACTTTTCTAATTTCAGTGTGGAACGGGTAAAAACCATGCTGATGGATGGAATGATAGTAGAGAACGACAATGTGGCAGAGGAGGTACAGGCATTTTTAGGAGAACAGTTTTATATGCCGATTGTTACCGCCTCCTACGGAGTACCTGTCAAAAATTTAAAAAGGATTCCATATGTGGATGTAGATACGTACGATGCTGTGGAGATTGGACTTGCCTATCTAAGAGAGATGGGGCATAAAAAGATTGCCTTTGCTACGATGTATGATTTCTTTTATGACAGCCGTTTACATCCGAGACATGTGGCATTCAGTAATCTGATGAAGCCTGTTTATGGAAAACGATTCAGGGATTACATAATCGACAATATTGGAAATACGAGACCAGCTTTTGCCAGAGAGGATTTTTTCGAGGAAGGAATGAGCTGTGCTGACCGGTTCCTTGAACGAAAATGTGAGGCGACTGCCATTTTCTGCTTTAATGATGAATTTGCTATGGGTATGCTGAGGCGCTTTGAACAACTGAATATCAAGGTTCCTGATGATATATCAATTCTCGGCATTGACGGCATTGAAAACAGAAAGTATGTGACACCGTTTCTTTCTTCTGTGTCTTTAAATATCAGGGAGCAGGCTGAGTGCTGCGTCAGTACCTTGCTGGATATGATTGAGGGGCGTAGAGTAAACTATTTTAACTCCTTCAAACCGCATCTGAGCGAGGGGGATTCGGTAAAAAAATTGTAACTCAATAATTATGATTTATAAATTTAAAGGAGGAATTTAAACTATGAAAAAGAACGGACTACAGAGAAATTTGGCGCTGACCATGGCTGCGGTTATGGCATTGTCTTTGACTGCCTGCGGCACATCATCATCAAATACCGGTAGTGACAAGACAACGGTGTCGGGTGATGGCCAGCAGACTGCCAGTATGCCCGCAGATCCGGCGGACTTAAAGGGATCTATCATCGTGGGTGGCTGGCCTTCTGGAGATGATGGCTTTAAAGCAGCTCTGAATGGATTTCATGATAAATATCCAAATATTGAAGTGGAATTCCAGTTTACCGATACAACCAGCCACCACCAATCCCTGGCTACCTCCCTGGCAGCAGGCTCAGGGGCTCCTGATGTGGCGATGGTTGAAGGCGCTTACATTGCCCAGTACCGCGATTCCAAAGCTCTTACCAATCTTTTGGACGAGCCTTTCAACGCGGAAAAATATAAAAATGATTTTGTTGCTTTAAAATGGGATCAGGCGTATTCTGTTGATAAGTCCCAATTTGTTGCAGTACCATGGGATGTTGGACCTTGCACGTATTTCTACCGCACTGATGTGTTTGAAGAATGTGGACTTCCTACCGACCCGGCTGAGGTGGCAGAACTTATGAGTACCTGGGATGGCGTTTTGAAAGCTGCAAAAGCCGTCAATAAGCCGGGGGAGAGATGGCTCGTTCCCAATGCAGCCTACTTCTATCAGCTGATGTACTGTAACAGGGATTACTATGATGAGAAAATGAATTTGAAACTGGATCGCGAGGGTGATCTTGACTGCTTAAATGCGATTATCGATTTAAGAGCGGATCAACTGGATATGAACGTGGATATGTGGAGCACGGAGGCTTATGCGGCCTATGCAAGCGGCGCTTGTGTTTCTGTGGCAACCGGAGGCTGGTTTGGTGGATTTTTAAAAACAGATATTGATCCGGACGGCACCGGACATTGGGGAGTTGCCGAACTGCCAGGTGGAATTCCTCACTGTAACTGGGGCGGTTCTTTCCTTGTAATTCCGGAACAGAGCAAGAATAAAGAAGCGGCGTGGGCGTTTATTGAGTACATGCTCTGCAACGCGGAACCGCAGAATGAGATGCTGGAAGCAGTTGATTATTTTCCCGCATATACGCCTGCCTATGACAACACGGCGATCTATGACGCAGAAGATCCATATTTTGGCGGACAGAAGACAAAAGCACTCTGGGCCTCCATCTCCGAGGATCTGGAACCTGTATTTAATACTATCATGGATGTAACGGCCGAGGGGTGTATCTACAATTCCGTTAATGCCGGTCTTAATCAGGGCCTTGATGCTCAGGGGATCAAGGATCTTCTTGCAAAGGATATCGAAGATGCTACCGCAGAGCTTAAAAATCAGCAGATCCAGGTATATAAGGATGCCGGTTTATGGAATGAATAGAAGGAGGGGCACCGATGGGGAAAAAGGGAAGAGGGAGAAAAGGATTCTTAAAAGTCCTCTATGAAAACAGAGTCGCATACGTGTACATAGCACCATTTTTTATGCTGTTTGCGATATTTAGTTTGTTTCCGATCGCCATGGGCTTCGGGCTCAGTTTCTTCCGATGGGATGGAATGTCAGCTATGCATTTTATCGGGTTAGAAAATTACTTGAACTTATTTAAGGACGTGCTGTTTTGGAAGGCGCTTAGAAATACGCTGGTCATTGGAATTATTGCTCATATTCCTATTTTATTTGGAGGACTGGTGCTGGCCTATATCCTGAATGCAAAGCTGATTCGGGGAGAGAACATTTTTAAGACGATTTACTTTATGCCCATGGTTACCAGTTCCGTTGCAATTTCAATTATATTTATGCAGCTTTTTAGTAATAACTACGGACTGATTAACTTTATTGGAAGCTTTTTCGGGTTTGGTAAGGTGAACTTGCTTGGAGGTGACTGATCGCTCATTAAAGTGGCAGTAATCGTTATGTTTGCATGGAAGTGGATTGGCTGGAACATGGTTATCTACCTCGCGGGGATGCAGGGGATCAGCCATGACATCTATGAGGCATCCAGAATCGATGGGGCAAGCCATATACAGACAATCTCCAAAATTACGATTCCACTGCTTAAACCGATTATAATTTTCACATTGATCCAATCCACCATAGGAATGTTTAACCTCTTTACGGAACCATTTATTCTGACGAATTCCAGCTGGACAGGGGGAATCAACAATGGCGGCCTTACACTGATGATGTATCTGCTTAATAAAGCGCCTCAGGGAGGTACAGCTTATGGCTATGCGTCGGCTGTTGCCTATGTGATTACAGTGTTCATTGTACTGTTTTCCGTAATCTTTAACAAGATGTCCAAGGACAGGCAGCCGGTGAAGAGGAGGAGATAAACGATGAAGTATGTGAGAAAAGCAATTCTGTATCTGGTATTGGGGCTGATTGCGCTGATTATGCTGCTCCCATTTTATATGATGTTTGTTATGTCCAGCCTCACGACCAACGAGATTTATTCTTTTCCGCCTCATATCTGGTTCGGCAGCAGTCTGGTGAAGAATTTTCATACCATGATGGGGCAGATCGATATTGTAAAGGCATTTATCAATAGCTGTATCATTTCGATTTCCTATACATTTCTCTGCCTGCTGTTTTGTTCTATGGGCGGTTATGCGTTTGCAACGTATGATTTTCCGGGAAAGAACAAGCTGTTTGCCATTCTGCTGGGAACGATGATGATTCCGTTTACCGCCGGTATTATACCATGGTTTATGATGATGTCGAAATTCGGCTGGATCAATAGCTATCAGGCACTTATTATTCCGAACTGTGCCAATGCGTTTGGTATTTTCTGGATGCGCCAGTATTGTCAGAACAATGTCCCGATCTCCCTTAGAGAAGCGGCTAAAATTGATGGATGCAGCGAGTGGACGATTTTCTTCAGGGTTATAAGCCCGATACTGATTCCTGCGTATTCGGCTCTCGGGATTATGCAGTTTGTAAATACATGGAATGACTTTATGCAGCCTTTGCTGATACTACGTAAACCAAGCATGCAGACATTACCCCTGGCTTTGAAATCTATGGTCTCTGACCGAGGTAATGACTACGGCGCGATTATGCTTGCCAGTACCTGCGCGGTTTTGCCTTTGCTGGCGGCTTTCCTGTGTGCGTCAAAGTTCTTTATGTCAGGGCTGACGTCGGGAGCGGTAAAAGAGTAGGTGCAGCATAAAAAATAAGATAAGTTTAATTATACATAAAGGAGACTAAATACTATGGGCATTCATTTTGGAGTTGATTATTACCCGGAACACTGGCAGAGAGATCGGTGGGAGACCGATGCTGAATTGATGAAGGAGATGGGGCTTACGGTAGTCCGAATGGCTGAATTTTCCTGGCACAAGCTGGAACCGCAGGAAGGAAAGTATGACTTTGCATGGCTGGACGATGCCATCGACCTGCTGGGCCGCTATGGAATCAGGACGATTGTGGGAACGCCTACGGCCGCTCCGCCTGCCTGGATGGCAAACCGCTATCCTGAGATTCTTCCGGTGGACCGGGAGGGGCGGGGAAGAGGCTTTGGGGGGCGTCACCATGACTGCCAGTCCAATGCCGTATACCGTGGGTTTGTGCGGAAAATTGTGACTGCTATGGCCGTTCATTATAAAGATAATCCGAATGTCATCGGATGGCAGCCGGACAATGAGCTGGGAAACAGCCATCATGATTTGTGTATGTGCGAAAGCTGCCGGAAGAACTTCCAGGGATGGCTCGAAAAGAAATACGGTACTGTGGACCGCTTGAATGAAGCCTGGGGCAATGCCTTCTGGAGCCAGGAGTACAATGAATTTTCGGAAGTATTTACACCGAGGATTACAGTGACAGGTGAAAACCCATCCGCTATGCTGGACTGGAAATGCTTCTGTTCTGACTTGATTGTGGATTTCATGAAGGAGCAGACCGATATTATCCGCAAACACTGCCCGAACCATTTTATTACCCACAATTATATGGGCTTTGCCGATAAGGTGGACTACTATGATTTGGGAAAAGAACTGGATTTTGTCAGTCATGACCAGTATCCCGGCGGATTTTTCGCCGATGAGTCCCATGGACGCGGCGATATCCTGGCCTCCACCCTGGATGTGGTAAGAAGCTACAAAAATAAAAACTTCTGGATCATGGAGCAGCAGTCAGGAATCACCGGCTGGGAAGTGATGGGGCGTGCGCCGGCGCCGGGGCAGCTTTCCCTGTGGTCCCTCCAGTCGGTGGCTCACGGAGCCGATGCGGTGGTGTATTTCCGCTGGAGAGTCTGCGCAATGGGGACGGAGCAGTACTGGCACGGAATTCTGCCTCACAGCGGTAATCCCGGCCGCAGATATTACGAGCTGAAGGAGATGATACGGAAGGCGGCTCCATTGATGGAAAAGATGGAGGGCTCCATGCCCGCTCCGGAAGTCGGCATCGTATATTCGTTCCGGCAGAATTACGCCCTTCAGATTCAGCCGCAGAATCCCAATATGTCTTATACTGAGCAGATTCAGGAGTACTACAGGGCATTTTACGACAGACAGATTCCTGTGGATTTCGTGCCGGATGACGGGGATTTCGGCAAATATAAGCTGCTTGTCGCGCCGCTTCAGTATCTGATGAATTCCGAACTGGAGGAACGTTACTTCCGTTATGTGAAAAACGGCGGCCATTTAGTCCTTACCATGCGAACCGGAGTGAAGGATGAGACCAATATCTGTATGACTGACCGGGAACTTCCGGGACGGCTGTCTGAGCTTACGGGCTCGGAGGTATTGGATTATGACTGCTTAAGAGATGCAAGAGTATCGGCGGTATTTCAAAATGAAAGCCACACAGCCCGAAACTGGTGTGACATCATAACCGTGAAGGAGGGAGCGGAGGTCCTTGCAGTCTATGGCAGTGAATTTTATGCGGGAGAGCCTTGCGTTACTAAGAATGAATACGGACAGGGCTGCTGTTACTACATCGGAACGGAGCCTGACGAGGCGTTCATGGCGGCCCTGGTCCGGTATATGACAGGTGCAGCAGGGATCGCAGCGTTGGGAAATGCGGATGAAGGTGTAGAGCTTGCCGCCAGAGAAAAAGCTGATCGCAGATGGATCTTTGCTATGAATCATACAGACCGGGAGAGGACTTACTCCGTGGATTCCTCCTATCGGCTGGTCTATGGCGAAGAGGCAGGGAAGCTTAATGGATATGAGGTACAGATACTCGAGAGGAAGATTTAAAATGGTAGCATAGCTGCTGTGTTATTCTGGGTTTTGTATTCTGGACTCAGAATGTGGATTGAAATAAGGTAATCAGAGATTCTGATGATATGTGAGGCCGTCTTAGGATTACCGCTTACGGCCCACCGAAACGTTTCGTTACCCGAATATACATAAAAATGACCGGGAGTGTCGGACACAGAATGGGAGTGTCCGCTGCTCACGGTCATTTTTATGGCAGACGGGAGCCGGCTTTTTCTTCTTACATCATATCTTAAATCCTCTTCCGTGGTAATTTTATTTTTACTTCTTCTGAAACCACGCCCAATTCCTGTCATAATTCCATTATATATTCAACCGGTGGAGAAAGGCTGCAGCTTGTTAATCAGCATAATTAACGACCGCTCGTTGCCGAATCCAATGATTTGAAAATCTTCAACGGGGAGTGCGGCAGTAAAAAAATAATATTATTGTGATAAAAACGGTAAAATTTTACTGGATTAAAAGTGGAAAATATAATCGTAGGCACGTTTAGTTAAAAAATAGTCAATTTTATTATAACAAATGCACAAAAATAAGACCGTAAAATCAGGCATAATATTGAAAATGTGATTTTTACTTAGTAAAACATTGAATATTTTACTAATGTGTGTTACGATGTATTTACCAAAAGTTAAGGAGGAAATAATTATATGAAAAAGACAATTGCGGTGATTGCGGCTCTTTCTGTGGCGGCTGTGACAGTACTGAGCGGGTGTGGGGCGAAGGCTGACAGCCAGGCAAACGGCGGCAAGGTAAAGATCCGTTTTGCATCGTGGGACAATGCAGAGGATCTGGATAAGCAGCAGGCGCTGGTAGACCAGTTTAACGCCAGCCATGACGACATCGAGGTCTCGCTGGAAGCTTACGGAAGTGAGTATGATACAAAGATTAGTGCCGGCATGGGATCGGGAGATACGCCGGACGTGCTCTACATGTGGGATTACCCGTCCTACTATGAAGGCCTGGAACCGCTGGATTCCTACATAGAAAAAGAGGGCGCAGATTATAAGGACAACTACTACGACGCGTTATGGCCATATAACTCCAAGGGAGATTCGGTCTATGGCATTCCGGTAGGCTTTACCACACACGCGCTGTTTTATAATAAGGATATTTTCGCACAGGCGGAAGTCGCTGAACCGACCAATGACTGGACATGGGACGATCTGATGGCGGCAGCGAAGACGATCACCGAGAAGGTGGACGGCGTGAAGGGCTTTTCCTTCCAGATGAAGCCGGATCCGTACGATTATGAGATGTATTTATGGAGCAACGGAACCGCGTTTGTAGATAAGGACGGAAACCTCGATGGAAATTTAAACTCCGACAAGGCAGTTGACGCTGTCGCCATGTTCCAGAACATGGAAAAGGACGGATACGGGGTGGCTACGGAGAAGAACGGTACAGACGAGTTCAGAAGCGGCCAGACAGCCATGTATATCTACGGCGCATGGTCGATTGCCGCCTTTAATGAGGACGGCTTAAACTACGGCATTGTCGATATTCCGGCATTTGCGGGAGCGGGCCATGATTCTGTCAGCATCTTAAGCTCCTCAGGCGTATCGATTTCCAAGGATTCCAAGAACAAAGACGCCGCCTGGGAGTTTGTGAAATACTGGACAGGCGAGGAGATGAACAAGGCGAGAATCGGCTATGAGCTTCCGGCTTTAAAGTCTGTCGTAGAGTCCGAGAAGATCCTGGACGATCCGGCCAACGCTCCATTTTACTCCATGCTGGAGCAGAGCAGCGGCTACACACCTGCAAGCTTTATTGTAGACAACTGGTCCGAGCTTAAGGACACCCTGGATCTGACCTTTGAGCGTGTCTATAACCCGAGTACCATGGAAGATCCGGCTGCCGTACTGAATGAGGCGGTATCCGAGATGCAGTAAACTGCAGACATTCCCCGCAGCAGGCAAACCCTGTGCGGGGAACTTAAATGGAGGTAAATCATGGAGAAGAAAAGTTTCCTTAGAAAGGCAACTCCCTATCTGTTCATCCTGCCGTGGATCATCGGGTTCATCGTCTTTACAGCAGGCCCCTTAATACTGTCGCTGGTGATGAGCTTCTTTGACTGGCCGATCACATCGACGCCGACGTTCCGTGGACTGGGGAATTATGTGGAAATGTTTACAAAGGATAAACAGTTTTACAAATCTCTGGTCATCACATTAAAATATGCCGCAATCTTCGTACCCCTTAACATGATTATCGCCCTGTTCCTGGCCATGCTGATCACGCAGCCGGTAAAGGGTGTCAAAATTTACAGAACCATTTTCTATATCCCCGCAGTCGTATCCGGCGTTGCCATCTCCATCATCTGGGGATGGATTTTAAACGGCAACTACGGCGTGTTAAACTATCTGCTCTCCCTGCTGGGAATCGAAGGCCCCAACTGGCTGGTGGATCCTTCCTGGGCGCTTCTGGCCGTTATTCTGGCGAGCGCGTTCGGCGTGGGGACCATGATGCTGATATTCTATACGGATATCAAGAGCATTCCCATCGATTTATATGAGGCTGCTTCCCTGGACGGCGCCAGCCCGGCGAGACAGTTCTTTTCCATCACACTGCCGATTATCACGCCGACGATTCTGTTTAACTTGATTACATCGTTAATCAGCTCATTCCAGCAGCTGACCCTCGTCATGCTGCTCACAAACGGCGGACCGTTAAAATCTACATATTTCTACGGGATGTTTACCTACAACAACGCGTTCAAGCACCACAAGCTGGGATACGCAAGTGCCAACGCATGGGTGATGTTTGTCATTATCCTGTTCCTGACAGCCCTCGTATTCAAGTCCTCCTCTGCATGGGTATTCTATGAGACCGAGGCCAAGAATTCCAAGAAGAAGACCAAGAAAGGCAGGAAGTAATTATGAGTATGTCGAAAAAATCAAAGATCATCATCTACGTGCTTTTGACCATTATGGCCCTCTATTTCCTGTCACCGTTCGTCTATATGCTGTTTACCACATTTAAGACGGAAGCGGAAGCCATCGCCTATCCGCCTAAGATGTTCCCGAAGAAATGGCTGGGGGAAAACTAATTAAACGCATGGAACGCACAGCCCTTCGGACGTTACCTCTGGAATTCCATTGTGGTAACGGTCGGAACCACGGCGGGACAGATTATCTCCTGTTCGCTGGTGGCCTATGGCTTTGCAAGATATAATTTCAAAGGCAAAAATGTCCTGTTCATGATTCTGCTGTCCACCATGATGATCCCCTGGGATGTGACGATGATCCCGCAGTATATGGAATTCAAGATATTTGGATGGATCAATACCTTAAAACCGCTGATCGTACCGGCCTGGTTCGGTTCTGCCTACTATATTTTCCTGATGAGGCAGTTCCTGATGGGCGTGCCGAAGGACTTTGAGGAGGCGGCCAGAATTGACGGCGCCAATGCATTCCAGATTTACTGGCGGATTTTTATGCCGATCATGAAGCCGCAGTTAATCTTAGTCGGCGTTTTGAACATGATCACCGTGTGGAACGACTACCTTGGGCCACTCATTTTCTTACAGGACAGGAGTAAATTCACCCTGGCTCTCGGGCTGGCATCCTTTAAGGGTGTTCACAGCACAAAGATCATACCGATGCTCTGTATCACAGTCATCATGATTCTGCCCCCGATCATTGTGTTCCTCTTTGCACAGAAACACATCGTGGAGGGAACGAGCGGAGCGATTAAATAATAGGAGACAACTATGGAAAGACGTAAAAAGAAACGATGGGAAGATGAGACAATCACAGGAATCGGAAGACGCGGAGCCAGAACCTCATTTTATGGGGATTCTGCCAGACATGTGAGCTTAAACGGCGACTGGAGATTTCTGTATCTGGAAGCGCCGGAATTTTCTCCGGCTGGATTTGAAGAGCCGGGAAGCGGGGCGGGCTGGGATACCATCGATGTCCCCTCCGTATGGCAGATGCGGGGATACGATCATATGCACTATACGGATGTCCTGTACTTATTCCCGGTCAATCCCCCATACATACCGTCGAAGAATCCTACAGGCATCTATAAGAGAAGCTTTGTTCTGGACGACGCCTGGCTTGCGGGAGATACGATTCTCAAATTCCACGGGGTGGACAGCGCCTGTGACATCTGGGTCAATGGCGTCCACGCCGGTTACAGCAAGGTGAGCCGTCTGCCCGCAGAGTTTGATGTCACCTCTCTGGTGAAGCTGGGAGAAAATGACGTCACAGTCCGTGTATACAAGTGGTCGGACGGAACGTATCTGGAGGACCAGGATATGTGGTGGTTTTCCGGAATTTACAGGGATGTGGAACTGATTAATGAGCCCAGGAAGGCGGTCCTGGACTGCCGCGTGACGGCGGTTCTGGACACGGCCTGCGAATGCGGCCGGGCCGCCATCGACCTGACGGTAAAGGGAGCCGGAAGCGGAACCTGGAGCCTGCTTGACGGGGAACTTCTGGTGGCAGAGGGGGATTTTACCTCCTCCGGAGACCAGAAGGAGATAAGAATCACAGCCGAAGCCGGAACGGTGCATCCGTGGACTGCGGAGACCCCTTACCTATACCGGATCAGAATCCGGTTTGAGGACCATGAGATCACGGTCCGGACCGGCTTCCGCACCATAGAGATCAAAGACGGTAATTTTACCGTCAATGGAACCGCCATTCTGTTAAATGGTGTCAACCACCACGACTACAGTCCGACCGAGGGGCGCGCCGTCACGTATGAGCAGATGAAAAACGATGTGATTCTGATGAAACAGCACAATATCAACGCGCTCCGGTGTTCCCATTATCCGGCTGCCGACTGCCTGTACGATCTGTGTGATGAATACGGCCTCTATGTGATCGACGAGGCGGATCTGGAGTGCCACGGTTTCGAATGGGTGGAAAACTATACCTGGATCTCCGATGATCCTGCGTGGGAGACTGCCTACGTGGACCGTGCCGTCCGCATGGTAAGACGGGATTTCAACCATCCCTCCATCATCATGTGGTCCCTCGGCAATGAATCCGCCTTCGGCTGTAATTTCGTGAAGAGCGCGGAAGCGGTGCGGACGATGGATCCGTCCAGACTGGTCCACTACGAGGGCGATTTCGAGGCGGAGGCGGCGGACGTCTACTCCACCATGTACACCTGGCTGGATAAGCTGGAAGAGATCGGCCGCGGCGAAAAGGGGAATCAAAAACCCCATGTCATGTGCGAATACGGCCATTCCATGGGAAACGGAGCCGGATGTCTAAAGGCCTACCAGGACCTGTTCCGCAAATACAAACGGCTGCAGGGCGGTTTTATCTGGGAATGGTACGATCACGGATTCCTCACAAAGGATGAGGAAGGCCATGAATATTACCGGTACGGCGGCAGCTACGGAGATTTCCCCAACAACGGGAATTTCTGTATCGACGGCCTTCTGATGCCGGACCGCACGCCGTCGCCGGCGCTTGCCGAGTACCGGCAGGTGATTGCCCCGGTGGAAATCCGGAAGAAGACGGGCAGCGGGCGCGAGATTCTTTTAAAAAACTGGTATGATTTTAGCGGCCTGTCCCATCTCTGCGCGAAATGGTGGATTTCCTGTGACGAGACCGTACAGGAAGAGGGCGTGATCGAAAATCTGAATGCCGGGCCGGGAGAGGTCTGCCGTCTGGAAATTCCATACCGGCCTTTTATGCCGGAGAGCAATACGGATTACTACTTAAATGTGTCGGTCTGTCTGAAGGAAGACGCCCCCTACGCTGGAAAGGGCCACGAAGTATCCCGCGGGCAGTTTCTGCTTAAGGAGCATCTGGAGACAGCCGTGCTCCATGAGGCGGGCGGCCGCCTTGTGACGGAGGATGACGGTATCTTCTTTAAAGTAAAGGGCGAATCGTCAGAGGTGGTGTTCCATAAGATCTACGGCCGGCTGGAGCGCTGGACGGTGGCTGGAAAGCCATACGTGACGGCGGGGCCTGAGGTGACGGTTTACCGGGCAACCATAGACAACGATATGTATAAGAAGGATGACTGGATGAATAAATACTTCATACAGCTTCCGGATGAGCAGATGGAGTATTTCAGGACCGAAGAGCATGAGAACCGTGTCGATGTGACGATCGGTACGTATTTTGGCTGCTTAAACCAGTCGTGGGGATTTTTGTGCGACTATCACTATACGGTGTATGGAGACGGCGCTGTGACCTGCCGCCTGGAAGGAAAGCAGATTCAGCGCGGGAAAGCGGAGCCGGGATTTCTGCCCCGCATCGGTATCCGGATGAAGGCGTCAAAGGACCTTCAGAAGGCCGCGTGGTACGGCCTTGGCTTCCAGGAGAATTATGCGGACAGCAGGGAAGCGGCATTTATGGGAGTCTACCGTTCCGATGTGGACGGCATGTCCACCAATTACGTATATCCGCAGGAAAACGGCCATCGGGAAGAGGTCTCCTGGTACTCGCTTGGCGATGGGCAACGCAGTCTTCTGGTGACGGCGGATCAGCCTCTGGGGCTGAATATCCACAATTACACGGAGGAGAGCCTGGAAGAAGCAAAGTATCCGTGGCAGATCAAGGAGGCGGAGGATGTGATCATCCATATGGACTACCTCCATTCCGGTCTGGGAAGCAACAGCTGCGGCCAGGAACAGGAAGAGGCGTATAAGGTGAAACGCCAGGATTTTGCCCTGAGCTTTACCATGCGGGCAGTCGATGCGGCGGAAGATGTAGCACAGTCGAAAATAAAATATCTGGATTAAAGGAAGGAAGCGTGGAAAAGACGTGATAAGAGAGCGATTTTCAGAACACATAAGGAATTACTTAAGCGATGACTCGTGGATGATCCTCGAGGATCATTACGATCCGGAGGAGAATTTAAAATACGAAAGCCTTTTCTGCCTTTCCAATGGATATCTGGGAACGAGAGGCGCATACGAGGAACGGGCGGCAAAGAGTATTCCCTGTACCTATATTAACGGCGTTTTTGATAAATCGGAGACCTTCATGAGAGAACTGGCCAATTTACCGGACTGGCTGGGGATAAAGCTCTATGTGGAGAAGGAGCTGATCGGCATTGAGACGTGCAGAGTCCTGGAATTTTCCAGGGCTCTGGATATGAAGCACGCGCTGCTGGCCAAACGGTTTGTCCTGGAAGATAAGAAGGGGAGGAGGACCGAGGTGGAGGGAATCCGGATGGTAAGCCGGGCTAACGTCCACCGCATGGGAATCCGCCTCTTCGTGACGCCGTTAAACTACAGCGGGATCATCGAGGTGGAAAATATCATCGATGGCTCCGTCATAAACTTCTGCGATGCGCCTCGCTTTAAGGTGAAGCATACCAGGCTGCTCACAAACTGCCCGCTTACCGACAAAGGCGCCTATGTGGAGGTGACGACGAGAGACCGGAAGCTCTGCGTGGGAACCGGAAGCCTTATGGAGGCCTACGCCGGGGGCAGACCCGTGATGAAGAACCGGAGCTTCGGGGCGTTTGGCGAAACCGCCGTAGAATTTCAGGATTTTGACGCGGAAGAGGGAAAGGCTGTGGAGGTGGTAAAATACGCCTCCGTCTATACGGAACGCGAAGTCCCGGATTATGAGCTTCACTGCCGTGTAAGAGACGAGATTAAAGGCTTTGCCGCCGACGGCTTCGAGACGGAGATGAGCCGCCACATCGAGGTGTACGCCCGCATGTGGGATGAGGCCAACATCGAGATCCGGGGCGATTTTGATCTGGACCGCGCCGTTCGTTTTACACTTTTCCATCTGATGAGCACGGGCAGCGAGCACGACGACAGGGTTAACGTGGGAGCCAAGCTTTTGAGCGGCGAGGAATACGGAGGCCATGCGTTCTGGGATACGGAGCTGTTCATGCTGCCGTTCTTTGCCTGCGTGTTCCCGGACACGGCCAGGAATCTGGAAAACTACCGGTACCGCCTTCTGGATGCGGCAAGAGCCAATGCGGCAAAGAATGGCTACCGCGGGGCCCAGTATCCCTGGGAATCGGCGGACGACGGCACGGAGCAGTGCCCGGACTGGACCATCGAACCGGACGGCACC
>OAVK01000735.1_pt1 | contig 14590 bp, 22 predicted proteins | sample 1495301 | NCBI WGS metagenome assembly OAVK01 (sample SAMEA2580094, study PRJEB22360) | human gut metagenome | biome: human gut; feature: human-associated habitat; material: faeces | place: Denmark | collected 2008/2010
AGGAGCAACAGGGACTGATTTAAGCCCCTTCACTCCTATAAAGGAAAAAGTGAAGAGGCCCACAACCTCAAAAGTAAAAAAAATTTATTCTATTTTTTTACGGAGCTTTCTCAAAAGCCGTTTCTTCCGCTTACTCACTGCCTGTTGAGTGACTCCGAGACGGGCTGCCAGTTCACCTTCCGTAATCCCAGAAAAGAACAAAGCATCAATCAACAGCCGTTCCTCCACGTTCAGTTCATCCAATGCCAGATACAGTCTGCGGTTATCTTCAGCCCGGATCATCTCCTCCTCAATTCCCGGAGCCGAGCGGACCACATGATATTCCGCATTCACTCCTTCCTCTTGGAACCGTTCCAGCGACATCTCTATTTGCCGGATGACACGGTTCTGATATCGTTCCGCTTCACGGGCTTTATGATAGGCACAATAAACTTCTCTGCTCACTTCCACACGTTCTCTCTGTACAATAATGGTATAAATCCTTTCTTCCGCCATAGGGCTTGTCCTCCAATTCTTGAAATTTGAAATGAAGAACAAGCCCGGTGGTGAACGGCACCGGATGATATGGACAGAAACACCGAATGCATAAGGACTGGATGATGCGTAATTTTTTGCCTCCTGCTGCCTGTGTCTGTCTTTTTTCTGTTTTAATCGCTGCTCCCTATTCCCTGCTGGGAACAGAGACACAGACTGCCTTTGTTTTAGGCCGATTCTGTTTTTTGTGTTACAGCTGACCTATAATATCGCTGCTTTTAATCAGCAGCGGCAATGAAATCAACCAACGCAAAAAAATCCCCCCAAACATCAGCGGTGCTCAGGGAGATTTATTTTATGACCATGTTAAAAAACCCTCGCAGCACAGCTTTTTTTTGACGGGCTGTCGGGTTAACTGTATGTTAAATAATCCACAATGTCAGCTTAAATGAGATTATAAAATAGGGGAGGGGGATATTTAGGGAATTTTCGGGGAGAATTGGGGGGAGGCTTCGGCACCTTTCGACAAAAATACCGAGAAGCACAGTGTCTCCTCGGTATTTTTCAGAATGATTCATTTTTTGTTTTCATCAACAAAGCGGTATCCAATGCCCCAGACGTTTTTAATATATTCCCGGTTGTAGGCTGTCAGCTTTTTCCGAAGAGTCTTAATCTGGCTTTTTACTGCTTCATCTATATCATATGCATTTTCATTATTCCAGACCAGGCTGTAGAGCTGTTCTTTGCTCAGAACCTGGCCTGCATGGCTTGCCAAACAGAAAAGCAGGTCAAACTCCTTGCGGGTCAACTTTAATTCCTTGCCGTCCAACATCACAATCCTTCGCTCCGGATCAATCAGCAGGTCCATGCCAAACGCTAATGTATAGCAGCGGCTTTTCGGAGCTTTTAAATTGACATATAGATCCATCAAAGATTCTGCCTGTGCCAGGCACTCCTCCAGCTCATATGGTTTTTCCAGATATGCGTGGGCTCCTGCCTGATAGGTTGACAGCTTTGTTTCCCGTCCTGGTTTAGAGGATAAGACTAATACAGGGGTTGTTTTGGTACTCCTTATGATTTTAAGTAATTCCTGCCCATCTGCTTCTGCCAGAGCAATATCCATAATTACAAGACAATATTCCTGTTCCATGAAACGCTTGATTCCATCTGAAACGGAACATGCATAATACGCATCTGTAGTAGCATTTTGGAGAGCATATTTAATCTCACGACAAACATTCAAATCATCATCAATAATAAGGACCTTTTTCTTCATGCTATCCCTCTTTTCTACATATGCGTTTTTCTGATACAGACATACTCACAATTTTTTTGGCAATTCTATATTGGCAGAAAAACTAGTGCTGCATCCAGTCAGAAACCGCACTTCCAGTGCTGAATATTTTGTCAGCCTGCAAGGCGGAGGAAGGAAGCGGAGTGGTTCCTCCGCTGACTGACGACAACGCGGCAGATGGCAAAATAGGCAGTGCTGAAAGTGCGGTTTCTGGCCGGATGCAGCACTAGTATAAAATTATCTCTATGCTTTTTCATCATCGAGTCTGTAGGTCCTCTCTAAAAACTAGACTCAACCGCCGATATCTCATCTGCTTCCTCCTCATTGATGCAATACGCCTTTCTGTCAAGCCGGCCGGTGTAAACAATTGATTTTCCTTCCACCTCAAACTGCAAAACAGGCTGGTCGGTAAGCGGGTAAGCCGTCCCATCCGCTCTGTCCATCACATAAAGCCTGTATTCATCCGCACGATTGATGTAGAGGAAGCGGTGATCCGTCAAAAAGAAAAATTCTGTAATCAGGCCAGGAATGACGCCGTTTTCTCCGGTCTGAACATCATAGGCTGCCACCTCAAGCCGGTCCGTGGTGTAATAAATCTTCTGCCCATCGAAAGCCAGACTCCCCTTCACGGGGCAGGGGCCTTCAATCGTGTCCATACGCCCGGTAAGCAAATCCATGGTTCGGATATCGTTTCCCAGGAGATAAAGCGTATTGCCACTGTGGAAGAACGCCCAAACATCTTCCAGAAAAGCCTGCGTACCCTGTTGGGCCGCAGCATCAAACAGGGTGTTGATTCCGCTGCCCAAAAAGACCTGCTCAAACGAGCTTTGGACGTCCTCGTATACAATACGTTCCTGAAACGTCTCCAAGTCCACTTCTATGAGCAGGATCCGTTCAATCCATTCATACCGGCCGGATTTGTTGTAGTCATTGCGGAAATAGTAAACATATCTCCCATTGCCATAGATGCACCGCCCTATGGTTGACGACAGCAGCAGCGGATCAGGCACAAGCCGGCCCCGCTGCCCGGTCCCCTTATCCTCGAAGAGAAGGGTTTCTGCGGTTTCATCAAACCAGACAATGTAACGTTTATTTTCAAATCTGCTGCGGTGCGCCGCATTGTAAATATCGTACCCCGTGTCGCTTCGGTGCCCGTCTGCACCCCCTGTCATGTTTATAATCAGCAACAGGGATAGCACAACCACGGCTCCCCGTCCTTTACCACCCTTCCTGCCATGATTCCATGCGGCAGAGTTCCTTCGGAATATCACATAAAGCATGGCTGCCAGAAGAAACAGTGCAGCGCCAGTGAGAAGTATAATCACCTCACCTGTGATTTCGCAGAATAACACGCTTTCCTGCCGGGGCAAAGGATCTGCCGCCCTCTCGGCGCCACGCAGAAAGACCAACGGGCCTGGCAGGAAACACCAGACTGTCTCGTTTTGAATGGCATAATACGGAAGTAACAGCAAGGCAGAGGACATAATCAGGGTCATTGCATACTTTTGAATCAGAACGGACAGAAACAGGACCAGCGCCGCAAAAAGCAGGCTCCCAAACCACCGGCTTGCGGCCATCCACAGGAAGGCTTTGGTAAGCGTCAGCGCTTTGTACGTGCCTGATAGCAAGGGAGGTTTTGCAGCGGATAGTCTCCATGCGGCAGTCCATACCGCACCCCGTAGAAAGCTGCACGTTGTTTGCCACATAGGGCAGATATCCATTGTCCCTCAGATGATCAGAGAGAAGGCCGGTGAGCATCTTCTCATCATCGACCACCATTATTTTATACGCCATAAAACCGCCTCTTTTCTCTGAGCATAAATGATAAATATCAAAAATCAGTCAAGGTTTTCATTTTCCTATGGCTGCCGGAACTTCACAAAACGAACAGGAATATACGTTATCTCTCAAAATCAATCTGTACTAATTTTTTTCCATTCGGCAGAATACGCTCCAACGTCTTGATTGAGCGGTACTCAATTTCAAGCATTGCCTGTTCCAACGCGTGCTCTTCTATCTGATGATGTACTTGTTCCACCCCGTCGAACGTATGCAGATATGGTGAATCCGACACCCAGTTGCCTTCCAGGTTCAATTGAATTATACATGAAACGTACTTCGGGCTTACATGGTTGATAACGTTCTGGAAACTTTCATATCCAATGTACTCAATTAACAGATTTGCAATCACCAGGTCTGCTTTTGGCAGCTGATTCGTTTCATCTGTTAAATTGATACAAAGACATTCCAGAAGCCCATCCAGTTCCGGGTATCTTAGAATCACTTCTTTTAGATAAGAGGGGTTGATATCAATTCCATATACTTTCTCAAATTTACTTTTTTGAATGTGCTCAAGGCCATTGCCGCCTGCAATACCCAATATCATTACACTGGAGATGGAATAAGCGTCAAACTGGCCTTTCATCATTTCATTCATGGCCTGTAACTGCATAACAGAATCCAGCTTCATATGATTTTCATAATCAGCCAGTGGAATTTCCTCCCATGGATTTTTCATTTGGTTACCTCTTACCGTATAAGTAATTTCTTTGAATCTTTATATGAGGGAACTACCTTAAATCAGGTTCCAGGCCATTCAGCAAAGCGTTACACTGAACGCATCTCTGTTCATAATAACTATACCGATGTCCGCAAGAAGGGCATGTCCACCTTTTGTTGGCCATCGCATACCTCTGTTCAAGAGTGCTGCCCTTGTTTTCCTCAAGAGCTTTCACCGCCTCCCTATGATACGCTAATCCTGTGTGAAATCTTTTTAACTTATCACAGGGATATCGTACACATTCCGTACACAAACCTACCTTTTGCTCTATACTGCATAGCCTTACTTCACAGCCAACGCAATAGATACAGATTTTAGTTTCATCCTCTGCTTTGCATCCCATGCATGGGTGTGCATCCACTCGCTTTTTGATCCTGCTCTTATAAAGAAGATGTGCCCCTTCCTCTGTATTGGAAAAATAATGATCACACGCTCTGCAAAAGATACCACAAGCGCCGATCAACATTTTATTTGTACCATCTTTCATAACTTCCTCCGGCAAATGGTATCAGCTAAAATGGCCACGACCGCTATTGTTCCAAACAATCCCCACGGAATGATCCAGGATATAACTGCAGGCATTTCAAACCGGTAGAATGCCGCTATCCCTAAAATGACAGCTATAACGCTTGTACAGCACCCTACAACACGGCAGAGTCTTTTCTCATTGTATTTTTGCTTTCTCTCTTTTGGCAGCAAATTGTAGCCGGCAATCAAAAAACTGCATTTCCCTAACAGCAAAACAATTGATATGACGCCAAGTATACAAACGATGCTCCAAGGCACCCATATTGATATGTTCATTGATACTACCTGTTCATCATTATCTTTTCAGCTCGTCAAACTGGAATTTAACAAAATCCTTAGCTCTCCTTTTTCCATGTTTCGATAATTTTTTCGGCGATTCGTTCCATAGAAGTAGCCTTGGGAAAGTCCTATTATGTCAGGATAGAACAAATAGTCCGAACCACAGCCCGTATTCATTTTTAGCCATTTTAGCCAATATCCTTGCTCACTTTCACTTTTCTTGAGAAATGTCATAACAACTTCTCGAATTTTTTCTTCTGTGACATGCTCTTCTTGAGGGTTAGGCATAAGTGCAGATTTCGCAATTTCTTTGAGTGATGTCACTGCCGAATAACGATGGTAATCTTCAATATTCTGTTGCCTTCCCGTAATTTCGGCAAGTTCCTTTTCAAGCGTCTTAACATCCTTGGTAATTCCCTCACTCGTCATAATTTCATCAGCCTTGCCAATGATTTCCATAACTCTTTCAAGTTTTTGCTCCATAGCCTTTCCTTCTGCAAACTGTCCTTTCATCTGTAAAAATTCTAATTTGTCGAACAATCTTTCCTTGTCTGCCGTTCAAGGCAAGCGTTTTACATAGATCTCCTTTTCCGTGTCAAGCGAAAAGCCGCAGGACAGCAGCAGGCCGCAGGATGCCTTGTTTTCCGGCTCCGGCTGCACCACAATTCTTTTGGCGTCAGGGTGGAGGGCGATCCGGTCTGTCAGTTCCGTCACAATCAGTTTGCCAAGGCCTTTGCGAAGGAAGTCGGGTTCCCCAATCATGTAGTCGATGCTGTAAGACCCACCCAGCGCCGTGTAGCCTCCCCAGGGCTCGTCGCTGTCCTTACAGGCGTAATACTGGCAAAAGCCGACGGGCTGGCCTTCAAGCTCTACAATGAAGTGGTGGATCCAGCAAAAATCGCCGTGCTGCTCCTCAACTTCTTTGATCCAATCCAGCGGATCGTGGTACCACATGGCAACGTGCGGCGTATACAGCCATTTCTTGAAAACGGGCAAATCCGTCTGTTCCATTTTTCTAAGTTGAATCATATTGTTATTCCCAACCTTTCTTATTTTTCAGATCCTTTATAACCCTTTTGCTGTATCAAATATAGCCTGAAGGCCCACAGAGATTGTACCGGAACGCAGGCAGCGTATTTTATGAAATTACTGCTGTTTTCTCGCACTGAGCCGTGAAGAGAACAGCATTGAGACTATGCCAATGACCAAATAGACCCCCGCGTATATGACAAATGCGCCTTCACCCGGATCAAAGGAGATCCATGCGCCAAGCAAAAACAGGGAGGCAGCGATTAAAGGAAGGCTCCACAGTTCTTTGATGTGTTTTCCCGCAAAAACCCCTAAAACAATGGAGTAGATCGGGTCGATGGCGAAAAACAATAGCAGGGTAACCGCCATGCCGGCATCGCTTGGAGCAAAGGTAACCGCGGCCCATGGCAATAAGAGCATCACCGCGACAGAGCCGATCAACCACCCTATTAATTTCTTTTTCATCCTGCGTCCTCCGTGATCTTTACCTCTTCTGACAAATTTAAATCCGTCCGGCAAACTGGGATTGCTTCTGGTGTTTTACTTCACAAATACAGTAGTTAATTCTTTTCATTTAATTTTTTGAAACCACGGTCAAGATAAGCACGCATCTTCTGTTCATCGTTGCATACCTCCCTGAGAAACTCAGAAAACATAATGATGTCATCTATATACTGTGAATACACACAAAAAACATCTTCATCTGAATCAAAATGAAACACATCTTTACCGCTATTATTTTCCTCCCATTCTTCAATAAATCCCGTTGTAAGAGTTTCCCAGTCTTTACTACTTCCTTTAAGTCCCATTTTATGGAACGTATCGGTCTGAAATCCATCACTGATTTTTAGTAAAAGAGATAAGGCATAAGGATGGTGATTCACAAAAAAGAATGGTGCAATATCTTCTGGCTTGGTTCGGATTATAAATGGCGGGCGGGTTTCCGGAGGCCACCACGGAAACCAAGAGAACCAATCCCATTCCTCATCTTTTAGCTGTCCATATTGTTCAAACTTTTTCATTCCTACCTCCCTTTGACAACTTCCGATTTCTCGGAGTATCTTACGCTACGATTGCGCAATAAACAAAACCCTTATCACATGCGCCGGGCATACAAGTCAAACTTGACCTGCCATTCGCCGTCCTCCGTCACCGTAACATCCTGCCAATGGAACCGATCCTCCTCAATCTTGGCAAAGACCCATTTTCTTCGTTCGTCCTCCAAGTTTGTAAGGACGATGATTCCGTCCTGCTTTCTCGCCTCCAGCCGCATAATCCTTCCTGTGTAGCAATAGGCCACATCCCAGGCGTGTGTGTCCGGGTTATAGACCCGAAGGGTCGTTCCGTATTCAAAGCCGGGCAGGACGATCACATCCTGTACCGCCATTCCCTCAAGCACCCATGAGAAATGCCATTCGCCTTTGAGCACCTGGGAAGTGCTGTTGTCTACATAGTCGATGCTCCAGCTGCCGATCAGCTTCCCGAAAAAATCAAATTCTTCGGGCAACGCTTCGTTTTTTGTTCCGCTTGTGAGTACCTGATAAAAACGCTCCATATGTAAATCCTCCTGCTTCTAACAACTATTTTCCGATTTAATCGGTGCTTTTCCTGATTTGCCTGTTACAGATAATTTTCAATTCTGCATTGCTCGTGCAGGGTATCGCCTAACAGCGTAATGGCCTGATGGGGACAATAACTGATGCAGCGATAACACATGGTGCATCGGCTGTGGTGTACCGCCATTTGATTTTCAACCGACAAATTGCCCATGGGACACAGCTTCGCGCATACGCCGCAGCCCACGCATTTTTCAGAGCTGATTTTCAGTTTATCAGAATACTGCTTTGTCTTGTGAGAAAACCACAGTCTTTGCCCAAATAGTCCCGCCATGTGGTATAGGAATGAAAGTCCCTCCCGCGGAGCCTGTCCGCTTTTGAAAGCCTGGGCCGTTTTTTTTATCTTTTCTTCCGCCTGCTTCACTAGGATGCGGTTTTCTTCCTTCGTTTTTTTCAGCAGCTTTTCATCGCCAATGCAATCGGGCATTTTTAAATGTAAGCCGCCAACGATTTCAGCGCCATATTTTTTCAGCAGTCTTGCGGCGCAGCCCGTGCCGTCGCCGCTGAACAAGCCCATGGTTGCAAGAATAAAGACTTTTTTTCCTGAAAAGACGCCCCGATTGTTTTCTAAAAAATCCCTCATGATTTTCGGAAGATTGCTGAAATATATGGGGTATGCCAGAACAATAAAATCCGATTGTGCCATAGCCTGTGCCGCTGATGGGTGTTCGATACCGATACAGGCCGCATCCGGATCCAGGCCATGAACAAATTTCTCAATACAATATCTGGTATTTCCTGTGCCGCTGAAATAAACTCCTACCACCTCAAAATGCTCCTAATAATTTTCTTAATCAACAATTCTCGGTTTTTCTGCCCGACAAGCTGGAATTTAACTTCCTAAACAGCTTATGATTTCTTCGATTTCCATACAAGCGTCCTCAACTCTGATTGCTGTTTCCTCGTTAAAGAAGTTGCTTCCTCTTGCTAATTGGTCAATCAAACCAATTAACGCTTCAACATCACAATTCAAAACAAATCCTTGAGTTTTTCATTTTGGTGTTTCATTTAAAATTTGATTTTTAATATCTAAATATTTCGCTTCATCAAAAGTGTTTTCACATCTTAGCCTTACAAGAAAGCTATCTTCTGCATTTATTAAGTCGCTTAGTTTTGACATAAAAAACCTCCAAATTCAAATTTGTCAACGCTCTGTTTACAACATTCACCTATCAGGCAAATGCAACGCTTACATAGGTTTTAGGTTTTTGTTCAACCGATCGACCATCCATGCGATTCTCTTTTCCCTGCCGGCATCTGTCTTTGCATCAAAATATGCCCGCGTGTAGGTTTTCTTTACAGATAAAGACATCGCCTGAAAATTTGCATAAGCGGGCTCGTACTCTTTTAGCAGCACCGATAAAAAGGCGATCTGTTCCTCTGTCACCGTTGAGGTTTTGGGGGCGTCCCATTGTCCGTTTTTTCGGGCCTCCTCTATTTTCTCCCTGCCCCAATCGGTCATTAGTCCTTGCTCTTCCAAGCTTTTCACCAACGCCTTGTTCTTCTCCGACCACTTGCTGTTCTCCCTGCGTGGAGAAAAATATTTCTTATAGGTTTTGTCGTCGATGCTTTGCATTTGCCCGTCGATCCAGCCAAAGCAGAGGGCTTCTTCAAGCGCTTCGCTTGCCTTGATTGTTTTCGGTCCGCCCGCCTTGCCAAACAGAAGCCAAACGCCGTCTTTGGACAGACAATGATCAGAAAGCCATTGTCGGAATTCTTCTCTATTTGCAAATTCTATGATATCGCTCATTTTGTTTGCTCCTTTATTTCGCCGTAAACCAAGAAGATGGAACTAAATCAGTCTGAAAAAAATTTTGTAATGATGCGTTCCAGCGTCTCGTTGTAGTTACAAGGTAAGTTAGAAATCTGGCTCAAATCGCCAGGATCAAAATGATAAATGATATGTCTAAGTACCTGCCCATATATAAGGCAAATTTTAGCAGAAACCACTTATCGTGCGGATGGGTATGGCATAGAGCGGATAAACTGCTGCACAATTCGGTAAACGCTGTTTCATGAAAAAAGAATAATCAAAAGGTATTTATTATTTAGAACAAAATTAACTTTTAAGCTATAATCAAAACAGCCTTTTCCCGTCTGAAATATCCATACCAAGCGCTTTCGCCCGGCCAGTCTGCTGATAGGGGTTGATCTTTTCCACGATGCCGTCATGCCTGAAAAGAGAGCCTGTATTCTTAAACCAGAAGGTCACCCCCGCCCCCACGCATTGCTCCCGGATGTTCAGCACCCACTCAAAATCACACTCACGGGCTGCCCGCCCCGTTTCACCGCCAACGGTCACATGGTCCACCCCATGAAGATAGGGGGCCAGGTCGATGGCTTCCAGAAGCGGGGCGCAGGCGATAAACCGCCGCTTCAGCGGATAGGATAAAAACAGGGGGAGCCGGGAATCCGCCAGCGCCTGGTTTTCCACCGTGCAGCCGATGTTCACATTGTCATAGCCCTCGTCGCCCCAGTCGGCGGGGAGGGACACGGGGAACCGGTCAATCCGCTTGGTCAGAATCAAAAAATCAATGTCCGTCCGCTCCTTGATCATCGCCCAGACCTCTCCCCGCCACTCGTCCGCTTCGGGGAGGAAAAAGTCGGTGGCAAAGCAGGTGGCGAGGATTTTATCCCCTTTGATATTGTATTCACCCTTTTTGTTTCTCCGAATGGGCCAGTCGAATTTATCCGTTTTCAAAATCGTATTCTGACCATAGCGTTTTGCATACGGACCATAAAAATAACAGTTTGCACAGCCGTTACTTATTGGGTAACAGCCTGTCCACGGTTCCCAGTTCATAGGCAACCTCCTTTGTTCTGAGTAAAAATAGAGGCGGCTTTGGGTAACCCAAACCGCCCTGTGCCAAACATCAAATTACGACGCATACTGCTTTACGACTTCAAGAGGGTACATGGTACGTTTGGCCACTTCTTCAGCCGACATGCCCTGGGCGAAAAAGCGTTTGATCACCGTAGTCATATCCTCTGCGATCTCCACAATATGCTTGTCCGGGTCATACACCCGGATGTCACGCTGTCCCCATGGATATTCCCTGATTTCATGTACCCACTGCAGACTGGGTAAGCGTTTCAGCTCAGCGTACACCTGATCTAAATCTTCCACTTCAAAATATACCTGGAAGTTATGTGACTGCTCTTTCACGCTATCGGAAGCCATGCCGACAATTTCAGCATACCCCTGCTGCAAAGAAAAGCCCTCAAAGGCTACATGTTCACCAATATCCATAACAGCGTTTTGATGAAGCACGGTTTCATAAAAGCTCTTAGAGGCGGATATATCCTTAACCGCTAAAAGGCAACCTTGATATTTCATGTTTTCAATCCTCCTTCGAGGACATTATATGATAAATCTCCGTTCCGTCATAGTAAAAATCCGACATGGTTTTCACATATTTTTGAGGGCTGACACCGCTGATGGCCTTAAAATCTTTATCAAAATGGGCCTGGTCAAAGTATCCGGCCTGCTGCGACAATGCCGCAAAGAAGCAGGGGGATGTTTGAATGTGTTTCAACACATAATTAAAGCGGGTCAGACGGGCGAAATTTTTCATGCTCATTCCGACCTGTGTAAGAAACAGGCGGTTAAGCTGTCGTTCACTGTAACAGGACTGCAGGGCGACCTCCTTCATTTTTATTTGCCCATGGCTGTTTGAAATCAAGGCGGCGGCAGATTGCAGGGCGTCTGAAACGATGATTTCTTCCATACGCCGGTACAAAATTATGTCGCAGGCATCCACCAGTTCCATTACGGTTTTTGACGACAGAAAAGCTTGATGCAGCGCCCCATAAAGCTCGATGTCAATATCCGCAAGAGGAAGGCGTTTGTCGGCAAACTCCGTCTGATTTTGGCCGGTGATCTGATACAATCCATAGGGTGAAAGCTGGATCAGCAGCAGCATACGATAACCGTTTGGCTCCGCGCCCAGCGGTATGGGCATCGTTGTCGCTCCCCACAGTTCGGCTTTGATGGAAAAACCATTGAACACAAGCGACAGGGTTCCGCAGGCATTCGGCATGAGCGTGTATTGAGGAAGAAACGCATCCTTCTCCGGGAACACGACATTATAATACTGAATATATTTTCTGAGTCCCATATGGGAGGGCAGGACGTTGAATTGCTTATCCTTTTGAAAAATCATAGTTTTCCTCCTGGTATATGTTCACGGCAGCGCTGGCCTCATCTGGCCCGATTCCCGTCCGATGGCTTTGAAGCCAAACATATCAATTCAATTATACCAGGAAACTGCAATCCCTGAAAGCTGCTGTTGAGCTTATACGGTTTCAACTGTTATCCCTCGTGACAGGATTCTCCCCCGCCCATACATCAGTCCACCTCAGATTTCAGTTTTTATGAAATAGGGTCGATCCAGTTCGACGCTGAACCGCCCCCTGATTTTATTTTTTCCTTTTCGGCTTTGGGGCGGGCAGTTCATCACAGGCCCGGATAAATCGCGCTATCCGCTCCCGGTCGTCTACGCTGTCGATAACAAAATGCGGCTTGGCGCCGGTATAGGGGGCGGCCTCCTGGCAGTCCGGATAGAAGGCCGCGCCCGCCTCAGTCTTTTTCACGAAGAACTGGTTGTCGCAAATCACGCCGATCACTTTGCCGTCGCAATAAACGCCGTACTCTCCGAACATTTTCTTATAGGTAATGCTCCCGGCGCCGCCAATTTGATCGCAGACATATTCCACAAAGTCCAGATTTGAAGCCAAAGAAATCACCTGCCCTTCGCCCAGCATCGGCATTGTTCAATGCGCTTTCCGCCGTCGCCCTGCTTTTCGTCATAGGCAAACTGATTGAGCAGAGCGCAGGGGAATTCCCCACACTGCCCGCAGTGCTCATGCCCCTTGGCCTCACAGCAGGCTTTTATAGGGCAGCTGTCGCCCCAAAACGGCTTGTCAATATGTACGCAGCCTTTGCACCCCATTTGCTCCTGTATCCGCATACACCGCACAGGATACCGCATCTTGATTCAATCATAACAAAACCTCCATTTTGTTCTTTATCATAGCATACAAAACACGACAACCAGGCGTCATGTTTTGTGTAGCTATAAGTTCATTCATGTGGAAATGACGATTGCTGTTTTGCACAATACTCAACCGAACAACAGCTTTGTCAAATCTCCTCCAAGGATTTCAGGTGTTGTGAAAATACGACATGCTTTTCATTAAGCCTGATGAATCTTCCGATAAAGGTCTGCTGCCTTCTGCGGGTTCTGGAATGCATCATAGTCATTCCCCGCAAACGTAAAATGCCGCGCAGTAATACTTTCGGGATTTCTGCTGGTAAGCGCCTCAACGAACTCTGTTCCTATATCAGGTTTACATTTCACATATAGCATGTTTCCATCACTCTTAATGACGAAAACACCAGGGTCATAGCCGGGAAGCGCAGACTCTTCATACCAGATGACCGCCATATCCGATATCCGCATGACTCCATGATAAAGTCTGTTTGGCAGCCGCAGCCAGTTTTTAGTCAAAAAACCAACTTTTATAAAGTCCTTCTCTTTCGTGGGCTGGGGAGTCAAAGACAGTAGAAGCGAATCTGACCTACGGCATTCCCTGTAGAATTCCATAATTTCTTCTGTACTGTAGCTGCTGTCTTTGGCGGTCATCTCTGCAACGGAGGCACCGATTTTGGTTATTAGTTTAACGCCGAACCCGGTTAGGACAATACCCAGAAGTATACAGCCGACAGTAACTGCTATCCAGATCATATCGCTTTCATAGATAATATGAAGCAGCAAATGGTTAAGCACTCCCAGAGCCAGCGCCCCAATCCCCAGGATTAAAAGACCGCCCCCCTCGTTTTTCATTTTACTCTTTTTGGTTAGTTCCTCCTCAGACCACAACAGTTCCGTTTCCCATGCTTTTGTCATTGGCGTAATCATATTCATACCCTCTCTCTTCATAATGTTATATGACTTTATTTCAAACGTCCCCCTCATGCCATCTATTCTTTTGAATATTCTTCTTCAAAAAGTTACAGCCTTCAGGAATATTTCTATTTGTTTCAGGTGAATAGGATACAATACCTATCCCATCTATTCTCAGGTGAATGTCTTTTTCTTTGAATTTCATATATTAAACGCAACCTTTTAACTCCCTATTTTCCAGTGCTGCAAACTTGGATTTGAGATTAAGAATGTTCGTCCACATATTGTAGAAACTCCGGTGTCTTTGACCAGTATTTAATACCCCAGTTTTCAAAGTTCCATTCCTCCATGTAATTATTGCACTCAAAATCAATATAATATATTTCTTCGTTACGAACCACAAAATTTGTCGGGAAATAATCAATATTTGTGTGGGCGGCATATAACAAAACACACATACCACGCACCTGTTCGACGTAGATGGATTTCATCTTGTCTTGCAAAATCAACTGGTAAATTGTGTCACCATCAATAAATTCTTTCAAAATACATTCATTTTCAATATCGACGTCAATCATGTAGGGGATTTTTATTCCGATTGCTTTTAACCGCTCATAATCTCTTATTTCCGCTTCAATTTTATTTCCGAATTGATAATAGCTGCAAGGCTCATGATGTATTTGCTTCAAAACATATTTTTTTATCCCATCGTCTGCCAGATAGGAATAGCCTCCTTTCCCTTTTCCCAATAATTTAATTATTTTATATTTTTTCCCATTTACGCTCATTTCTTTATTCATATATGTCCTCCGTAAGTCCCAATTTGGTAAGTTCGCCTTTTCCGCCAAAGACATTCAAAACAGCCCTTTCCCTTCTGAAATATCAATCCCAAGCGCTTTCGCCC
>OAVK01000738.1_pt1 | contig 14524 bp, 9 predicted proteins | sample 1495301 | NCBI WGS metagenome assembly OAVK01 (sample SAMEA2580094, study PRJEB22360) | human gut metagenome | biome: human gut; feature: human-associated habitat; material: faeces | place: Denmark | collected 2008/2010
TATGGAGCAGGAAAAAGTACGTCAGGAAGAGCACATCGAACTGATCGCCTCCGAGAACTACACCAGTCCGCGTGTTATGCAGGCACAGGGTTCTCAGCTGACCAATAAATATGCCGAAGGTTATCCGGGCAAGCGCTACTACGGCGGTTGCGAATATGTAGATATCGTTGAACAACTGGCGATTGACCGTGCAAAAGAGCTGTTCGGCGCTGACTACGCTAACGTACAGCCGCACTCCGGCTCCCAGGCTAACTTCGCGGTCTATACTGCTCTTCTGCAACCGGGCGATACCGTTCTGGGTATGAACCTGGCGCAGGGCGGTCACCTGACTCACGGCTCCCCGGTTAACTTCTCAGGCAAACTGTACAACATCATTCCTTACGGCATCGATGAGTCCGGCAAAATCGACTATGCAGACATGGCGAAGCAGGCTCAGGAACATAAGCCGAAAATGATCATCGGTGGTTTCTCTGCTTACTCCGGTATCGTTGACTGGGCAAAAATGCGTGAAATCGCTGACAGCATCGGCGCATACCTGTTCGTCGATATGGCCCACGTTGCTGGCCTGATTGCGGCGGGCGTTTACCCGAACCCGGTGCCACATGCTCACGTTGTGACGACCACTACCCACAAAACCCTGGCGGGTCCGCGCGGCGGCCTGATCCTGGCGAAAGGCGGTAGCGAAGAGCTGTACAAAAAACTGAATTCTGCCGTATTCCCTAGCGCTCAGGGCGGCCCTCTGATGCACGTTATCGCGGGTAAAGCGGTTGCGCTGAAAGAAGCGATGGAGCCAGAGTTCAAAGTCTACCAGCAGCAGGTGGCGAAAAACGCCAAAGCGATGGTTGAAGTGTTCCTGAATCGCGGCTACAAAGTGGTTTCTGGCGGTACTGAAAACCACCTGTTCCTGCTGGATCTGGTCGATAAAAACCTGACCGGTAAAGAAGCTGACGCTGCGCTGGGCCGTGCTAACATCACCGTCAATAAAAACAGCGTACCAAACGATCCGAAGAGCCCGTTTGTGACCTCCGGTATCCGTATCGGTTCTCCGGCGGTAACCCGTCGCGGCTTTAAAGAAGCGGAAGTGAAAGAGCTGGCCGGCTGGATGTGCGATGTGCTGGACAACATCAATGACGAAGCGGTCATTGAGCGCGTGAAGGGTAAAGTGCTGGATATCTGTGCACGCTTCCCGGTTTATGCGTAACGTTTAACGACGCAAGCGTAAAGAAAAAGGCCGCCAGTGCGGCCTTTTTTACGTCCGGCGTTCAGCGATTAACGACGGTCGAGGGAGATTGCGCCTGGGCCAGTGATGGCCAGAAGCAGGAAGGCTCCAGCTATACTGATATTTTTGTAGAAGTTAATCATATTGGGGAGTACTGCATCGCCGGTCATATCCCAGTAATGATGGCCAATGACGGCGGTACCGAGCGTATAAAAAATAAAGATCACCGCCAGCGGACGGGTGAAGAAACCGAGGACAATCAGGATCGCCGCCGGAACCTCCATCACAATCGCGATAATAGCCGCTAGCGTCGGAAGCGGCGCGCCGGAGGAGGCCATATATTGTACCGTACCGCTAAAACCCATCAGTTTGGGATAGCCAAATATAATAAACAGCAGTACGACGGCAATACGGGCGATCAGCAGCAGAACGGAACGGGAAGAGCCAAAGTCGAAATAGCGTAGTGTGTTCATAATCAATCCGTTGTGAAGGTGCGTGATTTAAACGTAATACACAATTTTGTGATCTGCCACATACCTTGTGCGATCAACGTAGTGTCTGCAGTTGCTCTTCCACGTACAGATAGCCAATGCCGAGTAGCTGCTGTTGACGACTCAACTGTCCGAAGCCAATTTGCGTTGCTCTGGTGCGCGGTGTGTCACGATGATCGAAAGGGTTAAAGCCTGTCTGCCTGATGATGGTATTCAACCACTCTTCGCCAAAACCGCAGCTACGGCCGTACAATAAGATATTGTTTATATTTAAGATATTCAGAAAGTTGTAGAGGCTGAGCCCGATGGCGTTTGCGGAGTCCTCCACCCACGTATGAAGGCGAGAATCACCCTGCTGCCATTTTTCGATCAGGGCATCGATGGTCAGCGCGTCAGGATTATTCGCGAGATCGGGCTGTGTTTTAAGCCATATCCGCGCCTGTTTTTTCAATGCGCTGAGTGATGCCACCGTTTCCAGGCAGCCATAGCGTCCGCAGTCGCAGGCAACGCCATCAGGATTGATAATGGTGTGTCCAATCTGGCCGCTACCGTAAAGGCTACCGCGCCAGACCTGGTCGTTGATGACAAATGACGAGCCAATGCCGTAATCGACGTTGATGACGCAGAAGTCCCGATACTGTCCTTCATTTTGCCATTTTTCCGCCAGCGCCAGCATGACGCAGTCGTTGTCGACCATTACGCGGACATTGAGCTTTTCTTCCAGCAGGTACTTCATCTCCACGGGTTGCTTCCAGGGCGCTTGCGGCATGGTCTGTGATACTCCCGTTCCCGCATCAACCTGCCCATGCACCGCCAGCGCCAGATTGATTTTACGTCTGGGCCAGTTCTTGCGGTACTGATGCCAGCATTTCTCAATCGCTGCCAGTAATGCCTGGGGCGTTGGGGCGTCAATGGCGTGGTATTCGACATCGCCTTTCGCACTCAGACAGGCATTCCCAAGCTGACACTCGATACTGGTGGGCGTGATGTTCATGCACAGGGTCCAGTCGCCATCGGGCGCAATAAGCCACGCGCCGCTGCTATGACCGCGGGCAAGATGGTCGTCCTGCACGTTGACCACGCGTCCTTCCTCTTCCAGCTCCTGGAGGATATTACTGACCGCGGGAATTGAGATTTGCGCCAGCCGCGCGAGCGACGATTTACTGGCTCGTTTCTTCCGGTACAGGTACTCCAGCAGCACACCCTTGTTGTAATGGCGAATTTGCTGATTGTTAATGCAGGCTTTCATAAACTAAACCTTGTTAACTAAATTGCGTGATTATTGTGCGTAAATACGCTGATTCTGTCTATTAAACTGCTCTCATTATTTCACTTCAGTATGTCTTGTTAACTTTGAGGGCATTATGAGTTCAGTAAATGTTTGGCAGGAAACGGTACATATTCCAACCTATGAAACGGGGGCGCAGGATGTTCATCCTATGTTTCTGGAAAATCGGGTTTATCAGGGGTCTTCCGGGGCGGTGTATCCCTATGGTGTGACGGATACGCTGAGTGAGGAAAAAACGCTAAAGGCCTGGCAGGCAGTGTGGCTGGAAAATGATTACATCAAAATCATGATCCTCCCCCAGCTGGGAGGCCGCGTGCATCGCGCGTGGGATAAGGTCCGGCAGCGCGATTTTGTGTACCACAACGATGTTATCAAACCTGCGCTGGTTGGCTTACTTGGCCCATGGATTTCCGGAGGGATTGAGTTTAACTGGCCGCAGCATCATCGCCCCACCACTTATATGCCGGTTGATTTTACGATCGGCGAAAATGACGATGGCTCGAAAACCGTTTGGGTTGGCGAGACGGAGCCGATGCACGGTCTTCAGGTGATGACCGGGTTTACTCTGCGTCCGCAGCGCGCGGCGCTAGAGATTGGTAGCCGGGTTTACAACGGTAACGCCACGCCGCGCCATTTCTTGTGGTGGGCGAACCCTGCGGTCAAGGGGGGCGATGGACATCAAAGCGTATTCCCGCCGGATGTGACGGCGGTATTTGATCACGGTAAGCGCGCGGTTTCAGCGTTTCCGATTGCTACCGGCACCTATTATAAGGTGGACTATTCGGCTGGCGTCGATATTTCACGTTATAAAAATGTCCCTGTCCCGACCTCCTATATGGCGGAAAAGTCAGAGTACGATTTCGTTGGCGCCTGGTGCCACGATGAAAACGGTGGACTGTTGCACGTCGCGGATCATCACATTGCGCCAGGAAAAAAACAGTGGAGCTGGGGTTACAGCGAGTTTGGTCAGGCGTGGGATAAAAATCTGACGGATGAGAATGGTCCTTACATCGAGCTGATGACCGGCATTTTTGCCGATAACCAACCGGATTTTACCTGGCTCGATCCGTTTGAAGAAAAGCGCTTTGAACAATACTTCCTGCCTTACCATTCGCTAGGCATGGTACAGAACGCTTCGCGCGATGCGGTGATCAAACTGCAACGCGAAGAGGGCAGCATTATATGGGGTGTCTATGCTATTTCTCCTCTGGTCGCCCACCGGCTTACGGTTCGCGAGGAGGGCAACCCGCAGCCGCTGCTTGACGAAATGATTGAGCTGGCGCCATGCGCTGCCGTTCAGGGAGCCTTAGCCGGTATTGACCCATCTCGTCTGACGATGGAACTGCTGGACAGTCACGGCAGGTGCGTTTTGCGCTATCAGGAGCATCAGCCACAGGAGTTGCCGCTGCCGGAAGTGGCGGTTACGCCCTTAAGCGCAGGTGCGATAAGCAGCGTGGATGAGGCATGGTTTATCGGCCAGCATCTGGAGCAGTATCATCACGCCAGTCGCTCGCCGTTTGATTATTACCTGCGGGGTATTGAGCTGGATCCGCAGGACTACCGCTGCAATCTGGCGCTGGCGATGCTGGAATACAACCGCGCGGATTACTCGCAAACCATCGAGTATGCGACTCGGGCACTGTCGCGCGCGCATCGGTTAAACAAAAATCCGCAGTGTGGACAGGCAAGTTTGATTCGTGCCAGTGCGAGAGAGCGTTTACAGCAGTGGCATGATGCGCAGGAGGATTTTTGGCGCGCGGTGTGGAGCGGCAATAGCAAAGCCGGGGGATATTACGGACTTGCCCGTCTGGCGACGCGCAGCGAGCGCTACGATGATGCGCTGGCATTTTGCCGGCAGAGCCTGCTGGCGTGTCCTACCAACCAGGATGTCCTGTCGCTGGAAACCCTCTTGCTACATCTCACCGGCCGTCGCAGTCAGGCCTTACAGCAGATTGAAAGGCTGCGGGGCGACTATCCGCTAAATCCCACCTTGTGGTGGCTCAACGCAACAATCTCAGAGACTGAAGCGGATACGGCGCGATGGTTAGCCGTATGCCAGTCGCGGGATATTAACGCATTGCTGACGGCCGGGCTGCTGTTGAGCTGGGGGATGGCGGCGCGGGCGAAAGCGGTACTGACGGCGCTTCACTGTCAAAAAACGCTGCCGCTCTATTTACAGGCCACTCTGGCCGAAGGTAACGAGCGCATCGCGCTGATCAACCGCGCACGCGAAGTGTTCCCTGATTTCGTGCGTTTTCCCAATCTGCTGGTGGAAGTAGCTGCTCTGGAGGAGATACCCGAGTGCTATTTTGCCCAGCATCTGCTCGCCTGTTTCCACTATAGCCGGCGTCATTATGAGAAAGCGACGCAGCTATGGCATCGCTGCGTTGAAATGGCCCCCGATTTTGCCGATGCCTGGCGAGGGCTGGCGATTCATGCGTGGAATAAGCAGAGTAACGCTCGCCTGGCGGCGGAGTATCTGGATAAAGCCTACGCTCAGCAGCCGCAGGACGCACGCCTGCTTTTTGAACGCGACCTGCTGGATAAGCTGACGGCCATTGAGCCGGAAAAACGCCTTGCCCGGCTGGAGGCCAATCTCGCGACCGCATTGAAACGCGATGATTTAACGGCGGAGCTGCTCCATCTTTGGCACCTGGCGGGCAACGTTGAGCAGGCGGCAACCGTGCTTGCTTCGCGTAAATTTCACCCCTGGGAAGGTGGTGAAGGTAAAGTGACCAGCCAGTTTGTTATCAATCAGTTATTACGTGCCTGGCAGCTTCTCCAGCCGCAGCCACAGCAGGCGGAAGCGCTGTTGTTATCGGCGCTGTGCTATCCGGAAAACCTGAGCGAAGGGCGTCTCCCGGGACAGACAGATAACGATATCTGGTTCTGGCTGGGGATTTGCGCCAGGCAGCAGGGGATGGAAGAACGCGCGCTTGAGTGCTTCCGCAAGGCGGCGTCAGGCGATCGGACGATCAATATTCATAGCTACTACAACGATCAGCCGGTGGACTATCTCTTCTGGCAAGGTGTGGCTCTGCGGATGCTCGGCGATCGTCTGAGCAGCGAACAGCTTTTCACTGAAATGTTGCAGTGGGCTGAGCAGATGGAAGCGGCACAGATAGAGGCCGATTTCTTCGCGGTGTCGCAGCCTGACCTGCTGGCGCTCTATGTTGATATCCAAAAGCAGCATCAGGAGAAGTGTTTGCTGGTGCGCGTTCTGGCGACGGCGGGATTAGGCGGCGGAGCGAGCTATGAACAGGCGCTGTCTGAGCTGGAAGCGCTCAACCCGGCCTGGGCGAAGGCGGCATTATTCCGGAAAACACTGCCGTTTGTACTGCACCTCGTTAACTAAAGAGCGTTTACTGTAATTTATGAGCGGTCTGACCCGCCGCGCTTCTCGAGATGTTTAGAATATGTGAAATCGTTCTGCGGCAGGCCCGAATGCCGCAGAATCCAAACAACAATAAATGCCTGACCCTACAGGAGGCACGTATGTCTAAAAGTAAGACAGTCTCATGGTTTTTATGTTTACTGTTAACGTCGTTGAGTATTTTATTCCCCGGCTATAGCGCGGCAAAGGATATCACCGTTGGTGCTATCTACCTCGATACCCAGGGCTATTACGCTGGCGTACGGCAGGGGGTTCAGGATGCTGCAAAAAGCACCGATGCGAAAATTCAACTGATTGAAACCAACGCGCAAGGCGATATTTCTAAAGAGAGTTCATTTATCGATACGCTGGTCGCGCGTAACGTGGATGCCATCATTCTATCCGCCGTTTCAGAAAATGGCAGTAGCCGCGCGGTGCGCCGGGCCAATGAAGCGGGTATTCCGGTGATTTGCTACAACACCTGTATTAATGAGAAAGGTGTCGACAAATATGTCTCTGCCTACCTGGTTGGCGATCCACTTGAGTTCGGTAAAAAGCTTGGCGAGGCGGCGGCTGATTATTTTATTGCCAACAAAATTAGCGCACCGAAAATTGCAGTTATCAACTGTGAAGCGTTTGAAGTGTGCGTACAGCGGCGTAAAGGTTTTGAAGCCGCGCTAAAGGCGCGGGTTCCGGATATGCAGATTGTCGCCAATCAGGAGGGGACCGTGCTGGATAAGGCTATCTCAGTTGGTGAGAAACTGATTATCTCCGCGCCTGATCTGGATGCCATCATGGGAGAGTCTGGAGGGGCAACGCTGGGGGCGGTAAAAGCGGTCCGCAACCAAAATAAGGCCGGAAAAATCGCCGTATTTGGCTCTGATATGACCACGGAAATAGCCCAGGAGTTAAACAGCTATCAGGTACTAAAAGCGGTGGTGGATATTTCCGGCAAGAAAATGGGTAACGCCGTTTTCGCGCAAACCCTGAATGTGATTAATAAAACTCCGCCAGCAAATAAAATTATCCCTGTGGCTATCGATACCTATACCAAATCTGAAGACGGTAAGCAGTGGCTGGCTACGCATGTTGATGGCTTGCCTTAATTCCCCTGTCGAATAACTGAGGTAAAGACTCGATGACGGCAACAGAAAACACGGCGGTGCCGGTGGCACAGATCCTCAGGGGAAATAAGCGCTATCCTGGCGTCGTCGCACTGGATAACGTTGATTTTACCCTGTCAAAAGGTGAAGTTCGCGCGCTGCTGGGGAAAAATGGCGCGGGAAAGTCCACCTTAATCCGCATGCTGACTGGAAGCGAAAGTCCTGATAGCGGCGAGGTTTGGCTGGCCGGGACTCGTCTTGAAGGTAACGACGCCACGCTAACCCGTCGGGCAGCGGAGCTGGGCGTCAGAGCCGTATACCAGGAGTTAAGCCTGGTCGAGGGATTAACGGTGGCAGAGAACCTATGTCTTGGCCAGTGGCCGCGCCGCAATGGCACGATCGACAAAAACGCCATGGTCCGCCAGGCCACAGAGGCTCTCGCCTCTCTGGGGGTTGATGTCCCGCCAGATGCGCTGGTCGACACGCTGAGCCCGGCGCAAAAGCAACTGGTAGAAATCGCCCGTGTGATGAAAGGTCAACCTCAGGTGGTGATTCTTGATGAGCCAACCAGTTCGCTGGCCAATGCGGAGGTCGAACTGGTGATCAACGCGGTAAAGAAAATGTCAGCTCTGGGCGTTGCCGTGATTTATGTCAGTCATCGAATGGAGGAGATACGCCGCATCGCCTCTTGCGCCACCATCATGCGCGATGGCCAGGTGGCAGGTGATGTCACTCTGGAGAGTACGACAACGCAGGAAATCGTATCGCTGATGTTAGGAAGGGAGCACATCGATCTTCCGCTGGTAAAATCTGAAATCGCACTGACAACCCCGGTACTTCAGGTGGCCCGGCTACGCCATCCACCTAAACTTCAGCAGATTAATTTTACACTGCACCGTGGCGAAGTACTGGGTATCGCCGGGTTGCTGGGGTCGGGCCGTAGTGAGCTACTCAAGGCTATCATCGGCTTAGAAACGTTTGCTGAGGGGGAAATCACGCTCAATGGTGTGCACATTTCGCGTCCACGGTATACCTCGATGCTCAAGTGTGGCGTGGGCTATACCCCGGAAAACCGTAAAGAAGCGGGCATTATTCCGCTGCTGGGCGTAGATGAAAATACGGTGATGACCAACCGGCACAAAGTTAGCCGCCGTGGCGTACTGAACTGGCAGCGGATTCAGCAGTTGACCGCCGCCGTCATGAGCAGAATGACGATCAAGGCGGCAAATACAGAGACGGCTATCGGGACGTTATCGGGGGGGAACCAGCAAAAAGTGGTGATTGGCCGCTGGGTTTACGCCGAAAGTGAAATTTTACTGCTTGATGAGCCTACGCGCGGAGTTGATATCGAAGCTAAGCAGCAGATTTATCGAATTGTAAGGGAACTCGCCGCTGAAGGAAAAAGCGTCGTATTCATTTCCAGTGAAATAGAGGAGCTGCCCTTAGTCTGCGATCGTATTTTGCTGCTGCAAAACGGTGAATTTACCCGCGAGCTTTTAGCCCCCGTAAATGTCGATGAATTAATGTCGGCAATTTTATCCACGCATTAGCTATTACGTTTATTGAGGAATTAACAGATGTCTGCCTCATCATTAACGCTGCCGCAAGGCAAACGTGCCACACCCAAGCAGTTTATCAGTCGTCATATTAACGAAATTGGTCTGCTGGTGGTGATCGCTATTTTATATCTGGTGTTTTCATTTAACGCTCCGGGATTTATTTCTTTAAACAATCAAATGAACGTGCTGCGCGATGCGGCGACGATTGGTATTGCCGCATGGGCGATGACGCTCATTATTATCTCCGGTGAGATTGATGTCAGCGTCGGTCCGATGGTGGCATTTATCTCCGTCTGTCTGGCTTTTCTGCTGCAGTTTCAGGTTCCGCTTAGTATTGCCTGCCTGCTGGTGTTGATCCTCGGTGCTGCGTTGGGGACTCTCGCTGGCGTGCTGCGAGGCGTATTCAACGTGCCGAGCTTTGTCGCAACCTTAGGTTTATGGAGTGCATTACGTGGCATGGGGCTCTTTATGACCAATGCGCTGCCGGTTCCCATTGATGAAAATGAGGTGCTGGACTGGCTTGGCGGGCAGCTCTTTGGCATACCCGTTTCGGCATTAATTATGCTGATTTTGTTCGTCATCTTTGTTTTTATCAGCCGCAAAACCGCCTTTGGCCGTTCCGTGTTTGCCACCGGGGGCAACGCAACCGCAGCACAGCTCTGCGGGATTAACGTTAAGCGGGTGCGTATTTTGATTTTTACGCTTTCAGGTTTGCTGGCGGCGATTACCGGCATTCTGCTGGCGGCGCGTCTTGGTTCGGGCAATGCGGGGGCCGCCAATGGCCTCGAGTTTGATGTTATCGCCGCGGTGGTGGTCGGCGGTACCGCACTGTCCGGCGGCCGCGGTTCGCTATTTGGCACCTTATTAGGCGTGCTGGTTATTACCCTTATTGGCAATGGGCTGGTGCTTCTGGGTATTAACTCATTCTTCCAGCAGGTTGTTCGCGGATTAATTATCGTGGTTGCTGTTCTGGCAAATATATTGCTGACCCAGCGCAACAGTAAATTTAAACATTAATATTCCATTAATTTGTTAGAGGGAATTATGAAAACAATGTTAGCTGCTTTTTTACCAGGGAACTCAAGCGTTGAGCTGCGAGAAGTTCCTGTGCCAACCCCGGGGATTAACCAGGTTCTGATTAAAATGAAGTCCTCAGGAATATGCGGTAGCGATGTCCATTATATTTACCATCAGCATCGTGGTACCGCCGCCGCGCCGGATAAACCGTTGTATCAAGGCTTTATTAATGGCCATGAACCCTGTGGGCAAATTATAGAGACCGGGGCCGGATGCCGACACTTTAAAGCAGGGGACCGGGTGCTGGTTTACCATATTTCCGGCTGCGGTTTTTGCTCCAACTGCCGCCGCGGTTTTCCTATCTCCTGCACCGGAGAGGGCAAAGCGGCCTATGGCTGGCAGCGCGATGGCGGCCATGCAGAATATTTACTGGCGGAGGAAAAAGACCTTATTCATCTGCCGGATGCGCTGAGCTATGAAGATGGCGCATTCATTAGTTGCGGGGTAGGTACCGCCTATGAAGGCATTTTGCGTGGCGAGGTTTCCGGCAGTGACAACGTTCTGGTTGTCGGGTTAGGGCCTGTTGGCATGATGGCGATGATGCTGGCGAAAGGACGCGGTGCAAAACGCGTTATTGGCGTCGATATGCTGCCTGATCGTCTGGCGACAGCAAAACAACTGGGAGTAATGGATAACGGCTTCCTGGCGACAACGGAGAACCTTCCGGCACTGATTGCCGAATTGACGCGGGGCGGCGCGGATGTGGCGCTGGATTGTTCTGGCAATGCCGCGGGGCGTTTACTGGCATTACAGTCTACGGCGGATTGGGGAAGAGTGGTGTACATCGGCGAAACGGGTAAGGTTGAGTTCGAGGTGAGCGCCGATCTGATGCATCACCAGCGGCGTATTATCGGCTCCTGGGTGACCAGTTTGTTCCATATGGAGAAATGCGCTCGCGATCTGACCGACTGGAAACTGTGGCCGCATAGCGCGATTACCCATCGTTTTTCTCTTGCCCAGGCGGGGGAGGCCTACGCGCTGATGGCCAGCGGTAAATGTGGCAAAGTGGTGATTAATTTCCCCGATTAAGGAGCCATGATGACGCTTTTTACACTGGATAACGATCGGGTACGGCTGCAGGTTGCGGAGCGCGGCGGCGCGATCGAGGGGTTATGGTGGCAGCATCAGGGGAAAACGATACCGGTGCTGCGCCCTGGTCTGAATAGCGGCGTGGCGGTGGAGTCCTCTTGCTTTCCGCTGGTGCCGTTTGGCAACCGGGTGAGTGGTAATCAGTTTTCTTCGCCGGCTGGGGAGCGCCGGCTGGCGCCAAACGTGGAGTGGGATAGCCACTATCTTCACGGCGACGGCTGGTTAAATAGCTGGCGCTGTATGGATCAATCTCCCACGCACCTCACGCTAGAGTATATTCACCGTCAGAGAGTCTATCACTATACCGCGCAGCAGCGCTTTACCCTAAGCGAAAGCGGCGTTGAGGTGGAACTGTGCGTGACGAATGATGGCGACGCGCTGCCGTTTGGCCTGGGATGGCATCCCTATCTACCGCTGTCACAGGAGACGCGGGTGCAGGCACGGACCACGGGTTACTGGCTGGAGAGAGAACATTGGCTCACCGGAGAGTATCAGGAGAGTTTGCCGCAGGAACTGGATTTCAATCAGCCCGCGCCGCTACCCGAGCACTGGGTGAATAATGGGTTCTCCGGCTGGGATGGCATCGCGACGATCCGGCAACCGGAACTGGGGTACCAACTCTCCATGACCACCGAGCCGCCGGCGCCATGCTATTTTGTTTTTGTGTCCGAACCGGCGTTTGATAAAGGCTATAAATTTGATTTCTTCTGTTTTGAGCCGATGAGCCACGCGCCTGACGATCATCATCGTCCGGGATTTGGCCAGCTAACCGTGCTGGCACGCGGTGAAAGCATGCGGCAAAAAATGGTGCTGAAAGTTCGTGCGCTTTAAGCCCGACCTGCCCGGAAACGGGCAGGTAAACTTCACCTTGCGGCATTCATGCTTTATCGCCAGACTATCGACTCCATTCGGGAGGGAATCATGGTCTTGCACTCCACGCGCTGGTTGGCGCTTAGTTACTTCACCTATTTTTTCAGCTACGGTATTTTCTTGCCTTTCTGGAGCGTCTGGCTGGCGGGAACAGGCTTAACGCCGGAAACCATCGGCATGCTGTTGGGCGCCGGGCTGGTGGCCCGTTTCCTGGGAAGCCTGCTTATCGCGCCGCGGGTCAGCGATCCCTCCCGGCTGATTTCGGCCCTGCGGATCCTCGCGTTACTGGTGCTCTTGTTTGCCCTGGCCTTTTGGGCCGGGAACCACGTAGCCTGGCTGGCGGTGGTGATCGTGGGGTTCAACCTCTTTTTCTCTCCGCTGGTGCCGTTGACCGATGCGTTGGCCAACACCTGGCAAAAACAGATAACCATGGACTACGGGCGCGTGCGTCTGTGGGGGTCGGTGGCGTTTGTTATCGGTTCGGCGCTTACCGGTAAGCTGGTCAGCCTGTTTGACTATCGGGCGATTCTGCTGCTGCTCAGCCTCGGCGTTGCTTCTATGCTGCTGGGGATGCTGCTGAAACCCTCGGTGATGCCGCAAGGGGTGTCTCGTCATCAGGAAGCGGCGGGGGTGGCGGCCTGGCTGTCGCTGATACGGCAAAGCTGGCGTTTTCTCGCCTGCGTCTGTCTGCTTCAGGGGGCGCATGCCGCCTACTACGGCTTCAGCGCGATTTACTGGCAGGAAGCCGGTTACTCTGCCTCTGCCGTGGGCTATTTATGGTCATTGGGCGTGGTGGCGGAAGTGGTTATCTTTGCACTGAGTAAAAAAGTATTCAGTCGCTTCAGTGCCCGGGAGCTGCTGCTGCTTTCGGCAGTGTGCGGTCTGATTCGCTGGACGCTGATGGGCGCGACCACGGCTCTTCCGTGGCTTATCGTCACGCAGATTTTGCACTGCGGCACCTTTACGGTCTGCCACCTGGCGGCGATGCGCTATATTTCCGCGCGCCAGGGCAGCGAAGTGATACGCCTGCAGGCGGTCTATTCTGCCGTGGCGATGGGCGGCAGCATTGCGGTCATGACGGTTTTCGCTGGCTTCCTCTATCAGCACCTGCATCAGGGGGTCTTCTGGGTGATGGCGCTGGTGGCCCTCCCGGCGCTGGTGCTGCGGCCAAAAGCGGTTGCCTAATCCTCGAGCATTTTGCAAATATGCTGCCGCTGGTGATCGCTGAACATCTCTTCAGTGTGAAACAGCGGCGGTGAAAACAGCGGTAACGCGGTGGCGTAAGGGGTGACGACCAGCGCCACGCCTTTGGGCGCGCCTTCCTTCTCAAAAGCCTGCACGCTTTGATATTTGATATTCAGCGGCAGCAGCGTCAGTTCGCGCAGCTGGAGTTCAAGCGCCTGTTCAAGAACGGGATTATCATGGGTGAGCAGCACGACCTGTTTTTCATGCAGATCGCTTTTCTGCATCAGCCATGCGCCAAAAATCACCGCGATCAGTCCCACCTCTTCCTGATTAAACGTAATCTCGTACGTCGCTTCAAACTCGCTGAGCGCGGCCTGGGTCGTGCGCATCAGCCGCGGGTAGAGACGGCTAATCTCTTCCGGCAGCGCGTTATCAATACCGATAGCGAAAACGCTGCGGTTGAGCGCCTGCGACAAATGAATATAAAGCTGATCGCTAAGTCCCTGGTCATCACTGAACGGCCGGCCTGCCAGATCCTGGAAACGATGAATCAAGCGGTCGATTGCCAGGTGTAGCCGCCGATCCTGGTGATGGCCGTCGCGGATGGGATCGGGCGTTTTCAACAACATAAAGAGCAGCGTCAGGAACAGCTGTTCGCCCGCGTGCGGCGCGCTGGCGACCCGGCGTTGCCAGTGGCGAACGATCTCCTGGGCGAGAGTGAACTCCACCGCTTGTTGCGTCCAGCGCTGCTGCTCATAGGTAAAATCCGGGGTGAGTCCAAGATGATGCTGCAGCAGGCAATATTGCAGATACAGACGCAGGAAATGAACATCGCGACAGTCAAACTGTCGGTTGAGCATCCGCGAGCAGCGGTTGACCAGCGCCTGCAGGTTGGTGTCGTCATACAGCGTCCGCGCAATGCCCTGTAGTTTAAGCTGCGTTTTTAATGCTGGCGTAAAATGGTGGGCAATAAAATGCGGGCATAGACGTAATGCCCGCCGCAGACCGTGCAGCAGACACAGACGTTGATCGATGACAGCACCTTCAATCCGGTAGCTGCCGTCCACCTGTGACGAAAGGGTCAGTCGGTGGTAACGCTGAATTTCGCGTGCGGTCTCTGCGATATCCTGCCGGGCCGTTGACTCATCAACCTGGTTGATGTGGCTAAGCCGTTCTGGCGTCACCGGTTGCCCGGGCAGATAAAACATCAGCAGTACCTGGCTACGGCGCTGTGGACTGGAAAGCGCAGATGGTGGTTCAATGACGGTCA
>OAVK01000744.1_pt1 | contig 14393 bp, 13 predicted proteins | sample 1495301 | NCBI WGS metagenome assembly OAVK01 (sample SAMEA2580094, study PRJEB22360) | human gut metagenome | biome: human gut; feature: human-associated habitat; material: faeces | place: Denmark | collected 2008/2010
TCTCTTCCTCATGGCTGCTGAGCAGCCTGGCCTGGGGCTATATCTGGCTGTTTCGCTCGCTGCCGCTGATTGTGGTGTTGATAATCCTCTACAACTTCTCTTATCTCTATGACACGCTATCGCTCGGTATTCCGTTTACCGGGATCAGCTGGGGCAGTTATCAGACCATCAACGTGCTGGGGCAGTTTTCCACGGCGGTTGTGGGGCTGACGCTGGTGCAGAGCGCCTATACTGCGGAGATCATTCGCGGCGGCTTCCTCGGCGTTGACCACGGTCAGTATGAGGCGGCCGCGGCGCTGGGGCTGCCGGCGTGGCGGCGTACGCTGCGGATTATTCTGCCTCAGGCGCTGCGCACGATTTTGCCTTCTGGTTTTAATGAAATTATCAGCCTCGCCAAAGGGACGGCGATGGTTTATGTGCTGGCGATGCCCGAGCTGTTTTACACCATCCAGATGATTTACAACCGTACCCAGGAAGTGATTCCGCTGCTGATGGTGGGCGCCGTCTGGTATCTGGCGATCACCAGCGTCCTGTCGCTGATTCAATATCTGGTGGAACGCGCCCTCGCGCGCAGCGAACGCCGTTCGGCGGTCAACGCGCCGCGCCGCGCGCGCGCCGATGACTCCGCACGTCAGCCGCAGAAACCGCAGGAGGCCATTCATGCCCAACTCTCATAACGGTCATATCTCGATTACCGGCGTCAGTAAGTATTTCGGCCGCCATAAAGCGCTGGATGATGTCTCGCTGGAAATTCCGCCCGGCACGGTGACGGTGATCCTCGGGCCATCCGGTTCGGGGAAATCAACCCTGCTGCGCGCCATAAACCATCTTGAGCGAGTGGATGAAGGGTTTATTCAGATTGATGGCGACTACATTGGCTATCGGCGCCAGGGCGATAAGCTCTATGAGCTGAAGGAGAGAGAGATTCTGCGCCAGCGCGTTAACGTGGGCTACGTGTTTCAGAACTTCAACCTGTTCCCGCATCTGACGGTGCTGGAAAACCTGATTGAAGCACCGATCGCCCACAAGCAGGTCAGCCGTAAGGAAGCGGTCGAGCGCGCCTATGAGCTGCTGGATGTGGTGGGGCTGCGCCACAAGGCCGATGCCTGGTCGCGCCATCTCTCCGGCGGCCAGCAGCAGCGGATCGCCATCGCCAGGGCGCTGGCCCTCAAGCCGCGAGTGCTGCTGTTCGATGAACCGACGTCGGCGCTGGACCCGGAGCTGGTGGGCGAAGTGCTCGATGTAATTAAGAAACTGGCCCGCTCCGGTACCACGCTGGTGGTGGTGACGCATGAGATGGGGTTTGCCCGCGAAGTGGCCGATCAGGTGGTGTTTATGGTCGAGGGGAAAATTATTGAGCAGGGCAGCAGCGACGCGGTGCTTAATCATCCGCAGCATCAGCGTACGCGGCAATTTTTATCAAAGGTGCTGGCATGAGAAAAAGGATAGTTGCCCTGGCGCTGGGCGCGCTCTCGGCGGGGGCGCAGGCGAAAATTGATCTCCGGGCGAACGAACAGCCGCTGCCGGTAACGGTGGACAACGCCGCGATCGCCAGGATCCCGGCCAGCTATCGCTTTGTTGAACCCGGTACGCTGACGGTGGCGATTTCAGCGCTTAATTCACCGCCGCTGGCGCTGCTAGCCAGCGACAACCGGACGCGCATCGGCAGCGACCCGGATATTGCCCGTCTACTGGCCGGCAGTTTAGGCCTCAAGCTGAAACTGGTGCCGACGGCATGGGAAGACTGGCCGCTGGGGATCACCTCCGGGCGTTACGACGTGGCGCTGGTCAATATCGCGGTCACCGAACAGCGTAAGGAGAAATTCGATTTCGCCACCTATCGCGTCGATTCGCTGGCATTTTCGGTTAAATCCACCAGCGCCATTGAGAAAATCAGCGGCGCGGCGGATCTCTCCGGGCGGAAGGTGATCGTCGGATCCGGCACCAATCAGGAGCGTATTTTGCTTGGCTGGAACGGGGAGAATGAAGCGGCGGGGCGCCAGCTGGCCTTGCCGATCTATTTAACCGACGACGCCTCCGGCAATCTGTACATCCAGTCCGGGCGCGCCGATGTCTTCTTTGGCCCCCAGTCGGTGGCGGCCTACAAAGCGGCGCTGACCGGGACCACCAAAGTTGTCGGGCTGGGGCCGAAAAAAGCCTGGGTCGCTACCACCACCAAAAAGGGCAATGGCCTGGTGTTTGCGTTGCAGGCGGCGCTCGATGGCGCCATTGCGCGCGGCGAATACCAGCAGGTGCTGGCACGCTGGGGAGAGCTGGGCGAGGCGGTAGCACAGTCTCAGGTGAATCCCCCGGGGATCACCTACTAAAAAACCGCTGTTTCGCCGGAGTACGGGGCGAAACAGCGGGGGATTATTATTGATAGCGACTTTCATCGCGGTGTTCAGCAATCGGCAAAGATGATGTCAATGTCACTTTATGCGTTGTGTGGCGGATTTAACTTTCGGCAACGTATTTAATATGATAACTGCACCATCATTTTCAGCTCTCCGGTTTTTAATTCCAAAGATAAATATGATGATGACGATTTTGATTTTTATCAAAATCCGTATATTTTTCGTGTGGTTAATATTTTCACTCCGCGGTTCTGCTGGGACCATCTCTTTACATCAATAATTATCAAGGGATTGAAGTGAATATATTATCAGAAGTTATTATACCCTTATCGGGCGTGGTGTTTCCTGCTGTTGTCGCATTCATTCGCGCTGTTTATAATCGCTGGGGAGAAGGCAGGAAGCTTCATCGTGACAGTCAGTTTGATAAAGTGAATGTGGAAAAGCGCCTGGCAACGTTTCGCCGTATTAATCAATTGAAAAATAAAAACGATCTTACCCCGTTTGATTTACTGGCCATCAAGGCGTTATATGAAGGTATCGGCATAAGATATCCGGTGACCATCAGTCATAAAATTCTTGAGTATATTGCCAGCAACAATATCGATTTCAATGAGCCAACCCTGAATAGCTTTCTTCGGATGTCGAGGCTGCTGAATGTTACGGATTCAGGCGTGACGCAACCGTCCAGTAAAAGGAAAAAGGCGCGCCGGGAGATAGTTATTTTCGGCGGGCTGATGATTGCCGCTATCATATACGGATTCTTTATGTCGGTGCCCGACGTGGTAGCCGAAATGTCAGGTGCGGTCGCGGTAGCCTGTTTTGTCGTATTATTTCTTGTTTACCTGGCGATGTTTATTCTGATTGTCAGTGCCGTGATTAACAGCTTGTATGACATTCAGTGCGCCAAAAAATTCTGGAAGACATTTTCACCCTTTCTCAATCATCAGTCATGAATATTGCTGACAGTGCCACGAGTATTTTGAGGATAAACGGTAAGATACGAGGTATTGAAGGGCAGGGCGTCGCCACGATAAACGTAGCGCTAGCGGTAAAATATCATCCCGGATAACGTGTATTCTGTACCATCTTGCGCCGCACTGCTGCCCGGTACCGCCAGGATGTCAGTCCGATTTTGTGCCTAAACTTAAGCTTTATCGTGGAGGCCGATGATGATGACCGTCTATGGCGTACCCGGCTGGGGATCGGCGATTAGTGAGCTGATGCTGACCCTGGCCAACATTCCTTACCATTTCGTTAACGTGGCAGGCTTCGACCAGCCGGGCCCGCAGCGCGATAGCCTGATGCAGATAAATCCGTTGTGTCAGGTGCCGACCCTGCGGCTGGACGATGGCAGCGTGATGACCGAATCCGCCGCGATTGCCCTGATGATCCTCGATAGCCGTCCGGATCTGGCACCGGCGCCGGGCACACCGCAGCGCCAGCAGTTTCAGCGTCTGTTGATCTGGCTGGTGGCCAATGTCTACCCTACGTTCACCTATGCCGATTATCCGCAGCGCTGGACCGCCGATGCGCCTGAACAGCTGCGGGAGAACTGCATCCGCTATCGCCAATCGCTGTATCTGTGGCTGGAACAGCAGCTAACGGCGGCGCCTTATGCGTTGGGGGCCGACATGTCGCTGCTCGACTGTTATATCGCGGCGATGTGCAGCTGGGGGCCGCGGCGGGCGTGGTTTATGGCGCACACGCCAAAGTTTGTCGCCGTGGCGGACAAAGTGTACCAGCGGCCGGAGCTACAGCAGGTTCTGCGTGACAACGAGTTGATTTAAAGCACAAAAGGCGAACCGACTGACCACCGCTATGCTAGTTTATCGATCTGACAATAAGGAGCCTGCTATGCCACATGTTGATATTAAATGTTTTCCCCGCGAACTGACCGATGAACAAAAAAGCGCCCTGGCCGCCGACATTACCGAGGTGCTGATCCGCCATCTGAACAGTAAAGACGGGGCGGTGAGCGTCGCCCTCAATCAGGTTGCGCAAAGCGACTGGCAAAAAGTCTGGGATAGCGAAATCGCCCCGCAGATGGAGAGGCTGATTAAAAAACCGGGCTACAGTATGTCGTAATGCCTGTCCCGCAAGGCGGCGCCCGGGCCGCCCATTGCCGGGCTATACCCCATCGCCGGTCTCAGCATACAATTCAGGATGCGAAGCCAGGACGCGTAACATTGCCGCGCGGACCTCATCCTGGGTTTCTTTCACCCACATTGCCGCCAACGGCAGCCCCGGACGCTGGTTGGCGATCAACGCGACAAACGTCACCCCGCTGACGGAAAAACGTCGGATCCATTGCGGCACAATCGCCAGGCCTAAGCCCGCGGCGACCAGATGAATAATGGTCTGTTTCTCATCGGCTACCTGGGTGATCTTCGGCTGTAAACCTACGTCCTGGAATAAATTCATCGTTAAATCGTAACTGTGCGGGCGGGAGCGGCGCTCCGGCACGATCATCGGCTCATCGGCCAGCTCCTCAATCCTGATAGCTTCGCGCGTCGCCAGCGGATGGTTGGCGGGCAGGGCAACGATGGCCGCTTCGTAGCAGAGAAACCGCTGGGCAAATGCCTCGTCGGAATGGACGGGCGGGCGGACAAATGCGATATCCAGCCGTCCGCTTTTGAGCTTTGGCAGCAGGCTGACGGTTTTATCTTCATAAATTTGTACCTCAATGTGCGGATACTGGCGGCGAAAATGCTGCAACAGCAATGGCACGAGCCCGATAGCCGCGCTGTCGATCGCGCCGACGCGCAATAGCCCGGACGCTCGTGGCGAATTTTGACGAAATTGCAACATAATCGCGTCGGCATGCGCCAGCAGTTTCCGCGCCTCGCCACGTAGCAGTATTCCGTTATCCGTCAGCGCGACCCGGCGGGTGGAACGGGTGAATAAGCGTGTTCCAAGCTCTTCTTCTAACAGCTTAATTTGTCTTCCTAAGGCCGACGGCAGCATATCCAGTTGCTGGGCGGCCTGGCCGAAATGCAGCGTCTCCGTCACTGCCAGAAAACAGCGTAACTGGTGCAGTTCCATGTGGTCCTCCTCTCGATTATTGCTTTTTTTTGTATAAACCGAAGCGAATGATCGTGCAACAAATCTCGGCATACTCATCACGACGGCAACCTGCCGCATACCCTACAAAATAATGACAGAGGATAACCTCACATGACCTGCGAACTCGAAAAACGGGTGCTGCGCAAGATTACGCTACGCATCGTACCCTTCATCATGCTGCTCTACTTCATCGCTTTTCTTGACCGTGTAAATATTGGTTTTGCTGCGCTGACCATGAACAACGATCTCGGCTTTTCTCCTTCGGTATTTGGTTTCGGCGCCGGGATCTTCTTCCTCGGCTATTTTCTCTTCGAAGTCCCTTCGAACCTGATTTTGCACAAGGTCGGCGCGCGCATCTGGATTGCCCGGGTGATGATCAGCTGGGGGATTGTCTCCGGGGCGATGGCGTTCGTGCAGGGCACCACCAGTTTCTACAGCCTGCGCTTTTTACTCGGCGTAGCGGAAGCCGGTTTCTTTCCCGGAATCATCCTCTACTTAAGCTACTGGTTCCCCGCGAAAAAACGGGCGCAGGTGACCGCTATCTTCATGGCTGCCGCGCCGATCTCGACCGCGTTGGGATCGCCAGTGTCCGCGGCGCTGCTGGAGATGCATGGCCTGTTGGGGATGACCGGCTGGCAGTGGATGTTCCTGCTGGAGGCGGTGCCTGCGGTGGTGCTTGGCGTGATGGTGCTGTTCTGGTTAACCGACAGGCCGGAAAAAGCCAGCTGGCTGACGCAAGAGGAGCGGGGTTGGCTGACGGCGACGATGGCGGCGGAACAGTCGCGTACAGCCTCCGGCGGGCAGCACAGCATTCTCAAAGGGCTGCTGGACAAACGCGTACTGGCGCTCTCGCTGGTCTATTTCGGTACCTCCGCCGGACTCTACACCCTGGGGATCTGGTCGCCGCAAATCATTAAAACTCTCGGTTTGTCCGACCTGACTATCGGTTTCGTTAATGCCGTTCCCGCTGTGGTCGCGGTACTGGCGATGGTGCTGTGGGCGAAGCATTCCGATAAGACCAATGAACGCAGCTGGCACGCGATCGCCGCCTGCCTGCTGGCCGCGGTAGGGCTGTGCTTTGCCGGTAATGCCGGAACAATACTCACCGTGCTCTGCGCCCTGACGCTGGTCAATTGTGGGATCAGCGCGGCTAAACCGCCGCTGTGGAGTATGCCGACCCTGTTTCTTTCCGGCTCTGCCGCCGCGGCCGGTATCGCCACCATCAACTCGATCGGCAATCTCGGCGGTTTTGTCGGCCCCTTTATGATTGGCCTGATTAAAGAACATACCGGCAGTTTCAGCTGGGGACTGTACTTTGTCGCCGCCCTGCTGGTGGTCTCTTCATTCATCGTTTTCTTGCTGTCGGGGAAAGCGCCTGAACGTCCCCTCGACGCGCCATTAACCCATCGTGAACACCATTAATTTAAGGATTCAATATGAAAAATTACGCTATCGCCGCTATTCCTGCTGACGGTATTGGTCCGGAAGTGATTTCAGCCGGCGTTGAGGTACTGCACGCCGTGGCGAAACGGCAGGGTGACATTCAGTTTTCAGTGCGTACCTTTGAGTGGGGGTCGGACTACTACAAAGCCCATGGCGTGATGATGCCGGAAGATGGCCTGCAGCAGCTAAAGCCGTTCGATGCGATTTACTTCGGCGCCGTGGGCGCGCCGGATGTTCCGGATCATATTACGCTGTGGGGACTGCGCCTGCCGATCTGCCAGGGGTTTGATCAGTACGCCAACGTCCGTCCAACGCGCATTTTTCCCGGCATTCAATCGCCGCTACGCCATGCCGAAGCGGGCAGTCTGGATTGGGCGATCGTCCGTGAAAACTCGGAAGGAGAATACTCCGGCAACGGCGGCCGTACCCATCGTGGTCTGCCGGAGGAGGTGGGGACCGAAGTGGCGATTTTTACTCGTACCGGCGTTACCCGCATTATGCGCTATGCCTTCCAGCTGGCGCAGAGCCGCCCGCGCAAGCTGTTGACCGTGGTGACCAAATCGAACGCCCAACGTCACGGGATGGTGATGTGGGATGAAATTGCCGCCGAAGTGGCGCAAGAGTTCCCCGATGTGCAGTGGGATAAAATGTTAGTGGACGCCATGACCGTACGCATGACGCTGCATCCGCAATCGCTGGATACCATCGTGGCGACCAATCTGCACGCCGATATTCTCTCCGACCTCGCCGGCGCGTTGGCCGGAAGCCTGGGGGTCGCGCCAACGGCCAATATCGACCCTCAGCGTCGTTTCCCGTCCATGTTTGAACCGATCCACGGCTCCGCCTTTGATATCACCGGCAAAGGTATCGCCAACCCGGTGGCCAGTTTCTGGACCGCAGCGCAAATGCTGGAGCATCTCGGCGAAGCCGCGGCGGCGATGCGGCTAATGCAGGCGGTTGAACAGGTGTGCGCGGCGGGGATCAAAACTCCGGATGTCGGCGGCCAGGCCACCACCCGCGAAGTGACCGCGGCGGTGGTGCAGGCGATTCAGGCCAGCTAAAGGAGGCACAATGAGCAAAGCGCGGATAGCCGATGAACTCAGAACGTTGTTTGCCACCGCTGTACGCAGCGCGGACCCGCATGCGGTCCTGCTGGAACAGCTGCCGGAGAAACCGAGCGGGCGTTGTATCGTGGTCGGAGCCGGGAAGGCCAGCGCGGCGATGGCTGCCGCGCTGGAGGTGGCATGGCCGGATGTCGAGATGCATGGCGTGGTGGTAACGCGCTACGGCCACGCCGTGGCGACACAGAAAATTCGCATCGTCGAAGCTTCGCATCCGGTCTCGGATGCGATGAGTGAAATGGCCTCGATGTTGATGCTGGAACAGGTCAAAAATCTCAATGCCGACGACTGCGTTATTGCCCTGATCTCCGGCGGGGGGTCGGCGCTATTGGCCCTGCCGCGTCAGGGAATCTCCCTGGCGGACAAACAGGCGCTCAACCGCGCGTTGTTGCAAAGCGGGGCGACGATTACTGAAATGAATATTGTGCGTAAACAGCTCTCTGACATAAAAGGCGGTCGGCTGGCGCTGGCGGCGATGCCCGCGAAGGTGGTGACGCTGATTATCAGCGACGTGCCGGGGGATGAGCCGCAGGCTATCGCATCCGGCCCGACGGTGGCGGATAGCAGTAGCCCGGAAGCGGCGCTGGAAATCGTGACCCGTTATGGCATCACCTTACCGTCACCGGTGCTGGATGTACTGCAGACGCCGCGCCCGGCGGTAACGGCGGCAGATATTCGCAGCGAGGTTCGCATCATTGCTACGCCTTCCGGCGCGCTGGAAGCGGCGGCGGAGCAGGCGCGAACGCTGGGCTATACGCCACTGATCCTCGGCGATGCGCTGGAAGGGGAAAGCGCGCAGCTGGGGGTGATGATGGCGGGGATTGCCCGTTCAGTGAAGTATCACGGCTATCCGCTGCGGCCCCCGGCGGTGCTGCTAAGCGGAGGGGAAACGACGGTGACCATAGGCCCTGAGGGGGCGGGACGAGGCGGGCGAAACAGCGAGTTTCTGCTGGCGCTGGCCTGCGCGCTGCGGGGAGAAGCGGGGATCTGGGCGCTGGCGGCCGACAGCGACGGTATCGATGGCACCGAGGATGCCGCGGGCGCCCTCGTCACCCCGGATACGCTGATACGCGCTCAACAGGCCGGGCTGGATGCCCGGGCGTTGCTGAGCGCCCACGACAGCTATCGTTTTTTTGCCGCCCTGGGGGATCTGGCGATCACCGGCCCGACGTTGACCAACGTTAACGATATTCGGGCGATTATCATTACCTGAAGCGTCGCTACCCGGATGCGGCATAACACACCGTATTCGGGTTCCCTTCAGAAGTCCCTCTTTTGGCTTGCGTGCTGGATAGCGGCGGGTAACGGCTTGAGGTCCGACGGCCGCTGGTCGAATCGATACCCTATCAATGATGCGATTTTATAAAAGCGTGCCGCAATGTTAGCCTGCTCTGCGCAGAGTGGGGGATAATATGGATTTGAGAAAGTTTCAGGCGTTAGCCGGCGTGCAGCTTTGCACGATGTTATTTGGTCTCTCGGCGGTGCTGGCGAAAGGACTGCCGCTGCCGGTGAGTGCGATTGTCGCCGGGCGCGCCGCCTGGGCGGTAGTGACCTTATCCGCAGTTTTGCTGCTGGCGCGTCGTCAGTGGCGGCGGCTATCCTGGCGAGAGCTGTCTCAACTGTCGATTAACGGCCTGCTGCTGGCCGGGCACTGGATCTGCTTTTTCACCGGCGTTGAGCAGGGCGGTGTGGCGGTCGGGACGCTGGGCTTCGCCTGTTTTCCGCTCTTTGTGGCGCTGATTGGCCGGGTTATCTTCGCCACGCCGATTACCCGGCGGGATGTCGCCGCGATGGTGATGGTGGCGGTTGGCCTGGTGGTCATTTCGCCTGAAGCGCTGTCGGCGCAGGGCGGGGGAACCGCGCTGCTGTGGGCGCTAGCCGCGGGTTTATCTTACGCGGTGATTGTGCTGTATAACCGCCATGCGAAGACCGGCGCTTCGCCGCTGCAGTCCGCATGGCTCCAGTGTTGCGCCTGCGCGCTGGCCACGCTTCCCTGGGGATATTCCGCCATCCGCAGCGCCGACGGTGAGACGTTGTTGCACGTTATATTAATAGGCGTGCTGTGCACCGGTATCGCCTACAGCCTGTTGACCTTTGCGCTGCAATACGTCGCCGCAGGCAAAGCGGCGATCGTAATAGCGCTGGAGCCGCTGTGGGCGGTTTTCTTTGCCGCCATCTGGTTTGGCTCGCTGCCGGGGCCGGCCGTTTTTATCGGCGGCGGATTGATTATTGCGGCGGTTGCGTTCTGCGGGTCACCGTCGTAAACGGCGGCGCGCCGTTGGCCGCACCCGCCCGCGTAGGGTGAAACGGCGCTTTTCTGTCTCTGGCACTCTGGTCGCCAGACCGCCGGGGGCAGTAAGCAAACTACTCCTCCGGGGTATTGGCCCGCACATGTCGGCCGCTGGCGACAAAGTTGCCGGTGCCGAGATGATGCAGCGTATTGATCTTATCGTCGTCGAATTGCCAGCGTCCGGTGACGAAAGCGCGCTCATCGGCGGGGGCGGGAACCCCCCCCGCCAACAGGCGAGTCTATCGTGGTGGAAACCACCTCGCCAAACAGCGTATCGTACTGCTCCTGCGCTGCCGTTGGCGGCAGCAGTCGGCACTCCATCCACGCCAGACACTTCTCTTCAATCAGCGGTAATCCCAGTTCCGGCCCCTGCACAACGGGAATGCCGTAAGCGTTAAATTTATCCTCATCGCGTCCGCTGATGCTGCCGACCGCGTAGGTCCAGCTGGCAGCTTCTACGCCGGGAACCACGATACCGAAGGTCCCGTTGCGCTCAATGATCTCCCTTGTCCAGGCACTTTTATCCACCACGATGGCGAGCCGGGGCGGGGCAAACTCCACCGGCATCGACCACGCAGCGGCCATGACGTTACGGCGCTGAGATGCGGCATCGTAACTGGTTATCAGAATGGTCGGGCCATGATTGAGCAGACGACTGGCGTACTGGAGTTCCACGTGGCGAAAACGGCTCATAAGCGTTCCTTGGTAAATGGGTCTGGTGCCAGACAACACGTTAATCCGCAATGAAATTGTAATCAATACGTCATACAGGCTGCCTATAGTCGGCACCACTAAATCCCAAAGAGGATAACAATATGTTAGCTCTCCTGTCTTTATCACAGGTGAGTGCGGCCCGTCGGCTGTTGACGGCGGGCGGAGCAACGCTTTCCCGGCGGGGAGGGCGATAATGCGTGCGCTTACCGGCATCAAACTCGACGGCGTTTCGTTCGCCTTCGGCACTCATACCGTACTGAATCAAATAGACCTGCATATCGATGCTGGCAGCATCGTGGCGCTGCTGGGGCCATCGGGCTGCGGCAAAAGTACCCTGTTGCGTCTGCTGGCGGGTCTCAGCGTCCCGGCAGCAGGCGAGATACGCTTTGGCGATCGTCTGGTGGCGAAACCCGGCTGGGGGATGGCGCCGGAGCAGCGCGACATCGGCATGGTTTTTCAGGACTACGCCCTGTGGCCGCATATGACGGCGGCGCAGAATATCGCCTTTCCTCTGCGTATGCGCGGCGTAGCGCGCGCTGCACGACAACAGCGGGTGAATGACGCGCTGGCGATGGTTGGCCTCAACGGTTTTGCCGATCGTAAGCCCTCTGGCCTTTCCGGCGGTCAGCAGCAGCGCGTCGCGTTGGCTCGCGCCATTGTTGCCGAACCGCGCGTGCTGTTGTTTGACGAACCGCTCTCCAACCTCGATAGCGAACTGCGCGAATCGCTGTGCGTTGAGATGAGCCGTCTGCTGCGTCAGTTGGGGATCACCGCGGTGTATGTGACTCACGACCGCCGCGAAGCCGAGCTGTTGGCCGACCGAATTGTTCATTTATCTGCCGGCACTGTTGCCGCCGTTCGCACCATCACTTCATCCTCCGGGGAACTCGCATGAAAACCGTTATGACCGTTAAGAAAGGAGCTGTGCTCGCGATGTTGTTGTCTGCCACCATGATGTCCAGCGCCCACGCGCTGACCGTATATACCGCCGGGCCGGGTTCGCTGGCGAAAAGTCTCGCCAGCGGCTATGAAAAGAAAACCGGGGTGAAGGTCAATATTTTCCAGGCCACAACCGGTAAGGTGATGGCGCGTCTCGACGCGGAGCAGGCCAATCCGCAGGCGGATGTGCTGATCTCCGCCTCCTGGGATACCGCGGAAGATTTGCATCAACGCGGCTGGCTGCTGCCGTACCAAAGCGCCAATGCCGATAAGGTCCCGGCGAACCTGAAATCTGCGGATTATGTTGCGCAGGGGATATCCGCACTGGGGATCGTCTGGAACAGCAAAAGCGGAACCCCGGAGCCGAAAGAGTGGCGCGACCTGACCGAAGCGGCATTTAAAGATAAGGTCACCACGCCAGATCCGGCGCTCTCCGGCGCATCGCTGGATTTGCTGATCGGGCTACAAAATGGTATGGGCGACAAGGCCTGGGCATTGTTCGACGATCTGAAAAAGAACGGTATGGTGGTCAGCGGGCCGAACGCTCAGGCGGTGACGCCGGTGATGCAGGGGGCGAAAGCGGCGGTGTTCGGCGCGGTGGACTATGTCTCTTACGGTAATATCGACCAGGGGGAGTCCCTGAAGGTGATTTTCCCCGCCAGCGGTACGGTGATTGCCCCGCGGCCGATGATGATCCTCAAAACCACGGCGCATGCTGACGATGCCAAAGCCTTCGTCGACTATGTCCTGTCGCCGGAAGGCCAGGCGCTGGTCGCCGGCGCGTGGCTGATGCCCGCGCGTAGCGATATCCCGGCTAAACGCCCGCTGCTTAATGAACTGAAAATTCTGCCGACCACCGGCGATGGCAGCAGCGAACGCAGCGCGGTGCTTTCCCGCTTTAATACGCTTTTCGCCCAGTAAACCAACTTTTCCCGGGTTGCGAAAGTTTGCTCGGGCACATTTCCCGGAGGCGGCGCTGGCGCGCCTGTCCGGGCTACTGGACCGCAGACGGCTGTGAACCTGTAGCCCGGCTAAGCGCAGCGCGAGCCGGGTAAGATCGTATCCAGGACTCTACCGTGAAACAGAAACTGATTTCCAGCGTCACCCTGACGGTGCTACTGGTGCTGGTGGCATTACCGCTTTTATTCATCGTCTTGCAGGCTATTTTCCCTCATTTTAGCGCCGGTTCCCTGAGCGGGGCGCTGACGGGCGTACCGATGCTGTTAGCCGATCCTCAGCTCCTGCCGATGCTCCGCGGTACCCTGTGGGTGGCCAGCGGCGTCGCGCTGATGAGCGTGGTTATCGGCCTGCCGCTGGGGGTGCTGCGCGGCCTGTTTAATGTTCCGCTGCCGCGCCTGTGGGATCTGCTGTTCCTGATCCCGTTCCTCACGCCGCCGTATATCGCGGCGCTGTCGTGGATGCTGGTGCTGCAAAGCAACGGCTATCTGCAACAGTTAACCGGTTGGGATCTGAACGATCTGCTGTTCAGCCGCGGCGGGATCGTGCTGGTGATGACCTTTAATATCTTCCCGGTGGTCTATTTTGCCGTTTCCCGCAGCCTGCTGGCGAGCGGTCAGCGGCTGGCGATTGTCGCACGTGTTCATGGCGCCAGCGCCTGGCGAGCCTTCTGGCATATTACGCTGCCGATGCTTTCCCCGGCGCTGGCGGCAGGGATGCTGCTGGCGTTTACCCTGGCAATTGAGGAGTTTGGCGTCCCGGCGGCGTTGGGATCGCGGGCCGGACTGGTGATGCTTACCGTCGGTATTGAGAAAAAGCTGGCCGACTGGCCCATCGATCTGCCCGGCGCGTCGCTGCTGTCGCTGCTGCTGATTGGGGTTGCGCTGCTGGCCTGGTGGCTGCAAAAGCGGTTGGTGGGGGATACTGAGGTCACCAGCGTGACCGGTAAGCCGGGGGAAAATAGCGGGGCGGAACTGGGGTGGCTGGCGTTGCCCGCTGTTCTACTGATGCTGGGCATCGGAGGCATCGCGGTGGTGCTGCCGGGGGCGGCAATGGTCCTGACCGGCCTGATGGGGACCTTATCAGGCGGCATTCATGCCGATAATTTTACCTTCCGCCATTTTGCCGCGCTGTTTGCCAGCCAGGGGGATGCGCTGTCGGCTCTGGGCACCAGCCTTTCTCTGGCGCTGGCGTCGGCGCTGATCGTCGGCCTGGTGGGGCTGATTGTCGCGTGGCTGGTGCTGGTGCAGAAAATCAAAGGCCGTGGCATCGTCGATGCGCTGTCGCTGATGCCGGCGGCGCTGCCCGGGGTTGTCGTGGGCGTCGGGTTGATTCTGCTGTGGAACCAGCCGTTCTGGCCGGTTTCGCCCTATAACAGCGGATGGATGTTGCTATTGTCATACTGTTGTCTGCTGCTGCCGTGGCCGGTGCGCTATGTTAGCAGCGCCCTGCGCCAGCTGGGGAGTAATCTCGAACCGGCAGCGCGGGTCCACGGCGCATCGCCGCTGCGGG
>OAVK01000745.1_pt1 | contig 14376 bp, 13 predicted proteins | sample 1495301 | NCBI WGS metagenome assembly OAVK01 (sample SAMEA2580094, study PRJEB22360) | human gut metagenome | biome: human gut; feature: human-associated habitat; material: faeces | place: Denmark | collected 2008/2010
AGGTCCTTTGGATTTATTTAACATTTTTGACTGAATAAAAGTCCGGTCAATGACCTTTCCCATCTCTCCTCCAAGGGCATCCACTTCCTTCACCAGATGACCTTTAGACGTCCCGCCAATATTCGGATTACACGGCATCATGGCAATGCTTTCCATGCTAACTGTAAAGACGATGGTCCTCATCCCCAGTCTTGCCGCCGCCAAGGCCGCTTCACAGCCGGCATGTCCGGCTCCAATTACAGCCACATCGTAACTATCCTTATTTTCCCATACAGAATTTGCTGAATATTTCATTAACCAAATCCTCTCCTATCGTTTCTCCCGTAATGTTTCCCAATGCCTCATATGCGTCCATCAGATCAATGGTGTAGAAGTCCTCCGGCATACCGCTTTCAATGCTCTCCTTTACCTGTGAAAGGCTTGCAAACGCCTGCAAAAGGGCTTCTTTCTGTCTAACATTGGTAATATAAACCTCATCATTAAAGGTGAGCCCTCCCTGGAAAAACATCTCCTTGACTGTCTGTTCCAGTTCGTAAATTCCCTCTTCTTCCTTTGCGGAAATCTCAATCATCGGTTTGTCCAGATGCTCTTTTACCATCTTTTGGGTGACCATGGTCTTCAAATCCGACTTATTTAGAAGGACAATAACATTCTTATCTTCAATCATCCTCATAATCTCAAAATCATTTTCATCCAAATTTCGCGACGCGTCAACTACAAAAATAATCAAATCTGCCTCTTCTGCCTGATTTCTCGCCCGGTCAACGCCAATCTTTTCCACTATATCCTCTGTCTGACGAATCCCCGCCGTATCCACGATATTCAGGCTGACGCCATTTAACTGAATGTGCTCTTCCAGAATATCCCTTGTCGTCCCTTCAATGTCCGTTACAATCGCCCGATCTTCACCTACAAGCACATTTAGTAATGATGATTTTCCGGCATTTGGCTTTCCGACAATAACAGTTCGTATCCCCTCCTGTATTTTTCTTCCGTTATCCGCAGTATTGATAAGTTTTTTCAATTCTTTCAACAATTTTTCTGTTTTTTCCACAAGGCTCTCTGCATACCCATCAAGAGAAATATGCTCCGGATCATCCAACGCCGACTCAATATAGGCGGTGTGATAGAGGATTTCATCTCGCATAGCCTGTATTTTACGTTGAATACTTCCTCTTAACTGACTTACTGAATTTTTCAGTGCAAACTCATTTTTCGAATGGATAATGTCAATAACAGCTTCCGCACGGGAAAGATCCATCCTTCCATTTAAAAACGCACGCTTCGTAAATTCTCCAGGCTCTGCGGCTCTGGCACCGTTTTTCAACACTGTTTCCAGGATCTTTCTGACTACAAAGACGCCCCCGTGACAGTTAATTTCCACCGTATCCTCCCCGGTGTAACTGTGTGGACCTCTCATCAATATCACAAGCACCTCATCGATGGTATCTTCCCCATCCTTAATCCAACCGTAATGAACAGTATGGCTCTTCTGACTGGAAAGCTGCTTCTTCCCCTTATAGATCCGGTCCGCAATTTCAAAGGCTTCCGGACCGCTTATCCGTACAATCCCAATTCCTGAATCTGACATGGCGGTCGAAATTGCAGTAATTGTCTCCGTTAATTTTATCATATTTTCATCCTCCAAAGCACTAAAAAAGGGCAGATTATCCTGTATTCTGGAAATCAGCCCTTTTTTGTCTTTATTTGTTTCTGATTAATGTAACTACGACTCTTCTGTAAGGCTCTTCTCCTTCACTGTGCGTCGTCACATAACGGTCCGACTGAAGAGCAGAGTGAATAATTCTTCTCTCATATGGGTTCATCGGCTCCAACGCAACCGCTTTTTTCGTTCTCTTCACCTTATAGGCGATATTCTTTGCAAGATTCTCAAGCGTCTCTTTTCTTCTTCTTCTATAATCCTCCGTATCCAGCTTGACTCTCACATAGCCGTCCTGGGTCTTGTTTGCAACCCGGTTGGTGAGATACTGGAGAGAATCCAATGTCTGTCCTCTTTTACCGATCAGGATTCCCATATTTTTGCCGTCCATCACGATTTCCAGAGCTCCCTCTTCATCAACGCCGGAAGTGATTTTGACTTCCATATTCATTGCGTGCAGGACGTCCGTAAGAAATTTCTCACATGCGGCAATCGTCTCATCCTGAACTTTTGCAAGCTTCCTGCTTTCCTGAACCGGCTTTGGCTCTTTTACTTCTTTTGTCTCGTTACTCTCTTTCACCTGTGCCGACTCTTTCTCTCTCTTTTCTCTACGTTCTTTTTTCTCCCTGCGTGGCTTTTTCTCTCTCGGCTCGGATTTCATTTCCTGCTTTTCTGTTATTTCCTCACCTTTTACCTCAGAGATGACTTCCTGAATCTCTTCTTTGAGTTCTTCTAATTCGTCCGTCTCTTCCACTATCTGTTTCTTCCATGCACGAATGACAGCCTGCTTGCTTCCGATTCCCAAAAACCCACTGCTTCCTTTTTCAATTACATCATATTCCAGCATATCGCTAGTCACGCCAAGCTGGATCAGGGCTTCTGTAATTGCATCATCCAATGTTTTTGCTGATACTGTAATCTCACCCATCCTGATAACCTCTTTCTTCTACTACTTTTGACTGTCTTTATGGTTATTTTCATTATACTGTTTTACCAGATTTGCTTTTGCCGCAAGGCTTCCTGATTTCGCATTTTTGCTTTTCTCCGCCGCTCTTTCCAGGGCCTTTTCCCTCTCTTCCTCTGTCATTTTCGGCTTTGGTTCCTCAATTCTTCTTGCGTTTACCTGAGCCATTTCTGAGAGCTTCTTTGCATTAGTACCTTTCTTTTCCCTCTTCTTCGCCGCTTTCTTCTGATTCTTTTCGATCAGCTCTTCCAGTGAAATCTTGGAAAGATACTTATTAACAGCTAACTGCTGAATCATACGAACAACCGCACTCGCGATCCAGTAAAGTCCGATACCGGAAGGAAATGTAAAACACATTACTACCGAAAACAGCGGCATGATTTTCATGGTCGCATTCATGGAATTTGCCATTGTATTATCACTGCTTTCATTATCCGTCGGCGTCGCTGTCGGCATAAGCTTCATACTGATATACTGTGTCAGTCCGGAAATCACCGGAATGGACAAAGCCAGAATCGCTGTTACGATGGCCCCCGTCTTCAGGGAATTCATCAGAAGATTCATCGGCGTCTCTGCAATATTAATTCCAAGGAAAGAATTCAGATGTACCAGGCTTTCCTGAGTGGATCGAATCACGGATTCCAAATCCGGAAGCTTATCAGCCAATGTATTCCAGGAACTCTCCTGAAATTTGTACAGTGCGTCCACCATCGTATTAGCCTTACTAAAATCATATCTGGATGGATCCATGGCAATAGCGCTCGTCTTACCGATTGCCTCCATTGCCTTCTGTCCGCCGTCCGTGGACAACAACTGCTCTACCAATGGCATATACACATCTTTGATTCCTTGTACATATGCCGGAATACTACGGATTACATAAAAGAGCCCCCACAAGATTGGTAGCTGAATCAAAAGCATGGAACAACCACCCATCATAGATGTCCCATATTTCTCATATACCATCTTGGTCTCTTCCTGCATCTTCATCATCGATGCCTGGTCTTTCTTGTTCTTATACTTATTCTGAATCCGTCTCAGTTCCGGATTCATTACAACTGTCAATCTTGATGCCTTCTGCTGTTTATATGTCAACGGCAGCAGCAGTGTGTAAATAATGACTGTAAAAATAATGATACAAATACCAATATTTTCAATATGGAATACATTACTAAGCACACTGAAAATTCCGTTCATCAAGTGCCCCAGAAGCCAGGAAATCTGGCCTACAATCGGAGCTGATGACTGTGTCAATAATAAACCTTCCATCAGATCTCCTCCATTTTCGTGTTTTATTCAATTATGGTACCGGATCGTACCCTCCCCGGTGGAATGGATTACATCTGAGTATTCTCCAGATTGTTAAAAGCCCTCCTTTGAGAGCCCCGTACTTTTCGATCGCCTCCAGCCCGTACTCGGAACAGGTAGGCGTATAAATACAGTGCTGCGTCGGCAACTTATACTTTGATAAATGCTTTCTGTAAAAACGAATCCCTGCAATCATCAGCTTTTTCATCGTTTCATCTCCATTTCATTGTCCGAAGAATCCTGCTGTGTGTCCTGTGTATATATATGATGAAGCTTTCCAAGGTGGATCATTGCGCTTTCGATTTCGTGATAGCTTTTATCTTTAGCTCCAGCCCGCGCAATTATTATCAAATCATATCCACGCCGGAAATAGTCTTCCTGAAGTCGATAACTTTCTCTCAATAATCGTGTAACCCGGTGGCGGACCACACTGTTCCCTACCTTTTTGCTGACCGAAAGACCCAGTCTGTTGCTGGAAGTTCCATTCTTCCTGACATACATGACCAGGTATCTGTTCACATAAGACTTTCCTTTTTTATAGGTCAGCTGGAAATCCTTATTTTTCTTCAATGATTCTGAAAACCGCATTGCCCTATGCTCCTGCTGTGTTCTACGGTAAACAGACTATCCGCTTTTCTCATTCTGTATAGAAGAAAAGGCCACATATATGCGGCCTACGCTGATAATCTTTTTCTTCCTTTTGCTCTTCTGGCTGCCAGAACTTTTCTTCCGCCTGCCGTGCTCATTCTTGCTCTGAATCCATGAACTATTGCTCTGGAACGCTTCTTCGGCTGAAATGTCATTTTCATTACTTTCCACCTCCTTAATCTGAAACTTATATATATAAATATAAGTATATTTATTTCGTTCTTTGCTAAAAGACACCACGTCTGATTATAGTCAAAAACCCCCGTCAAGTCAAGTAATTCCGTGATTTTTTTCCTTTTTTCGTAACGATTTGCCCATGAGGTCTGACACAACGAAAAACTGACACAAGCTTGCGAATCTGATCTGAATGGCTGAATCGTTACTTTTTACCAGTTTCTCCACATGTTTTCAACATTTTGTGGATAATTTTGTGATTTTATGTGGAAAACATGTTGGTTTCTACTAAATTCTTCTTTTTTTCGCTGATTTTATGCACTTTTTCGCTGTTCAAAATTTTATCCACATCGATTTTACATTGCACTTGAAATCTTTTTGTTGTAATATATAAGGGAGTGAATCTATTTTTTCACGAGATCACAGCGATCATCCGGCCTTTTCTTATTGTGTCGGATATTTTTGCTGTGTTTTTCCGTCATACCTGAAAAGTGACGTGTGTCCTCAACAGGCGGACAGTACTAAAACATTAAGATTAGGAGTCATCAAAATGGACATCGTAACAGAAAAATGGAATGAAATTATTGAAAATTTAAGGCTTGAGCATAGTCTTTCCGACGTTTCATTTAAAACATGGATCCTTCCATTAAAAGTCTATGATGTAATTGAAAATACCGTCTATATTCTCGTGACGTTAGATGGGACCGGTGATTATATCGATTACATAGAGAAAAAATACCTTCTTCCATTTAAAGTTTCTATTGCAGAAATTACCGGAATTGAATATGATGTCAAATTTATTCCGGACAATCCGAGTGAACTGGAAAAGGTAGAAGAAATTGCAAATGCTCACAGGAAAAAAGCGGCCGCACATACGAAGAAAAACGACAATCTTCTGATGATTGAGCGCGCAAACTTAAATCCGCGCTACACATTTGATACCTTTGTCGTCGGCAAAAACAACAACTTTGCCCATGCCGCATCTCTTGCAGTCGCAGAATCACCGGGCGAAGTATACAATCCCCTGTTCCTCTACGGAGGTGTCGGACTGGGAAAGACCCATTTGATGCACTCAATTGCCCATTTCATTTTGGAGAAAGATCCTAAAAAGAAGGTTCTCTATGTGACCAGTGAGGCTTTCACTAATGAACTGATTGAGTCTCTTAGAAGTGGTAAGACCGGCAATGAACTTCCGATGACTGCTTTTCGTGAAAAATACAGAAATGTAGATGTGCTCCTGATTGACGATATTCAGTTTATTATAGGAAAGGAGAGTACCCAGGAAGAGTTTTTCCACACATTCAATCACCTGCATGTAGCTGGAAAACAGATTATCATATCCTCGGACAAGCCTCCTAAGGATATCGAAACACTGGAAGCCCGACTCCGCACAAGGTTTGAGTGGGGGCTGATTGCCGATATCTCCGCCCCGGATTACGAGACAAGAATGGCGATTTTAAAGAAAAAAATCGAATCCGATCAGCTCGAACGCTATCATATTCCGGAAGATGTGCTGCAATTTATTGCCACAAACATCAAATCCAATATTCGGGAGCTGGAGGGTTCCCTCAATAAGCTGATTGCACTATACAAATTAAAAAACGAGGAGATCAATATCTCACTTGCGGCTGAGGCGCTCAAAGATCTGATTTCTCCAGATGAAAACCGTAAAATCACACCGGAACTGATCATTGAGACGGTTTCCGAACACTTCGGAATTTCCGTATCCGACTTAAAAAGTGCAAGCCGTGACGCAAAGACGACAAACGCTCGCCATATTGCTATGTATTTATGTCGTGCCATGACAGACACTCCACTGAAAACAGTCGGATCTCTCCTCGGCGGAAGAGATCATTCAACTGTGAAACATGGTGTGGATAAGATGTCGAAAGATATGGAAAACAATGATTCACTGAAAAATACGATCAGCATTATCCAGAAAAAAATCAGCCCTCTGTAGTATTTTTCCGAAGGTCATCCTCATCAAAATCAAACCCGTTCAACATGAGTTTCCCATTCGAAATCCACGAAACCGCACGGGTTTACATAGGTTTTACACATATCCACACATCCTAAGGCGACTAATGCGGATATCTTATATATAAAAATTCATCTAGTCCAGCGAAAGGAGTTATACACATGGAAATTATTTGCACAAAATCCAATTTGGCAAAAGGTGTGGGAATCGTATCAAAAGCAGTTCCTTCCAAAACAACAATGCCAATTCTGGAATGTATCTTAATTGATGCAACTGCCAGTATGATCAAACTGACAGCCAATGATATGGAACTTGGAATTGAAACAATTATCGAGGGGGATATTGTTCAGCCTGGTATGATTGCCTTGGATGCCAAGATTTTTTCTGAAATTGTCAGAAAACTTCCTGACAGTGAAATCGTTATCACAACGGATGATAATGATCAGACGCTTATTACCTGTGAAAAAGCGAAGTTTCAAATTGCCGGAAAGTCAGGAAGCGATTTTGCTTACCTCCCATATATAGAAAAAAACGAGTCCATTTTAGTTTCACAGTATACACTAAAAGAAGTGATTCGCCAGACGATCTTTTCGATTGCCGATACAGAGAGCAATAAATTGATGACAGGAGAGCTGTTTGAGGTGGAAGATCACATTTTGAAAGTAGTTTCACTGGACGGTCACAGAATCTCCATTCGCAAAATCGAACTCAAAGCAAGCTATGACCATAAAAAAGTTGTCGTTCCAGGAAAGACACTCATGGAAATCAGCAAGATTTTATCAGGGGATGCAGAAAGCGAAGTACAGATTTACTTTGCCGAAAATCATATTGTATTTGAATTTGATCAGACTGTTGTTGTATCCCGTCTGATTGAGGGGGAGTATTTTCGAATTGAGCAGATGCTATCCAGCGACTATGAAACGAAAGTACATATCAATAAGAAAGAGCTCTTAAACTGTATTGACCGCGCTACACTTCTTGTAAAAGAAGGAGACAAACGCCCGATTATTATTCAGATCGGTGACGATACAATGGAGCTGAAAATTCAGTCTCAACTTGGTTCCATGGATGAGGAGATCTTCATTACAAAAGAAGGGAAGGATCTTCTGATCGGTTTCAATCCCAAATTCCTCATTGATGCTCTGCGCGTCATTGATGATGAGGAGGTAACGCTGTATTTTATGAATTCCAAGGCACCATGCTTTATTAAGGACGAGAAGGAGACTTATGTCTACCTGATTCTTCCGGTTAATTTTAATGCAATATAAGGAAAGAGGTTATCAAATGGAGATCATTACACTTCGGGATGAATTTATCAAGCTTGGTCAGGCTTTGAAGGCGGCCGGTCTCTGTGAGTCCGGAGTGGAGGCAAAGGAAGTCATCCAGGACGGACTTGTGAAGGTCAATGGAAGTGTCGACACCAGACGCGGACGTAAGCTGTATGACGGCGACGTTGTATCTTATGACGGCCAGGAAATTAAAATACAGAAATAGTGAACAGGTGCGGCATGATCATCCAGTCATTAAAATTAAAAAATTTTAGAAACTACGAACTTTTGAATCTGACATTTCACCCGGTCACTAATATTTTCCACGGGGACAATGCACAGGGTAAGACAAATATACTGGAGGCGGTTTACCTTGCGGGGACGACGAAGTCCCACCGTGGAACGAAAGACCGGGATATGATTTCTTTTGGAGAAGAGGAGTCGCATATAGAGGTGAAAGTCCTGAAAAACGGAGTTCCCTTCCGGATTGACATTCACTTAAAGAAAAACAGTCCCAAAGGGGCTGCTATCAACCGGATGCCTGTTAAACGGGCAAGCGAGCTTTTCGGGATTATCAATCTGGTTTTTTTTTCACCGGAAGATCTGAATATTATCAAGAACGGTCCAGCACAGAGGAGGCGGTTCATGGATCTGGAGCTCTCCCAGCTTGACAAGATTTATCTGAACAATCTAGCGGATTATAACCGGGTGGTGAATCAGAGAAACCGGCTTTTAAAAGAGATGGCTTTTCAGGAGAAGCTTAAGGATACGCTGGAAATCTGGGATATGCAGCTTGTCCGCTATGGGGAGCGGGTCATGGAAGGCAGAAAGAAATTCCTCCGGGAAATCAATGAAATTGTGGGGGATATCCATGGGAAACTTACCGGAGGGCGAGAGCGTCTCGTGATGGAATATGAGCCGTCCACGGGAGAACTTTCTCTGGAGGAGGCAGTAAGAAGAAACCGGGAGCGCGATATTCGGATGAAGAGTACTTCAGCGGGACCGCACCGGGATGATATCTGTTTTAAAATCAAGGATATGGATATCAGGAAGTTCGGATCTCAGGGTCAGCAGCGCACCGCGGCGCTGTCCCTGAAACTTGCGGAGATTGAGATCGTCAAGCGGGTGATTCACGATACTCCGGTTTTACTTTTGGACGATGTGTTGTCTGAACTTGATAAACACAGGCAAAACTACTTGTTAGACAGTATACACGATATTCAAACTCTGATTACCTGTACCGGTGTGGAAGAGTTTGTGAATCATCGTTTTTCAATCAATAAAGTGTTTCTTGTCCAGAATGGACAGGTAACAAATGAAAATTAATAGGAGGATCAGTATGAGCGCAGAATATGGTGGAGATCAAATCCAGATCTTAGAAGGGTTGGAGGCGGTCCGCAAAAGACCGGGAATGTATATCGGCAGCACTTCTGCAAGAGGACTTCACCACCTTGTGTACGAGATCGTAGACAATGCGGTGGATGAGGCGCTTGCAGGATTTTGTGATACGATTGAAGTGAAGGTCAATGCGGATAATTCCGTGACAGTCATTGACAACGGAAGAGGCATTCCAACCGGCATCAACCATAAATCCGGGCTTCCTGCCGTGGAAGTCGTATTTACGGTACTTCATGCCGGCGGAAAATTCGGAGGCGGAGGGTACAAGGTATCCGGGGGGCTTCACGGAGTAGGTGCATCCGTTGTCAATGCGCTTTCAGACTGGCTTATAGTAGAGGTAAGAAGAGAGGGGAAGATCCATGAACAGCGTTATGAAAGGGGAAGGGTTGTTACTCCTTTGACGGTGATAGGGGAGTGTGATCCTAACGAGACAGGAACAAAAGTTACTTTTCTGCCGGACGGAACGATTTTTGAGGAGACAGTATTCGATTATGGAGTGTTAAAACAGCGTCTTCGAGAAATGGCTTTTCTTACCAAAAATCTGAGAATTCAACTAAAGGATGACAGAGAAGAAAAGAGGGAGGATTCTTTCCACTACGAGGGAGGAATACGGGAATTCGTAAGCTACTTGAACCGCAGTAACCAACCGCTCTATGAGCAGATTATCTACTGCGAAGGTACAAGAGACGATGTGTACGTGGAAGTGGCGATGCAGCACAATGATTCCTACACGGAAAGTACATATGGCTTTGTAAATAATATTACGACGCCGGAGGGCGGTACACATATTGTCGGTTTTCGAAATGCCCTGACCAAGACATTCAATGCCTACGCAAAGAAAAACAAGCTCATCAAGGAGAATGAGCAGAGCTTGAGCGGGGAGGATATTCGGGAGGGAATGACGGCTATTGTAAGCGTTAAGCTCCCGGAGCCACAATTTGAAGGACAGACAAAGCAAAAGCTCGGAAACAGCGAGGCAAGAGGGGCGGTGGACAGTATAGTCAGCAGCCAGCTTGAGATTTTTCTGGAGCAGAATCCGGCGGTGGCTAAAAATATTATTGAGAAGTCGGTGATGGCGCAAAGAGCAAGGGAAGCGGCAAGAAAAGCAAGAGATTTGACAAGAAGAAAGTCAGCTCTTGAAGGGATGTCTCTTCCAGGAAAGCTTGCGGACTGTTCGGATAAGGATCCGAAGAACTGTGAAATCTATATCGTAGAGGGAGACTCTGCCGGTGGTTCTGCCAAGACGGCCAGAGAACGGAGGACCCAGGCGATCCTGCCGTTGCGCGGTAAGATTTTGAACGTGGAAAAAGCACGGCTTGATAAGATTTATGCCAATGCGGAAATCAAAGCGATGATTACCGCATTCGGGACAGGAATCCATGAGGATTTTGATATTACGAAACTGCGTTATGATAAGATTATTATTATGACGGATGCCGACGTCGACGGGGCGCATATCAGCACGTTGCTTTTGACATTTTTGTACCGGTTTATGCCGGATCTGATCAGAGAGGGCCATGTATATCTTGCAAAACCGCCACTTTATAAGCTTGAGAAGAATAAAAAGGTATGGTATGCATACAGCGACGAGGAACTCAGCAATATCCTTGAGGAAGTGGGACGTGACCAGAACAATAAAATTCAGAGATACAAAGGTCTGGGTGAGATGGACGCCGATCAGTTATGGGAGACGACCATGGATCCTAAGCAGCGGATTTTGATTCGTGTGACAATGGATGAGGAGACGTCCTCGGAACTGGATCTGACCTTTACGACCCTGATGGGAGACAAGGTTGAGCCGCGGCGTGAATTCATCGAGGAAAATGCAAAATACGTGAAAAATCTGGATGTATAGGAAAAGGAGATAAGCAATGGAAGATACTATCTTTGATAAGGTCGAGGAGATCGATCTTGAGAAAAAAATGAAGGAGTCGTACATCGACTATGCCATGAGCGTTATCGCCTCCCGTGCGCTTCCAGATGTAAGAGACGGCCTGAAACCGGTACAGAGACGAATCCTGTATTCAATGATCGAGCTGAATAATGGTCCGGATAAGCCGCACCGTAAATGTGCCCGTATTGTAGGCGATACGATGGGTAAATATCATCCGCACGGTGATAGTTCTATTTATGGAGCACTCGTTAATATGGCTCAGGATTGGTCTACCAGATATCCACTTGTGGATGGACATGGAAACTTTGGTTCTGTAGACGGTGACGGGGCGGCGGCTATGCGTTATACGGAGGCAAGGCTCAGTAAGATTTCTATGGAGCTTACCGCAGATATCAATAAAAATACTGTGGACTTTGAGCCAAATTTTGACGAAACGGAGAAAGAGCCAGTCGTACTTCCGGCAAGATTTCCGAATTTGCTTGTCAACGGAACGTCCGGTATTGCCGTCGGTATGGCAACCAATATTCCACCTCATAATTTGCGGGAAGTGATCGGTGCGGTAGTGAAGATTATTGATGATCAGATGGAGAATAAGGAGACATCCATCGAAGACATTATGAAGATTGTAAAAGGGCCGGACTTTCCGACCGGAGCGACGATCCTAGGTACGAGAGGAATCAACGAGGCGTACCGCACCGGACGGGGAAAAATTGTAGTTCGTGCTGTCAGCAATATCGAAACTATGGCAAATGGAAAGAGCCGTATTATCGTGACAGAGCTGCCGTACATGGTAAACAAGGCAAGACTGATCTCCAAAATCGCAGATCTGGTGAAGGAAAAGCGGGTCGATGGTATCGTGGATCTGAGTGACCAGTCCAGCCGGGAAGGAATGAGAATCTGTATCGAGCTGCGCCGTGACGCCAATGCAAACGTCATTTTAAACCAGCTCTATAAGCATACACAGCTACAGGATACCTTTGGAGTCATTATGCTGGCTCTTGTAAACGGCGAGCCGAAAGTGCTGAATCTTCGAGATATGCTTGGGTATTACCTGAAACATCAGGAAGAAGTCATTACGAGACGCACCCAGTATGAATTAAATAAGGCAGAAGAGCGTGCCCACATTTTACAGGGACTGCTGATTGCGCTCGATCATATCGATGAAGTGATCAGTATCATTCGTGGTTCTCAGACTGTGCAGATTGCAAAGGCAGAATTAATGGAGAAATTCCAGCTTTCCGACGCACAGGCACAGGCAATCGTGGACATGCGTCTGCGTGCCCTGACCGGATTAGAAAGAGAGAAGCTGGAGAAGGAATACGAAGAATGGATGAAGCGGATCGGAGAGCTGAAGGCAATTTTGGCAGACAGACACTTACTGCTTGGTGTGATCAAAGAGGAGATTCTCGCAATCAGTGAGAAATACGGGGATGAGAGAAGGACTCACATCGGATTTGATGTGTATGATATTTCCACGGAAGATCTGATTCCGAGGGAGGACGTCGTCATCACCATGACAAAACTTGGTTATATTAAACGAATGACTTCGGATACATTTAAAAGTCAGAATCGCGGCGGACGTGGAATTAAGGGTATGCAGACGCTTGATGAGGATTATGTGGAAGAGTTGTTTCTCTGTTCAACCCATCACTATATCATGTTCTTTACTAATACAGGGAGAGTATACAGGCTCAAAGGATACGAGATTCCGGAGGCAGGACGGACCGCAAGGGGAACAGCCATTATCAACCTGCTCCAGCTTCAGCCGGAAGAGATGATCACCGCAGTCATTCCAATTAAGGAATACGAGGAAGGAAAGTATCTCTTTATGGCGACCAAGAAAGGCTTAGTAAAGAAGACGCCGATCATGGATTATGCCAACGTTAGAAAGACAGGGCTTGCGGCCATCACGCTTCGGGAGGACGATGAGCTGATCGAGGTAAAGACGACGGACAATGAAAAAGATATATTGCTCATCACCAAATACGGACAGTGTATCCGTTTCCACGAAACAGATGTCAGACCGACGGGACGTACTTCTATGGGCGTTCGAGGTATGAATTTAAGTGATCAGGATGAGATCATTGGAATGCAGCTTAATACTCAGGGAGATTATCTACTGATCGTTTCGGAAAAAGGAATGGGAAAACTGACAGACATGAACGAATTTACATCCCAGAACCGTGGAGGAAAGGGAATTCGCTGCTATAAGATTATCGAAAAGACCGGAAATGTCGTCGGAGTTAAGGCAGTGAATGAAGACGATGAGATTATGATTATCAATACGGAGGGAATCATCATTCGAACCGAGTGCACGGGTATCTCCAAGTTAGGACGAATCACTTCCGGAGTCAAACTAATCAACCTGGATGATAATGTCAGTGTTGCAAGCATTGCCAAAGTCAGAAAGACCGAGGATAACGGAGAGGAAGAGAGTCAAGACGAAAACGAAGAAGTGACAGAAGAATAAAATCGAATCAAGTAAAAGAGAGAATCACGGGACGACCTTAGGGTCTCCCGTGATTCAGATTGTAGAAAAAGTGGGGGTGTCGGGAAATAGATGACCTCAAGCAGGGGTATTGTCACCGATCCACTCACAATGCCCCCTGAAATTTTTCCTTATAAAGAGAAAAAGATGGCTAACGACAACCATCTTCCTTTCCGTTTTATGTGAAAATAGAACTATGCTAAAACAAGATCATTATAACGATTTTTTGAGTTTGAGCAACAGAAAATGAACTTTAGTTTCTTCGAATTGCATTTACCTGACGACGATCCTGTCTATATCCTGAAAAAAGTGATGGAGGATTTAGATTTTTCAGGTCTTCTGGCCTGTTATTCGGATAAGGGAAGAACCGGGTACAATCCGATTATGATGTATGCTGTAGTTATCTATGCAAATATGGAAGTATAATGCATTCCTGCATGAGAAAGGATATGGCCCGAAATGCGACCTTGGAGATGCCCGGATGTTTGTGATTGAGGGAATGGAAAAGGTCCGGCGTGTGATTGAGAAAAACCGGAAACGGAAACTGACAAAACATAAGAAACTTCCCAATCACACGATTCTGGAGATTGACAACT
>OAVK01000751.1_pt1 | contig 14310 bp, 6 predicted proteins | sample 1495301 | NCBI WGS metagenome assembly OAVK01 (sample SAMEA2580094, study PRJEB22360) | human gut metagenome | biome: human gut; feature: human-associated habitat; material: faeces | place: Denmark | collected 2008/2010
TTTGCCGCCGCTGGCGGGCGCATTTCCGGTAGCGGCACGTCATGGCAACTGACGTTACCCGCTTATACACCCGGCGGCACCAATCAGTGGCAGATCGGCGCAACGGCGCGAGATGTTAAAGGAAACGTCTCTAACTATGCAGTGATGAGCGTAACGGTGACGGGGAATTCAGCCTCTGTCGGCACAATGGATTTTACATTGAACGACGAGCAGCAACCGATCATCGCGGCTGATGGGAAGTCACAGCATCCGGTTAAGCTGGTGCTTAAAGATACCAATGGCAATCCGTTAACAGGGCTTGCACATGACATTGAATTGTCTTTGGCATTTACGCCTGACGCACAGAGAAATCGTGAGCGTTCGGCACAGGCTCCAAAGCTTGGTGAAGTGCAGGAAACCCGTTCCGGGGTGTATACCGCTATGCTGACGCCGGGTTTAACGGCGGGGACGGCACGCATAACCGCTAAAGTCCTGGGTAAAACAGAAACCCTGACAGTGACACTTAAAGCGATTTCCGCCGAGTCGGCAAAATCGACATTCACGGTAATGCCCATGGAGCAGGTCGTAGGGCACCCGATTAACCTGGCGTTAGAAGCAAAAGATAAAGACGGGAATGCCATCACCGGCGACGACAGCTTACGTTTTTATGCTGTTTCAGCCAGCGGCGAGATCCGTTTTACTGCAGTAGAAGAGAAAGACGGCGTGTACAGCGCTAAGGCAACGTCTGAACTGGCTCAGGCGACACGCATTGGTGTGACGTCACAAAAACATGATTTCTCCGGGCTGGAAAAACAAGCCAACTGGATTGCAGACAAAACGCAGCCGGTGGTGCAGGCTTTTAACCTGACCAAGGACAATGCGCTGGCGGATGGCAAACAGAGTAATGTCGCGGTCGTTACCCTGACCGACCCTTATGGTAACGCGCTATCCGGATACACGGTCACCCTGGCGTTACCGTCACAGGTCAAGGTTGCGAATGGCGAGAACGTTGCCACCACCGATGCCAAAGGTGAAGCAAGATTCTCACTGACCAGTTCAACGCCGGGAACCTATGAGGTTACGCTGAACGTGGGGAACATCAGCTCATCCCTAAGCGTCACATTTGCCTCTGCAATGGAGGGGGCAACATTGTCTCTGACAGCCAAAGACAATGGCGCAATTACCGATATTGCAGCAAACGGTCGCGATGGTGCCACGCTTGAGATCATGCTCAACAATACCAACGCGTCGGTTGAAGGACAGAAAGTGGAGCTTATCGTAACCCCACAAGGGCTCGTGTACCCGGACAAAATCACTACCAATAAAGAGGGTTACGCGACGGTAACGTTAACAACGGTTAAGGCGGGTCATTACACCGTTAATGCCAGGGTTACAGATGGGCAGCACAGCGTTGAGTCCTCAAGCGTTGACCTGGAATTCGTACCTGATATTAACAGCGCAGTGCTGAATTTGGCGGCACCTGCTGAGAGCATCGTGGCAAACGCATCAGCTACGCATGAAATTCAGGTACAGGTTGTCGACGGTGAGAACAACCCATTTAGTGGCGACGTGCACCTGACCAGCACCCCTGCCAGTGGATTAAAACTGGGCCAGTCAGAACTGACATTGGATGAGAAAGGAATGGCATCAACAACCTTTGTTGCCACAGAAGCCGGGCACTATCAATTGCAGGCAACCTTTATCAAAGAGGGTAAACGCGTTACGGCTGGTAAGGCGATTGAGGTGGTATCAGATCTGCAAAATGCAGCGTTGACGATCGAACCGTCAACCACATCCGCCGTAGTGAGTGATGTGGATAACGTGGCGTTTACCCTGCATCTGAGCGATACATCGGGGAACAGCGTCAGCAACCGTAAGCTGAAGATTACGGCCACAGGCCCATCGCCACGCGATCCTCTGGTGATTGATAATACGCTTGTCACCACCAATGCTTCCGGTACTGCGACCGTAAATGTCCACGGTCAAAAGGCGGGTCGTTACACGCTGACCGCCACATTGGCTGAACACGGTAGCAACGTCTCGGCAAATGCTTCACTGATGCTGAATGCTGATGCCCAGAATCCAATACTCACTCTGGAGCAGGATTTTGGCTACGTCGTTGCCGATCTTGAACCGGTGGGCTTTATGGCCCGGTTGCGGGATAAATTCGGTAACCCATTAAACGGCAGTGTCGAATTTAGCGCAGGCAGCAGAGCCAAACCCGACAGCGGAACCTTTACGATGACGCCGGATAAAACCAACTTTAAGTTAGGAAATGCCTACTCTGAACTGAGAACGGATACTGCTGGTGAAAGTTGGGTGAAGGTGAAGGCAACGACGGGAGATAAAACGTTGGAAAAAGAACTCACCGTCTGGGTAGTTGAGAATCATCGACCGAATTCCTGATCAGGATATAAACAGGAGATAGCCGCAGCATGGCGGCTATCTCCCTTTCTATATATTGTCCACAAGTCTTCTACCCACTAAGACTCAGAACTGTAATAGGTATAGCAAAGCTAAGTTCACTCTCGACGATTCCCCCTCCCCCGTTGATTTGAAAACAAGCAGCAATATAATAAAGGGGCTGGAAATATCAGCAAAGCCTCAGGTAAAATATTTTCAGACTGATGGCTATATTATCAAAATTAATTTATCACGTGACAAACTACGCAGGGAGACTTGAATCGAGTATCCAGTACCAATGCTTACATCACATTAATGACACATGACATATATCATCAATTCGGAGATCTGCATTTTCACTCTCAAAAATGTAGCCCGATAAATACCTTACCCCAAAAGTGTTAAATTTTTATTATGATTATTTTGCGGAGAGTTTATGAACAAAATATATCAAATAAAATGGAGTAAAGTCCGTAATTGCTGGTGTGTGTGCTCCGAACTGGGAAGGAAGAACACGAAAAAAAAGTCCAGGGCGTTATTAGCCGGTGCTGTAGCGCTATGTTCATCAATGGCCTTTGCTAAAGATATTGATGTCAGCACAGATAGCACCGTTGATTTTGGCGAAAAAAACCAGTCTATTAATTACCATATCAATGTAAAAGATAATGCTAACCTGGTAATCAATGCGCCGGACTCTCGCCCCCGCCTGACCTTCACATCAGGTGGTGGACTGGATATTACCCAAGGAACAGTGCGTATCAATGGCGAGCTAAACGTTCTGCTGAGAGGTACGGGTTACCTTAACGTGTCCAATGCAGGCAGCGAACTCTATGCTGACGACTTATATGACAGTGCATCAGACAACTGGCGAACTGGCGGTTATTTTAACGTGTCTGATGGCGGTAAGATTCATGTTAAAGGGACCAGTCGTCTTACCTATGAAAGGGGAAACATTAGCGGCGAAGGTAGCCAGGTAAATACACAAACATTCTTTATGGGTGTTTTCAAGAGCTACGGTGGCGATCAATTCCTGTCGGTTAATAACAAGGGTGAAATTAACGCCAGTGAGAAATTAAGCCTGGGGTATTACAATCAAGATTCAAATACCACGCTGGTGGTATCTGACATGGGGAAAATATCTGCCCCAGAAATTAGCTTGAGTACGAACTCAGAATTAGCATTAGGCGCTCAAGAAGGTGAGAAAGCTAAATCTGCTGGGGTTATTGACGCCAAGAAAATAGAGTTTGTCTGGGCTAGCACAGACAATAAAAAAATCACACTGAACCACACCAGTGATAACGCAAATATAACAGCTGATATATCAAGCGGCAGTGAGGGGCTGGGTAATATCAATGCGCTAAATGGTACAACGTTTTTATCTGGTGATAACTCAAAATTTAGCGGCAACGTAAAAATTGCCAGGAATGCCACCCTTGGGGTTACGCAGAACCTGGGAACCGCTGATATTAGCAATAGCGGCAAACTCTTACTGAACGCCCAGGACAACATGGCGTTTACCAATAAGGTTTCGGGGAACGGCATTATCTCCGTCGGCGCCGGAAATGTGGCGTTATTAGGTGATAACACCGCCTTTAAAGGAAAGATCAATGTTGAATCGGGTGCCGTTGCAACCGTGTCCGATCAGAAAAACCTGGGCTCTGCCGGGTTATCCGTTGACGGGAAACTGCAGCTCAATAGCACCAGCGACTGGTTGTTTAGCCACCAGATTTCTGGGTCTGGCATCCTGGGGGTCGATACGGGAAATCACGCTTTCTCTTTTAAAAATAGCACAGCGACCTCTGGGTTCACTGGTGATCTGGCATTACAAAATACGACATTCAACCTGCAGGGAACCAACACCGATGCTCTTGCAAAAGCAGGGCTGATTGCAGGAAAAGGGAGTGAAATTTCACTGGGCACAGGCACACAGTCCATCGGAAGTCTGGCCTTTTCTGGCGGTACCATTGAGTTTGGTAACATTACTCCCGGCATACACCAAACCGACAAAATGGTGAATGTTAAAGACCGGTTAGACCTGACGGGGTCTGGTGCTGTGCAGGTGAATCCTGTGGGCGTAGTGGACGCCATATCTCAAGGTATTGATACCGGTCTCTCCTTAATGGAGCAGGAAGACGCCAATGCGGAAATTAAACTGGTTTCCACCAATTCAGCAACCGTTGTAACAGGAGATGCCGGAAACCTGCAACTGCAGGATCTGAACGGTAACGCGATAACAGACGCTGTTCAGCATGACATCAGCCAGGACGGGCAGGTTGTAGCAAAGGGAACATACGACTATCGCCTGACCAGCGGGCAAAACCATGACGGCCTTTATGTGGGCTACGGTCTGACGCAGATTGAACTACAAGGACAGGGTCAGAATGCACTGATCCTGAACGCCAACGGAAAAGTCGGGGCGGCTGCGGAATTGAGTTCCCGCCTGACCGGCTCCGGGGATCTGGCGCTCGACAGCCAGAAAGGCCACACAGTTTCACTATCTGGTTTGAATAATGATTACACCGGTCTGACCGATTTGCGCAGCGGTAATCTACTGATGCTCAATGATAATGTCCTGGGCCATACAGCAGGTCTGCAGATGGCAGAAGAGACCGTTTTGGATATGAATGGGCATAGCCAGACGATTGGGCAGCTAACCAGCGCAGCGGGATCAGTTCTGAATATTAATGGCGGTAGCCTGACGATTTCTAACGGCGGAACATCCGCGGGGGCATTGGTCGGCAGCGGTAATCTGAATATCGATAACGGTGTCTTTAGCGTGAAGGGCTCTAATGCGTCCTTAAGCGCAACAACGGCCATCGCCTCCGGCGCAGAGGTCACTCTGGATAATGTTCAGGGATTGGGAACCGGGAAGATTATTGCCGATGGTCATCTCAACCTCAATGCCGTTGAGGGACATTTGTCCAACAACCTTAGCGGTAAGGGTGAAGTTTCATTCAGCGAATCTAACGTCGCTCTTAAGGGGGATAACAGTGGATTTAGCGGCCAGCTAAGCCTGGATAAAAACACACAATTAGTGGCGTCAGCCGCCGAACATCTGGGGGAGGCGACGATTCACAATCAGGGTGACATGATCCTTAACAGCATGGATGACTGGACCATGCAAAACCAGGTCGATGGCAGCGGTAATATCATCAAGCAGGGCCAGGGCACTGTCACTCTGACTGCGAATTCCACCTATACCGGCACCACGGATATTCAACAAGGGGGGCTGATGCTGGGTCAGGAGGATGCGCCTGTTACTTTAGCGAGCCAGCAGGTCAATATATCTTCTGCCGGTATGCTTTCAGGCGCGGGAACAGTACTAGGCAGTATCCATAATGCCGGACTGTTTGTTGCCGGAAATGGAGCATCAGGCCACTTTACTGTTGGCGGAGATCTCACCAATCAGGGTGCGATATCTTTGGGGAATATTGGACAGTCCGCCGGCAACCAGCTGATTGTTGAAGGAAATTACCACGGCAGCAATGGTCATATTAATTTTGATACGGTTCTGGGGGACGATCGTTCGGCCACCGATAAGCTTATTGTAAAAGGTGATACCACTGGCAATACTCAAGTAAGTGTCACCAATGCAGGAGGCCAGGGTTCACAAACTCTGGAGGGGATTGAGCTTATTCATGTTGATGGCCGTTCTGATGGTGATTTTGCTCAGAGCGGACGTATCACTGCGGGTGCGTATGATTATTCATTGGTTCGAGGTCAGGGGGCTAACAATAATCACTGGTATCTGACCAGTCAGTTGATTAAGCCTGAAAATCCCGAAAAACCGGTTTCGCCCACAGAGCATATGCTTCGCCCGGAAGGAGGAACCTATACCGCGAACCATGCTGCAGTAAACACCATGTTCAACATGCAGCTACACGATCGCTCGGGCAAAGCGCAGTACACAGATGTGTCAACCGGAGAGATGAAAACCACCGGTATGTGGATGCGTCAGGCAGGTAGCCACCAAAGTTGGTATGACGGTAGCAGCCAGTTGCGTACTCAAAGTAATCGCTATGTGATGCAGCTCGGCAGCGATATCGCGCAGGGCTCAACCAACGGGCATGATAGCTGGCGTCTCGGGATCATGGCTGGGTATGGCCATGACAATAATCAGACCCGCTCATCAGCAACGGGTTACACCTCGCGAGGTAGCGTCAATGGCTATAGCACTGGCCTTTATGCCACATGGTTTGCCGATAACACTGACCATAAAGGCCTGTACTTCGACGGTTGGGCACAATATGGATGGGTTGATAACCATGTCAAAGGTGAAGGACTGGCTTCTGAGTTCTATAAATCCAAAGGTCTGACGGCATCTGTTGAAACGGGGTATACCTTTAAAGTTGGCGAATTCTCTGGCAGCAAAGGAACCGTTAATGAGTGGTATGTTCAACCGCAGGCGCAGGTTACCTGGATGGGGGTCAAATCAGATGACCATCGGGAAGCTAACGGAACGCGTATCGAGATAAATGGTAACGGTAATATTCAAACTCGTCTTGGAGCCAGAGCCTATCTGAAAAGCTTTAATAAAATGGATGAGGGCAAAGGCCGCGAATTCCAGCCATTTATTGAAGCTAACTGGCTCCATAATACACGCAGTTTTAGCACTAAAATGGACGACGTTAGCGTCAGCCAGGAAGGTGCACGCAATCTGGGAGAGATTAAACTGGGTGTCGAAGGCCAGATTACGCCAGATTTAAATCTGTGGGGTAATGTGGGCGTCCAGATGGGAGACAACGGTTACAACAACAGCGCGGCAAAGTTAGGACTGAAATATCATTTCTTATCAGCCCGCAACAAAAGATAGCCGGGGTGTTTTCGACAGCACCCTGGCTACTGCCATAACCCCAAATATATCGACGCTTGCATTATTCTCATAGCCAGGCGAGCTATGAGAATAATGAGCACTTAAATAGTACCAACCGTCATCCCATCCCTCCCATTTTACTGATCAAGAAGAGGGAAAAAACGACTCGCTTTTAACAAAGCCATTCAAAACCTTACTTATCAACTGGATACTCGCGATTAATCCACGCATGTTCATCTTCCCAGGTGAACATCCATTTGCGTACCGGGCCCGCCATCACGTTGAGGTAGTAGCTGTCATATCCTGCCAGGGTTGCCACCGGGTGATACCCTTTTGGCACCATCACGACATCACGGTTATAGACAGCCATACACTCGTCAAGCGACCGGTCGTCGGTGTATACCCGCTGCAGACAGAATCCCTGCGGCGGGTTGAGGCGATGGTAGTAAGTCTCTTCCAGATAGGTCTCCTGCGGCGGATTGTCGGTATCATGCTTATGACTTGGCCAGGAACTGGTACAGCCTTCGTTGGTCCACACTTCCACCACCAGCAGGCTATCAGCAGGTTTATCTTCCGGTAAAATGTTATGCACGTAACGCTGGTTGTGACCTTTGCCGCGCGCTTCCCCGTCGATATCCTTAGGGGCGATCAGCCGAGTTGGGTGTGTGCCTTTCCCCGGCGCAGCGCAGACCGCCAGCTCCAGTCTGGTCACTGCCTGAACCTGTATGGTTTCACCAGCAGTGACATAGACCGCCCACGGTTTGATCCGTTCGAACGGGCTCATCCGCTCGCCGATATCCGTAAAGGTTGCACCCGGCGTGGTGACGGTCGCGCGTCCGGCGACCAATACCAGACAACGTTCTTCGCTGACGGCGGGCAGCGTAAGCTGCTGCCCTTCTTCCATTTCATACGCTTTAAAGCCAACATATTCCCAACCGGCGCTTTCCGGCGTCACTGACTGCGTACGCCCCTGCGCGTCCGGCTGCTGCCAACGTGATAATAAACGTGACATATCACCTCCTCAGATAAGACCCGCGTCACGCGCCAGACGGCTAAGGTTGTTATAGCCCAGACGCGCATACGTCAGCGGATGCGCGATGGCCGGATCTTGCTCCGCCTCCACGACTAACCACCCCTGATACTGGTTCGCCTTCAGCAAGGCCATGATCGGCGGATAGTCAACGCAGCCATCGCCCGGCACTGTAAAGACCCCACTCAGTACCGCATCGAGAAAGCTGGTTTTGCGATTTTTGACATCCGCCAGCACGTCGGCACGCACGTCTTTACAGTGAACATGGTTGATACGCGATGCCCAGCGCTGCGCCCCCGCCAGCGGATCGGCCCCGGCGAAGGTCAAGTGTCCCGTGTCGAGCAACAATCACCGGTATTCGTCATCAGATTACCCACATCTTCAGCAGATTCAATCACCGTTCCCATGTGGTGGTGATAGGCAATCTGTACCCCCTGCTGCTGGGTGTAGCGCGCAAACTCGGTGAGCTTTTCACCGTATTCTTGCCAGCGCTCTTGCGGGAAGCGCGGACGCAGATGTACCGGCGTCTGCTGCTCGCCGTGAATGCAGCCACTGACTTCGGCAAAGACCAGCACCTTGGCCCCCAGCTCGCGCAGTAACGTCAGATGTGACTGTACGGCGGCAATCTCCTCCTCCACGCTGCGTTCCAGCAGACGTCCGGAGTACCAGCCGGAAACCAGTTGCAGGTCGTGACGCTGCAAAATGGGGCCGAGCAGTCGCGCCTCGCGCGGGAATTTATTACCCAGTTCGAAACCAGCAAATCCGGCCTCTTTGCCCTCGCTCAGACAAGTATCAAGCGACGTCTCAGCGCCCAGTGAAGGAAGATCATCATTCGTCCATGTCAGTGGATTAATACCTAATTGTACCGTCATTATCTTCTCCTGAATTATGCTTGTCCGCGCTCGCGCCACCAGGCGATAAGCTGCAGGTAGTTATCTTTAATGCGCGCCACCAGTTGCGCATCGTCAATATCGTGTTTCAACCACGCGCGGGAAGCGTCGCCAAACAGCGTGCGTCCCACGGCAAATCCTTTCACCACCGCATGACCCGCAGCCGCTTTGAAATCAGCGCGCAGTTGCTCTGCCGGTGCGTCCAGACCAAGGATCACCACGCCACGGCAGTGCGGATCGCGCCGTTCAATAATGTCACTCAACGCCGTCCAGCCAGCAGAAGTCAGCGGTGGGAGTTTCCACCAGTCGGGGTAAATCCCTAAGTTGTAGAAGCGGGAAATGGCGCGCAAATACAGTTCATCACTGCGCGGCATACTGGCCGGCAAAATCACCTCCAGCAGCAGCTCATGACCTGACTGACAACAGGCGCGGTACACCTCGGCGATTTTCTGTTCTTGCTCCAGACGCAACGCGTGGGCATCTTCCGGATGGAAAAAAACCAGACACTTCACCACATGTTCCTGCGGCCAACTGATGAGCTGCGAGCCAATATTGCCGTGTTCCATCTCCAGCGGGCGAGATCCCGGCAGTTCGATAGGGCGACCTATCCACCAGCCCTCTCCGGTTATCGAATTCAGCGCATCCTGACCAAACGTACCGTCGCAAAGCAGCCCGGCCTTGCCCTCCAGCCCGGCGCTGTTGGCCGCTTCACGGCTGGCCTGCAAAATAAGCTGTTTCAATGCCGGAATACGCTTCAAAGACGCGCCGCACTGTAGCGCCATCTCTTCAAGCTGACTGCGGTGATCGAAAGCCATCACGCACAGTTCCGACCATGTGCGACGGCGAGTCGTCACGCGATGCAAATGGTTGAGATGCGGATCGAGATCCGGACGCGGAACCTCCGCAGCGCGAGAAAGATAATCATCAAGCTCAACTTTGCTCGGCATCGCCGGCGCACAGCCGTGACGAGATACCACCAGCGCACCACAGGCATTAGCATAGCGGCACGCCTGCTCCCATCCCTCATCGTTCAGGTAGCCGCGCAGCAGGCCGGACATAAACGCATCCCCCGCCCCCAACACGTTCAGCACCTCCACGCGTACGCCGGTCCCCGTCAGGCCATCGTCCAGCCGGGCCGGGATCGCGTCGGTATACACCGAGCTACCGAGCGCACCGCGCTTGCAGACCAGCGTCGCGTTACTCACGCCGCGAACCTGCGACAGCGCCTGCAGCGTATCGGTACTGCCGCCCGCGATATGAAACTCCTCCTCGGTGCCGACAATCACATCAAAAAGATGCAACACCTCCTGCAACTGACGGGTGACCTGATCGGCGGCGATAAAACGTGTTTCGCCGTCGCCTAAGGATGTAAGCCCCCACAGCACCGGGCGATAGTCGATATCCAGCGCCGTACGCACGCCGTGACGCCGGGCGTAAGCCAGCGCCGTCAACACCGCCTCGCGGGTTTGCGGATGAGAAAGATGCGTCCCGGTGATGGCAAGACAACGAGCAGAAGCGATGTACTGTTCATCAACATCGCTGGCGGTAATCGCCATATCCGCGCAGTTATCACGGTAAAAAATCAGTGGGAAGGTGTCCCGGTCTTTAATGCCGAGTAGCACCAGCGCTGTCAGGCGGTCTTTATCGGTAATCAGATGACTGGTATCGCAGCCTACCTGGTTTAATTCTTCACGTAAGAAACGCCCCATATGTTCGTCGCCAACCCGCGCCAGCATTGATGAACGCAGTCCCTGCCGCGCCGTTCCGTAGGCCACGTTGCCGGACGATCCGCCAAGATATTTGGCAAAGCTCGACACATCTTCCAGGCGTGCGCCAATCTGCTGACTGTAGAGGTCAACCGCCACGCGGCCCATGCATATCACATCAAACTGCTTTTCCACGTTGATACCTCTTCAGACAATGTCGTTCACATTCAGCCAGCGGCCTTCCTGGTGCGAGAGTGCGATGGCGTCAAGCACACGCGACACCTTCCAGCCCTCTTCGAAGTCCGGCCACATCGGCGCGTCGGCGGCAATGCCGTCCACCAGGTCGCGCACTTCCACCGTTTTCTGGTCGTTAAAGCCGATGCCATGCCCGGCTCCCATGCAAAACGCGCCGTAGTCCGGATGCGAAGGACCAACCAGTAAAGTGCGAAACCCCTGGCGGTTGACCGGATCGTCATGCAAATAGAGCTTCAGCTCAGCCATGCGCTCCTGGGTAAAACTGATGGTTCCTTTGGTCCCGGTAATCACATACGACAACCCCATCTTGCGGCCACAGGCAACGCGGGAGGTTTCAATCACCCCTTGCGCACCGCCTGCAAAGCGCACCATCGCGTGGGCCTGATCTTCGTTCTCTACCGTCACCATTTGCGAGGAACCGACCTGCGCCGGACGCTGTGGCACCACGATCTTCAGGTCGCCGCAGACCTGATGAATATCGCCAACCAGGTACTGCGCCATATTGACGATATGCGCCGCCAGATCGCCCAGTGCCCCCAGACCCGCCGTTTCTTTAAAACAGTGCCAGTGGATCGGCGCAAGCGGATCGGCCATGTAGTCTTCGTTGTGGGTGCCGTAGAAATGGATCACCTCGCCAATTTCGCCTCGCTCAATGATCTCTTTCGCCAGCTGCGCCGTTGGGTTCTTCATATAGTTGAACCCCACCAGGGTTTTCACTCCTGCCCGCTGTGCGGCCTCAACCATTTCACGCGCGTCGTGGGCGTTCAGCGCCAACGGCTTTTCCGAGTACACATGCTTGCCGTGGCGAATCGCTTCCAGCGCCATCTCTTTGTGCAGATGGTTGGGAGCAGATATCCACCACATCAATGGCCGGGTCGGCCACCAGCGCCCGCCAGTCTCCGGTTGAGCGATTGAAGCCAAACGCCTGCGCCCGCTCGGCGGCCAGCTCCGGAGAAACTTCCGCTACCATTTCACGCACCAGTTTGCCGCGCAGGTTAAACACCGTCGGGGCCTGGGCATAGGCGATAGCGTGCGCCTTGCCGATATACCCGGTGCCAATCAATCCAATACGAACCTCTTTCATCATGATCCTCACAGTGCGCCGCGACGGCTCTTGGCGTAGGTATCGAACGCCACCGCCAGAACGATAATTAAGCCGGTAATAATTTGTTGGTAGTAAGCCGAGACGTTCATCAGCACCAGACCGTTAATCAGGATGCCCATGATGATCGAGCCGATACGACCGTACCCACCCATCAGCGAGGTGCCGCCAATGACCACCGAAGCGATGACGCGCAGCTCAAAGGAGATCCCGGCGACCGCTTCCGCACTGCCTAAACGCGCACTGAGGATGAAGCCCGCCAGCCCAGCCAGACAGCCAATCAATACGTAGACGCTCACCAGCACGCGCTTCACATTGACCCCTGCCAGACGCGCCGCCTCCGGGTTGCCGCCGATGGCGTACACGAAGCGCCCCCAGCGGGTTTTATGCAGTGCCAGGTAACCGCCAATGGCGACCAGAGCAAAGATCCAGATAGGAATCGAAATGCCGAGCAGTTCGCCGCGTCCCCACCAGCGGTATCCCGCGTCGAAACCGGCAATCGGCGCGCCGTCGTTGATCACCAGCGTCAGGCCGCGCCAGATGGTCATCCCACCGAGGGTGACGATAAACGGCGGAAGACGCAGGCGGGTCACGCCGAGGCCATGCAGAAAACCAATCGCGGTGCCCATCGCCATACAGATACCAAGGCCAATCAGCCAGCTCATGCCGCCCCAGGCGTTCGGATCGACGGTGGTGAAGTTGTCGCCCTTGATCACATACGCAGCGGTCATAGCGCAGACCGCCAGGATAGAGCCCACCGACAGATCGATGCCGGCAGTCAGAATGACAAACGTCATCCCCACCGCCATGATTCCGTAGATGGAGACTTCGGTCAGAATGTTGAAAATGTTGCGTTCAGAAAGAAAATTGCTGTTCTGCAACTGAAAGAAAATCAGCAGCAGGATCATAAAAATCAGCACCCCAAAGCGCTCAAAAAAGGCAATGGGATCAAGACGTCCACCGCGTTTGGCTGGAACCTGCGTTTTAGAAATAATCTGCGTCATGAGTCACTCCGTTATGCCGCATTCAAGGCGTTATGGTTGATGGCCATCATCGTCATTAGCCGCTCTTCGTTGGCGTCATCGCCGTGGATCTCGCCAGTCACCCGACCTTCACTCAACGTGATGATCCGATCGGAAACCGCCATGACTTCCGGCAGATCGGAGGAGATCACAATCACCGCCACGCCCTTTTTCGCCATATCAAACAGCACCTGATGGACTTCTGATTTGGTGCCAACATCGATGCCGCGCGTCGGTTCATCCACAATCAACACCCGAGGGTTAAGCGCCATGCAGCGCGCGAGGATCACTTTTTGCTGGTTTCCGCCGGAGAGCTTGCGCACCTCCTGCGCACTGTTGACCATTTTGATCTGCAGCGCCTGGCGGTAAGACTCAATCAGGGCATCTTCTTTGCGGGTATTCACAAACCAGCGCCAGTGCAGCAGTGACGACAGGCTGGAGAGCGACAGGTTGTCGCGGATCGACAGTCCCAACACTGCACCCTCTTTTTTACGATCTTCCGGTACCAGCGCCAGCCCCTGATCCAGCGCAAACAGCGGATCGCGCGGCTGATACGGCACGCCATCAAGTTCAAAGCTACCGGAGGTAAAACCGTCGGCGCCAAACAGGCAGCGGGCCACTTCGGTGCGCCCGGCACCCACCAGTCCGGCAATACCTAATACTTCGCCAGCATGTACGTGGAAGCTAATGTCGTGCAGCGCGATGCCATGCGGATCCAGCGGCGGTTTTTCGCGGCTGAGCCCCTTCACCGCCAGACGCACAGGTTTATCTTCATGGTGAGTTTCGCTGGCCGGGCGGCGATTAAAGGCCACATCGCGCCCCACCATCAGGCGGATCAGCTGTTCTACGGTGGTCTGTGCAACCGCGCCATTCCCGGTGAATCGTCCATCCTGAAAAACGGTGAACTGGTCGCAGAGTTGAAAAACTTCATGCAGGCGATGGGTGACGTAGATAATGCTCACGCCACGCCCTTTAAGTTCCCGCACCACCCGGTGCAGACTTTCTACTTCGCTGTCGCTCAGCGCGGCGGAAGGTTCGTCCATGATGATCAGCTTCGCGTTCAACGTCAGCGCCCGCGCAATTTCCACCATTTGCTGCTGCGCCACGCTC
>OAVK01000762.1_pt1 | contig 14177 bp, 11 predicted proteins | sample 1495301 | NCBI WGS metagenome assembly OAVK01 (sample SAMEA2580094, study PRJEB22360) | human gut metagenome | biome: human gut; feature: human-associated habitat; material: faeces | place: Denmark | collected 2008/2010
AGGCCCAGCTGTTCGACGGCGGCGACAAGCCGGCGACGGTGTTTATGCACCACCCGCCGCTGCCGCTGGGCAACGCCCAGATGGACCCCATCGCCTGCGAAAACGGCCATCGCCTGCTGGCACTGGTGGAGCGCTTCCCTTCCCTGACGCGCATCTTCTGCGGCCATAACCACAGCCTGACCCTGACCCAGTATCGCCAGGCGATCGTCTCCACCGTGCCGGGCACCGTCCATCAGGTGCCCTATTTCCACGAGGACCGCCGCCCGTACTATGACCTGTCACCGGCGTCATGCCTGATGCACCGCCAGGTCGGCGAGCAGTGGGTCAGCTACCAGCACGCGCTGAGCCACCACGCCGGGCCGTGGCTGTATGACGAAAACATCAGTTGCCCAACGGAAGAGCGCTAATCCTCATGCTTAGTTTGCAAAACATCAGTAAGCGTTTCGACGGTAAACCGGCCCTCGACGCCCTCTCCCTCGATATTCACGAAGGCGAGTTTGTGGTGCTGGTCGGCCCCTCCGGCTGCGGCAAAAGCACCCTGCTGCGCCTGCTCGCCGGGCTGGAGCCGGTGAGCGAGGGAGAAATCTGGCTGCACGACCAGAACATCACCGCCCTGTCGCCACGCGAGCGCAACTTCGCGATGATCTTCCAGAACTACGCCCTGTTCCCGCACCTGTCGGTACAGGACAACATCACCTTCGGCATGAAGGTGCGCAAAGAAGATAAGGCCAGCTGGCAGCCACGGGTCGATAAAGTGGCGCAGATGCTGCAGCTGGAAACGCTGCTGGACCGCAAGCCGGCGAAGCTCTCCGGCGGCCAGCGCCAGCGGGTGGCGATGGCCCGCGCCAGCGAGGTTGGCCGGGGGAGCCGCTCTCCAACCTCGACGCGCGACTGCGCAGCGAAGTGCGCGACAGCATTATGGATCTCCACCAGCAGCTGAAAACCAGCACCGTCTACGTCACCCATGACCAGACCGAGGCGATGTCGATGGCCGACCGCATCGTGGTGATGAACGGCGGCCACGTCCAGCAGGTCGGGCGACCGGAGTACCTCTACGCCCATCCGGCCAACCTGTTCGTCGCCGGGTTTATCGGCTCGCCGCAGTCGCGGGGGGGGGGCTGGGCCCCTTGCGCCATCCGCTGCCGTCGCGCTATCGCGACGAGCCCCGGGTCTGGTTCGGCATTCGTCCGGAACATATCAGCGATCGCGTGGAGGAGGGCCACCTGCGCCTCTCCGCCACCGTGCTGCAACGAGAACTGATGGGAGCCGATTACCTGCTCCACGTCAGCACCCCCATCGGCACCCTGCGCTTTAGCCGCCGCCATCGCGGCGCGGTGCCGGAGAAAGGCGACACGCTGACCCTCGGCTTTTCGCCCGGGGATATTCATCTTTTTCATGCTGAGCAACAGCACAATTTACTCCAGGAGATTGACCATGCTTAAAACCCTGACAGCCGTCGGGCTTTCGCTTGCCCTCTGCGGCACGGCGCTGGCGAAAGAGAAGATCGATTTCATGTTTCCGGCGCCGGTAGACGGCAAGCTGACCATGGAGATGACCCGCGTCATCAAAGCCTTTAACGATTCGCAGCAGGATGTCGAAGTGCGCGGGATCTTCACCGGCAACTACGACACCACCAAGATCAAAGCCGAATCGGCGCAGAAGGCCGGCCAGCCGCCGGCGCTGGTGATCATGTCCGCCAACTTCACCACCGATCTGGCGCTGAAGGATGAGATCCTGCCGATGGACGAGCTGTTTAAATATGGCGACCAAAAGGCTGGCGATTTTCTGCAAAAGGAATTCTGGCCCGCGATGCATAAGAACGCCCAGGTGATGGGCACCACCTATGCGATCCCGTTCCATAACTCGACGCCGATCCTCTACTACAACAAGACGATGTTCGATCAGGCCGGGATCAAACAGCCGCCGCAGACCTGGGCCGAGCTGCTGGCTGATGCCAAAAAGCTGACCGACGAGAGCAAAGGCCAGTGGGGGATCATGCTGCCGTCGACCAACGACGACTACGGCGGCTGGATCTTCTCGGCGCTGGTACGCGCCAACGGCGGAAAATACTTTAACGAAGACTATCCGGGCGAGGTCTATTACAACGCGCCGACCACCATCGGGGCGCTGCGCTTCTGGCAGGATCTGATCTACAAAGACAAAGTGATGCCCTCCGGCGTCCTCAACTCGAAGCAGATCAGCGCCAGCTTCTTCTCCGGTAAGGTGGGGATGGCGATGCTCAGCACCGGCGCGTTGGGCTTTATGCGCGAGAACAGCAAAGATTTTGAGCTCGGAGTGGCGATGCTGCCGGCGAAAGAGCAGCGCGCGGTACCGATCGGCGGCGCCAGCCTGGTGAGCTTTAAAGGTATCAACGACGCGCAGAAGAAAGCGGCTTATCAGTTCCTGACGTATCTGGTGAGCCCGCAGGTCAACGGCGCATGGAGCCGCTTCACCGGCTACTTCTCGCCGCGCAAAGCCGCCTACGATACGCCGGAGATGAAGGCCTATCTGCAGCAGGATCCGCGCGCGGCAATTGCTCTGGAGCAGCTGAAGTACGCCCATCCGTGGTACTCCACCTGGGAGACCGTCGCCGTGCGTAAAGCGATGGAGAACCAGCTGGCGGCGGTGGTTAACGACGCCAAAGTGACGCCGGAAGCAGCGGCGCAGACGGCGCAGAAAGAGGCCGATGCGCTGATGAAACCTTACGTCGATAAAACCGCCCTTGCTGAGGTGAAGTAGCTCCCTTGTCGCTCCGGCGCCTCTCCCCGGTGGCGCTATGCTTACCGGGGCTACTGACCAGCGCCGTATCGTAACCTCCCGCTGGCGTGACGCTTACCGGAGTTACTGACCAGCGCCGTACCGTAACCTCCCGCTGGCGCGACGCTTACCGGGGATACAGACCAGCGCCGTACCGTAGCCCGGGCAAGGGGTTTACCCCGCCGCCCGGGAACCTGCTCCCCGAGGTGATATTGCTCGCCCTTTCCACGCCAGCCGTTTGATTTTTCAGCGTAAAAAGGGTACGTTTTCACCTTCCCCCCAGCGTGAGCAGTCGTGCATTATGCCTATTATTCAGTCTGTTGAACGAGCCCTGACGATCCTCGACCTGTTTAACGAACAAGCCACGGAACTGAAGATCACCGATATCAGCAAACAGATGGGCCTCAGTAAAAGCACCCTCCATTCGCTGCTCAAAACCTTACAGCTGCACGGCTATATCGATCAGAATCCGGAAAACGACAAATACCGCCTGGGCATGAAGCTGGTTGAACGCGGCCATTTTGTCGTAGGGACGATGGATATTCGCCAGAAGGCGAAAAGCTGGCTGACGGATCTCTCGCAGCGCACCGGGCAGACCACTCACCTCGGCATTCTTGACGGCCACGAAGGCGTCTACATCGAGAAAATCGAAGGCAGGCTCGCCGCCATCGCCTACTCGCGCATCGGCCGTCGGCTTCCCATCCACGCAACGGCGATCGGTAAGGTCCTGATCGCCTGGCTGAGCGAGGCGGAGCAAAATACTCTGCTGGAAGGCTATCAGTACACGCCGTTTACCCCCGCAACGCTGACCTCCCGCGAGGCGCTACTGGCGGCGCTGGCGCAAACCCGCGCCCAGGGCTATGCGCAGGACAGCGAAGAGAATGAGCAGGGCGTGCGCTGCGTGGCGGTACCGGTGTGGAACCATGAATCGCGGGTCATTGCCGCACTGAGTCTGTCAACGCTCACCTCTCGCGTCGATGAGGCTGAGCTCGCGCGCTATCGCGCCTTGCTGGAAGAGGCCGGGCGCCAGCTATCGAAAGCGCTGGGCTACCCGGCCTGAGGGGTTATCCGACTACCGGCTCATAGCTGAAGTAGTCAAAGTCCGCATAGCAGCCGTCGCCGCTGATATCCTCGCAGTGCAGGCCGACAAAGGCGCCGGTAAAGAACCCGCGCCCACCGATGTAATCGTCCGACAGCTTCCAGGCGGCATATTCCACCGGCACGGTGTGCCACTGCTCGCCGTCAAACGAGTAGCTGTAGCGATAGACGAGATGGTCGACGTCGACCCGGAGCCATATGCTCTGCGCGGCATCCGGTACCGCGATCGGGTGTTCATGCAGCGGCCACGACGGCACGTTATGATCGAGCTGCAACACCTTAATGGTTCTGCCCTGTCCCTCTTCATAGTCAACGAAGCAGTAGCTCCAGTTTTTGCTGTTGTAATAGCAGGTTAATCCGGCGCTCTGTTGAAAATTCTGCGGGGCAAACTCCATTCGCGTTTCGGCGCGGAAGGCAAAGTGCTGCCAGCGCCGGGCGACGGTGGACTGGGTGAACGTCGAGTTGAGCGAATCGTTGCCGTACAGGCGCAGAAAGCCGGGACGGGCATTCAGCGACCCTAAGATGTCATCGAAGGGAATACGCAGCGTTTGCAGCTCCGGGTTGAGCGTCGGGCGGTTGAACTCTTCTCGCCAGCGCTCATCAGCGACGACGCGGCTTTCGGCCATTTTCGGCCCCGGCACGCTCAGCTGGGCGTGTTTGCCCCCTGCCACCGACGGCCAGCCGTCGTGCCAGTTGATGCGCGCAATCCCGGTTTCCCGCCCCAGCGAGCAGTAGCCGCGCCCGCCGGAGGCCAGCAGCGGCACACCGGGCAAGCGCTGCGGACGGCTGGTGAGATAGGCCATATACCATTCGCCGGTGTGCGTCTCCAGCAGCGAACCGTGGCCGCTTTTCTGCAGCGGATTTTCCGGCAGATGCCAGCTGGTCATCAGCGTCCCGTCCGGATGCAGTTCGTACGGCCCGTCGATATTTTTCGCTCTGAGCACCACCACCGCATGTTCATAACTGGTGCCGCCTTCGGCCACCAGCAGATAGTACCAGCCCTCTTTATGGTACAGATGGGCCCCTTCGGTATAGCGCAGCGCCGTGCCGGTAAACAGGGTTTTTCGCGTCTTCGACAGGGTCTGCGTCTGCGGGAAATACTCCTGCAGGACGATCGTACAGTGCGGGTCACTGTGGTGACGCGGCCCCCACGGGCGGTAAATATAATATTTACGCCCGTCCGAATCGTGAAACAGCGACGGGTCAAAGCCGCCGTTACCCATCGCGATCGGTTCACTCCACGGCCCCTCAATAGAGGGGGCGGTGACCAGATAGTTGCGACCGTTTTTCCACGGCGAGTCGACGATTTTCACATCGGTATACAGCAGCCAGAACAGCCCGTCGGCGTAGCTCAGACACGGCGCCCAGATCCCGCCGGAGTCGGGGTTGCCTTTCATATCCAGCATCGACACGCGATCCAGCGGCGTGCTCACCAGCGACCAGTTTTTCAAATCCCGCGAGTGGTAAATCCGCACTCCCGGAAACCACTCAAAGGTGGAGGTGGCGATGTAGTAATCCTCGCCCTGGCGACACATTGACGGGTCCGGGTTAAAACCGGTCAGAATCGGGTTAGTTATCGTGTACATATTGCCTCCTGCTTAATGGGATGTCGCGGCAGCGGCGGCAGGGACGCCCTCTTCCTGCGCCGCGCGATGTTGACGTAACTGCTGGCTGATGGCCTCCACCCGGGCATCGGTCAGCTTGTAGAATGAGAGCATGGTGAACATGCCGATATAGAGCACCACCGGTACCACGCAGAACAGGATTTTGATGGTGGTTAGCACCTCAACCGGCTGCACGCTGCTGCTGGCGGAGTAGTTCACGTAGGCCAGAATCCAGCCCACCACCGCGCCGCCAATGGCCAGGCCAATCTTCAGACTGAACAGGTAGGTTGAAAAAACCAGTCCGTCGAGACGGCGGCCGCTGCGGCTTTCTTCGTAATCCACTACGTCTGAGGCCATCAGCCACTGCAGCGGCGTGGTGGTGTTGAAAATGAACAGGAAGACGATGTTGAGCGCGAAAATCAGCGCGATATAGTCAGCCGGGGTAACAAAAATCAGCAGGCTAATCAGGGAATAGACCACGATAATCCCTTTAAAGGCCTTCACCCGATCGAAGCGCCCCAGCAGGCGCGAAGAGGCCAACGAACCGAACATGGTGGCGATGCTGCCGTAGAGCAGAAACTGCATCGCCAGCTCCGGGTGGTCCATCACGTATTTCACGAAGTAGAGCGTTGCCCCTCCGCGAACCACGTTGGAGCAGGTCGCCATCATTTTGAAAGCACACATGATTCGCCACTGGGTGTTGCCGAACAGCAGCTTAAGATCTTTCACCACCGATGCGCCCGGCTGCACGTCGAAGGTATAGCGCTCTCTGGTCGTGAAGAAGCACACATACAGCAGCACGACGCCGGTCAGCCCGAGCACGCACATGGCGCCAAAGTAGCCCACCTGCTCGTTGCCTTTGCCAATGATGCTCACCAGCGGCAGCGCAATCCCGCTAATCGCCAGCGATCCCGCGGCCGCGAGGAAAAAACGCCACGACTGCAGGGCATGGCGCTCTTTCGGATCCGCCGTAATCACCCCCGGCATCGCGCAATAGGGGACGTTAACGAAGGTGTAGACCAGCGTCAGCAGAATATAGGTCACGCAGGCATAGATAATTTTGCCCTGCGCGGAAAAGTCCGGCGTGTAGAAGGTCAGCATACAGACGATGCCGAACGGAATGGCGCCCCACAGCAGGAACGGGCGGAACTGGCCGTAGCGGGTACGGGTGCGGTCCACCAGCAGCCCCATCAGCGGATCGGTGACGGCATCCAGCACGCGGGAAACCAAAAACAGCGTGCCCATAATACCGGCGGAGAGGCCAAACACATCGGTGTAGAAATAGGCCAGCAGAAACATCGTCGCCTGCCAGACGAAACCGCACGCGGTATCGCCCAGCCCGTAGCCGATTTTATCTTTCATGGTTAATTGCATATTTATCCCCAACCCCAATGAGTGGAATGGCGCAAACGTCAGGGACCTGAAAAGGGAATACATACCCGCTGCAACGTCAGGAAATCACCCATTATACGTGTGCTTAATTTTCACGTTTTCGTGTTAATAGAGTGTAAGAAGATGTGCATTTTTACGGCAATGGTCATTTTTAATTTATGAATTATGTTTTTTGGTTTTTGTGATTGCCATCGTTATAAAAAAGGGAGGACATAATATTTTTTAGTCTTAATTTTTAAATGGTTATAAAAAACAAAAAAATAACCATAATGGTATTTAATGCAGACAAAAAAGCCGTCCGCGGACTATTTCCGCAGACGACATTGCAGCAGAATTTAATTAAATACCGAGCGCTTTTTTACCGGCGTTTATTACCTCGATAATTTTATCTGTATCGTATATACAGCCTTTCCATGTCCCTCCGCTGACCGATTGCAGCGCCGCCCACAGGCGGGTATCGTCCGGTAAAAAATCATGAGCGTGCAAATCGGGATGCGGCGTTCTTGCCGCCAACTCTGCCGCCCCCTCTTCCGGCGTCAGCCGCTGGTGCGCCGTACCGAGAAAATTGACGTGACCGGTGAGCGCCAGCCTGTCGACGACGATCTCAATCACATCGTCATCGCGCAGCTTGCCGATGGGCCCGCCCGCCAGCGCTTCCGGGGCGACGTGGCCGAAGCAGGCGCCGGTCGACACGCCGGAGAAACGGGCATCGGTGATCAGCGACACCGTCTTCCCCCACGAGACATGTTTCAGCGCCGAGGTGAGCTGATAGGTCTCTTCCATGCCGGTCCCGGACGGCCCGCCGCCGATCACCACCATAATATCGCCCTGCTCGATCTCGCCGTTTTTGATCGCCTTGATCGCCCGGGCTTCCGAAACAAATACCCGCGCCCGTCCGGTGTGGCGATACACGCCGTCGTCATCCACCACCGACGGATCGATCGCCGTGGCTTTGATCACCGAACCTTCCGGCGCAATATTTCCTACCGGGAAGGCCACCGTGGAGGTGAGTCCTTTGGCTTTCGCCCGCGCCGGCGGGAGAATCACATCATCCGGATCGACGCCGTCCTGTTCGCGCAGACACTGACGGAATTTCTCACGCCGCTCGGAAGTCTGCCACCAGTCGAGGTTTTCTCCCACCGTCTGGCCGGTGACCGTCATCGCGTCCAGATGCAGCAGACCAAGATCGCGCAAGTGCAGCATCACTTCCGGTACTCCGCCGGCGAGGAAAGCCCGCACCGTCGGGTGGTAGTCCGGCCCGTTCGGCAACACGCTGACCAGACGCGGGACGCTGCGGTTGATCCGCGTCCAGTGTGCAACATCAGGAATGGTGCACCCCGCCGCATGGGCGATGGCGGGAATGTGCAGCAGAAGGTTGGTCGAGCCGCCGAACGCCGCGTGGATAACCATCGCGTTTTCGATCGCCTTATCGGTCAGAATATCGCGCGTGGTAATGCCGCGATTATCCAGCTCACTCACCGCTCGCGCCGACTGGCGAGAGATTTCCAGCCATACGTCCTGCCCCGACGGTGCCAGCGCCGAGTGCGGCAGCGCCAGGCCGAGCGCTTCCGCAACGACCTGCGAGGTCCCCGCCGTGCCCAGGAACTGGCAGCCGCCCCCCGGCGAAGCGCAGGCGCGACAGCCCAGTTCAGCGGCCTCCTGCAGCGACAGCTCGTGGTTGGCGTAGCGTGCGCCGATAGTCTGGACTTTACCGGCATCTTCGCCAAAGGTCGGCGGCAGCGTCGCCCCGCCGGGCACCAGAATCGTCGGCAGGTCATGCATTGCCGCCAGGGCGATCATGGTCGCCGGCAGGCCTTTGTCACAGGTCGCCACGCCGATCACCGCCCGACGCGTCGGCAGCGAGCGGATCAGACGACGAAACACGATCGCCGCATCGTTGCGGTACGGCAGGGAGTCGAACATGCCGTGCGTACCCTGAGAGCGCCCGTCGCACGGGTCACTGACGAAGGCGGCGAAAGGAATCCCGCCGTTGCGGGTAATCTCCCTGGCCGCCGCCTGCATCTGCAGGCCAATTTCCCAGTGGCCGGTGTGGTAACCCAGCGCCACCGGGCGGCCGTCGCCGGCGCGAATCCCACCCTGAGTGCCGATAATCAGCACCTCTTTGCCGGTGAGTTTGTTAGCGTCCCAGCCCATGCCGGCGTTTTGCGTCATCCCGAACAGATTGCCGCTCGGCGACTCCATCAGCATTTGCGGCGTCAGCGGCAGCGCCCCCTGCGGGCCAGCGGCATGGGTGATGACCGCATAAAACGCATCATTCTGGGGAGTGAAAATCGTCTCTATTGCCATCTTAATTTTCCGGTTCAGCAGAGTCTGAGCTGTTGTAGCAGCGTTTTGAGCTGCCGCTTTTTCGCCTCGTCCAGCGGAGAGGACGGGGGCAGCACATGCGTGGAGATCGGCCGCCCGCACAGTACGATCGCCTCTTTAATCACATTCACAAACGGCGTATCCAGCTGGTACAGCTGCGGGATTTGCAGCAGCGTCTGATGGTAGCGCGCGGCTTCCGCCAGGTTGCCGTCGCGGAAGGCCTGCAGCAGCTTTACCGAGATCTGCGGGGCAAAGTTACCGCTGGCCGAGATGGCCCCGTCGCCGCCCAGCAGCAGGGTGTTAAACAGGTGGTCATCGTAACCGCACAGCACCGAGAAGTGCGGGTGCGCCGATTTCACCGTCTCAATCATGCTACGCAGATGAGCCACCGAGTCGATGGTGTCTTTGATGCCGACAATATTGCTGCGCGAGTCGGCGAGAGTTTTGACCAACGCGGGCGTCAGATCCTGACCGCTCAATGCCGGGAAGTTATACAGCAGCACCGGCAGCGTGACGCTCTCGGCTACCTGCTGGAAGTAGCGAATCAGGTTGGGCTCAGAGACTTTCCAGTAATAGGGGTTAATGACCACGATCCCGTCGGCGCCGGCCTGCTGCGCGTGCTGGCTGAGTTCGATGGTCTCCCGGGCGTTGGTGCCGCCGGTACCAATCAGTACCGGTACCCGGCGATCGACGTGGGCGATGGCGAAGGCGGCAATGGCTTTGCGCTCATCGGCATTAAGCTGCGAGAACTCCCCGCCGCTGCCGAGGAAGAACAGGCCGTCGACGCCCGCGGCGATCATGTCGTCGATCAGCGCGGCGGTACCCGGTTTATCGAACTGGCCATCGGCGGTAAAAATGGTGGAGACAGGCGGAATAATCCCCGAGAACTGCACGGTTTGCGGCATGAGATCTCCTTGCTGAATCATTTTGTTCTACATTATAGAACAGCGTTCGTTTATTTAACGACCATACTATGTCGCCTGCAAAGAGAAGGTAAATGGGGTGACGGACGTAAGTGCACGTTTTTCAGACTGGATCACAAAATGCTGCAACGCCTTATGCGTGCGACAAACCGGCCTCTCTTGCCCGGGCTACGCACCGACACCCACCGTACCGCGGTAAACATAGCGCCAGCGGGGAGGTTCCCGGACAGCGGGATAACCCCCTGGCCCGGGCTACGCACCGACACCCACCGTACCCCGGTAAACACAGCGCCAGCGGGGAGGTTCCCGGACAGCGGGATAAACCCCTGGCCCGGGCTACGCACCGGCCCCAGCCGTAGCCCCGGTAAGCGTCGCGCCACCGGGGAGTGTTCCTGGATTACAGAAGATAAACTGTTCGCTGTGCGGCCCGTTCGGCAGCCGCAGCGCGGTGCGAGGGGGATTATCGGGGCGTTAACCTGCCATGGACGGGTTTGGTGGTGCGGCCCGTAAAGCGGAAAAAAAGCAGGCCACAACGCTGTGTGGCCTGAAAGTGGATCAACGATTAGATTCCTGCCGTTTCACGAATGTATTTACGCGCTTTGAGGGCGTATTCGAAGGGGTTAGCCAGCGCCGGATCCTGCTCGGCTTCAACCACCATCCAGCCTTTATAGCCGCGATCGTCCAGCAGTTTGAACACCGGACGGAAGTCGATCACGCCATCGCCAGGCACGGTGAAGGTGCCTTTCTTCACGCCATCAAGGAATGACAGCCCTTCACGACGAACCTGCTCAATGACCGACGGGCGCACGTCTTTCAGGTGCACGTGGTTAATACGCGGCAGGTATTTCTCGAGGATCGCCAGCATCGGCGCTTCGCCCCCTTCGGAATACCAGGCATGTCCGGTGTCGTACAGCAGGAAGACTTTGTCATCGACCAGCGACATAAATTTGTCGATCTCTTCGGTGGTCTGAATACCGGTTCCCATATGGTGGTGCAGACACACCTGCATGCCCTTCTCGGCGGCCAGGCGCCCCAGCGTGTTGTAGCCTTCGGCGACACGCTGCCACTCTTCCTCGCTGAAGCAGGGTTTTGCCTCGCCGAGAATCGGTTTTTCCAGCCCCTGAATGCTGCCGCTTTGCTCGGAGCAGCCAATCACTCTCGCCCCCATCGCGTGCAGGAAATTCATGTGATTCACAAACTCGTCAATGGTCTTTTCCCGCTGCCCGTTGGCAAAAAAAGTGCTGAACCAGGCATTGCAGATCTGAATGCCGCGAATATCCAGCATCGGCTTCAGCACCGCCGGATCGCGCGGGTATTTGCTGCCCACTTCGCTGCCGCTAAACCCCGCCAGCGCCATTTCGCTGACAATCTGCTGAAAGGTATTTTCGCTGCCCAGTTCAGGCATATCATCGTTGGTCCAGCCAATAGGGGCGATCGCCAGTTTTACATTATCTTTGTTCATAAAAATGCTCCTGTTGCCGCGCTTTAGCGACGCAGCAATTCACGTTCGATGAGTTCACGGGTTTCCACTGCCTGGTATTTCATTTTTTCCGGGTAACCAAATAGCGAGGCGGCCACAATCGGCGCGCCGCCGACCTTGAAGGTCTGCTCGGCAAATTTCATTTCGCGCAGGGTGCGGAACAGCGCGTCGAAATCCACATCCCCCTCGCCAACGCCCACATGCTGGTGGACCGCGGCATCCACGCCCGGCGGATTAACGATATAGCGGCAGTGCTTGGTATGGTTGCGGGTATCGGCGATCAGCACATGGGAGAGATCGCTTCCCGCATAGCGCAGCATTTTCTCGACCTCACCTTTCCCTTTGTCATAAAAGAAAGTGTGCGGAACGCTGTATACGTACTTCACATTCTCGCTACGGAACGACTTCACGATATCGACGGTTTCGTTGTTCTCTTCGCAGAAGTCCCACGGATGCGCCTGAATCTCCACGCGAATACCTTCGCGCTCAAAAATGGGCAGCAGCTCATCCATCGAGCGATAGAACATCTCTTCGCAGATTTCCGGCTGATTCGGATCGCCGGAAAACTCGGTGTTGATCACCTGCACACCCATTTCTACCGCCACTTCGATCAGCCGTTTCCAGTTTTTTACCGCCGCCTGACGGCGCAGTTCATCCGGGCCGGACCAGCGGTAAACGCAGATAAACGAGGAGATCTCCACGCCGGTCTCACGCAGCGCCTGTTTGTACTCGGCAATCACTTCCCGACCGGCGCGCGGATGTTTGTAGAACGGGTTAATCTGCGGATGGGGCGATTGCTCAATGTACTTGTAACCCCATTCCGCAACCTGGTGGACCATCCGGGTAATCCCGAGATCGCGAATCACATCAACGTCGAAAGCAATTTTCATCGTCGTTACCTGTTCAAAGAAGTTCCGTAAGCGAGAGGCGGATTAGCGTTTGTAGAATGCCGGGCACTCAGGCAGCGTCACCTCAACCGGCTCGCTGGTTCCCTGAGCTTTAATACAGGCGTCAGCAGCCACGGATGCCGCATAGCCGTCCCATGCCGATGGGCCCTGCAGCTGACCTGCCTGAACATCATTGATGAAGGCCTGCAGCTCCACGTCGTAGGCTTTGATAAAGCGATCTTTCCAGTCGGTCAGGATGGCGGTCGACAGGTTAGCGGCTTTGCGCATCTGTACTGCTGACGGCTCAGGCAGGCGGGCAATACCGGTTTCGCCCACCACTTCGCACTGAATGTCGTAGCCGTACTGGCAGTTGACGAAGACTTCCACGTCGATCAACGTGCCTTTTTTGGTTTCAAACGACACAATCTGTGGGTCTTTCAGACGCGCGTGGGTATGGGAAGTAGAGCGCGGGAAGCGCACCTGTACCGAACAGTAGTCATCGTTGAGCAGCCAGCGCAGCACGTCCAGCTCGTGGATCAGGGTGTTGGTGATCGCCATGTCGGTGGTGTAGTTCTCACCGACCGACTGGTTACGGTGTGCGCAGCGCAGCATCAGCGGCGCGCCGATATCACCATCATCAATGACTTTTTTCAGCGCCAGGTAGCCTTCATCGTAAGGGCGCATAAAGCCCACCTGCACCAGGCGGCGGCCCGCTTTCATTTCCGCATCGACAATGCGGCGGCAGCCTTCCGCGCTCATCGCCAGCGGCTTCTCGCAGAACACCGGTTTGCCGGCGGCGATCGCCGCGAGAGTATACTCTTCGTGTGTCGGATCCCACGAGGTGACAAGGATAGCGTCGACATCGCTGGACTGGATAACATCGTGGCCGTCGGTGTAGATTTCCGCCTGCACGCCCGGCAGCGCTACCGCCGCACGTGCGCTCTCCGTATTGATATCCGACACCGCCACCACGGTGGCTCCCTGTAAGACCTGGGTACAACGACGGATATGTTCTTTCCCGATGGCGCCAGCGCCGATGACACCTAATTTGAGTGACATAGTGGTTTTCTCCGTGATTCTGTAGGGTTCAAGGTGAGCGTTCTGTTCTAGTAATCCCGCGCTTCGGCGCGTTTTTCATTAATCATTTCAGCAACTTTGCGAATACGTTCTGACAAGGCCGTTTGGGCGACGCCGACGTTCCACCAGCTGCCGTAGGAATGCACCATAGTCTTCGGCAGCACTTTAATATCAATCAGCGTGCTGATCGTCTCGCGACGCGCGGCATCCAGCGCCTGACGCAGTTCATTCAGGGTGGTGACACGCCAGGTTTTGCAACCGTAGCCCGCCGCAATAGTGGCGAAATCGACCGGCACCAGGCCGCCCTGCAGCTGCCCGTTCTCCGCTGAGCGATAGCGAAACTCGGTGCCGAAGCTGCCCATACCGTGGCCAATCTGCAGGTTGTTGATGCAGCCGTTGGCCATATTGTCGAGCAGTACCACGTTGATCTTCGCCCGCTCCTGCAACGAGGTCACCAGCTCAGAGTGCAGCATCATGAAAGAGCCGTCTCCGACCAGGGAATAGACTTCGGTTTGCGGCTGCGCCAGCTTCACCCCCAGCGCGGCATTCACTTCATAGCCCATGCAGGAGTAGCCGTACTCTACGTGATAGGTGTTGGGGGCCCGGTTGCGCCAGACGCGCTGCAGATCCCCGG
>OAVK01000763.1_pt1 | contig 14165 bp, 16 predicted proteins | sample 1495301 | NCBI WGS metagenome assembly OAVK01 (sample SAMEA2580094, study PRJEB22360) | human gut metagenome | biome: human gut; feature: human-associated habitat; material: faeces | place: Denmark | collected 2008/2010
TGCCGCTAATCACCTCGTAAAAATGGATATTCGCTGACACGATAAGATCCGCCGGCACGTTGAGTGCCGGTGGAAACAGTAAAAAGAAAAAAGAAAAGCCAAAAGCCAAAAGCCAAAAACAGAAAAGCTTTTATGAAACGCAGAAATGAGCCGTTTCATAGAAGCTTTTTTCCTGCGTTTCCCCAGCGCATATCTGAAAATCCATTCCACCTGCTGCCCACTCCGCTTCGCAGCATATTAAGCCCCTATACAGTCAGCGCAGCCCGCTGCACATCCTCCATTGGGACTCAATTTCCCACAACGTGTGACTTACAGCTGACGAAAAGCAATTTTCAGACACACGCAGGTTTTCAAGAGCCGATCATCCGGATAAGAAAAAATAATGACAAAAAAAGGGAATATAGTTTGGTGATATTGCACATTGTAAAACTGAATACATTATGCTAGTCTATATACAAGTCATTGAGGTTGTATACAAATTTAAAGGTTTGAATACATTTTTAAAAACAGACCGGGATGACGGAATAACTGACCAGACCAAAAAAGAAATAAGTAAAGGAGAAACAAATCATGAACATGGATTACTTAACAGACAAGTTTTCGCTGGACGGAAAAGTTGCACTGATTACAGGTGCTTCCTACGGAATTGGTTTTGCAATGGCAAAGGGAATGGCTGCAGCCGGCGCAACGATCGTGTTTAACGATATCAAGCAGGAATTAGTAGATAAGGGAATTGCTTCTTATAAAGAAGAGGGAATCGATGCTCACGGCTACGTATGTGACGTAACCAATGAGGCTGCTGTGAATGAGATGGTAGCCCGTATCGAGAGCGAAGTCGGCGTGATTGATATACTTGTGAACAATGCCGGTATTATCAAGCGTATCCCGATGTGCGATATGACCGCTGAGCAGTTCAGACAGGTGATTGACGTTGATTTAAATGCTCCATTTATCGTTTCCAAGGCAGTTATTCCGTCTATGATCAAGAAGGGACACGGCAAGATCATCAACATCTGCTCCATGATGTCTGAGCTTGGACGTGAGACTGTATCCGCTTATGCGGCGGCAAAGGGCGGCTTAAAGATGCTGACCAGGAATATTGCGTCTGAATACGGTGAATTCAACATTCAGTGTAACGGCATTGGACCTGGCTACATAGCGACTCCTCAGACTGCTCCGTTACGTGAGGCACAGCCGGATGGCTCCAGACACCCATTTGACCAGTTTATCATTTCCAAGACACCGGCAGGACGCTGGGGAGAAGCGGAAGACCTTGCTGCACCGGCAGTATTCTTAGCTTCCGATGCATCTGATTTCATCAACGGACACGTTCTCTACGTAGACGGCGGTATCCTGGCTTATATCGGCAAGCAGCCGCAGTAAATGACTGGAAACAGGGACCGGCGGGAACGGTAACGCTGCATAGCCGGCAATTGACCGCAAATAGAGGTTATGCTATACTATGAGCACCCGGTGTACTTAAGCCTGGTTATAAAAGAACGAATATTCATGCCATGATTCTGTTTTCGGCAGAGCTCATGGCATGTTTTTTAGAAATGATGACGGAGAGGTGCCATGGAAGAGAAGACGAAAGCCTATAAAAACCGCGGGGAGCTCGTTTTTGAGACGTTAAAGCGGGAGATACTGGACCTGGAGCTGAAACCGGGGCAGATGATCAGTGAGAATGAGATCTGCGAGCGTTTCGGCGTTTCGAGGACGCCTGTGAGAGAAGCGGTCAGAAGACTGCAGGAGCAGGGGTTCGTCATTTCCGTGCCCTATTCCGGCACTCAGGTAACGCTTTTAAATTTGAGCAATATCAAACAGATGATCTATATGCGCGTGGCGGTGGAGACCATGGTTATGCGGGATTTTGTGGACATTGCGACTCCGCTGTGGATGGAGGAGGTCCGCTACATGATCAGAAAGCAGCAGGCCCTCATTCAGGAGAAGGGATTCGAGCCGGAACAGTTCTACCGCATGGATGCAGAGATGCACGCCATCTGGTTCCGGGCCACGGACAAGATGAAGCTCTGGGATATGATTCAGGCGCAGCAGCTTCACTATACCCGGTTCCGTATGCTGGATTTCGTTACAGAGACGGATTTTACCAGGATCATACGGGAGCATACGGAGCTCTTTGAACTGCTGGAGAAAAAGGATATTGCCGGGCTGGAGCGTTCCCTGAAGGAACATCTCTATTACAGCATGAAACGCATGAAACACCAGATCGATATGGAATATAAAGATTATTTTGAACAGGAGGAATAGACGATGGCGAAAGTATCGATTACCATAAAAGATGAAAATGGCGCGGTAAAAAGCTCTGTCTGCGGTGAAGAACGGGCCGTTCTCGTTTACGAGGGCACGTACTGCGAAGGAGATACCATTACATTTACGACAGACGCAGTGAACCAGCACTACGTGGTTCGTGTGGATGACACCATGGACGAGGCGCTTGTTTATATCACGAAGCCCGAAGTGGTTTATGGGATCCCATTTGATGAGAAGAAGGTTTCCTATAATCCAAAATCATTTGCCGGGGAGAAACACTATCTGACCATGAGAACAGCGGAGGCGTATGAGACCGCGGCTTACCGTAATCTTGCGAAGAACGTGATGGACCAGCACGGCGATCCGGGATGTTATCCCCATGTGTATGCGAATGTGGAGACACGCGGCGAAGCGGTGTTCGCAGCGCGCAATGCCATTGACGGCGTGGTTTCCAACGAATCTCACGGTGAATGGCCGTATGAGTCCTGGGGAATTAACCGTCAGGATGATGCGGAGATGACCCTGGAATTCGGCCGTCCCGTGGATTTTGACAGGATTGTTCTCGTTACGAGAGCCGATTTCCCTCATGATAACTGGTGGGTAAAGGCGACATTTACCTTTTCTGACGGCACCACGGAAGTGGTGGATATGGAAAAGAGCGTGAAGCCTCATGAGTTCAGAATTGAGAAAAAGGGAATCACCTGGTTGAAGCTCAGCAATTTGATCAAGGCAGATGATCCGTCTCCGTTCCCGGCGCTGACGCAGATTGAAGTTTACGGGAAGTAAGAGACTGCAGGAAGCAGGAGAAAATGAAGTGCAAATATAAGGTACGCAGCCCCGCCAGGGTCTGCGTACCTTATTTGTCAATTTCTTCACGATATTTGAAATTTCCTCTTTCCCTTTTTCCTTTATTCGAGTAAAATGGTACTATGACAGACACCATTGAGGGGTGGTATAATGAGTCATAATAAGGAGGAAAACATATGGAACTGCTGTTTATGGAGCCTGTGTTCAAGGAAGCAATATGGGGAGGCACGAAGCTTCGCGACGTGTTCGGCTATGAGATTCCAAGTGATACGACAGGCGAATGCTGGGCTGTGAGCGCCCATAAGAATGGAGACTGCCGGATCGCCGGCGGTATGTATGACGGACGGCTGCTGAGCAGCCTGTGGGAAGAGAAGCCGGAGCTTTTCGGGAATTATCCGGGAGATCAGTTCCCTCTTCTCGTCAAGATTATTGATGCAAAGGCGGATTTAAGCATTCAGGTTCATCCGGATGACGAGTATGCGAAGGTTCATGAGGACGGATCGCTGGGAAAGACAGAGTGCTGGTATATTCTGGACTGTGACCCGGGGACGGAGATTGTCATCGGCCACCATGCAGGGAGCCATGAGGAGATGGAAGCCATGATCCGCGGCCATCAGTGGGACGAATTTATCCGCAAGGTCCCGGTGAAGAAGGGCGACTTCTTCCAGATCAATCCGGGATGCGTCCATGCCATCAAGGGCGGGACTCTGATTCTGGAGACCCAGCAGAGCAGTGATATTACATACCGTGTCTACGACTATGACAGACTGTCTGATGGAAAACCGAGGCAGCTGCACGTGGAACAGAGCATTGCTACCATCGAGGCGCCGTTTAAAGAGGCCTCCTGTGACACCTTTACGGAAAAGATACCGGGGGCTGTGCACACGCACCTCATTACGTGTCCGTTCTATTCTGTGGACAAGTATGAGATCGACGGCGTGTTTACAAGGGAATTCAGCCGGTTTTTTGCCAATGTCAGCGTGATCAGCGGCAAAGGCTATGTAAACGGAATTCCGCTGGAAACGGGACAGCATTTTATCGTTCCGGCAGGAGCGGGAGAATTGAGATTTGAAGGAAAGATGTCGGTGATCTGTTCCAATCCGGAGTCAGGGACTCTGTAGGAAGCTGCGGCACATCGGGATTCAGATAAAGGAAGAATACAGACAGGAGGAGTAATGAGATGAGACTTGGAGCATTAGAGGCAGGCGGAACAAAGATGGTTTGCGCCATCGGCAACGAACAGGGTGAGATATTTGAGCGGGTTTCGATTCCGACGGAGACACCGGAGATTACGATGCCGAAGCTGATTGCATATTTTAAGGACAAGGAGATCGAAGCGCTGGGAATCGGCTGTTTCGGTCCCATCGATTTAAACAGAAAGTCAGAGACCTACGGATACATTACCACGACACCGAAGCTGAAATGGGCCAATTATAATATAGTAGGCGCGTTCCAAGAGGCGCTGGGGGTTCCGGTTGGCTTCGACACGGATGTGAACGGCTCTGCGCTGGGTGAGGCGACCTGGGAAACAGCGTGTACTTTACCATCGGAACCGGAGTGGGCGCCGGAATCATTTCCAACGGAAAGCTGCTCCACGGCATGCTTCATCCGGAAGGCGGCCATGTGCTTTTAGCGAAGCATCCGGACGACACGTATGCGGGAAAATGCCCGTATCACAGAAACTGTCTGGAAGGTCTGGCTGCGGGACCAGCCATTGAAGAGCGCTGGGGCAAGAAAGGAATCGAGCTTGCAGACAGGAAGGAAGTATGGGAGATGGAGGCCTTCTACATCGGCCAGGCCATCGTGGATTACATCGTGATCCTGTCTCCTCAGAGAATCATTCTGGGCGGAGGCGTTATGCATCAGGAGCATATGATGCCGTTGGTGAGAGAAGAAGTGAAGCGCCAGCTAAACGGCTATATCCAGACAAAGGAGCTGGAGGATTTGGACAGCTACATCGTTCTTCCAAGCCTGAATGACAATCAGGGAATCATGGGAGCCTTAAAGCTCGCCATGGATGAACTGGAGCTGGCAGAGTAAGCGGGAAATTGCCATTTTTCTCCTAGTGATAAAGCGGTACCAGTATGTTATGATACATTTTGTAACAGAAATGTAACAATTTTGTAATATACAAGGAGGACTTTATCATGAGAAAGTTACCATTATTTGTTCTGGCAGCAGCAACCGCACTGAGCATCGCCAGTGTACCGATGACGGCTCACGCAGCGACCATCCAGGTAGTTGGAGGCGGCAATGGTATGAATGGTTATATGACTAACTGCAGCGGACAGACCGGCAATTTGGCAAATATGTTAAATCAGCTGGGCGCGGGTACGGGCAGCAGAGGCAGCTTGGGCTGCGGTCTCGGTCAGAACTTAGCGGGTAACGGATCCTGCGGTTACGGCCAGGGCTGTGCGGACAACGGATCCTGCGGCTACGGTCAGGGTTGTGCAGATAACGGATCCTGCGGCTTCGGTCAGAGCTGCTCCGGCAACCAGAACTGCACCAACGGTCAGAGCTGCGGCGGAAATCAGAACAGCGGCATGAACGGACAGAATTTTCCTTTCATGATGATGCGTTAGAGCACTTTTCAAACACGCTCTGATTCACGGTGCGGCTACGGAAGAAAAACAGCGTTAGAACGAATAGAATAAAAAGAAAAATGATACATAAACAGAAATAAAAAGCAGATAAAAAAGCAGAGAAAAGAATCTCCGCCTCGCAGATCGGAATGCGCGGCGGGGATTCTTTTTTTCTCCTGCGATTTTCTTCTGAAACAGGAATACGACACATCCCCCAATCTGCCTATTGACTTTTAATTTCCACACCGCTATAATCCATTACGTTTAAAAAGATAAACACACTTCTAAACACACTTCAGGGCAAAACAAGGAGGCTTGGAAAGATGAAGCAGATATGGGCCATATTTCTCAGAGATATAAAGAACATAGGAAAAAATCCGGTGGCGGTTATCGTAGCGCTGGGAATCATGATACTGCCGTCGCTGTATGCGTGGTTCAACATCGCGGCGAACTGGGATCCTTACGGCAATACGAAGGGGCTCCGGGTGGCTGTGGCCAGTCTGGATCAGGGGACACGGATCGAACAGCTGGACACCACCGTAAACATCGGTGACATGATTATTTCCAATCTCCATGAAAATGATCAGATTGGATGGCAGTTTGTGGATGAGGAACAGGCGGTGGAGGGCGTGAAGGCGGGCCGTTATTACGCCTGTGTCATCATTCCGGAGGACTTCAGCGAGAAGACGGCCAGCATCTTTACGTCGAACGTTCAGAAGCCGACGCTTCAGTACTATGTGAATGAAAAGAAAAATGCAATCGCCACGAAAATAACGGATAAGGGCGTCAGCACCATCCAGCAGCAGGTGAATGAATCCCTGATCAGCGCTTCCTCTGAAGCTCTGGGAAAGGCATTTCACGTCACCTACGGTACGGTGGAAGGGAAGAAGGAGGATCTGGCGGATGAGATGGTGTCCTCCATGAAGGATGCCAGAAATGACCTGGTTTTGATGGGCAGCTCGGTCGGCGCATTAAAATCGTCTCTGACCGCGGGAAAAGGTCTTTTAAGCAGTGTTCAGGCAATGCTTCCGGATTCCAAAGAGCTGCTTAAGTCGGGGCAGGACACGGGAGCGGAGGCCAGCCGTCTCATCCGCACCTCAGAGGATTTGTCCGACACCATGACAGACAGCGTGGGAAATGTGCTGGACATCGAAGATGGCCTGATGGACTCTGTGGACCGCTCGGTCCGCGATGCCATTGACCGCTGGGACCACGATGCGAACGCGGCAGCAGGGGAATTAAACAAGGCCTCTGATGTATTAAATACACTGCTGAATGTGAACCAGAAGCTTTATGATCTGGTGAACAATTTAAAGGAGAAGATTCCTGGACCGGGAAAGGTTCTGGGAGTGCTGTCCGATATGATTACCAGCCAGATCGACAGGCAGAAAAATATGATACATATGATAGAGACGGCGGAGGACACGGTATTAAGGACGGGGAAGCTTCCGGAGGACGCCAGACAGGAGATCAGGAAATCACTGGAGGAGATGATGGATCAGGGGTCGCGGATTACGGATCAGTATCACAGCCAGGTGAAACCGGCCCTGACGGCAGGACTGGACAGTCTTTATGACAGCATTTCCGCCGCGTCCGATTACGCAGTCGGTATTAACGGGCTTCTGCCGCAGATTGACGGCACCCTGACTCAGACCACGGGTTCCTTTGACAGTCTGATCGAGACGCTGGACCAGACTGCGTCCATGATTGCGGCCGGTGAGGAAAAACTGGACCGCATCATCGATGAGGTGGAATCCGTGGAGGAGAGCGAGAGGCTGGCCAAGATTGTGGAGATCATGAAAAATGATCCGGAGACCATGGGGGATTTCCTGTCATCCCCGGTGAATCTGGAGGAGAATCAGATCTATCCCATTGAAAATTACGGTTCGGCCATGACTCCGTTTTACACGATTCTCGCCATATGGGTGGGCGGTCTGGTCCTGGTGGCTGTTTTGAAATGCCGCGTTGTGGAGGACGAGAAAATTCATGGCGGAAAGGCGTATGAAAAATACTTTGGAAGGTACTTCATCTTTATGTTGTTCGGTGTGGCGCAGGCGCTTATCGTGTCGCTGGGAGACCTCTACCTGCTGAAGATCCAGTGCCTGGAGCCGGCGAAATTCGTGCTGGCGGCGGTGCTGGCGAGCGTGGTGTTTGTCAATATCATCTACACGCTCACCATCTCCTTCGGCGATGTGGGGAAGGCCCTGGCGGTCGTCCTGCTCGTTATTCAGGTGGCCGGGGCAGGGGGAACCTTCCCGATCGAGGTGACGCCGCATTTCTTCCGTATGGTCAATCCGATGCTGCCGTTTACACACGCCATTAATGCCATGAGGGAGTGCGTCGGCGGTATCTACGGAAATGCCTACCGCGAGGATATGGCAAAGGTCCTCTTATATCTGCCCATCTCCCTGTTTGTGGGCGTGGTTCTGCGAAAACAGGTGATCAGGTTGAACGATTTCTTCGAGCGCAAGCTGGAGGAAACCGGGGTGATGTAGGTTTAACAGCCAGCTTCGGCGGCGTGGCAGCGCATTCCGGCCCGGTAGTGGAAAATCATGATTCCGCCAATGGTGAGTGCTGAAAACAGAGGGAACAGAAGCCAGACATACGACAGGGAAAGACCGCTTACGATCAGACTTCCCAGTACGGAGGCGGCCAGCCCTCCAGCCCGCAGGGAAAGGGAGAGAACCGACATCATGCTTGCGCGCTGGTCATTGCCGACGGCCTCGTGGAAGACTGTATTTTCAATCAGATTCCCGGCGCCCAACACAATGTAGACCAGGACGAAGAGGGCCAGAAACAGCCAGACCCAGTGGGTAAATCCCAGGGCGGCGACGCTTAACACGAGAAGGAAACGCAGGATCCAGTATGTACGCCAGCTCTTTTCCGGTGTGAGCATTGCTTTTTTGGACTGCATGGCTGCCTCGGCCGCTTTACTGCCGATGGTGACGCCTAAGTAGCCCAGGCAGGTGACCACACCGAAGATCCATCCCAGCTGCTCGGGGAGAAATGTCTTGAGCGTCGGCTGCCAGTAGACTTCGACGGTACAGAGAAGCAGCCCGTAGGCGGCAGACATCAGAACAATGGTGATGACCGAAAGGCTGTTTCGGAGGGAGTGATACAGGCCCCGGAGCTGCTCCTTAAACTGGAGGGCGGGGGAAAGGGGGCTCCTTTCGCGGGCAGGCTCCTTCACAAAGCAGGCGGCCAGAAACAGGATAAGCGCCTGTATGGCCAGAGCCAGGATCAGGAGAAGGCTATAGGAGCCGTCTAGAAATCCCAGGACACCGCCGGTAATGGACCCGAGAGCCAGGCCGACGCTGTCGATGACAGCCATGGTGCTGTTGATCTTTTCCAGATTTCGGCCCTCCTGCTCCCGGAGATACGTCTCGATCTCCAGAGCCTCGATGGAGCCGGAGCTGAAAGCACGGCCGATACCCTGCATGGCACACGCGGCGGCCAGCATGAGGAAATGGCTGCTGAACATAAGGAGGACGTAGTTTGCCATCATGAAACAGGCAGACAGTAAGAAGATTCGTTTCCTTCCGATCAAATCCGCCATAATTCCGCTGGGGAGTTCCAGCACGACGACCATGACGGCAAAAATTCCGATGCACAGCGACAGGTTTTCCAGGGTGGCACCGTGGCTTAAGAGCACGAGGGAGAGTACCGGCGCGAGAAGTCCGGTACCGAAGGCATTGGCTCCAAATAACAGGATGTGGCTTCGTTTCATGATGGCTGCTCCTCCTTTTCTTCCGAAAGCGGACTGTGGGGATATGCCACCAGACCAAATTCCCAGGGAATCGTGTCTTCGCCCGGAACCGAGTGTGCATCGGTGAAATCCAGGATTAAGTGGTACAGCTCCTCCGCATCTTTTTTCGATAAATGGACGACTCCGCTGGTAAAATCTCCGGTGGTCATCACATCAGACTTATCTTTCGCCCGCTTTAGGCGGTCTTTAAAACCATTCCAGAGTTCCGTCATGATATAATCCGACAGATAGAAGCGCTCTTCCCTTAAATCATCATCCAGATTCCCGCCTATGGAGACGGAGACCGGAAGCTTTTTATAGTATTTCGCCTGGATGCCATGGATGGATTCCGTGTGGTCCAGCTCCAGCAGGCCCAGCTCCTCCAGCTTCCTGATATGGAGCGAGACGGAAGAGGCCGATATCTTTAAGACATTCGACAGCTGCTTGGGGGTCATGGGCTTCCCGCTTACCTCCAGGGCCTTTAGAAGGCGCTGACGCTGCGGGTTCATATAGATATCCATTTGTTTCCGGGTGGCGAGTGTTATCATTTTCCGTTCTGACATAAGATCCTCCTTTACGGCAGACCGCTTTTTGCAGACCGGGAGAAACAGAATCTTCCGATGGTGCGGGGCGGTGTCGTTTTCCTTCCGTCTATGTGCTTTTTTGTAATATATGATACTTTTATTATAACGTTACATATTATGTAATGTCAAGGCGATTTTATAAATCTTGCCGGCCCTCCTGTTTTGTGGTATTCTGGAGATAGATTTGGCAAAACAAAAAATCCGGACCGGAGCCGATAACTGCTTATCGGGTTCCGGTCCGGATTCTGGGTGCGGATCACATGATTACTGACCTTCGTTCACGATTTCCTGCAGAACGTTGATAAGATCGTAGATCGTGTTAATCTGCACGTTCCGATCCAGGATTTCATTTTTCAAATCGATGGAAAGCGTCTCGAATTTGGCCTGGACGGCGGGAGCAATATAGGACATGTTCATCACCTCCTGGTTAGGATGTGTAGTGAGAGGATAAGATATACGGATTGTGGAAGAGAATTTGACTGAAATTGCAATGTGAAAAAATAATATGCGAAAGATGGGGGAATCAGAGTTGAGAAAAAAAGAGTGCAATGGGGACATTCAGGAACGGACCGGCAGATTCAATGGTTTAATTGAAAAGCTGATTCAATGGGGGAACCGCGATGTGCGGGTGTATTTGGCCCTGATTATCGGTTCTCAGGCGAGATCAGATCATCCGGCGGATGAATTTTCCGATCTCGATGTCATTATTGCGGTGGATGACTCCCGCTATTTTATGGAATCCAACGAGTGGCTGGAGGCGATCGGAACGTATTATATTACGTTCAACGAACGAACTGTGAACGGCGACGATGAAAAAAGGGTGTTGTTTGAGGAGGCGCTGGATGTTGACTTTGTAATACTTTCCCGTGAGCGCCTGGAGTATGCGGTGAAGAATAATGAACTGGATATTCTGAAGCGGGGATACCGCGTTTTAATCGATAAAATCGGGATTGGAGCCGAAGCTTTGCCGCTTGCCGATGATAAACCGGTTCCTGTAATTTTATCGGAACGGGACTATACAAATATTGTGAATGATTTCTGGTATCACGCCGTGTGGGCGAAGAAAAAACTGCTCCGCGGAGAACTGTGGATGGCCAAAAGCTGTATTGATAACTATATGAAAGGCCTTCTTTTTAAGATTGTCGAATGTCACGCCCACGCGATAAACGGGCCGGATTACGATACCTGGCATGGCGGGCGCTTCTTTGATGAATGGGCCGGGGACTGGATTGTAGAGCGGCTTTCGTCCTGCTATTCTTATTATGAAACCGGTGATGCAGAACGGGCGCTTTCTTCAACCATGGATCTGTTCCGGGATGTTGCCGTGGAAACGGCAGATCGGATGGAATACCGGTATCCGGCGGAAGCGGATTCGTATGCGGCGGGTTGGGTGTTGCAGAGGAATGAGCGTAAGGCTTCTGAATAAAAGTTACTGTCTGAATATACAAATAAAAAATACCGGAAATCCTTTTTTAGAGGACTCCGGCATTTTTCATTTTGGTGGTTCTGAGTATACCATTCAGGATAAGAGGAATGCTCCAGTAATGAAAAACTAGAGCATGGTTATACTGGTTACATACGGTTCACCGTTTAGTGGCTGATAAATATCTACGACAGCAAACTGTGGGTTTAAATCTTCCGTCTGCGGTTCTGCGATTGTCATGAATTTGTAATTGGTTCCATTTACTACCTGCGTTGCTACGGCTATGGGAGTATAGAAGAAATCGTTATGTCTTCCGATTGCGTTAAAAAATATGAAGGAGTCATATGGCGTAAGATATGACTGATAAGACCATCCGCCCGGCATGGGTCACCTCATGAACGTTAGTTAGTACAGTATATGCATTTCTGTTTGAATTGTCGATTCCTATTTTACATAATTTGTCGCTATATTTTCGTACAGGCGGCAGATAATATAGGGTGAGGGAACAGATTTGGGGCGTAAAAATAACATTTGTGCACGCTTTTATACATTACCGCACATATTTGTAACCATAAAATGGATATTTATGGTATAATTAACCATATCGTCCACAACAGGAGGATTCCATGCACGTTTTTAATCCGGTATTTTATGATGAATATAACCTGATGAACTATCTGGATTTTGCCGTTATGAAGACGGCGAAGCTGTATCCGGATGTGCTGCGGGAGGAGATTTATCTGCTGTTCTATTTAATAAAAGATAATTTCCAGGCCAATATGAAATATCTGAGAGAGAACAATGTAGACGTGGATTGCTTCGGCTTCCTGCCGGTCAGGAGAAATACCAGGAACTCCGTGGAAGCGTTTTTTGACATGTTTAATTTGATTAACGCTGAGAATTATATATCCGTTCTGCTGTATATGAATGATAAAAAGAATAACCGATACGACGATCTTTATAAGAAATATGCGTTTAAAGGTGATTTTACAATCATCAGCAAGAGGGATATCGCAAAAGATCATGGCTTAGGCCGGATTACTGATGATGAGAAGATGGCTAAAATCGACCAGGTGGAGAGCGGATCCAACAGTTATATTCATCCGAGTATCTTTATCCCCCTTTATACGCCTGCGGACATTGAGGCAAAGGAGGAGATCCTGCGTGATTTACTCCGGGTCAATACCTGGCTGTTAGGCGGCGCATACCATCAGCTGTGCTGTTTTATATTGAACAAATATGGCTCCCTGAAATCCTTTGAATGCCTTCACTGCACGAAGAATGCGGCGTGTTTTGAATGCTTTGAAAATTATTATGTTTCATTTAAAGAGATGATTGAACAGGAGCTGTTTCCGCTGAGTCAGGAATGCGGCAGTGATGAACCATTTAAAAATATGAGGTGAAAATTATATGAAATACAATTTACGTTCACTATATTTGTGTGTGGATGAGATGGAACGGGCTTTGAACTTTTACGAGGATTTCTTTGAAATGCCCCCTCTTATCAAGGATGATATCTACAGTGTCTTTGCGATTGGAGGATTCCGGCTGGGATTATTTGCGTATAAAATGATGGGGGAGGAACATACATATGGAAGTAACTGCCTGCCAAGTATCGAAGTGGAAAGTCTGGAGCTGCTGAATCAGAAGCTGGCGGGCCTGGAACTTTGCTTTCCTTTGACGAAAATTAAGGACAACTGGGTTGCGGAATTTGTGGACAGCGAGGGGAATCATATCGAAATGACCGCGCCGGTTTGACGAAATGATAAGGATTGGAATGATACAGCATCATTCCCGAAAGGAACGACATGGAGTTAAAATATATTGATATAGGATTAAATTTGATGGGAAAGCAGTTCGATTCAGACCGGGAAACGGTTGCAGCCGATTCGTTTGCAGCCGGTGTCGGCTTTATCGTGACGGGAACGGATCTAAAATCAGACCGCACGGCGGTCGATTATCTGAAAAAAAGCAGATTTGAGCATGCATGGTGCACCTGCGGAATTCACCCGCACAATGCCGACCGATGGGACGAGAATTATAAGAAACAGCTGTTGGAGCTGATTCAGCGCAACCGCGGAATAGTGGCCGCTGTGGGGGAGGCTGGCCTGGATTACGACAGAATGTTCTCCACTAAGGAAAATCAGAAACGGTGTTTTTCGGATATTCTCGACATTGCCGAGAGCCTGGAACTGCCGCTTTTTCTTCACGAGCGGAGCGCGGAACAGGACTTTATAAAATTGATGAAACAGCATCAGGAGCTGTGCCGGAGAAGCGTTGTGCATTGTTTTACCGGTTCAAGGGGAGCGGCATACCGGTATTTACAACTGGGGTGTTATATCGGAATCACAGGCTGGATCTGTGATGACAGGAGGAACAGGGAGGTAGTGGAGGCCGTCAAAAGCATCCCCCTCGACCGGCTGATGATCGAAACGGACGCGCCCTATTTGACGCCGCTGAATATCAAGGGGCTGCCGCGGCGAAATGTTCCGGTAAATATAAAGTATGTGGCAGAAAAGATCGCCGCAGTCAAAAATACAGACGTTGAAGCCGTGGAGCAGGCAGCGCTTAGAAATACCAGGCAGTTTTTCAATCTATAAGCTGGTTAATGGATTGTCATATGCAGTGAAATAAAATGTGGGAGGAAACCAATGTCAACTACATATTATATAGCAAACAGAAAGAGAAAAAAAGAGTGCGAGGAGTTTAAAAAATTCTGGGAAGAAGAATGGTTTCCGGAGATTACAGATAAG
>OAVK01000772.1_pt1 | contig 14042 bp, 13 predicted proteins | sample 1495301 | NCBI WGS metagenome assembly OAVK01 (sample SAMEA2580094, study PRJEB22360) | human gut metagenome | biome: human gut; feature: human-associated habitat; material: faeces | place: Denmark | collected 2008/2010
CTGCGGATATCATTCCCCGCCCCGCTTCTGTCGTGGTCCTTGTCCTGGGGACGATTCAGCGTCCTTCGACACCGTCATCGATGTGATCCTCGGCACTGGCCGTCCCGGTATGGTCGCGTAACCACACGAGATCGTCGTCCTGGCAAGCCGGAGCGCTGTGGCCTTGGCGGGAGTATGCAGGTACCCGTCATGAAGTTCGATCTCGTCAAATCCGATGCGATTGCGCTCGGGCCAGTAGTGCATCTTTCCGATGGCGTCGGTACGCTGTTCGATCACTCTTGTGACGCGTTCACGCCGCCCAAGGCATGCACCATCTCCGAGGTGCCGTACCCTCGATCCGTGACCAGCAAACGCGCCGAGGACGCCAGACTCCGCATCGAACTCGAGGAGAGGGCGCGACGTCAGGAGGCTGCTCAGGCTCAGAGACTCATCGACGACTTCCTTGCGGCGGCCCGGGCCAAGGGCATGACACCGGAGCCGTTGCGGGCCCAGCTCATGGATGGCCACGAGGCGCGGACGGACAGACGAGGTTGGTACCTCAACGCCAAGCATTCCCTGGCCATCGGCGAACACGGCGAGTACTACCAGCTCGTCGTCCCGGGTGGCTTCATGGAGCGGATGCGCGGGGTCAAGCTGGAGCCCTCTTCACCGCCAATGCACATTGGTCGCGGCGGACGTGACGGTGAGACCGGCGATCTCAAGGAGTTTCTGGGCTGGCTGCTGGCCGATTGAGCTGTTCTGGGGGACGATGGTCATCCGGAATTACGGTCCCCCTTCGACGGCTGCTGGTGTCTGTCGGTGTGACGTGGTGCGACGCCGGCGTTGGGACCTGAGGGAATCACGCCAGAACCAGGCCGCCATGAGGACAGCACAGGCCAGGAATCCCCACGGGACGAGGCGCAGGCCGAGGATGGTGTGATCACGCACGGCGACAATGGCATCCTCGGGATGTCCTGGGGTGGATCGGATGACCAGATCGACCTGCTGCCCGACCTGGTACTTCTTGACGTTGCGATACGGATTCGACGGCACGGTGTCGGTGACACCGTCATAGGTGTACTTGATGATGGCGACGTTGCCGCCCTCGGTGTGCATGAGATACCTGGTGGCTCCGGTATTGACGGGGTCGTGCAGGTACACGGCTGTGACGGTTCCCTGGATGACCTGACTGTTGCGAATGAAATCGTCACTGCGTTCGGCCAGCACCAGGTACAGGCAGCCCACCGTGGTCAGGTAGATGACCCCTAGCAGGGCCATGACACGCTTGAACTTCGTCACGGCGAACAGCATACGTCGCAGGCATGACAATCCTGTTCATGACGCGACTAGCAACTCGTCACGGCGCTTCCTCATGGCTCGACTCGCCCGAGAGCACCGGGCACGCACCGCCTCAGGACTCATCCCGTGGCGTCGCGCTGCGGATGCGGAATCCAGGGCATCCACCCACACGCTGCGCAGGACCGGCGCGCTGACTGAGGTGATGATTCCCAATTCCTCGGCGGCGGTGAGCAGTTCCGAGGCGACCTGGCCGGGGTTGTCCGGCATCTCAGGCGCACTCATGTCCACGACCTCGACCGGGGTTTCCCTGCTCGTCGCGCGTAGCCTCGCCGAGACGACGTGCAGACAGTCCAAGGCCAGATTCGTGCACACCTTGTGGTTGCGCGTCAGTGGGAAATTGACGATGACCAGCCACGCCTGACCGACGTAATCGTCCAGACATGTCCGCCGATTCCTGCTCGCCATGACGACGAGGGCTGGCAGGATCGCCTGGATCAGCGCCATCCCGGCGAATTCCGATGTCTGGCCAGCGCCACTGCGAGCAGCGATGAGGGCCCGGATGGCAGCCACGTCGTCGGTACGTAGCGTCCGGGGCAGGTCCTCGGGCTCACACCCGGTGCAGAGGAGATTGGCACGCCATTCGGCGCGGGGATGGGCGCACATCTCGGCCCAGTGGGAGTCCAGACGGCGGTGGATCATCATTGTCATGGCAGCACCTCTCGGGATCGGCGATGCACCAAGTCCATCGGCGGGACGTTGCCCACGGTGTTGCCTGCCGGGGTCAGGGTGTTGCCCATGTGACGCTCAGTGTTGTCCGTCTTCACGGGAGTGTTGTCCGGTGGCCGTCACGACAAGACTCCCCACCAAGAGGACCGGCCGTGCCCCGAAGGACACGGCCGGTCGTCATCACGCAGATCGGGCGGTGAAAGACTCACTCGTCGGCCAACGCCTCAGTGGGGGCATCCATGGCAGCGCGTCGCCCCGGGAGGACCGATGCCAGGCAGGCCGCCGCCAAGCAGATTGCGATGAGACCGAGGGTCCAGGGCCAGTCGATCGAGAAGTGCACCGGAATCGTGTCCGAGGCCACCCGGAATATAGACCGGATGCCCAGCCAGGCGAAGTAGAACCCCGCCACCATTCCGACGATGACACCGACCATACCGACCTGGATCGACTCGTAGAGCAGCATCAGCCGTAGTCCGCGCCGTTGCATGCCCATGGCCCGCAGCAGTGCCGACTCGCGCCGTCGTTCCAGTACCGACAGGCTCAAGGTATTGGCCACACCGATGAGGGCGATGAGCACGGCAACACCCAGCAGAGCCGTCATGACGATGAGCAGGGCCTTGAGGATCAGCTCGACGATGCCGCCGATGAGGGCACCGCCGCCAACATCCATGTGCTGCGAATCGATGTTCGTCGACGAGGAGATCATCACCGTCAACACCGAGGCCAGATTGCTCCGGTCCTCGAGGTGGACCCAGGCAGCCTGGTCGCCCACGGAAGGAACGATCTTATTCATGTCCTTTTCGGTGACCAGGATGTCGTTGTAGGGGAGTCCGTTGACCTCCTTGACCTTGAGAGACACCTTTCCCTTGGAAGACGAGAAGTCCATCGTCTTCGGTGAGTTGCCCATAGAGGACATCAGCGCGACCCCAGGTTTCATCTCCTTGGCAATCGAGGGCGCGACCTTGGCAATCTTGTCCTTGTCGGCGGAAACGATGTGGGTCTGAGGTGACACGTCCGTCTCGACGAACCCGCCCTTGAGGATGACGGAGTCCTTGACGTTCGGGAGGTTCTGCACCGACTTGATGGCCGACGGGTCGAGGGTTCCCACCTTGGGCTCGTCGCTGTTGGGGTCATGGCTGGGACTGTTCGTGAAGGTGATGTCGATCGGATAGTGCTCGTCGATCTGGTCCATGACCGTCGTCCGCGTCGTGGAGATGCCGACCTGCAGGGTCACCGACAGTCCGATGGCCAGCATGAGGGCCACCGCCGTCAGAGAGGTACGGGTCGGGTTGCGGGTGGCATTGGAGGTCGAAAGTCGAGCTGTCGGCCCCAGCGGGCGCAACAGGAATCCGAACCCCTTGATGAGCCACGGCACATACAACGGTGTGGCGATGAGGAAGGCCAGCGACAGGCAGGCCCAGCCGATGATTCCGTTGCCGTGCCCGGTGATCGCCACCACGGAGGTGATGACTCCGATCACTGTGAGCAGGGAACAGATGATGATCCGTGCCAGTCCGACCCGGCGCTTCTGCTCCACCGTCGGAACCGGGCGCAGCGCCTCCAGAGGTGCCACGCGAGTGGCTCGAAGCGCCGGCAGGAAGGCGGCCAGAACCGTGATGACGATGCCAATGAAGAACTCAATGACGATGTCCTTCCAAGGCCATTCCAGCCCGAAGGCCAAGGCGCCCGTGTAGGCAGTGCCAGCGACCGTCAGCAGGATTCCGAGCACGACCCCCAGGGCCGATCCGATGACACCCAGCAGGATCGCCTCGCCGAGAACTCGCTTCCTCACCTGACCGCTCGACGCTCCGACAGCCCGCATGAGACCGATCTGACGGCGTCGCTGGGCCAACAGGATGAGGAAGGTCGTCGTGATGATGATCGCACCCACCAGCAGGGCAATGGCTCCGAAAACCATCAGCAGGTACTTGGTGACGTCGAATCCCTGAGCCAGGTCAGTGACGGTCTTCTTCTGATGATCGGTCGCGGTCTCGATCGTCGATCCGTACTCCTCGCCGGTGTTGAACTTGGGGGCACCCTTGACGGTGGGCAGGGTCTTCTCAAGGTTGGTGACGAGTTGCTGGGGAGTCGTCCCGTCCTTGGCCTTGACGATCCAGGTGTCAAAGAATTGGCTGACGTCCTCGCTGCTGTAGGCCGGAGCGGTCTGCAGGGCGTCCGCGTCGTCGGTGATTCCCACCACCTTGATGTTCTTACCGGTGATGTCGATGGTGTCCCCGACACTGACGTTCAGGTTCTCGGCTGCTGCCTTGGACAGCGCGATCTGACCGGGCCCTGATGGCCAGTTGCCCGAGGTCACCGAGGACCAGCGGAACGGTTCTGCCGGCGTCTTGTGGACGTCGATCATCGTGGAGTCCTGGCCATGGGAAGCGGCCATGGTGGTCGACTGGACGACGTCGACGGTCTGGACGCCGGGAGTGTCGCGAATTCCCTGAGTGATGTCCTTGGGATTGGTCTCGGTGTCGGCGTTGTAGACGACGACGTCAGCCTTCGAGGTGGCAACCGCCTGCTCCTTGCCCAAGGCCACTCCCTGGGTTCGTACGAACATCGAGATGCCGACGAGGAACCCGACGGACACCGCGATGGCAGTGAGGGTTGCGGCCATCCTGCCTGGATGCTGCCGCAGCTCCCTGAGAGCTTCGGTGAACATCAGCCCTCCAACCCGGCCATGGCCTCGTTCACCGCTTCGGCGGTGGGGGAGGCGATGTCGTCGACGATGCGACCGTCCAGCAGCATGAGGGCGCGATCGGCATAGGAAGCGGCCTTGGCGTCATGGGTGACCATGATGATCGTCTGACCCAGGTCGTCGACACAGTGGCGCAGGTAGCTCAGCAGGTTCGTTCCCGACTTGGAGTCCAGGGCGCCGGTGGGCTCGTCAGCGAAGACGACATGCGGCTTGGTGATCATGGCGCGGGCACAGGCGACGCGTTGTTGCTGACCACCCGACAGCTCCGAGGGACGGTGCTTGAGGCGATCAGCGATGCCCAGGCCGGTGATGAGCTGATCCCACAGGGCCTTGTCCGGCTTGCGTCCGGCCAGGTCGAGAGGGAGCAAGATGTTCTCCTCGGCGGTGAGCATCGGCAACAGGTTGAATGACTGGAAGATGAAGCCGACATTGTCGCGGCGCAGGGTCGTCAACTTGGGGTCTGGAAGGCCCGAGATCTCCTGGCCAGCCAGGAACACTCGACCGGAGGTGATCCGGTCCAGGCCGGCGAGGCAGTGCATGAGGGTTGACTTGCCGGATCCGGACGGGCCCATGATCGCGGTGAAAGTGCCGCGGGTGAAGCGAACGTTGATGGAATCCAGGGCGGTGACCCGGGTCTCCCCGTCCCCATAGACCTTGGTGAGGTTGATACCAGCGGCAGCGTCCGTCTCGAGGGGGGTGTCCAGCAGTCCAGGAGCCAGATCGCCGGAACGGGCTGAGCTGGTGGCGCGGGAAGGCTGGGCGGACTCAGCCCGTTCCGGGAAGGATCCGCCGGCGTGAGCCGGTTGAGGATCAGGCGATTGTGGTCGTATCCACGGCTGACTCAGCTGCTGGTCCTGCTCCCCGCCGCGCTGGGGTGAGGGCTTGGCCCACGCCGATGGGGATCCCGGCTCGCCGGGGGCTGCGTGGCTCGGCTGCCAGGGCTCGTCAGATTCGTAAGGTCGGTTGTGGTCGCTCATGATGCCTTTCATGGTTCCCGAAGGGGGCATCGACAGGTGGACGATGCCCCTCACACCTTAGGTGACGTGAAAAATGATGTGGATACTAGATGCATCCAATATCGAATATATATGTCCGGTCTGAAGTTGTCAGATGAGACCGACCTCATGGGCAAAAAGCACGAGGCCAACCCGGTCTCGGCACTCCAATTTTGATAGTAGTCGACCGATGTGAGTTTTCACGGTTCCCTCTGCCATGTAGAGGGTTTGGGCGATCTCGGCGTTCGTCGCCCCCTTGGCGATCTCCACCAACACCTCCCGCTCGCGGTCCGTCAGCACCGACAGCCGCTTGTCGGCAGCCTTGGGGTCGCTGGGCAGGGTGGGCACGACGTGGTCGAGCAGGCGTCGAGTGGCAGATGGGGCGACGACCGCGTCACCAGCAGCGACGTTGCGGATCGCGCTCAACAGCTCAGTGGGGCGGGCATCCTTGAGGAGGAATCCCGAGGCGCCAGCCTTGAGGGCGGTGTAGACGTACTCGTCGAGGTCGAAGGTGGTGAGAATCAGCACCTTGGTGTCCAGTGGTGATTCAGTGATACGCCGGGTGGCCTCGACACCGTCCATCTGTGGCATCCGGATGTCCATGAGGGCGACGTCGACCGGCATTCGCCGCAGGACGTCGAGGGCTTCGACGCCGTTGGACGCCTCCGCGACAACCTCCATGTCGTCCTCGGCCTCGATGAGCATGCGGAATCCCGAGCGTACGAGGGACTGGTCGTCGACGAGGATGACGCGGATCGGATCAGGCATGGCACCTCCAGTTGCTCGTCAGTCGAAGTTTACCGACCGCGTGCCGTGTAGGAATCTGTCTATCTCTGCTTCGTCGCTCCGTGGGCAACCATGCCGAGTAAGACGAATGCGCGTGGTAGGGGGTGACAAGAATGCGAGAACGAGCAGGACGAACGCAGGCCAGCTCATCGCAGGCGCGCTCTGGTGGGCGTCAGCAACGACGACCTCCAGGCTGTGACGCAGTGCCGATCGACAGAGCTGCCGCCAGGGTTTGCCTTGTTTCGACGCAGCTCAACTCTTGACTGCTCCCTCCGAGATACCGGCGATGAGCTGCTTGGCGCCGATGGCAAACACGAGCAACAGCGGGACGACGGCGATGAGTGAGGAGGCCATGAGCATGCCGTAGTCAGTGCCGTGTGCTGTTTTGAGCTGGCTCAATGCGACCTGCAAAGTCAGCTTGCTGGGATCGTTGAGGACGATGAGGGGCCACATGAAGTCGTTCCACGAGCCGATAAAGGTGAAGATCCCTAGGAATGCCATGGCAGGACGGATGATAGGCACGCACACGTGCGCGTACTGGTGCCAGAAGCCGCAGCCATCCAGGGTGGCCGCCTCCAACAGTTCCTTCGGGATGGCGTTGGTGGCGTACTGGCGCAGCCAAAACACTCCGAACGAACTTGCCAGGGAAGGCACGATGACGGCCTTGAGATCGCCCACCCACCCAATCTTGCTCATGAGGACGAACTGCGGGATCGTCGCTAGCTGGGTGGGCAACAGGAAGGTCGCCAGGACTACAGCGAAGAGCACTTTCCTGCCGGGAAAATCGAACTTGGCGAAGGCGAAGGCTGCCAGTGAGGAGATGAGCAGCACGAGCACCGACACCGTCACCGCCACCAGGGCCGTATTAGCCATGGCAGCCCAGATGTTGATCTTGTCCGTGATGGTGCGGATGTTCTCGCCTAGACGATCACCAGGTGTGAGCACTGGGGGATATTTGTAGATTGCCGAGGAAGGTCGGCTGGCCAGCACGAGCATCCAGTAGAACGGGAACAGCGAGACCAATCCGCCCAGGACAAGGAAGATGTGCCGCAGGGCCGTACGTACGGGCCGTCTCATCGCGTCGCCTCGCGATCATGCTCGCGGGTGACGAGCCAGTTGATGATCGAGAAGAACAGCACGATGACGAACACTCCCCAGGCGATCGTCGCACCGTAGCCGTACCGGTTCTCCTGGAAGGCCACCGAGTAGAAATAGAGCACCATCGTTAGACCGGAATTGTTCACCCCACCAGCAGAGGCTGCCCCGGTGGATTCGGAGCTGGTGATCACCTGGGCTTCGGTGAAGCTCTGCAACGAACCGATCGTCGACATGAGGGTGATGAACAGGACGATGGCTCGAAGCTGCGGCAAAGTGACGTGGAAGAACGTGCGCCACCCGTTCGCCCCGTCGATGGCGGCTGCCTCGTACTGACTCTTGTCGATAGCTTGCAGCCCAGCGAGGATGAGCAGAGCGTTGTACCCGACGAATGACCAGATCGTCAGCGATGAGATCGCGATCTTGATGCCCCATTCGCTTTGTAGCCAGGCGATGTTCGACTGGCCGAGCACATTGCGAATGGCGTTCGCGAGCCCAAACTGGCTGGAGAAGATTGAACTGAAAAGAATGCCCATTGCCACCATCGACGTAATGTTCGGCACGAGGTAGATGACCCGGTACGTGGTGGAGAATCGCATCGTCTTGTTCAGCATGAGGGCGACGATCGTGGCGATGATGAGTGTCGGGATCGTGCCCATTGCCCACAAAATGAGCGTGTTGCCCAGCGACTTGTAGAACAGGTGGTCGCTGACCAGGTACTTGAAATTCTCCAGACCGACGAAGTTGGCGTCCCCCAGCCCTGACCAGTCGGTGAACGCGAGTAGCAGGGTGAAGACCATCGGTAAAGCCGCGAAGATGAGGAAGAAGAAGAAATACGGACTCAGAGCGGCATATATCGGCAACGCTTTGCGCATCCGCGGGCCCACGGAAGAGCGACGCAGCTCACCCGTGGGCACGGGTTCAACGGTGGTGTTCGCAGAATTCATCTCGTCACAGAACTCAGGTTGAAAGCTGTGTCACTTGACGGTGAGATGCAGTTGTTTGGCGATCCGCTGTGCCCCAGCGACGGCGTCCTTCCAGGCGGCCTCGGGATTCTTGCCTGAGGACTCGACCTGCTCCAACTGGGCCCTGAATGGGGCGGACACGGCATCGGAGTGCGAATCTTCGTAGATCGGACGTACCGACTCAGCAGCTTTTCCGAAGACCTTCGCGGCATGCTGGCCGCCGAGAAATTCCACTGGCCCGGAAACCTTCGGATCATCGTAGGCTTTCGGTGAGACGGGAAAGTTGCCATTGTGGACGTACTCGCGCACCTGGGACTCCACGCTGAGCAGTTCGCGGATCGCCGTGAAGGAGGCTTTGGGATCGGGTGCGCCCGCGGGGATGGACAGGAACGAGCCGCCCTGGTTGATGGCTGGTCCGGGGTGGGCGCAGACTCGCCATTTGCCTTTCGTTTCGGGAGCGTCAACGATGAGATCGGCCAGGTGCCAGGAGGCGCCGAAATCGGCAGGTAGACGTCCCTCATTGACGGCAGCAGCCGAATCGGAGGTGTTGGACTGGATCCCGGCGACGATGCCGGCCTTAAGCGCCGTGACAGCGATGTCCCAGGCTTTGCGAATATGGTCTTGGTCGCCGATGAAGGTCTTCTTCGCGTCAATGAATCCCTTACCCGACTGCGGCCAGATCGTGTCGAACAAGCCTGCCGAGTTGCGCACCAGGTAGGTCTTGTCCTTGGCGGCCAGTAGTTTGGTGCCGAACTCGATGAAAGCGTCCCAGGTGGTGATCTGGGCAGCGACCTTGTCCGGCTCGGTGGGCAATTTGGCCTGCTCGAAGATGTCGGCCCGATAGAACAGGGCCGTCGGGCCGATGTCGGAAGGAATGCCGAGCTGCTTGCCGTCGGTGGTGGAGGCCTGGGCCCATTTCCAATCCAGGAAGGTGGGCTTGATGTCCTTGGCGCCCAGAGTGTTGAGGTCGACGAAGTAGTGAGCGTGGTCGCGGAAGAAGGCGATGTCCTCACCCTTGACGCCGGTGAGGTCGGGCAGCCCAGAACCTGCGGTGAAGGTTGTGGTGAGCTTTTGTTTGAAGTCGCCGCCGATGATGTCCTGGCGCACGCTGCAAGACGACTGCGCCTTGGAGACGGCAGCCAGCGTCTGCTTGTCGAATACTTCCGGCCAGATCCATAGGACGCCTTGAATGACGTCACCGGCACCCTTGCCGGACGTGGGATCGGCGGAGGTCGAGCATCCGGTTAATGCCGACACTCCCAACATGCTCAGTCCAGCAAAGCTGCCGGTGAGAAGACGACGACGCGACAGATTCATGAGATCCCTCCTAGGGTTGAACGGAAATCGCCACTGACAAAAATCGCTCAATAATGTTCATTGTGGAGGTGGGTTCCGAGCCGACTCCCGATGATGTGGACGTCATTCAAGGGGAGTTTGGGCTCTTCCACCCACCAATGATTCAGGGTGTCACGACTGTGTGCACCTGAGGTTAACTATAGGTGATATCCAGGAAACAACCTTGTCAATGCTTGATTCGAGTGTGCCTGAGCTGGCCGGGAGGGGCAGCTCTTGAGATCACTGTAGCGCCCGGTGGAGGAGAGGATGATGAAAAATGATCGAAATGACGAAAATCTTCTGATCGGTGACTCTGCATCGCTATCATGGGCATATGCTCAAGGCCGCTCGTCATGACGCGATCGTCGAACTGCTCCGGGATCGACCTGCCATGCGAACCGTCGACATCGCTCGGAATCTGAACGTGAGCATGGCCACAGCGCGGCGTGACTGCATCGCTTTGGAAAATAAGCATCATCGAGCGTTCTTGGGGAGGCATCCAACTCGTCACGAACGTGGACGATCATTTCGGTGACGTGATGAACCACCGCACTCGCGCCAAGGCTGCGATCGCCCGCAAGGCCGCCGAGCTTGTTCACGACGGCGACACGATCATCATGGACATCGGCACCACCGTCCATCATCTGTCCGGGCTGCTCACCGAGCGCTCCGTCACCGTCCTCACTGCGTCCCTGCCCGTCTTTGAAGCTCTCAGGAGCGCCCCGGACGTCACCGTGGTTGTGCTTGGGGGAGTGTGGTCGGAGCGATACCAGTGCTTTGACGGTCAGTTCGTCGCTGATGCGCTGACTCATCATCAGGCCGACCTAGCTTTCCTGGGCTGCTCCGGGGTGAGTGCCAACGGGCGGGTGCGTGACACAAGCCGCTCCCAGGCTCAGATCAAACAGGCGATTGTCGCTGCAGCGAGTCGAAGCTACCTGCTCGTCGACTCCGAGAAATTCCCAGGTGTCGGAGCGCATTCCCCGTTCACCGTCGAGGACGTCAGTGGAGTCATCACGACTGGACCACTGCCGCCGGACCTCGACGCCCACTACGAATCAACAGGCATGGAGGTCGTCACGGTATGAAACTCACCATCCTCGGTGGCGGGGGATTCCGCGTTCCACTGGTATTCAAGGCCCTCGCTCGCGACGACTCACCTCAACGAGTCACCGAGCTGCGGCTTTACGACACCGACTCACTACGACTAGGTGTCATCGAAACAGTGTTGTCCCAGCTGGCCCCCGGCCTGCCTAACGCGCCGTCTGTCGTGGCGACCACTGACCTGCCCACTGCCTTGGCGGGAACCGACTTCATCTTTTCGGCCATTCGCGTCGCCGGAACGCGTGGACGCGCCCTGGACGAGTCGATGTGTCTGGCGCGCGGTGTCATCGGCCAGGAGACTGTCGGGGCTGGCGGTATCTCATATGCCTTGCGGGGTATCCCGGTGGTGCTCGACCTCGTCGAACAGATAACGCGATACGCCCCCCATGCCAAGGTCATCAACTTCACTAATCCTGCTGGGGTGATGACCGAGGTCATGCAGCACCGCCTTGGAGACCAAGTGGTCGGTATCTGTGACTCCCCGGTCGGCTTGGCCCGTCGCGCCCTCTCCGCCCTGCAGAATGCCGGGCTGGCGCCGACTGACCTGGGCTCCCTGTTCGATGCTGACGGACGCGTCCACATCGGATACAGCGGGCTCAATCACCTGGGCTGGCTCACCAGCTTGGAGGTCGACGGCATCGACGTCCTGCTGCGTCTGATGGAGCGCCCCCACCTCATCGGGAGTTTTGAGGAAGGTCGGCTCTTCGGTCCTGATCTGGTGCAAGCCTTGGGCGCCGTACCCAACGAGTACCTGCACTATTACTACTATTCTCGCGACGACCTCGCCGTCGACCGGAATGCCGAGGCTCCGCGCGGGGCGTTTCTGGAGGCCCAGCAGCGGCGCTTCTACACCAAGGCCCAACACACTGACGATGTCGCCGGACTGTGGGAGGCCACTCGCCTCGAGCGTGAAGAGACCTACATGGCCACCAATCGCGAAGTCTCGGGGGAGTTCGAGCGCGATGAGGCCGACCTGGAAACCGGCGGATACGACAAGGTCGCCCTCGCGATCATGCACGCCATCGCCAACGACGTGCCCGCTGAACTCATCCTCAATGTTGCCAACCGCGGGGCTCTCCCCGACCTACCTGATGATGCTGTCGTGGAAATCCCGTGTCGAGTAGACGGTGCCGGGATCCACCGACTCCCTGCACCGGAGCTACCCGACCACGCTCGCGGGCTTGTCGTCAACGCCAAATACGTCGAGCAACGCACTATCGATGCCGCTGTCAACCACAGCCGCACCGCCGCGTTGCTAGCCCTGAGCCACCACCCATTAGTTGACTCCGTGTACGTTGCCGAGCAACTTCTCAATGACTTCGCCGATGCCTTCGACGGCCTGGACTACCTTGTGGATGACCATGCATGATCACACCGAGCTCACCCAAGACCGCATTGGTCACCTCAAAGAGCGTCTCGAGCGAGAAATCACCAAGAAGATCTGTCCACTGGACGTGACGGCCTGGCAAGCTCCCGGAGAACCGGTGAGCTTCGAGGAAGCCGTCGTCGCCGATTACCGTCCATTCCCGCCCGGAACCTGGTGGGGTTCTCCATGGAGTACCTGGTGGCTCCACGTCACCGGCACTCTGCCCGAAGGCCACGCCGGCGACGAGATCGACCTCTCGATGGACCTCGGATTCGTCGGCGACTGGGCCGGAAACCAGTCCGAAGCCATGGTGTACACCTCTTCGGGACGCCCCCTCAAAGCCCTCAACCCACGCAACCATAGGGTCGCACTCAACCACGGGACGCTGACCCAACGATTCGCTGACGAGGGTGAGCCGCTCATCGGGACCGATGGGGGCATCGAGCTGTGGGTGGAAGCCGCTGGTAACCCCGACATGACCTTGCATCTGGGCGGACCCACTGAGCTGGGGGATCGTCGCACTGCAGGCGATGAACCGCTGTGGCAGTTCAGGGGAGCGGAACTCTCGGTGCGTCGCAAGGAGGTGTGGGACCTGTGAGTGCGACCTCATGCCCCCGCTGCCGTCCGACTCCACCCACCGTGCCGGATTGCTTCACGGTTTGGAGCAGGCTGCCGACGAGGTCGATCTCCATGGCATCCTCGCCGGTGCCGGACAGGCCCGAGAAATCCTTGCCGGGCACCTTAGCTCGGGGGCGAACTCATCGGCTCAACAGATGACGGCGATCGGACACGCGCACATCGACTCGGCATGGCTATGGCCGTTGCGTGAGACCCGCCGCAAGGTAGTGCGTACCTTCTCCAACGTCGTGTCACTGGCCGAGGAATATCCCGACTTCCACTTCGCTTGCACCAGCGCCCAGCACTACGCCTGGCTCCAGGACTCCTCGCCAGAACTCTTCGAGCGCGTCAGGGACGCCATTGAACGTGGCCAGTGGCACCCGGTGGGTGGCATGTGGGTGGAATCCGACACCAACCTGCCCTCGGGGGAATCGTTGGTGCGTCAATTCACCAGTGGTCTGCGTTGGATGCGTGAACAGCTTGGGGTACGCCCGGACTGCCTGTGGCTACCGGATTCCTTCGGCTACACCGGTGCGTTGCCCCAGATCGCCCGACTGGCTGGCATGAACTGGTTCTTCACCCAAAAACTCAGCTGGAACACGGCCAACACCTTGCCCCACCACACGTTCTGGTGGGAGGGCATCGATGGGACTCGTATCTGGACGCACTTCCCGCCGGTGGATTGTTACGACTCCATCGTCAGTGCCGACGAGGTCAAGAAGGCTGAGGCGAACTTCAAAGAGAAAGGTGTGGCGCGACGCTCGATCCTGCCATTCGGGTATGGCGATGGCGGTGGAGGGCCCACAGCTGAGCAGGTGGAACGCGTCCACCGATTCGCCGATGTGGAGGACGCGCCTCAGGTTCGGTTGGGCTCACCTGACGACTACTTCGCCCAGGCTCGCGACGACTACCCCCAGGCGCCGGTGTGGCGCGGCGAGATGTACTTGGAGTTCCACCGGGGCGTCTACACCTCTGTCCATGCCCTCAAAGACGGCAACCGGCGCGCCGAGGAGGCTCTCACCGCCGCCGAGTGGTTAGCCGCCGCGGCAGCTCGCCTCGGCCATCCCTACCCC
>OAVK01000785.1_pt1 | contig 13863 bp, 9 predicted proteins | sample 1495301 | NCBI WGS metagenome assembly OAVK01 (sample SAMEA2580094, study PRJEB22360) | human gut metagenome | biome: human gut; feature: human-associated habitat; material: faeces | place: Denmark | collected 2008/2010
AAGGGAGCTCGGATCCTCCTCAAGGACGAGGCCGCCAATGCGTCCGGCAGCTTCAAGGCTCGTCGTGCATCCCTGAGCGCCCACGAGGCGGAGGTCAAGGGATTTGCCGGCCTGGTTACGGCCACCAGCGGAAACTACGGTGCCGCCGTCGCCTCCCAGGCCGCTCAGCGCGGACTGGCCTGCATCGTCATCCAGGAGATCTACGACTCCCACCACGTGGGCCAGCCGGAGATCGTCGAGAAGTCCCGGGCCTGTGAGGCCTACGGCGCCGAAGTGATCAAGCTGACGGTCGGGCCGGAGCTTTTCCACGTCCTGCTGCGTACCCTGGAGGACACCGGCTACTTCAACGCCAGCCTCTACACGCCCTACGGAATCGCGGGCATCGAGACCCTCGGCGCCGAGATCGGTCACGAGGTGCAGCAGCGTTACGGACGCCAGCCCGACGCTGTCGTGGTCACCAATGCCGGTGGCGGCAACATCACCGGAACTGCCCGCGGCCTGCGCAAGGTGGGCTGTGACGAGACCGAGGTCGTCGCCGTCTCGGTGGATCTCACCGGATTGCACATGGCCTCCGACCACGACTTCAACAACAAGTCGTTCACCACCGGCCACACCGGTTTCGGCGTTCCGTTCGCCACCTGGCCCGACCGCGTTGACGTCCCACGCAACGCCGCTCGTCCGCTGCGGTACATGAATGGCTACCATCTGGTCTCCCAGGGCGAGGTCTTCTACATGACCGAGCTCCTGACGAAGATCGAAGGTCTGGAGCGGGGCCCGGCCGGAAACACCAGCCTGACGGCCGCGGTCGCCATGGCTCGCCAGATGGATCGCGACCAGATCGTCGTCGTTCAGGAGACCGAGTACACCGGCGCCGGAAAGCACCACAACAGCCAGCTGTCCTTCGCCCGCTCGCGCGGTATCGAGGTCCGTCGTGGCGACCCTGCCGGCAACATCCCCGGCAAGGCCATCGTCATTCCGGAACGCCTCGACCAAGTCGGCACCCGTGCCCTCGACCTCGACAAGCTGCGTCGCAGCTACCTGCGCCATGCCAGCCAGGTGATGCCCCCCGACAAGTGGGGAGACGCCGAGCTGGAATTCCTGGCCGACGAAACCAACACCACCACCGATGCCGTCCGCCAGATCGGCGCTGATCTGGCCAAGGAAGGAGCATGATGTCCGACCCGGATCAGGAGCGCGTCGAACGCTACGAGGCCCTGCGTGCCGAGCTCGCCGACCTCGATGACGCTGCTCTCAAGGAACGCTTCTGGCAGCTGTGCGAGCAGGTCATGACCCCGGTCGTCGACCTCGCCCGCACCCACACCACGCCGTCGATCGAACGGTCCGTCCTGCTGCGCATGGGGATCGACTCCGTGACGACCCACGCCGTACTGCGACTGTCCCGTCGTGACGGCATGGACCTGCGCGACGCCGCCACCCGCATCGCCGAGGACCCCAAGGCCCTCGACGGACTGTTCGACGGCAGCCCACCGCCCCCGGCAATGGCACCGACGGAATCCGAGGAAGGAGTCCCGGCATGACCATCCAAGACCCGTGCCTCCACCACAAGCACGCTCAGGAACGCGAGCAGCTCGACCCCATGGACCCGCCGCGTGAGTCCACTGTTCCGCCTGTCGAGTCGACGGAGCCCACTGAGCCCCGCCCCGAGCAGGAGTCCCTCGGCCCGAACACCAAACTTGACGTCGAGGAAATCCTCAGCGACCTCGAGCACTATCACCCCCGTCGCAAGGGATGGACCTGGCGCAACGTCCCGGAGGAGGGAGTCGACATGGGCGACTTCCACTACCGGAACATGTCCACCCCGCTGAAGCAGAGCCCGCCGCGGAGTACTTCGAGAACATCGATCCCCAGCCGGCCCCAGTCGTCACCTCCGAGATCGCCTCCGGACATTTCGAGGATGACCTGCGCCGCATGAGGATGGCCGCCTGGAACGGTGCCGACCACATCATGGTCATCCGCACCACCGGACAGAGCCACATCGACGGGCTCCTCGAGGGCACCCCGGAAGGCATTGGCGGCGTCCCGATCACCCGCAAGCAGCTGCGCGCCAGCCGCAAAGCCTGCGACCTCATTGAGGACGAGGTGGGACGCCCCATCAACTTCCACTCCTACGTCTCCGGAGTGGCCGGCCCTGAGGTGGCCCTCCTCTTCGCCGAGGAGGGAGTCAACGGTGCTCACCAGGACCCGCAGTACAACCTGCTGTACCGCAACATCAACGCCTACCGCAGCTACGTCGACGCCGGTGAGGCCAAGAAGGTGATGGCGGGAGCCCAGATCTTCCAGATCGACGGCGCCCACAACGCCAATGCCACCGCTCGCCATGGCTGGAAGGTCATGCCCGAGCTGATGGTCCAGCACGGTCTCAACTGCATATTCTCGGTGTTGGTGGGTATGCCGAAGGATCTCATCGGTCTGTCGACGGTCCCGCCGAGCGCTCCCCCGGCCCCGAAGCTCTGGTACGACCTGCCGTACGCGGTGGCCCTGCGTGATCTGTTCAGCGAGTACAAGATGCGCGCCCAACAAAACACCCGGTACATCGAGTCCGACCTCGCCGAAGCCATCCGCACCCACACCATCGACACCCTCATCTCGATGCTAACGAGCGCGGACATCCAGAGCACCATCACCCCTGACGAGGGTCGCAACCTGCCCTGGCACCACAACTCCATCCGTGGTGTCCAGACGGTCAAGCAGACCTGGGCCGCCCTGGACGGCATCAAGGACATGGTCACCATCAACCGTGAGGGGCCGCTGGGCGCCATGGTCCGCGACCTCAAAGAGAGGGCCATCGGGTTCCTTACCGAAATGTTGCACGTCGGTGGGTACTTCGCCGCCGTGGAGGACGGGTTCTTCGTCGACTCGGCAGAATTCCCGGAGCGCAACCATGACGGCATCGCCCGTGACGGCCAAGGCGGTATCGCCGAGGGAACCGTCGTCGAGCGTGACCCCGACTACCTCGCCCCGGTCTGCGACCATTTCGGCAACAACAACCTGCCCGAGGGGCTCGACAAGCCGTGTGACCTCATCGACGGCTGCACCCTGTGCAAGCCCGAGAAGATCGTCTACATCGACGAGCTCGACCCGAACGACTCCGCTGCCACCCGTCTGGCCCGGACCCGTCCGTTCCGCGACGGCACGGCACTGCGTCCGGAGGCCGAGTGGGCTGGCGACGGCGTCGTCCTGGTGCAGATGAACATCACCGCCTCGGAGGACATCGCCCGTGAGGCAGCTGTCGAGATGGCGCGCAAGATGGGCATTAACGACCCGCAGGTGTGCAACCTGCTGGTGCTGCACCCGGCCGAGGGATGCTTCGTCGAGGTCAAGGGCCAGGCAACCCACGTCGACGTCGACCCGTCCAAGCTGACGATCCCCGAGAAGATCGAGCTGCTTCCTTCCGACGAACTGCGTCAGTACGTCACCGACCACGAGTTGTCGGTGGTTGCCGGCACCGTCGGCGAGGACGAACACAGCGTCGGTCTGCGCGAGATTCTCGACATCAAGCACGGCGGCATCGAGAAATATGGCGTGAAGTACCGCTACCTCGGGACTTCTGTACCGGTGGAGAAGATGGTTGACGCGGCCATCGAGAGCGGCGCCGACGCGATCCTCATCTCGACCATCATCAGCCACAACGACATCCATCGCACGATGATGCGCAAGCTGGCTGATCTGGCCACCGAGAAGGGCATTCGCGACAAGGTCGTGCTCGTCGCCGGCGGTACCCAGGTGAGCCGAGAGATAGCTGCCGAGACTGGTCTCGATGCCACCTTCGGACGCGGCACCAAGGGCATCGACGTCCTCGACGCCATCGTCCGCACCATGCGGGCCCGCGAGGAGGCCTGACAAAAATGACCGTGCTCACGACTCTGGAGATCGGCTCCACCATCACCAAGGCCAACGCCTTCAAGCTGGAGTCCGGGTTGTTGCACCACATCGGTCAGGGCTTCGCCCCCACCTCAGTGGCCGCCGGCGACGTGCGTATCGGCGCGGACGCTGCGATCGCCCAGATGAGTGAGCGGTGTGACCTACCGCTGGACGCCGGGGAGGTCTTCGTGAACTCCTCGGCGGCCGGTGGGTTGCGCATGAGCGTCCACGGTCTGACCAAGTCCATGACGGCCAGGGCTGCCCGCGAGGCAGCCCTGGGTGCCGGGGCCATCGTCACGATGACCACCGTCGGGGCGATCGACGAGTTCGATCTCGAGGATCTGCAGGAGAACAACCCCAACATCATCCTGCTGGCCGGCGGAGTCGACGACGGGGAGAAACGGACCGTGGTCGAGAACGCGAGGATCATCGCCTCTGCCAGGTTGGGGGTGCCGGTGATTTACGCCGGGAACTCTCGAGTCCGGAGACGGATCCAGGACATTTTTACCGAGGCAGGCCAGCCGCTGACATGCGTTGACAATGTCTTCCCTGATGTCGATGTTTTGCGCGTCGAACCGGTGCGAGCCGTCATCCACGACGTCTTCAATGACCACATCACCGCAGCACCGGGGATGCAGGGGCTGGCCAAAATGACCAGACACGAGATCCTGCCGACCCCGGGAGCGGTACTTCTCGCCACCGAGCTCTTCGCCGACGCGGTCGGGGACGCCGTGGTGGTCGATGTCGGTGGTGCCACCACTGACGTCCACAGTGTCACGGACGGGTCCTCGGAGTGGACTGCCCGAGTCATCGATCCGGAGCCGCGTACCAAGCGGACCGTCGAGGGGGACCTGGGAGTTTTCGTCAACGCCCGGCGGGTCGCTGCCATGACTGACGAGGGCGAGGACGAGGAGCGTCTGGAATGGTTGAGTGCCATTCCCAGTGATGAACGCGAAGCGGAAGTCACCCGATGGCTGGCTAAGGAGGCCGTTGAAATCGGGGTGGGTCGCCACGCCGGTACCGTGACTGAAATATTCACTCCCACTGGTAAGACCCAGGTGGTGCGTGGCAAGGACCTCAGTGCCGTGCGTTGGGTGGTGGGAACCGGCGGTGCTCTGACGCGAATTCCTGGTGGTGCGGACATCCTCCGTCGTATCTGCACCGGAGCTGGAGCCCAACTGCTGCCGAGCCCCGAGGCCACCATCGTCATCGACCGCGACTATCGGTTCTCTGCCCTCGGAACGGTGGCCCAGTGCTACCGCGACGAGGTCCGTCAAAGCTTCGCAGCCTGGATCGACGCCATCACTGACAACACAGAACTGCCGGGTGACGAGGGGCCAGGCGTCAACGGAGACGTCCCCTCGCCCGACGTGACGAAAAACGACATCTCACATGGGATGGAAAGCACATCATGAACGGCCCCACACCCCGGTTGGAGATTTTCGCCGACCGGATTCACGACAACGCACGAGCAATCGTGCACCAGTGCGCCGACCACGGCATTCAGGTTGCTGCCGTCACCAAGGTCTTGCACGCCCACCCAGCCCTCTTGCGGGCTCTGGACGATACCGGTATCACGATGCTCGCCGATTCCCGGTTGCAGAACCTGCGCCGCATCGCTGAAACCGGAACCTCCCTGCCAACTCTGTTGCTGCGAGCCCCGGGACGTCACGACATTGACGCCGCCGTCCAGCTCGCCGACATTTCTCTCAACTCGTCGCTCATCACGATGACCGCATTGTCGGACGCCGCCGTCCGAGCGGGAACCCGCCACGGGGTGATCATCATGGTCGACGTTGGTGACCTGCGAGAAGGCGTCTGGCCCGACCATCTCGTCGAAGTGGTGTCTGCAGCGGCCAAACTGCCCGGGATCGACGTCAGGGGAGTTGGCACCAACCTCGCCTGCTATGGCGGAGTCCAGCCAAGTGCCGAGAACATGACCCGCCTGGTCCAGCTCCGCGACCTCGCTCGAGAGGCGACTGGTCTGGAACTCGGCCTCATCTCCGGCGGGAACTCGGCCAACCTCCCCCTCATGATGAGCGGGGACATGCCGTCGGAAATCAACAATCTACGTATTGGTGAGGCCATCATCCTGGGGCGTAACACCTTGGACCGGTCCCCGTGGCCAGGGACTCGCCAGGACACCATCGATGTGGTCTCCGAGATCATCGAACTCGAGCGGAAACCGTCAATCCCGCTCGGCCGCACCGGCGAGGACGCTTTCGGCCAGCACGTCACTTTCACCGACCGCGGCGTTCGGCTGCGCGCCATCTGCAATCTCGGGCGTCAGGACGTCAACCCGTCTGATCTAACGCCCATTGATCCTGGGCGCATCGTGCTTGGGGCCAGCTCGGATCACCTCATCGTCGACGTGACCGATTCTGCCAGCCCGGTTGAGATCGGGACCGAAGTGAGGTTCCGTCCGACCTACGCGGGCTTACTTGCCACCGCCACCTCCTCTGCTGTCTGGAAGGAAGCAGCTACTCCCCATCGCCTGTGAGGCGTCCGTTATCACGCTCAGTGGACAAAGGAGTTCCCCATGAGTGCACGAGAAACGCAATCCGGCGGCGCATCCCGCCGCAGCAATCTAACCAGACCGATGAAGAATGCATCAGCGACCCTCAAGTAGATCGACCCTGCTGAAGAGCGGGAACTGCAGCGCGGCCTGACCAACCGGCATCTGCAACTCATCGCCCTGGGTGGGGCCATTGGCACCGGAATGTTCATGGGCTCCAGCAGCACCATTCACCTTGCCGGCCCATCCAGTGCCCTCATCTACGCGCTGATCGGCTTCTTCATGTACTTCATGATGCGTGCCTTCGGCGAGATGCTGCTCTCAAACCTCCACTACAAGTCCTTCCGTGACATCGCTGAGGACCTGTTGGGGCCTGTCGGAGGTTTCATCGCCGGGTGGACGTATTGGTTCTCGTGGATCGTCGCCGCCATGGGAGACCTCGCGGCCATCACCGCCTACGCGCAGTACTGGTGGCCAAACATCCCGAAATGGCTGCCAGCGACTGCCCTGGCCACCGTCCCATCATTGCCGTGCAGTTCTTCGGCGAGGCCGAGTTCTGGTTCGCGCTCATCAAACTCATCGCTGTCGGTGCGCTGGTGGTCGTCGCCATTGTGCTCGTGGCCACCCGCTTCGTGTCCCCCGACGGGGGACCAGCCACGATTGCGAACCTCTGGAACGACGGTGGCTTCTTCCCCAACGGAGTGATGGGATTCCTCGGCGGATTCCAGATTGCCTTCTTCGCCTTTGTCGGCATCGAGCTCGTGGGCACCGCCGCCGCCGAGACGAAGGACCCCTGCACTACCCTTCCCAAGGCGATCAACGCCATTCCTGTGCGGTTGGCCCTGTTCTACGTGCTCGCCCTGTTAGCCATCACCACCGTCATCCCCTGGCGCAAGGTGGTGCCTGGTGTCAGCCCGTTCGTGTCGCTGTTTGGCTTGGCCGGTTTCGGAGCTGCTGCCAGCGTGATGAATTTCGTCCTGCTCACCGCCGCGGCATCGTCGGACAATTCGGGGCTGTACTCCACATCGCGGATGATGTACGGCTTGGCTCTCGATGGTCAGGCTCCGTCAAGGTTCCGAAAACTGTCGGGCAACAACGTCCCGCGCAACGCGCTTGCCGCATCCTGCCTGCTGCTGCTTTGCGGCATCATCTTCCTGTACACCTCAGACTCGATCATGCAGGCTTTCGCCCTCGTGACGACTGTTGCCGCTCTGCTGTTCCTGTTCAGCTGGTCCCTCATCGTCGTCTGTCACATCGTGTACCGCCACAAGAGCCCCGACCTGCACGAGGAGTCGGTGTACAAGATGCCTGGCGGCGTCCCGATGTGCTGGGTCGTGCTGACATTTTTCGCGATCAGCCTCGTCATCCTCGCCTTGGATCCGACGACGCGAATCGCGGTGCTCATCACGCCGATCTGGTTCGTCTTCATCGGTTCGATGTACCTCGTCTACCGCCACCGCACGCAGCGCAAGGAGGGGTTGCGCTGACCGTCATCGACTTCTGGTCCGCGGAGCAGACACGCCTCGCGGATCAGAGATGCTCTCTGGAAGCAGCCAGCCTCGATCGAGGTTCTTGACCACACAGACACGGTAGTTGTCCTGACGGGGTCAATGGTTGTTGATATGGGTTGATAGCCATCTCATTGGCGGATGGATCACCATAATGATTAGAAATCGACGAGCATGGCACTCGTACTCCAACCACGACTATTTGGCCATCCTTTAAATGACGATCACCAGGGGTCGACCGGCCGGTGCTATGCTGCAAACAAATTTCATCGTGGAAGGTTGAGACACCGTCGATTCACCCTCACCGCGCGACTCTGACGTCCATTTCACGGAGGCGACACATGACTGGTTTCGGCGAAAATCCAGACACTTCGCGGCGCCCTCAAATGCCAATGAGTGAGGCTTCCCTGGCTGCGGATTCATCACATTCCGAGGAGCACGGCGAGGTGCACCTCCACCGCAATCTGAACAACCGTCACATCCAGCTGATCGCGATCGGTGGCGCCATCGGGACCGGCCTGTTCCTCGGATCCGGGAAAGCCATCCACGCTGCCGGACCAAGCATCATCGTGTCCTACCTCATCATCGGGACCATGCTCTACTTCGTCATGCGAGCCATGGGCGAGTTGCTCATGTACAACCTCGATTACAAGAGCTTCCAGGATTTCGCAGCCGATCTGATCGGCCCTTGGGCAGGATTCTTCCTGGGATGGACCTACTGGCTCTGTTGGATTGTCACTGGAATGGCCGAACTCATTGGAATCACCACTTACTGGGATTTCTGGATCAAAAACCATAGCCTTGCTACCTTACTAGCAGCTGCGACACTCTTCCTACTTCTCTGTTTGAATCTCCTCACTGTTAAAATGTTCGGTGAACTGGAGTTCTGGTTCGCACTGATTAAGATCATCGCGATTATCTCACTTATCATTCTTGCCATCGTGCTGGCAATCATTGGATTCAAGTCCCTCTCTGGGGGCGCCGCATCATTCACCAACATGTGGGATCACGGTGGATTCATGCCAAATGGATGGAGTGGGTTCTTCGCTGGATTCCAGATGGCGGCCTTCGCATTCGTAGGGATTGAACTCATCGGCACAACCGCAGCCGAGACCCAAGACCCTGAAAATACGCTTCCCCGAGCCATCAGTGCTGTTCCGGCACGAATCCTCATTTTCTACATCGGCGCTCTGGCCGCGATCATGACAGCCGTGCCGTGGAACGAGGTCCGCCCGGATTCATCCCCGTTCGTACAGGTTTTGGGACTCGTCGGATTCACTGGGGCCGCCAGCGTGATGAATTTCGTCGTACTCACGTCCGCTGCATCGTCATCGAACTCCGGGATCTACTCCATTTCACGGATGCTCTTTGGCCTCGCGCATAAGAGGATGGCTCCGAGACAGTTTGGGCGCCTCAGCAAAAATGGCGTCCCGCGATGGGGGCTCGTCGTCACCGTCCTGGTTCTCAGCACAGCGCTTTTGCTGGCGGCGTCAGAATCCTTCGTCGAGGCTTTCACTCTTGTGACGACAATTTCCTCAGTGCTGTTCATCTTTGTCTGGAGCATGATCGTCATCAGCTACATGAAGTACCGAAAGATTGCTCCGGACGCCCATTCAACGTCGAAGTACCCCATGCCTGGTGGGCGCGGCATGTGCTGGGCGATCCTGGCGTTTTTCGTCTTCACCCTCGTGTTGCTGGCCCAGGAACCTGACACCGCCCATGCTCTCGCACTCACGCCTCTCTGGTTCCTCATTCTCGGAATCGGCTGGTTCTTCGACCGCCACCACGCCATCCGCGACCACGCGGGGACCGACGATACCGATTAGAGAGGGACAGTCGAGCGACGATGATGACCAGCACGTTCTATCGGGACCGCACCAAATCTTGGCTGGTAGGGAACTGGACCCGAGTGTGAGGCACGATGACAACTGATGCAACCGGCCCGCAATGAAGTGCCCGGAATGGGGCCGTCCGCCAGCCACGCGGACGTGGCCAGTTCCATCATTCCGTCATGCGTGCCGGCGCCGCCCTCCCCTATCCGTTGACCGCATCGCAATTTCTGACAGCTCAAAGGAGTTATGACACATGTCAAGATGCCCGTCGCCCTCACACGCCATTGTTGATCTGTCTGCCATCGCTGCGAACCTCGCCGTCGTCAGGAAACGGGCTGGTGGCCGGAAGATCCTTTTCGCCGTCAAGGCCGATGCTTATGGGCACGGTGCCGTCGAAGTCTCCCGCTATGTCGAAAAACATCACTGCGCTGACTGGCTTGCCGTCGCCACTGTCGCGGAAGGCCAAGAGCTGGTGGAAGCCAACATCACACTCCCCATCCTCAAGCTCTCCCCCGTTGACCCCTGGGACCTCGATGCTGCTATCGAATCCGGCATGCGCCTCACGGTGGTGGATTTCGACACTCTGGATGCAGTGAACTCTGCCGCCGGGAAGCGGGGAGTCACCGTCAAGATCCACATTGCCGTCGATAGCGGTATGGGGCGTATTGGGTTGCGGCCGGAACAACTTGGCGAACTCACGGCCGCCGCGGATCGTGCCGAGAACGTCGAGGTCGAGGGAGTATTCACTCACCTGCCCATCAGTGACGTCCCCGAGGGAGAGGACTTCACACGACGCGAGATAAGCACCTTCATGGATGCTGTATCCCGGATCGAGGCGGAGCGCGGACCCTTCTCATTGGTGCACCTTGCCAACTCCGGCGCGATCCTTGGACATGACCTGGGACGAACGTCGATGGTGCGCGCAGGCATCGTCGGTTACGGATACGACCCCGACCCGCACGCTGATCGCGCCGAACTGCACCCTGCTTTGTCCTGGGTGAGTCACGTCACCTTCGTCAAAACTGTCAATCCGGGCGACACCATTGGCTACGGACGAACTTGGACCGCAGGCGAGACGACAAAAATCGCCACCGTGCCTGTCGGATACGCCGATGGGCTATCCAGGGCGTTGTCGAACAAGGGGCGCGTGCTCATCCGAGGCGCTGTTCACCCCATCGTCGGTCGGGTGTGCATGGATCAGTTCATGGTCGATCTCGGCCCTGATTCAACTGCCACCGTGGGTGATGAGGTAGTTCTCATTGGAACCCAGGAAGACGAGGTCTTGACCGCCGACGACATGGCCGAGCAGCTCGGAACCATCAGTTACGAGATCACCTGTGACATTTCGACGCGGGTGGATCGTCATTGGACCGGGGAATGATGGGCTAATCGTCACTGGGCTGCGTGGATAGCAACAAGGCACATCCTCACCTCATCCGCGCGTCGTGCCCCCTGCCCCCGAGCCCAATACCGGGCAAAATCCCCGCTTGGTGTGTGGTCACGTCACGCCTCTGTCGCAACCACACACCAAGCGGGGAAAACCCATCACCAGGCCAACTGCCCGGGTCGCCGGTCCCAACCCCTTGGCGTAAGCAGGGCCACCCCGTCACTCGAATTGATAGTGCTCAACGACCTCGTCGATGCACGCACGGGCCATCTCAGCGTCCGGCATCTCGCAGAACACTCGTAGCAGGGGCTCGGTACCGGAGAAGCGAACAATGATCCACCCACCGTTAGCGAAGTACACCTTGACTCCGTCCATGTCGCTGATGTGGTCAATCTCGAGGCCAAAGTCGGGAAGATCCTTCTCCTCGTAGATGCGCTTCTTGAGCGCCTCCTTGTCCTCGGACGCGAAGGAGAAGTCATCCTCCACCATCTCGAGGCGACCGTAACGCTCCTCGATGTCAGCGTAGATCTGGGAGAGCTTCTTGCCCCGTTTGGCGATCATTTCCACCAGCAGGGTGCCCGCGTAGACGCCGTCCTTGCCCGCAATGTGTCCCTTGACGGTCAAACCTCCCGAGGACTCACCGCCGATCACAGCGCCGGTCTCAGCCATCTTGGACGACACCCACTTGAAACCGACCGGAACTTCGTAGCACGTCTGCCCGTGGGCCTCGGCAACGCGATCGAGCAGGTGTGTCGTCGCGAGGTTGCGCACGCACCCGCCCTTCCAGCCCTTGTCCTCCAACAGGTAGGTGTACAGCAGGACCAAGATCTGGTTGGGGTGCAGGAAATGTCCCTGATCATCAATGATACCGAGTCGGTCAGCGTCACCATCGGTGGCGATGCCGATGTCGGCTCCCCGCTCGACGACCTCCTGGGTCAACGCCTGCAGGGTCTTGGAGTTCGGGGAAGGGAGACGCCCGCCAAAGAGGGTGTCGCGGCGCTCGTGAATGGTGTCGACGTCGCAACGAGCCGTCATGAGGATGGTCTGGAGGCAGGTGCGAGAAACTCCGAACATCGGGTCGAGGACAACCTTGAGGTGGGCGTGTCGAATCGCTTCGAGGTCGACATGGTCGAGGATCGCGTCGATGTACCAGTTCATCGAGGTTTGCACCTCGACCAGCCCGTCACGAAGGGCGTCAGCGCGGTGTACGCGCTTGATGTCGGATGGGCCGATGGAATTGGCACGACGCTGGATAGGTTCAGTGATCTCCACCTTGGCGTCACGACCGCCCTCCGTGAACACCTTGAGTCCGTTGTACGTCGCGGGGTTGTGGGAGGCCGTGACCGCCATGCCATAGGCACAGTCCAGGTCGCGGACAGTCCACATGATCATCGGGGTCGGAGCAGGCCGGTCAATGATCCGAACGGTGAGCCCATTAGCCGCGAGCACTTCTGCCGCCCACCATGCGAATTCTGGGGAGAGGAAGCGTTGGTCGTACCCAATGACAACCGGGCGCTGCTGTTGGTTCTCGTCATGTATACGGTCTGATAGCGCTTGAGCGACTCGCTCAACATTGAAACGAGTGAAGGTATCCGCGATGATCGCTCGCCAGCCGCCAGTGCCAAATTCGATCTCGTCCGCCACGGTTCAAGGATAAGCTGGAAAACGCCTTCAGGTTCCAGGACGACCGCGGTCGCGAAGATCCGCTCACCACCCCTGCGCGATGGCGAGATGGCGATGAGCGGACTCCCGGCTTTTCAGTCCAGGCGCCGAGCAGAGGGTCCCGGACGGGCAACGACAGTCATCGCTTGGGACGCTTCTTCCGGGTACTCGTCGCGATACGAGGCGATCCATTTTTCGGCGAACTCCTTCGACTCCGCGGACGGAACCAACGCCCACACCGAGCCGCCAAAACCAGCACCAAAGGAGGTTGAACCAACCGCTCCGAGATCATGCGCGATGCGCGCCAAGGCGGCGGTCTGCGGAACCTGGTTGCCAAGAAGATCCTCGGCCGCTCGCTGAGATTCCTGGGCCATTCGACCGAACTCCTCGAGGTCGCCACACGATAGCGCCTTGGACGCCTCCGGGATGATCTTTTCGGACTCGGTGAGGAAATGATCCAGGCGTCGGGTGAGGTCCTCTCGATCCCGCACCACCTCGTAAAGCTTCTCGGCGTCAGGGTCAACGGCAAGGACATCGCCGATGACCGCGTCATGACGACCAGTGTTCGAATTCCACCGACTGACGATCTCCCGAGTCGCCAGGGACGCTGCGTTGTAGAGATCCCGCGCAGCTCCGGTCTTCTCAGCCGCCACCCCAGAAACAATGACGACGAACGACATGTCCTCGGGGAACGGAACTCGTCTCTCCAGTCGGATCGGGCAGAAGCGGAATTGCCCGAGTCGACCGTCCTCGCTGCACACCATCGCCGTGTGGTCCTCTGAGCCGCCAAAAGTTCCCACGCCAGCGGCACCAGCAAGGTTCTTGAAGGTCATGCCGTTCTCGTGGCAGGCCAGGTATCCTGCCAGGTCAACGTCATCGGTGATGTTGTCTTGCCAAGCAGTGGTATCCGACAGCCCGTTGAAATCGGCCAGACCAAGCACAATCGCGCTGACCAGAGCTGACGAGGAGCTCATCCCGCTGGCAAGCGGCAGGTCGGAGGTCAACCGGATCCTCGCCGGGGCCAGGTCGCCAAAATTGGCCGTCAGGCGATCGAGTACGGCCTGGGCGTACCTGCCC
>OAVK01000788.1_pt1 | contig 13816 bp, 17 predicted proteins | sample 1495301 | NCBI WGS metagenome assembly OAVK01 (sample SAMEA2580094, study PRJEB22360) | human gut metagenome | biome: human gut; feature: human-associated habitat; material: faeces | place: Denmark | collected 2008/2010
CCATTTCCAGACAATTCCTTTTTTATCCTGGGTGGCGGCGGCTGTTTTTTTAACCGCCGCCATCAGATACAGTTTATCGAAACAGTGAACTTTTGTCAGATTGGCTAAGAATACCATCCATTTTTATTAGATATGGTGATAGCTGTTTTAGGATAATTCAGATATGTTGTGGTATAGAAAGAATAAATCATCAGAGGAGGAAGCAAATCATGAGGAATGATAGCAAAAATACAGTGGCAATGTATATCCGATTTGGGAGAGCAGAATCGGCTCATCACGACCCTTGCAAACATGACAGTATCGACTGGAAACAGATGTGGGAGGATTACCGAAAGGAGCAGGAAAACTATCCTTTGAGTAAAGTCCGGCTTTAAAAGAGAACTGGATAAAACTACATAGAGTTTCATCCCCTTGTTCAATACGAGTGAGGGGATTTTTTGTTTCCAGAAATCTGGTAAGAGAGGGGAGAACCAAAGTGAATATTTTAAGGGGCGATTTATACTATGCAGACCTGACACCGGTAACCGGCAGCGAGCAGGGCGGCGTAAGGCCGGTGCTGATGATCCAGAATGACATGGGGAACCGGTTTAGTCCAACCGTGATCGTAGCGGCCGTAACCAGCAGACAGGACAAGCATCCGCTACCGACTCATGTCCCAATCAGTCCCAACCACTGTGGCCTGAAAGAACATTCTGTTGTACTGCTGGAGCAGATCCGGACCATCGACCGTGTCCGTTTGCGGGAGTACATAGGCCGGTTGACGGAAGAGGATATGGAGCAGGTAGATCATGCGCTGCGAATCAGTATCGGCCTTAGTTAGACGGAAAACAACAAAACGGCAGAAAGAGCCGAGCCGTATATATAGATTTAAAGTTCGATTGAACGTTGTAGTCCAGGAGGGAGAGGATCTTATGAACGAAAAGAAAAAAGCATGGGTATATACCCGGATCGATGCGCCGGAAGACAGGTATGGGAGCTTGAAGCGGCAGGACCAGAAGCTAACCGAATATGCCTCCCGCATGGGCTGGGAGGTGGTCGGTCATTCCCAGGACACCGGTTCCTGCCGGGATATGAACCGGCCCGGACTCCAGGCACTGACCGATGCGGTATCACAGGGATGTGTGAATATTCTAGTGGTGAGCGGTCCCGACCGCCTGAGCCGCAATGCAAAGGATATCATTGCCTATGCAGAGTTTTTACAGAACTTTGATGTGGAGGCTTATTCGCCAGAACAGGGGAAGATTGAAGTGCTTTGCACTTCTGTGTTAAAGGACTCGGCATTAGCGGTACCGGATGACAGTCCGAATTTGTCCATTCGTTAGGAGGCAGGCCCATGGGACAGAAGAAAGAAACAAACGAGGTCCGGTATAGTGTAGCCCGGAAATTGCTGAATCTGATGCTGGAAAATGGCTTTATCTCGGAGGAGGAATATAAAAAAATCGATGCTTTGAACCGGGAAACATTTTCTCCGGAATTGTCGAAAGTATATGGGTAAAAGCACTGGATATATCTGAAAACTTGTGGTATTGTGTGGTGCTAACAGGAGAACAAAGAAAGGAAGGAGAGAAGCCTATGGCGAAGAAGGTTGTAAAGAAAATCATAAAAATCGAGCCTGTTAGCAGCGGTTCCGCCGCCAATGCGGTGGAAGTCAAACGTGTCTGCGCCTACTGCCGCGTCAGTACGAACTCGGCGGACCAAAAGAATTCCTTTGAAGCCCAGGTAGACTATTATACCCGGCTGATTGGAGAGAAGGAGGGCTGGGTGCTGGCCGGTATCTATGCAGACGAAGGCCGGACCGGCACAAAGCTGTACCGGAGAGATGACTTCCAGCAGATGATGGAGGACTGCCGGCAGGGAAAAATTGATTTAATCCTGACAAAATCCGTGACCCGGTTTGCCAGAAACACGTTGGACAGCATCAAAGCTATCCGGGAACTGAAGGCCCTTGGCATAGGCGTTTACTTTGAGAAGGAGAGGGTCAACACCCTTATGGAAAAGAGCGAGCAGATGATAACCATCTTGAGCTCTATCGCCCAGGGAGAATCCGAGAGTATTTCCACCAATAATAAGTGGTCGGTAGTTCGGAGATTCCGAAATGGTACATTCATTATAAGCAGCCCACCGTATGGTTATGAGAATAATGAGTACGGAGAGCTGGTTATAAAAAAAGAAGAGGCAGAGATCGTGCGCTGGATTTTTGATGAATACCTGGGAGGGAAAGGGTCCTACACCATTGCCGCAGAACTGGAAACAGCAGGGATTCCCACGATCCGTGGAGCAAAGGAATGGCTGGACAGTGTGGTAAAGGGGATTCTTCAGAACTGTGCATATGAAGGGGATCTGCTGCTTCAGAAAACCTATACGACCGATGGAGTCCCATTCATTCGCAAAAACAACCGGGGAGAACTGCCCCAGTATCTGATAGCAGATGACCATGAGCCCATCATTACCAGAGAGGAGGCTGCGGCTATCCGCCAGATTTATGAGTATCGGAGGGAAAGGCAGTGTGTGGAGGATACCAGTGTATATCAGAACCGGTATGCATTCAGCAGCCGGATTCTCTGCGGGGAGTGTGGGACAAAATTTCGCAGGCAGAAAATCTACATCGGAAAGCCATATGAAAAAATCCAGTGGTGTTGCTACCAGCATATTAAAGACAGTAAGAAATGCAGCCAGAAGGCAGTCCGCGAGGACGTCATCCAGGCTGCATTTCTTACGCTCTGGAACCGGCTTGCCAGCAATTATGAGGAGATCCTGATCCCCATGCTGGCGGCGCTGAAGACCATCCAGGGCAACCCGGAGCAGGACTGGGAGATCCAGGAGATAGAACAGAATATCCAGGAACTAAAACGGCAGGGATACAGGCTGGGCAGGGCATTAACCGAAGGCAGCATAAGCTCTGCCATTTTTATCGAGAGACAAAATCAGATTGAGGCACAGCTGGAAGCGGACCGGAGACGGCTGCGGCAGCTGCAGGGACAGAAGGCCTTTGAATGGGAGATATCCCAGACCGAATATCTGATAAGCGTCTTCCGCAACCGTCCCGCCATCCTGGAAGCGTATGACGAGGAACTGTTCCTACTGCTGGTGGACCATATCACAGTGCTGCCCGGGCGCCGGCTGGTATTCCGTCTGAAGAACGGCCTGGAACTGGAAGAAAATGAACAGAAGGTGAGTTGAGAATGAGACAACGCCATATGCCGCTGGGATATCGGATGGCGGAAGGAAAAATAGTAATTGATCCAGAAACGGCAGAGATTATAAATCGAATCTTCCGGGAGTATTCAGAAGGAGCTTCCCTGTATGAGCTTGCGAGAAAACTTACAGAACAGGGGGCGCTCAATGCAAACCATAAGCCGGTGTGGAATCATGGGACGGTTGGAAAAATCCTGAAGAACCGAAAGTATCTGGGAGATGAATTTTATCCAACAATGATAGAACCAGAACTGTTCACCAAGGTACAGGAGCGCAGGATAGAAAAGAGCAGGGAGTTGGGGCGCATCATGCAGCCTAACAGCTTCAGGAATCGCTCTATGTTCGCAGGCAGTCTGGTCTGTGGAGTCTGCGGGCAGCCCTACCGCCGGTACTTGGAGCACTGTAAACAGCCGGGAGAAAAAATCGTCTGGAAGTGTAAGCACTACATAAATGAAAACAGGGTGTGCTGCCGGAACATATTCCTGGTAGACAGCCAGATCATCCAAGCATTTATGGAACTGATGAGAGGGGTGAAGGATGGGAGGTTCCAAATAGAGCCGGAAACCATCATGCAGGGCCTGCCATATAGCCGTGAGGCGGCAGAACTGACCAGAAAGCTGCAGGAATTGGAGGAAAAGCCGGAGTATCCATCCGAGGAGATGGTACGGCTGATTTATGAGCGGGCCAGATTACAGTACCGGGTGTCCAGAATTCAGGACCAGAATTACCAAACAGAAAAACTGAAAACAGCCCTGGAAGAAAAACCACTCCAAAAAGAATTTAATAGTGAACTTTTTAAGGCAACGATACATCGGATTACCGTTCACAAGGACAGACGGTTCGAATTTGAATTAATGAATGGTGTAAAAATCGAGCTTCCTATCCAGGAAGCAGCAGAAGGGAGGAAACCGGATGAGACGGGCTAGAACAGCAACCGTTGTAAAGAAAAACATCTCTGTAATTCCAGCCAATCCGGAATTCAGCCGTGATACAAGGGCCCAATATAAGCGGCTGCGGGTAGCCGCCTACTGCCGGGTCAGTACCTTGCAGGAACAGCAGGAGACCAGCTATGAAGCACAGGTGAATTATTATACAGAAAAAATCAACAGCAACCCGGAATGGGTGTTTGCAGGAATCTATGCAGATGACGGGAAGAGCGCCACCATGACCCGTAAGCGGAATGACTTTCAAGCAATGATTGATGACTGTATGGCAGGGAAAATTGATATGGTCATCACAAAATCCATCAGCCGCTTTGCCAGGAACACGGTAGACTCCCTTACCCATATCCGAAAATTAAAGGCAAAGAATATCGCCGTGTATTTTGAAAAGGAGAACATCAATACCCTGGGGGATGGAGGGGAAATGCTGATCACCATTCTAAGCAGCCAGGCCCAGGAGGAAAGCCGTAACTTGAGTGAAAATGTCCACTGGGGGTATGTGAGGCAGTTTGAAAACGGAGTGGTGTATGTAAATCACAATAAATTTTTGGGATACACCAAGGATGAAGAAGGAAATCTGGTCATCGTGCCGGATGAGGCAAAGCTGGTCCGCAGAATCTTCCGGTTATACCTGGAAGGAAACAGCATTAACAAAATTGCAGAGACGCTTACAAAGGAAGGAATTCGGACTGTGACAGGAAACACCGTGTGGCATGCCACGGTGATTTCCAAGATGTTGATGAATGAAAAATATATGGGGGATGCGCTGCTGCAAAAAACCTATACCGTGGATTTCCTGGAAAAGAAGAGGGCGGTCAATAAAGGAATCGTACCGCAGTATTACATCGAGGGCAACCATGAAGCGATTATCCCTCGGGAACTGTTTTACCAGGTACAGGAGGAACGGGCCCGCCGAGCGAATGTTTACCGCCCGGCAAAAAAGAAGGGAACCACCATCCGGGGAAAATACAGTTCCAAGTATGTGCTGGCCGACATCATGTACTGCAAAGAGTGCGGACAGCCTTACCGCAGGCAGGTATGGGTGAACGGCGGAACAAAGAAGCCGGTGTGGCGCTGTTACAGCCGCTTGAAGAGCGGAACCAAGAAGTGTAAACATTCCCCCAGCCTGGAAGAAAAAGCGCTTCATGAAGCGATTATGGAGGCCGTCAACTCCGTGGTAAAGGATGAAGGGGAGTTCATCGATGCCTTCCGGGATAATGTCATCCGGATCCTGGGCAGCTACTCGGACAACGTGGAGCCAACCGAATATGATGAGAAGATCGATGCACTGCAGAAACAGATGCTGGCCCTAATCGAGGATAGTGCTAAAACGGAGAGCGCTGATGAGGAGTTCGACCGGGCGTATCGGGAGATCGCGGACCAGATCCGGGCCTTCAAGAAAAAGAGGACAGAGCTGATCCGGGAAAAGCAGCTGGCCGAAGCCTACGACCAGAGAGTGGAAGGTATGGGTCAGTACATCCAAAAGACCAACTACCTAAAACGCCAGTTTGATGACGAACTGGTCAGGCGGCTGATTAAGGCCATCATGGTAATCAGCGAAGATAAGATTGAAATACAGTTCCACTCAGGGATTGTGATGTCCCAGAGAATCAATGAATATGACTAAGACCGGCGGCAGAATCAACGGGTTCCTGCCTGCCGGGATTCTGACAGTGGCAAGAATAAAGTCCCCAGACACCGCGTGATATCCCTATCGCAGTTGGGGGTTTTATTGTTGGTATTACAGGGAGGAGTAAGAACGATAGACGGGGAGGAACAGAAGAATGATATCGGAAGAGCTGAAAAAGATGTTTGAAGGGCGGATTGAAATGCAGGATATGCATTATGTGGGGAAAGCCTGCTATGGGAGACTGGAGGAGAATCTCAGAGGGAAGATTGAGCTGGGCCAGGGCTTTATGGACAGTGGGTATACCAGGCTTACCGTCTCGGTGCTGGAGCGAACCAATGGGCTGGTGGATCAGATGAAGTTTTTGATCAGTGATGTGACCGGACTGAAACAAGAAACGGAAGGGGAACGGATGGCAGGGCCGGAACTGAGATCGTATAAGGATTCTGTCTGGTGGAATTGTGAGATGGAAGAGGCGGACTACCAGAAGATAGCGGAGGCGGTCAATGGATATCTGTCCCTGTTTCAGGCGGAAGAACTGGTTCAGGGACAGAAGGAAGGAGAATCCCAGGGGCAGAATGAACAGGTGGGAGCGCTGCCGGGTAATATCCTTACTTAAATCATCGGAACCATATTAAATTATAGAAGGAATGAGGAAGGGAGCAGGGATTAAATGGAAGTGTTTGTGAAGCGTGAAAACTGGGATGGCGGAATCTGGATGAAGCTGCCGGCCTCGGAGGAACAGGCAGAGCAGGTCCTGGAGGAGCTGGCCGGGTACCATCCTTCCAGGATGATTCCATTCATAGGGGATGTGAAAGCGCCGGTGGCCGGTCTGACTCATCTGTTAATCGGAGAATTTGTGTTTCAGGAGTCAAACCTGGGGCAGTTAAATTACCTTGCCGCAAAGATTGGTTCCTGGTCGGAACAGGAGCGGGCTATCTTCGAGACTGTGCTGCAGAATGAAAAGCCGGATTCTTTGCTGCGGATTGTGGAGGCAATGGATCATTTAGATCAGTACGAATGCTATCCAGAGATAAAATCGCTGGAGCAGTATGGGTATAATCTGTTTGAGCGGGAGGGAAGAAGGCTGCCGGTGGAACTGACCGGCTATTTTGATTATGAGACATATGGCCGTTTGAATATGAAAGCCAGTGAGCGGTTGACAGATGAGGGACTCATAACAAGAATCAAGGCGCCAAAACCGGCAGTGGGAACGAAGCAGAATCCGGAAGTGGTGCAGCCTGGATCGGCAGTATTCCGGATGTATCTGGCATTTGATAAGAGGTATTCGGAAAAGAGCTGTTTTTACTTCCCCATGACGGAGAAACAGCTGGAGGCCCTGGAGGAGAAGTGCAGAACATATGACGTTGATGAGGTGGCAGACTACCTCAGCAATATCTGGGAGTTGGATCAGTTCTTGCCACCGCGGCTCACATTTAGGGAGCTGAACCAGATTGCAATGGAGATACAGAACCTGGTGGATAAATCCACTGTGTCAAGAAAGAAACTTCTGGCTTCCCTGGAGGCGGAGGTTCCCAGGGATGCAGATGCGGCGTGTCAGATTATCCGTAATTATAAAGATTATGAATTCCTCCCGGTTCAGGAGTTGTCAGCGGAGGGCTATGCAAAGTATCTGCTGAATTTACATCAGATTTATATCGAGAAGGAACTGGAACCATATGTTTGTCTCCGAGAATTTGGTTTGCAGAAAATGAATGAAAACGGGCCGGTGGAGACAACATTTGGCACGTTGATTTGCAAGGGACATCCGATACAGGAAATGAGCCCGTCTGTTCAGGAGTTCCGTCTGTACAATTCATTGGCTGTAACTGCCTATTGGAATGAAAGTGAATCCTTTGTGCCGGAGCTTTTAAGCGGGGAGGAACTTCTCTCGTATGAAAACATGATCCGGGAAAAAATCCAGGCCAGTTTAAAAAGCTGCCCCGAGAAGGGGCTGGCGGAATATCTGTTTTCTGAACTGCTTAAAAAACGGGTTGCATCTATGACGCCAGATGTAGAGGTATATGTCGGCAGCCTTTGGGGTGTGCTTACAGTACGAACTTACGGAGAATTAAATGACCGGGAGTTGGCGGCTGTAATGGAAGAGTGGAAGGCTATGGCAGATAGCGGCTGGGGAGAAGAACTGTTTTACCGGCCTATTCGGACTGAGAAGGGTGAGATTTATATTGGGTTCTGGGATACAGACAATAATGACAACCTGTTTATAAAAACAGAGGAGGAGTTTCGGCGGGACTGCCTGGGCGGAAGTCAAATTGGGCAGGAGCTGCAGCTTTAAATGTAAGTCTTTGAATACAAGTTTTCAATGCAAGCCCAGAACAGTGGCTAGACACGAAAAGAACAAATGTTCTGAAAAACGTATTGCGATCTCAAGTCTGCTCCTGTATAATAGCAATAGAAAGAGGAGGCGTCAGATTAGATGATTCGGTTATTTGAGTTTCGGGATTTGGATAGGATTATGGAGATTTGGCTGGAGGGAAACTTAAAGGCTCATTCATTTATAAAAGAGGAGTACTGGAGACAGAATTATGAGACAGTCCGCTCCGTGCTGCCAAATGCAGAGGTGTATGTGTTTGAGGAAGACAGGGAGGTCCAGGGGTTTATTGGAATGGATGCAGAATACATTGCCGGATTATTTGTAGCGGAGGGACACCGGGGGCAGGGGATCGGCCATCAGCTGATTTCAGAGGTAAAAAGGAAAAAGCGCCTGTCGTTGCACGTTTATGAAAAGAATACAGGCGCTGTGGCATTTTACCGGGTGGAAGGATTCTGTGTTGAAAACAGCATGACAGAGAAAGAAACTGGGGAGCAGGAGTATCTGATGGTGTTTCATGAGGACGGCGAATAAAACGGGGAAATATATTTTGGAAAATGCAGCGTGATGATTTAATCATCATTCACATATATGATAGCGGCGATGTGGCATTATGGCAAAAAGGGAACCCATGATATGGATTTAAGAAAAGTAGTCCTAAGTATCCAAACTGCAATAGAACACATCCTATCGTAAGTAGATAGCCTTAGACAATCTCCCTTAGAAAAGAGGAAATACATGCCTGATTTAATGAAGGATAGGTATTATAATTACAATACGATTCATGAACTTGCTATGCATATAAGCTCCGTATATCCAACCTTTCCGGTTGATGATTTTATCGCCGATGTTATGGACGAAACATGGAATGCGTTGGAATTGAAAGCCCGCATGCGATACATTACGATCAATTTAGGAAAATATTTGCCGCCTGATTACGAACATGCCCTCGGTATTCTGGACAAAGCTATCGCGGGATATCCAATTGGATTTGTGGATTCCGGTCTGCTATACTTCCCTGATTTCGTTGAAGTATATGGTCAAGATGAGCGCCATTGGGATTTATCAATGGCTGCATTGGAACGGTATACGCAGTATTCAACGGCTGAATTTGCCGTAAGGCCATTTATTATCAAGCATGAAGCCAGGATGATGGCACAGATGTATGTTTGGACGGAGCACGACAACGAGCATGTGCGGAGGCTTGCCAGCGAGGGATGCCGTCCGGCGTTGCCCTGGGGGCAGGCGTTGACCAGCTTTAAAAAGACCCGTTGCCAGTTCTTCAAATTTTAGAGAGGCTGAAAGCTGACCCGTCACTATATGTCCGCAAAAGCGTAGCAAACAATCTAAACGATATTTCAAAAACCCATCCCGATTTGATAGTAGGACTTGCAAAGGATTGGTACGGTAAAAACGAGCATACCAATTGGATTGTAAAGCACGGATGTAGAACGCTTCTTAAAAAGGGCAACAGGGAGGTGTTGGGCATTTTTGGGTTTGCAGATGTCGATTGCGTGAATATTGGTAACTTCTCGTTGGCTGCCGCGTCTGTTTGCATCGGGGAGGATATGACCTTTTCTTTCTGGATTGAGGCCAAAAAGGAAACTAAGGTACGGTTAGAATATGGCATAGATTATGTGAAAGCAAACGGCACGCGTTCCCGTAAAATATTCAAAATATCCGAGCCTTCGTTAAGGGAAAACGAAAAAAGTCTTATAGTAAAACACATTCTTTTGCAGATACAAGCTCAAGGAAGCATTATTCCGGCATTCATTCGGTTATGCTGATTGTGAATGGTGTCGAAAAGGGGACATTGAATTTTGGAGTATCAGCTGTTTAATCTACTTAGTATAAGCTTGGCAACTTCCTGTTTTTGGGTCTTGCAGATAAATAAATTAGACTTTTTGAGGAGGCAATAAGTATGGATAACCTTGCCATTCATTTTCTTAATGATGATGAGCAACTGGTCACGCAAGAAGCAGTAAGTAAATTGATTTTCAATATTCGCAACAATCAGATTGCAAATGCGTGGCTGGCTTTGGATGAATATGGTGAGGAGGACTTTCTCTCTGTGGATATTGCGAATAGATGGGTAGCGCTTGCCTTTAATACGTGGGATAAGAATGGGATTGCTCATATGTATCAGCCAATTAATCAGAAGTATGAGGACTCCCAAGAGGATGCGCCTGTAAATATTGGAGGTCAAACGCCAGTTCTAAAGCGAAATGCGCTAGACAATTTGGATTTGGCAGCAGAATGTGTCCTGCATTTTGCCAAAACTGGAGAGTTGTATCCTAATTTAAAGTGGGAAGAAGCAAAATAAAAGCATCTCTCAACTTCTGGTTTATAGAAAAGAAAGATGTCATTGCTTCATCCCTTTTTTGAAATATACCATAAGGCTTTTAATTTTCAGGAGGTGGTATTATGGCAACGTGGAACCCCTGGCATGGCTGCAAGAAAATAAGTCCCGGGTGTCTGAACTGCTATGTATACCGTAGAGACGCTGAATTTGGGAAAGACAGCAGCATTATAGCTAAAACATCCAGCTTTAATCTGCCAGTCAGGCGAGATCGAAAGGGTATGTATAAATTACTACCGGACGGGGAGTCTGTGTACACCTGTATGACCTCGGATTTCTTTGTGGAAGAAGCGGACGAATGGCGGCCCGAAGCTTGGAAGATGATTCGGGAGAGAGGCGACCTGCATTTTGTGATTATTACAAAACGGATCCACCGATTCCAGGTCGGACTTCCAAAAGACTGGGGAGAAGGATATGACAATGTAACAATTTGCTGTACCTGCGAGAATCAGAATAGGGCTGATTATCGGCTCCCGATTTTTTTGAATTTGCCAATCAGGCATCGGACGCTCATTCATGAACCAATGCTGGAACGGATTGAGATTCGCAGGTATCTGGCAACTGGATTAATTGAACAAGTTACCTGTGGTGGGGAGTCTGGCCCAGAGGCCAGGATTTGTGATTACGCATGGATCTTAGATACCATGCAGCAATGTGTGGAGCATAATGTTCCTTTCTGGTTCAAGCAGACGGGCGCTAAATTCAAAAAAGGAAGCAGAGTTTATCATATTGAGCGGAAAGACCAGATGAGTCAGGCGGAAAAAGCTGGAGTGAATTACCGGTTTGGAAGTCATATGTTTAATCAGGATAGATAGGCTTGCATAAATTTATGAGCTCATCAAGAATAGTCGTACATAATGAAAGTGACCAGCACGGGTGTAATTCAACCTGTCTGGTCATTTTTGTTAGTCAGAAGCTAGAGGACTGTTATGGCAAAGCGTTCGTCATTAAACGTTTTTTGTCTTAATAGCCCTTATTTTTATGTTTGTATATAATGAAGCAGGTAATATTTTGAAAGACGGCAGTGGAACATGGAAAGGATGTGTGTCCTTTTCTAATTAAGAAACAAATGGGGCTTACAGCCTAAACGGTAAAGCTAGAGATAGGGAGGCGATACAATGAATTTTTTAAGGGCAGAGTTAAAAAAGATACTTGATATGACTCAATACCGAGAGGAGGCGACATATATTGGAAGTTGTTGTTATGTGAGGGTAAATGAGGATGTCCGCATGCGTCTGGAGTTTCTCGGATCCGCTACTACAACATATAACGGAATCATTATGACAATGATTAACCGAAAGGAAGGTACGATTGACACCAATGCATTGAATTTCCGGGATATCTGGGGCAAGAAAGCAGTCAGCAATCCAAATTTTAAGGAGGGTATTGTCCCGCACATTTGGGAAAACAAAGGGAAAGCGTGGTATGTCTATAAGCCGAATCTGAAGGATTATCAGATATTGGCGGCTGAAATCAGCCAATATGTCGGACTGTTTCAGGAGGCTGAAATGACGCAGGGACCGCAAATGAACATGTGAATTTGGGAACCGGGTGAGGTTGTGCTGCGGAGGAGGTGACGGTGTTCACTGCATAATAGAAGAGCGTAGATTACTATGACGAGGATGCTGATGGGAATCAGTGTCTTTTTTCTTTCTCTTGCAAGAGAGTAAAAAAAGAAGGAGGCAGAGTTCCGGCCGGGAAAAGATATCTGACTCTTTTTTGAATGGATTTAGAGCAGAAAGCGATAGAAAGAGTGAGGATGGCGTCCGAGATGTCCCTAAGACTATACGGACGCCCTTTGGTTGTAACAGACAGTGGAGGGAAAGACAGCGCGGTCTGTAGAGAAATTGTGAGACGTGCCGGGATACCATTTGAGATTCATCATAACCTGACAACAGCAGATGCACCTCAGACCATTTACTATGTGAGAGATATTTTTCGTGGATTGGAACTGGAGGGGATTACCTGTTGTGTGAATTATCCGGTATACAAGGGCCAGAGAGTTACCATGTGGTCGCTGATTCCCATGAAAAAGTTTCCGCCAACGAGGCTGCAAAGATATTGCTGCCAAATTTGTTATAGAAAGAAAGTACTTATGGAAAGGAACAGGGAAAATTCTTGTTTCTACAGGACATTTCCCCTGTTTTCTTTCCATAATACATTTATTACTTCTGTCCAAGACTTGTCAGCCAAGACAAAAGGTCATCGTTTTTTTGCCATGATGTTATTTCATTTGTTGAAATTCCTATGTCTGCTTTTTCAAAAGCTGCCCGTTTCATTTCTGCATCGGCTTTGGCATAAACCTCTGTTGTGGTGATATCGATGTGACCTAGAAAGTCACGGATATAATGCAGATCAACATTTGCCCTTAATAAGTGCATGGCTTTTGTGTGCCTCATGACATGAGGTGTTACCGATTCATTTGAAAGGTTCCCATCGGCCTGTAGTTCATTGGCATACTTTTTTAAGATATAAGTAACCCCAGGGCGGGTAAGGCGTTTTCCCTGATGATTACAGAATAAAGCCTGATCTGGGTTCCTTTGTGGATTTAATCCGTGTCTTTCCATATAACTTTTTAGAATTATTGCTGTCGGGTGCAGGATGGGGACTGTCCTCGTTTTCCTCCCTTTTCCCGTCAGGCGGATGACACTGGGTTCATCAAGTCTCACATCACGGACTGACAAATCAATCAACTCCTGAACCCTTGCACCGGTGTCATATAAAACACATAGCAGCGCGGCATCCCTCCTTCCATAGTTGGTAGTCTGATCCGGCCTGGCTAAAAGGTTTTTTAGTGAATCTTCTGATAAATAATTAACCACAGCCTTTTCATGCTTTTTCATACGTATTGATAGGATTTTCTGGCATTGCAAGAGCATATCCGGTCTGTTAAGCTGGAGATACCGAAAAAAGGCATGTACTGCCGCCAGTCTCTGATTACGGGTAGAAATGGAATTGTGTCTCTTGTCCTCCAACCACGCCATAAATTCGTTGATGGTCTGGTCTGTCAGTCTGCTCAACTGTACTTTTTCCGGCGAACAGTTCTGCTCCTCTTCTAAATAGGTCAGAAGAAGACAGAACGTATCGCGGTAAGAGCGGATTGTATTGATACTTAAGTTTCTCTGACCTGCCAGATAATTAGTGAAATAGTCTGCCAGACTTCGGGCAAAATCAGTCGGTTTGTTCATCGGCTTCCACCCTTTCCGGCAGCAATCCTCCAAAAGCCGCTTCCATTTTTTCCAAAATTTCAGGATATAATTCAGAAGTTAGATGAAGATATTTTGAAGTCCCCTTGTATGTTTTGTGCCCCATATATGTGGATAAAATCGGCAGGACCTCAGCGGGCCTCTTCCCTTCTTCAA
>OAVK01000793.1_pt1 | contig 13705 bp, 10 predicted proteins | sample 1495301 | NCBI WGS metagenome assembly OAVK01 (sample SAMEA2580094, study PRJEB22360) | human gut metagenome | biome: human gut; feature: human-associated habitat; material: faeces | place: Denmark | collected 2008/2010
GCGGCAGCAGCCCAGCGTTCCCTTCCGGGCTGCATAATGGCCCGCCAGCCAGGAATAAGTTTCCGTGTCTCCCGCTGCCAGTGCACATTCCGCGGCCCCACCCATGTGTTCCCTCAGATACTCCTCATACGCCCCTCGATGCGGTTCCATCAATTCCAAAGGATACTTAAGCCGACCCATTACAAGGGAGCAGACGACCCGCTCCGGCTCCTGAACTTTGATATGGGGAAACAGCGCATCGTATTTGAAAAAACGGAATTCGGTCTGCTCGAAACAGTAGCGGTACATGTGGCCGCATCCATGCATTTCCCGCATGATGATGCGGGCGGGTGTATTTTCCACGGATTCCTCAAACATTTCCGGAAATACCAGTTTTGCCTGGAGAGCTGATTTTGCAGGTGGTGAAGTTAATTCCGATTCTGTATAATAGTTTACATAAAGTTCCTGTCTCAATTCTGATATCAGTTCCTTAAAACAGGAACGGCGGCCTGGAATTATGTGAATATCCATATGTCTGATGCCGGCACAACCGGTAAACAGGCCGGACCCTACATCTTCGATCGTACTATAGCACCGGATCGTATTCAGTTCAAAACAGTTATAGAATGCGTAGTTGCCGATTTTTTTAATCGTCCGCGGAAGAATGATTTCCTTTAAGTGGCCGCAGCATGCCACCGGCGGCAGTTCGACAGCCTCGGGACTGGAGGCATTCATCTCCGCTTCCATTCCGTTTTGTGCATTCCCTTCGGCGTCGGCCAGCAGAATCTTTCCCGCTGCCTTTAGCATTTCCCGCCGTCCCCAGCCCTCGGAAAAAGCGTATGCCGCCAGCTCTGTTACCGGTTTTCCATCTATTGTCTCAGGAATCTCGACCAGGCCGTCATAGCTTCTGCAGCCGAGTATTGCGATTGCTTCGTTCTTTATCTGATATAAAAACATGAACAGACGTCCTGCCTTTCTGTTATACGGATCTATTGTATAACAGATGAATATAACAGAAACGAATCAAAATTGCAATGGATAAATTTTCTCTTGACAAACAAAAAAGAAAGGTATAACCTAAGAATCATAAGAGCAAATCGAACTGCAATGACGGAACCAGTACCCATTCTAAATGCGAGACAGAGAAAAACGGCATACCTGCTGAAAGCCGTTTTCCGTACAGTATGGCGAACACCACTCCCGAGCACCGTCAAACCAATGGCGGCGTATCTTCTGCGTTAAGGAAGCAGTGTCTCACGTTTGGACACGAGTGAAAAATCAAGGTGGAACCGTGCATCCGACATTCATGCACCCTTGGACAGGATTATTCTGTCCAGGGGTGTTTTTTGTTCTTTTCAACAGTCAAAAACCCCGCCGCAAGCAACGGGGCATCAAATTTGCAGCGTCGCGAGCGGCGGGGGATTTGACCCTCAAATGGATGCGCCAGCGTGTCCGTTTGGCTTGTTGCTCGCGGGAATAAACAAATGTGGATTGAAACAATCACGTCTCACGAAAAAGCATCATAAATCTCAGAGTATAAGGAGGATCATCATGAAAGTAACTTTAAAAAATGGAGAAGTAAAAGAATTTGACAGCCCGCTGTCCGTCTATGAGATTGCGGCATCCTTAAGCGCCGGCCTGGCAAAAAAGGCGTGCGCCGCGGAGATCGATGGAACCCCGGCGGATCTGCGTACCATTGTATCCGGAGACTGCGGGCTTACGATCCTGACCTTTGAAGACGAAGGCGGCAGGGCGGCCTTCCACCATACCACTTCCCACATTCTGGCACAGGCCGTCAAAAGGCTGTTTCCGGAGACTAAGCTGGCCATCGGGCCGTCTATCGCCGACGGATTTTACTATGACTTCGACCGCCCGGAACCATTTTCTCCGGAGGACTTAGAAGCTTTGGAAGCGGAAATGAAGAAGATCGTCAAAGAAGACTTAAAACTGGAGTATTTTACGCTTCCGCGTGAGAAAGCCATCGCCCTCATGAAGGAGAAGGATGAGCCTTACAAGGTTGAGCTTATCGAGGATCTTCCGGAAGAAGAAACCATCAGCTTCTACCGTCAGGGCGAATATACCGACCTCTGCGCGGGGCCGCATTTAATGACTACTGGTCCTGTGAAGGCATTTAAGCTGACCTCCATCGCCGGCGCTTACTGGCGCGGTGACGAGCACAATAAGATGCTGACCAGAATCTATGGCACATCGTTCCCCAAGGCCTCCGATTTAGAGGAATATTTAACCAGAATTGAGGAAGCGAAAAAGCGTGATCACCGGAAACTGGGAAAAGAACTGGGTCTGTTTACGATCATGGACGAAGGCCCGGGATTTCCATTTTTCCTGCCGAAGGGCATGGTGTTAAAAAATGCGCTGACAAACTTCTGGCGTGAGATCCATGAGCGCGAGGGATACGTGGAAATCGCCACTCCCATCATGTTAAACCGCTCTCTGTGGGAGACTTCCGGCCATTGGGATCATTACAAGGAAAACATGTATACAACAACCATTGACGATACGGAATTTGCAATCAAGCCCATGAACTGTCCGGGCAGTATGCTGGTTTACAAATCCCAGCCGCGTTCCTACCGTGATCTGCCGCTGCGTATGGGAGAACTCGGCCTGGTACACCGCCACGAAAAATCCGGCGCGCTCCACGGCCTCATGCGGGTTCGCTGCTTCACACAGGACGATGCCCATATCTACATGACACCGGATCAGATCACCGATGAAATCAAAGGCGTAGTACGCCTCATCGACGAGGTCTACAATATGTTTGGCTTTAAATACCACGTCGAACTCTCCACCCGCCCGGAAGACAGCATGGGCAGCGACGAGGATTGGGAGATGGCGACAAACAGCTTAAGAGAGGCGCTTGATGAGATGGGATATGAATATATCATCAACGAAGGCGACGGCGCCTTCTACGGTCCGAAGATCGATTTCCACTTAGAGGACTCCTTAGGCCGCACCTGGCAGTGCGGTACCATACAGCTTGATTTCCAGCTTCCGCTGCGGTTTGAGGCGGAATATACAGGCGCGGATGGCGAGAAACACCGCCCGATCATGATTCACAGAGTACTGCTGGGCTCCATTGAGCGTTTCATCGGCATTCTGATCGAACATTATGCAGGAAAATTCCCGGCATGGCTGGCCCCTGTTCAGGTAAAGGTGCTCCCGATCTCCGACAAGAATGCAGCCTATGCAAAAAATGTGTATGATGCCTTAAAGAAGAACCATATCCGCTGTGAGATCGATGAACGCCCCGAAAAGATCGGCTACAAGATCCGCGAGGCACAGCTTGAGAAGGTTCCGTATATGCTGGTGGCAGGAGCGAAGGAGGAGGAGAATCAGACGGTGGCAGTCCGTTACCGCGATTCCGGTGAAAATGTCACTATGACGTTGGATGCGTTTACCGAAATGCTGAAGAAAGAGATTGAAGAACGAGATTAAAGAACGAGATTGAAGAACGAGATTGAAGAACGAGATTAAAGAACGAAAGTAAATAAAGAAGCAGGGAGAACGGGGCTGATATTATCGCGTCGTTCTCCCTGTTTTCTTAATCGCTCAATGCCGGATCATAGTACGCCCCGGTGTCGTCCAGTTCATATCCGTCAGGCGTGACAGTATTGGTCATCATGGCCCCATCCGGTCCGGCGTAATACCAGCAGAACCAGCCTTTCAGCCACTGATTTACAGCCATAACGCCGTCTTCTCCAAAATAATAACGTTTTCCCTTATCCATCAGCCAGGCACTGCTTAAAAAGCTTCCATCGCCCTTCTTATATTTCCACTGGTCATTTTCCTGTATCCATCCTCCGTCTATGGTCCCGTCTCCCCTGGCGTCCATAACATAAAAGGTTCCCATATTCACAGCGGCTCCGCTGGGTACTACAACAATTAACTGGGCCTTTCCGGCGTTTTTTGCATGGTACCGAATTGTATTGAGCCCTTCCTCATTCAGAACAATCTCCGCTGTTAGGACGTTCATGTCGGTGGTTCTGATCGTGGCACGGCGCACCCAGCCACTCTCAGATTTAGTTAGAATCATTTCCCCGTCAGTCCCCGCCATGACAGTCGTCCCATCGTATAAGAAGGCTCCCGCCTCCTCTGAACTGATCTCAAAATACTCCCCCGCTGTCTCGATACCGTACGCGTTTACCGGTGCCATCGCTATTACGGCCGTGAGCAGCAATGCCGCAAAGCATTTTCCTTTTTTCATCATAAAATCCCTCCTAAACAGACATGAAAATAAACGTTACACCCATTACTCTGCCATAATTATACCACGATTCAGGAGTTATTGAAGATGATAACAGAAAATAGTTATTTTTTTACTTTATTTATCTCAAACATATCTGCAAGCAGCAGCCAGTTTGCCCGGAAATAGTTCATGATCTGCCAGTAGCCGGCGCCTGATAAGTCCAATTCTTTTATCAGATCAAATTTGGCCCTCAGGCTTCGAACGTCTTCAAACCATACCTCATGCTGAACGCCAGACTGCCAATACCGGAAATACGGCGTCATTGCCGTCTCATCAAACTGGATGGGAACACCGTGATCGATGGCGATTCCGATGGCCTGAAGGTTATTGATTGTCTCCGCCTTTGTCACCCCCTGCTCGTAGGGAAGCGGCCAGTCATAGCCGTAGTTGGGGATTCCCAGGCTGATCTTTTCCGCCGGTATTTCCGCCAGGGCGTACTCTGCCACGCGTCTAACCATATTGATCGGGGCCACTGCCATGGGCGGGCCATATGTGTATCCCCATTCATACGTCATCAGCAGAACCCGGTTGGCCGCCTCTCCGAGCAGGCGGTAATCGATTCCTTCGTAAAGCAGCCCCCTCTGGTCTCTGGCCGTCTTAGGAGCCAGTGCAACGCTCACCTGATAGCCGAACAGGTTCATCACCTGTCTCACCAGCTTTACAAATTCTGCATATTTTACCCGTTCCTCCGCCAGCACGTATTCAAAATCTATATCAACTCCGCCGTAGCCTTTCTGCGTCATCGTACGCCCCAGCTCCCAGATAAGATTTTTCTGAACATCGGGGTTATTTACCAGTGCTGTCACAAGATTATTGTTGAATTTTCCGTCCTCACCCAGAGGCGTCAGTGTCAGGACGGGCCGCACGCCGTTTGCCGACGCCACATTTACCATCCAGCTGTCGTCAGCCATGGGCGGAATCAGGTCCCCATCCGTCGTAAATCCATAGGAGAAGACAGATAGATCCGTCAGATAAGGAAGCGTCCAGTCCAAAGTATCCGGGTTAATAAATGGATACGCGTAGCCGTTTACGTGCAGAGGGCTCTTCATTTTTCCGTTTCTTTCATTATCTAGTAAAAGCGCCTGACCCACGGCCAGGCGATATGGATATGCAATCTGATTGTCCCACAGAAGCGTACTCACGGGAATTCCGGCTTCTGCGGCTATGGAATCTACATTATCTCCGCTTTTTACAACATATATCTGCATGTCAGCATCCTTTTATCTGTATTACTACAATATATGCCGCAGAGAGGAAACACGTTATCCCGTGATCCCATTGTTTTCATTTAACAAAAAAGCTGCCGTTCCACAGACGATTCCTCGTCCGCTTTTGCAGCAGCTTTCAAGCTATATACATTACTTTTTATATTTGTTACTTATGCCATTTCGTTCTATAAACACTTCCCTCTGCCGAGCTCCGGTAGGCTGCCCGTATAATCTGAAGCGTATGCTCGGAATCCTCCAGTGTCGACAACGGTTTTCCCGTACCATCCAGGCAGTCCAGAAATGCCTGCGCCTGATTAACAAATGTCTGGTCGTACGGCTCTGCGTCACAGAGTCTTTCCCCATTTACATAGAGTGCATCCGTCAAGTGCATCTCCCCATCGGTCCCCAGAATTCGTATCCCGTTTAACTGGTCTGCCGCTTCAGATGCCCAGCTCTCCGTGATGACGCAGAGCGAGCCATCCGTCATCTGCATATTGAGCTGAGCGGTATCTTCGCCATCCAGATCCAGCAAACGCAGATTAGCCGTAAACGCCTGAAGCCGCGCCGGCACGCCCAGAAGATACAGCATCTGGTAAATCAGGTGGTGTCCGCTGTCGATTAACGCACCTCCGCAGGACAGCTCCTTCTGCCTTCTCCAGTTCTCTGTTCCCGAGGTATCCAGAAGCTGCGCCGAGAAGAAAGAGGATTGGAGTATTGTTCCCAACGCCTTCTCGTCAAGCAGCTTTTTCATCTGCGATAGGGGCCTCCGGTACATAAAATTATGTCCTGGAAAAAGCATGACCCGGTTCTGTTCGATGGCTCGCCTGACTCGTTGATACTGTTCAGTCTCCCCTACCACGGGCTTTTCCACCAGCATGGAGACCCCGGCAGCGGCGGCTTTTAATATTTCCTGATAGTGGCACGCTGCAGAGAACCACCGCATCCAGTTCTCCCTTTTCCAGCATTTCATCCATACTGGCAAACGGGATAATCTGGTGTTCCTCACAGATGGCATGCAGTTTTTCCATATTGGAATAGGTACACATGCCCACAATCTCCGCTTTCTTCTGCGCCTTGAACGCAGCCAAATGTTTCATCGCAATAAACCCGGTACCTACGATCCCTATTCGTTTTCCCATCTATGGTTACTCTCCTGTATCTAATATTAACAGCACTCCGTCATATCCGGGGACCTCCAGGCTCCACTCCTTCCCTGTCCGTCCCCTGGCAAAGAGAGGTCTGCTCTCCGGTGTCTGGTTTATAGCTGCCATAACCGGTCCGTTCTCCGTCTGGAGCAGTCTGACGATCAGCTCCGGTGCCTCCAGTACGGAAAACAGAGAATAGCCTTCCGCTTTGAACTGCTTTTGTATAAATTCAGCCGCTGCGCGGCTCCCCGCATCCTTTACTGCTGCCCCTGGAAATGTTCCGGTCCACCGAATTTCCCCTTTTCCATATTCCACCTCAGCCACAGCAGGAGTTCTGTCTTCAAACCAGCCGGTCACTTTCCCCCTGGCTGCCTTCATCGTCTGCCTGTAATACAGGCCTTCACACAGGACAGCGCCCTCTTTATCCATCACCGGAATCTCTCCATCTCCAGCGTCCAGAGATATCTCCTCCGCCCCAAAAGCGGCTTCCAGCATGGGACACGGAGAGTTTGAGCCACCCACAGATATTTCCCCCATCTCAGAATAGAGGCCTGCGGCCGCCTCCAGAACCACCCGGCCGCCCATTTCGGCAAACTTAAGTATTCTGCTCTGCTCTTCGTCAGACAGGGAAAGCGCCATGGGAACATACAGAACCCGCAGGCCCTCTTCCCACGCGGATTCCATATAGTCTCCATGGACAAATCTCACAGGTATTCCCCCTTCGGCGCAGGACTTAAAGACACCATAGATACTGTGTGCATATTTCTCTTCCTGGGCGCCTGCTGCAAAGAACAGTAAGTCCACATTTCTGGAAAGGTAGATGCCATTTATGGCCGGAACCGGCCTGCTTCGGTCCAGCTCATACGCTTCGAAGAGCTTGGCGCAGCGGCCCGCCTCCAGACTTCTCTCCGTGTTTTCTCCGTTAAAGCCTGTCAGGCCAAATCCGGGAGATTCCATTCCCGCGGGCTCCGGAGCGTACTGCCAGTACACCACGCCTTTCCCCCCAGCCGCGATAGTATTCCAGTTCCAGATACGGATATCCTCTCTCTTTGGAACCTTATGAGCCAGAAATCCCGGTACGCCGGCCCCGCCCTGAAGCTCTGCCTGATAGAAAACCTTTTCTCGGGAGGCTGCGCAGATGATTTCTGACTGAAGCAGATGAGAAAGATCGTAGTCCCGCTTCGTCTCTCCCATCAGCCACTTCGGAAAGCTGGACAGCCCGAACACATCCACCTCGCGGGCAAGCAGGAATTCATCGGACAGTTCTATACCCAGCGCGCCGTTACTGGAAGCCCCCATATAATCCGCGCTGGCACTGTGGGTCTGAATCAGCTTGCCTGGTGCGCCGCGTCTCGCCGCTTCCACACGCCGTTTCAGCCATCCGGCCAGATTGTATAACCAGAACCGCCTCCAGTCCATCATATCCGTATATGTCCCAAACCGCGGCGGAGGAACAATCTCCTCCCAGTCGGAATACCGACGAAACCATGCCTCGTTTAGACGCTCCAGCGATCCATACCTGACCTTCAGCCAGTCCCGGAACGCCCGTTTCGACGCTCCGCAGGCACAGAGGAGCTCATTCTTATAATCAAACATCGGCTCCAGGTGCGGTTCATTCCACACATCAAGGATGATCACACTGCTGTTGTCACGGTAATGCTCTGCTGTACGGAAGATAAAATTACACACCAGATCCGAAACTTCCGGATTATCCATACAGAGTCCCGGCCATCCCCCTGTCGGAAGGTTCGCAGGCCCGCCCATGGTAATTTTCTTTCCTTCCACTGTCTCGTACAGACAGTCCGGGTATGCCTCATACAGCCAGTACGGCGCCCCTTCCGGTATCGTATTAATAATCACCTTCAGACCGTTCTTTCCGGCAAGCTCTGTCAGCCTGTCCAGATCATCAAACACAAAATGATCCGGTTTCCGCTCAATATCGTTCCATACCGCCCAAAGCTTTACCACATGAAATCCCAGCTGCTTCATATTTAAAAAATCGCGCTCCCAACACGTCCGGTCCGGGAATGGCGGCCTGTAATACTGCGCTCCAAAATACACGTCCTATACCTCCATCGTTCATTCTTTCTTTGTTGTAATATCAGATATTTTATATTTATCCCTTGACCGCACCGGCTGTCAGCCCGCTGACGAGATACTTCTGAAGGAAGAAGCCCGCGATAATAATCGGTACCATGACAATGGTAGCCGCCGCGCTGGACTGTCCCCAGTCTACCGAAATCGCCCCTACGAACCTGGATACACCGACCGTAAGCGTATACGTGTGGAGATTTGTGTACTGCATGGAAAACAGCAGTTCGTTCCAGGAATACTGCATGACCAGTAAAAGTGCGGATCGCCGGTGAGAGAAGCGGAAATACAATCTTCCAGAATACCTGCATTCTCGTACAGCCGTCCAGCTTTCCCGCCTCAAATAAGTCTCCCGGAATATCCCGGATAAATCCGAGCACCAGCCAGGCCACAAACGGCGCGTTTACCGACACATGGGCCAGTATGGGCCCCACATAAGTCCCCAGAAGATGCACCTTGTCCAGAATAATATAGAGAGGAATCATAATAGTGATCGTCGGCACCAGCTTGGAAAACAGCAGAAACGTGGAAATGCGGTTCCCCCAGTTAGATTTCATGATTGCCAGCCCATATGCCGCGAGGCTTCCCAGCACAATACTGATAACCGTTGTCGACATGGCAATGATAAACGAGTTGCCAAAATACGACAGGAAGTTCCCCTGCTTAAGGATCTTCACATAATGCTGAAGGGTCGGGGGAAAGAAAAACTGCGGCGGCATTTTCCTGATCAACAGCGTTGGCTTAAAGGAATTGCTCACTATCATATAGATCGGGAAGACTACCGTAAGCACCACAAGCAGGCCAAACAGTGCTTTTCCGCATACAATTGCTGATTTTTTCATTACTGCTGTCCCTCCTTATGTGCTTTTGCATTATAACGGATAAAGATAATGCCAAATACCAGAAATGAAAGGATCATGCTGGCATTGGATATCGTCATCGCGTACCCCATGTCAAAGGTATCAAATCCAATCTTATACGCATAGAGGCTGAGCGACATGGTGGAGTTATTCGGACCGCCGCCGGTCAATGCATAGATGATATCAAACACCTTGATGGCATCCACTCCGTTAAACAGGAGGATGACCATATAAACCGGAATCAGGCCCGGAAGGGATATATGAAAAAATTTTTGAATAAATCCGGCTCCGTCCATTTCCGCCGCCTCATAATACTCACCCGGTATGCTGAGCAGACCGGAGCTGAGCACCACGATAACAAAGGGAATGACCTGCCAGCAGTGCGCAATAACCGCGCAAAGCATGGCTGTGGATGTTCCCGCAAGACCCGGGAACTGTTTGGAAGTGATTCCAAACAGCCCCAGAACCCAGTAGATGAGTCCGCCGTTGATATTAAACATGTATTTCCAGATCAGACCGATGATAATGGGCGAGACCAGGAGCGGCATGGTGCAGATGGGACGGAGAATACTCTTTAACCGGCCCGTAAGGCTCTGAAGCCACACTGCGATCACCGTACCGAGTATTAAATCCCCGGCAATGGCGGCGGCTGTGAAATACAGCGTATTCCCGACCGCTTTTAAGAAAACCTTGTCTTTAAACAGCCTGACATAATTGCTGATGCTTATGAAATCCTCTTTGAGATCAATACTGCCCATATGATAGTTGTAAAAACTCATGAACACGCCGTACAAAAGAGGAATGAACATCACCACAAACACCACCAGAATACTGGGCAGAAGAAGGAGGACGGGCAGTAAATCCCCTTGTTCCAGTATATTTCTTCTCCGTTTCATTGTTACTTTACCTCCCATCCCCTTTATCACTACCTGCCAAACTGATAATCTTTGCAGGACTCGTTATAAGACTTGATTAACGCAGCCGAATCGGTGTCCGGATCAGTGGCAATCTCTGATAAGACTGCCTGTAAGCCGGTCAGCATGGTGGAGGAATCTCCTGCCGTAGGCAGAATCCTCGCGTGTGCAAGGGCCTCTGTGACTGCAGGCAGATACGGAATTTTTTCCAGTACTTCCTGGTCTTCGGCCAGCTCCGGCAGCGCGGAGATTGATCCGTTTGCCAGAGACGCTGACTTTTCCTGTTCCGGGCTCGTCAGCCATACGGCCGCCTGGAATGCTTCATCCGGATTTTCACTGTTTGCCGCTACAGACCATCCCCAGAAATTGGCGGTTCCCACATAATCCTTGTCTCCGACTCCGGGCATACCGGCGAATTTTACGGTTTCAGCTACTGCCGACTGCTCCGGATCTAAGTATGCAGAGCAGTTACCGGACAGGCTGATGCTGATAGGAGCCACGCCATCCTTCATTGCCTGCCCCACGTCGTCCACGTGCCACGTCGAAGCTCCGTCCATAGCATACTTACAGAGTTCCTGCCAGATGGTAATCGCCTGTGCTGCCTCATCACTTCCCAGGTCAGCCTTGCCATCCTTTATAAACTCTCCGCCGCAGGAGTAGAGAATCGCACCGAATAAATCGACTGCCGCCTGTCCCTGCATGGCCGGGATTGCAATTCCGGTTCCCTCATTTTCCTTAAACCATTTGGCGCATGCAATCAGCTCGTCAAAGGTCTTCGGAACCTCTCCGCCGTACCGCTGCATGGCAGTCTCGTCATATGCCAGGATGGACGTCTGCGTAAATGTCGGAAGCGACATGATTTTTCCATCTACTGTCATAGTGTCCAGGAGGCTCTGGTTATACATGCTTAAATCCACATTATATTTTTCAATGTAGTCATTTAAAGGAAGAAGCCAGCCATTCGATGCGTAATCCGGGCACCATACTTCTGCTACATAGATCAGGTCGTAGTCTCCCCCTCCGCTCTTCTGCATACTGAGCGTTTCCTTTTCCTTTAACTTATCGTATGCCACATCGTCAATCACAATCTCAGAAGCCGTATACCCCTTTACAAGCTCCTTCTGATCATCAGACTGTCCTCCAGACCATCTGGTCGCTACCAGCTCCACATTGGAGGCGGCCTGCGTCGTCTCCTTTCCGCTCTGAGCGGACTCTGTCTGTCCCTGTGCCTGCGTTGCAGTTGTCTCTTTGCTTTCCGTTCTGCCTCCACAGGCCGTAAGACTGAGTGTCAACACCACTGCCATCCCCAAACTCAATACCTTCTTCATATCTGTTGCTCCCTTCCTCGCACATTTTGTGCTATTTGTTTTTAAAATAATTGATATACGCAGGCAGCCCCAAGCCTTTCAGTGCGGCCAGCCATGCCTTTTTCTCATCTTCTGTCGCGTCAGGCTGTTTACCCAGCCCCTGTACAACGGCGGCCTGTACCGCCTTGGAGGCTCCCATGCCGTGATACGGCATGATTTCAAATGCCTCAATTCCCGGCTGACGGCGGTAGAGCTTTGCCAATTCGCCGAAAAAGGTCTCCGTATCATTTATTCCCGGGATTAGCGGAACCCGGATTACCACATGACACTTCTTTTCAAGAAGAATCTCCAGATTTTGGTATATTTTCTCCGCCCTGACACCGGTTAAGTGTGGATACGCCGCACTCTCCCCTTTCAGATCAAACAGGAATAAGTCCGTGAGAGGAATGACCGCATTTAACGGTTCAGCGGCACAGAAGCCTGATGTCTCCAGACACGTATGAATGCCCTCATCCCTGGCCGCCTGCAACAGTTCCCTCAGAAAATACGGCTGGAATAACGGTTCCCCTCCGGAAATGGTGATTCCGCCAGGTCCCGGCTTCTCATAAAACGTCCTGTCTTTCTTAACCTCGGCGATTACCTCTTCCGCGGTCACAGTTCTGCCGATTTTCTCCAGCGCCCCATAACAGCAGACCTCCGTACATGCGCCGCATCTGGTGCATGCCTCTCTCTCAAACCGGTGCAATCCTGTCACAATCCGGTGCGCCTTCTGAGGACAGACCTCCACGCACGCGCCGCATCCCGAACATTTGCTTTCATTGTACGAGATGGTATCCCTTTTCTCGTAGGATTCCGGGTTATGACACCAGATACAGCGAAGGGGGCAGCCCTTTAAAAACACAGTGGTACGAATTCCAGGACCGTCATCCAGGCAGAAATGCTGCAAATCAAATATTTTTCCCATTTTTTTCTCAGTAGCTGGCCCGTTCATAGATCTCCTTCTGGACATCCTTTTCCAGCATGACGAATCTGGCCGAAAAGCCGCCGACCCTCACGATCAGATCGCCGTACTCCTCGGGGCGTTCCATCGCATTTTTCAAATCATCCTTTCCGATTACGGTAATCATCGCCTGGCATCCGCCTCTGTCAAAGTAATCTTTCATGGCGGCGATCACCTTATCCTCTGAATGCTCCAACAGCTCCTTCGTGAATCGGAAATTCTGTACCATTCCGGCGTGATTTATGTGAGAGGGCTTCAGCAGGCTGTTAATCATGGAAGTCAATCCCTTCGTCTCTACCACCGATTCCGGGTTATTGGCATTGGCTGTCGCGCACCCGGACTTTCTGCCGTTCGGCGTAGCTCCCACCCATCTCGCCAGCGTGGTATTCTGTGCATTATTTATGTAAACCGGCAAATAACTCTTTAGTCCGACCCGGTCTGCCTGGGCCTTTGCCGTCTCATTAAAAAAGTCCTGTAATTCTACGAAAAATGCATCTGCTTCCTCATGATCCACGCCGTATTTCGGAGCTTCCAGCATCATTTTTCTGGCAGCCGGATAGTCTAAAAAGTTATCGGCAAGCGCCTCCATCATCTCTTCCGCTGTCATCCGTTTTTCATCAAAGATCAGTTTTTTAACCGCACACAGACTGTCTGCCGCATCGACCGCGCCATAGAACTCCAGCGTTCCCGCCAGGTACTCGCAGCCTCCCTCAAAAAGTGCTTTTCCTTTTTTGATGCAGCCGTCATAAAGAACGGATGCCATCAGAAATGGGTGCCTGGCGCCTGTAATCTCATATTCATACGCCTCAAATTCCGCCTGGGCCTCTATATAATATTTCGCATGCTCCTGATAGTAACGGTAAAACTCCTCGAAACTTCCGCATTCGGAAAGCTTTGGCGTCCTGGGACCGATTGCCCAGCCCCCTACCGGGTCCCA
>OAVK01000810.1_pt1 | contig 13410 bp, 11 predicted proteins | sample 1495301 | NCBI WGS metagenome assembly OAVK01 (sample SAMEA2580094, study PRJEB22360) | human gut metagenome | biome: human gut; feature: human-associated habitat; material: faeces | place: Denmark | collected 2008/2010
TCAGACCGCCTGCGGCGGCCGGCTCCCGCCAGCGGGAGCCTTCTCCTCGACTTAGCGACGCTCGATTTCGACGCCGGCGGTGTTGATGGGCAGGTGAAGCACACGCCAGTGGCCGGAAGCAAGCTGCTCCGATGCGATCTGGTCGATGGCTTCGCGGGCGTTGCCGTAGTGCAGCACGAGCACGCAGGGGCCAGCACCGGAGACGGCGGCGGCATAGCCCTTGGAGCGGAAGAGCGCAATGAGCTCGGTGGACGGCGGCATCAGGGTACCGCGATACGGCTGGTGCAGTTTGTCCTGCGTGGCGGTGAACAGCAGCGCGTTGGACTGGGCCTGAGCGGCCGCAAGCTCGTCGGCGAACGCCGATTCACGGGTTCCGCCAGAGCAAGCGCACGTATCGGCATCCTGAGCCGGGGCAGCGGCGACGCCGGACTTGCCCTGCTGGGCGGCCTGAGCCAGCACCACGGGATTCATCGCAGCGGGCAGCAGACCCACGCGAGACACGTTGTAGACGGCGTCCTTGTATGGCAGTTCCCTAGGCAGCGCCTGACGGGCCTTCTCAGTGGACAGCTCATAGTCGGGCACGAACACGGCGGCGGTGATGGACGGGTCCACCGGGTAGTTGACGGCGTGGAATCCGCCGTGCAGCGGTTCACCACCAGGAACGGCGACCGAGCCGACGCCTTCTGCGGTTTCGAAGTCCCAAGAGACGGTCAGGCCACCGAACACAGCCGGGGCCACATTGTCCGGGTGTCCTTCAATCTGGGCGGCCATATCGAAGACGGCCGGACGGTTGAGGTCACCGGTCTGGGCGAAGGCCGCGGCGGCGGCGATGCCGGCCACGATGGCCTCGGCGGAAGAGCCCATGCCACGAGCCTGAGGGATGTTGTTGGTCGCTTCCAGCGTGAAGCCGAGTCGGCCGAGGCCGAACGTGGCACAGGCACGGCGGAAGGTGGAGACCACGAGGTGGGTTTCGTCGCGTGGGAGGGTGTCGGCACCCTCGCCGTGGATGATCACGTGGGCAATGCCGTCGTTCGGGTCGTCGTTGAGCGTGAAAGTGAGCTCGTCATGGTAGTCGAGCGCCAGACCCACGGTATCGAAGCCGGAGCCGAGGTTGGCGGACGTGGCGGGCACGAGCACGTGAACGCTATTGCAGATTGGGTTCATGGTTGTTCCTTAAAAAGGAGCTCCCCTTGTCAGGGGAGCTTGGGTATTCAGCTTTCACCGTTCGACCGCCTCATCAGAGGGAGCTTAGGTCTTGTCAGTCCAGCACGCGCAGGATGGACGGGTCGCCGGTGACGAAGTCGAGCGCCTGCACGGCCTTGACGGTGTTGCGCAGGGTTTCCTCGTCGGTCAGGTGGGTCACGACGCGCAACTGCTGAATCTCGCCGTCGTAGCCGGGATCGGTCATGGTGGGCTTCAGGTCCTGGTTCACACCGTTGATGGAGACACCGTTCTTGGCGAACTCAGCGGCGATGGCGGCCAGCACGCCCGGCTTGTCGTGAATCAGGAAGCGCACGGCGAATGCAGCCTTGGAGGCGGTAATCGGAGCCTTCGGCAGATTCTTGTACAGCGGGATGGACGGGCCGGTGCAGCCAGCAGCAATGTGGCGGGCTTCGGTCACCACGTCGCCCACGACGGCGGAGGCGGTCGGAGCGCCGCCGGCGCCACGGCCGTAGAACATGAGGTCGTCGGCGGCCTCGGCCTTGACGAACACGGCGTTGAAGGAGCCGTGCACGGAGGCCAGCGGGTGGTTCTCGTCGATCAGGGCCGGGTAGACGCGGGCGGAGACGCCGGCCTCGCCGTTCTCGACCACGGCGAGCAGCTTGATGACCTTGTGTTCGGCGGTGGCTGCGGCGATGTCGTCGGCGGTGATCTTGGTGATGCCCTCAACGGACACATCGTCGATGGTCACGGAGGTGTGGAAGCCGAGGGTGGCCATGATGGCGGCCTTGTTGGCAGCGTCGTAGCCCTCGATGTCGCCGGTCGGATCGGCTTCGGCGTATCCCTTGGCCTGAGCATCCTTCAGAACATCATCGAACTGAAGACCCTTGGTGGTCATCTCGTCAAGAATGTAGTTGGTGGTGCCGTTGACGATGCCGAGCATGCTGGTCACCTTGTCGCCGACCAGGGACTCGCGCAGCGGGCGCAGGAACGGAATCGCACCGCCCACAGCAGCCTCAAAGTAAATATCAACGCCCTTGGCCTCGGCGGCCGCATAGATTTCCGGGCCATACTTGGCCAGCAGCGCCTTGTTGGCAGTGACCACGGAAGCGCCGGATTTGATGGCGGCAAGCACAAACTTGCGAGCCACGGTGGTGCCGCCGATAAGCTCGATGACGATGTCCGAGTTGGTGGCCACGCTCATTGTGTCGGTGGTGACGATGGACTGATCAATCCACGGGAACGCTTCGGTTGCCTTCGGATCAAGGCAGGCGACGCCGGTCAGTTCAATCGGTCGTCCGATTCGGGCTGACAGCTCGCTCTTCTGTTCCACGATCAGTCGGGCAGTCTGAGATCCGACGGTGCCCGCTCCCAAAAGTCCAACGCGAATAGGGCTTTCATTCAGCTGTGCCACAAGGTTCCTTCCTATTGATGCCACATCATCCGCCAAAGGCCGCGGCGGATGTCCGCTTACTATCCTACGTAAGGAATCCGACACGCCGTGGCGGAAAATCTTCATCGAAGCGCATGCGGCCAATATCGATTGAATCTTTCCAATCGCCAGGCTCACTGGTCTGTCGGTGGCCATCGCCGCAGCAATGGACTGGACGTCCGGCTTCAACTTCTCGGCCGGTTTGGTCGACTTCGTTCTAGGCTGGCCGCTGGCAACAAAACCTTACATGCTCATCGTGCAAGGCCTGGTGTTCGCAGTCATCTACTACTTCGTGTTTGACTTCGCCATCCGCAAGTTCAACCTGATGACCCCGGGCCGAGAGGCCGAGGAAGCGGCCGTTGCCGATGAGGCTCCGGCCGCCGGCGAAGACAAGTACATCACCATGGCCTCCCGCATCTACGCGGCGCTGGGCGGTGCTTCCAACGTCAAGTCCATCGAAAACTGCACGACCCGCCTGCGCCTGGTGGTGAACGACACCTCGCTCGTCGATCAGGATGCCATCAAGAAGACCGGCGTTCCGGCCGTCAAGGTGCTCGACAAGACCAACCTACAGGTGATCGTCGGTACGGATGTGCAATTCGTGGCTGATGCGATGAACGACATCGCCAAAGGTGTGACCGTTGGAGGCGACGCGGCCCCAAAAGCGTGACGGCAGCACCCGCTGCCGCCCCTAAACCCGCAGGCACAGCTTCCACAGCCACCGTGCTTGCCCCGGTCGATGGCACGATCGAACCGATTGACCAGGTGCCCGATGAGACCTTTGCCGAGAAGCTCCTCGGCGATGGCTTCGCGGTGATACCGAAGTCAGACACGATCGTCGCACCGGTGTCCGGCAAGGTGTCCACAATCGCTCAGGCCAAGCACGCCGTCGGTATCACCACCAACGCGGGTCTGGAAGTGCTGGTGCATATCGGCATCGACACCGTGCAGCTCAATGGCGACCCGTTCACCATGAAGGTCACCGAAGGCCGGCAGATCACCGCAGGCGACCCGATCGTCGAGGTGGATTGGAACGCGGTTCGCGCTGCAGGCAAGGCCACGGATGTGATTGTTGTGTTCACCAACCCGGCGTTGGTGGATGCGCTGGCCATCACAGCTGCCGGAGCTGTTACCAGCGGCTCTCCGGTCGGTACCGTGACCACCAGGTAAGCAACTGGTTCCACATAGAGGGCCTCCCGTCTCGCGGCGGGAGGCCCTCTCGTATGCGTTATTGAACGGCATCGAACAGCTATGCCGCTTTGTCGTCAGCCTTGATCCAAGTCCAGCAGGTCATCGATGGTCTGGCGGCGCAACATAACATGCGCGCCCTGCTCAGACACGGCGACCACAGCTGGAATCAACGCCTGGTTATAGTTGCTGGCCATAGTACGGCCATATGCTCCGGTGACCGGCACGGCAAGAATGTCGCCGCGCTTCAAATCTGCGGGCAAACGCACCTCATGGACCACGATATCGCCGGATTCGCAATGCATGCCGCACACGCGGGCAAGCATCGTCTCAGTAGAGCCGGTTCGGTTGGCCAAACGTGCGGTGTAATCGGCTCCGTACAGTGCCGGACGGATATTGTCGGACATGCCGCCATCCACAGACACATACACACGCTCGTCAATCGGGTTGCCGGCACTGTCTTTGGCATCGCTCAGGTGCACATGCTTGATGGTGCCTACACGATACAGGGTCACGCCGGCTGGAGCCACGATGTAACGGCCGGGCTCGAAGCTGATGGCCGGGGCGGGCATGCCCAGAGCACGGTTGGTGTCGCTGACCGAGCCGGCCAGACGAGTGAGCTCCACATCGATGTCCATGGAATCTTCGCCGTCGGTGTAGGCCACGGAGTAACCACCGCCGAGATCGATTTCGGGCAGGATGTAGGCGTCGGTGGCCCACAGGGTCTTGCGCAGCAGCATCATGCGCTTGGCCGCGTGAATGAAGGCGTCCGCATCGTGGATGTTGGAGCCGATGTGCGAGTGGGCTCCGACCAGTTCGAGTACGTCCTGGTTGGCGAGGATGGTCTTGAGCACGGCGATGGACGGACCGTCCGCAATGGCTTCCATCGCGGCGGCCAGCGCCTTGTCTGTGTCGGAGACTTCCTCGTGGCTCAGGTCGTACGGGTACTTGACGTCGTAGTGCAGCTCGCGCTCTGATTTCTCGGTCTTTTCCGCGCCATTTTCCGGGGAATGCGTCGCAGAGATACGCGCGTTGGTAGCGGCAGGCGTCACGTCTTTGAGGTCGTTCAGCACGTCGAGCACGGCGGCGTCGGCCCCGGCGGCCAGCAGCGGCACGCCGAACTTCTGGTCCTCGTGAGCAGTGGAGATGTACTCGTGGCCGCCGGCGTGGACACCGACGGTGACGCGCAGCATCACACGGGCGCGTTTGCCGAGCTTGCGGGCGATGGCAGCAACGCGCTCCGGCTCGTCGGGCTCGTCGATCACGATTTTGGCGAAGCCCTGTTCGATGGCCAGCGCGATTTCCTCATCGGACTTGTTGTTGCCGTGCAGCACCAGACGACGTCCGGGAACGCCAGCGGCGAGGGCGATTTTCATCTCGCCCATCGTGCAAGTGTCCACAAACATGCCAGCCTCGGCGACCAGTCGCACGATTTCCTTGGACAAGAACGCCTTGCCGGCAAAGCTCACGTGCGTAGTGGAGGTGTTGAATGCTTCGGCGGCAGCGCGCACGAAGTGCCTAGCACGTGCGACTACTTCATCAGTGTCGATGAGATAGAGCGGCGAGCCGAACTCGTCAAGCAGCGATTCGGCGGTACGACCATGAAATTCGATGGAGCCTTCGGCATTCACAGCCGTAGCGGCCGGCCAAATTGGAGAAATAGGCATAATCACATCTTTTCGGGGGCGGTGACGCCGAGGAGGTCAAGACCGTTGGCGATGACCTGCTGGACGGCGTCATTGAGCTTCAGGCGGGCGGCGGCACGGGCCGGCTCCGGGTTCTTGGCAATCTCCAAGGCCTTGCGAGCCTCGTCGTCGCCACGGGTTTCCGGATCGGTCAGGGCCATCGGCACCACGCGCTCTACGTTGTACCACTTGTGATAGGTGGCGGCCAGCTCTTCGAGATAACGGGCCACCTTGTGCGGCTGGCGGTCGTCGGCCGCAGTGGCGAGCACGCTCGGGAATTGGGCGAGGGCGGCAAGTACCTCGCCGTCGGCCTCGGTGTCGAGCAGGGCCAGGTCGGCACCCTCGTAGCTGATGCCGGCAGCGGCTGCGTTGCGGTCCACGTTCTTGGAGCGGGCGTGCGCGTACTGCACGTAGTACACCGGGTTGTCGTTGGTGTGCGAGGCGAGCAGAGCCAAGTCGATGTCGAAGTTCTGGTTGTAGTCGGATCGGGCCAGCGAGTAGCGGGCGGCGTCCACGCCGACCACGGAGACCAAGTCGTCGATGGTCACGACGTTGCCGGCGCGCTTGGACATGCGTACGGGCTTGCCGTCCTTCATCACGTTGACCAGCTGGCCGATGAGAATCTGCATGTTCTTGCCGGGCTCATCGCCGAAGGCCGCGCACATGGCCATCATGCGGCCGATGTAGCCGTGGTGGTCCGCGCCAAGCATGTAGATGGCCACGTCGGCCGAGTTTTCGGCGCGATGGCGCTTGTCCCAGTAGTAGGCGATGTCGGCGGCGAAGTAGGCGAACTCACCATTGGACTTGATGATCACACGGTCCTTGTCGTCGCCGTGCTTGGTGGATTCAAACCAAGTGGCGCCGTCCTTGTCGAAGATGTCGCCGCGGGACTTGAGCTCTTCGATGGCGGCGTCGACCTTGCCGTCGGCGTACAGGCTGTTTTCATGGAACCAGACGTCGAAGTTCACGCGGAAGTCCTTCATGGACTTCTGAATCTCGTCGAACATCATCGGTACGGCGCGCTTGCGGAATTCCTCGCGCACTTCGGTATCGGCCTCGCCGAGCGGTTCACCGTCATCGTTCAGGCCCTGATCCTGGTGGGCCAGTGCGGTCAGGTCCACGCCGTCGGACTCGGCTTCGGCCTGAACACGGGCGGCGATCTCGTTGATGTAGGCACCCTTGTAGCCGTCGCACGGGGTTTCGGTCTGGTAGCCGGCCTCACCCAAGTTATTGGCCTCGGCCCAAGCGGCGACCAGCGACTTGGCGAAGCGGTTGATCTGTTCGCCGTGGTCGTTGAAGTAGTATTCGCGCACCACCTTGGCGCCGTTGGCCTCGAGCACGCGGGCCATGGCATCGCCGACGGCAGCCCAACGGGTGCCGCCGATGTGAATCGGACCGGTGGGGTTGGCGGAGACGAACTCGAGATTCAGGGTCTGGCCGCCCAGATGGTCGTTGCGGCCGTATTCGTTGACCTTGTTGAGATGCTTGTCGGCGTCGGTCACGGCACCGGCGGCGAGTACGGTGTCCACCACGGCGGCGGCCGAGGCGGAGTCAAGCGTGATGTTGATGAAGCCGGGGCCTGCCACCTCGACCTTGGCAATGCCGTCGGCTTCAGCGAGCGCGGCGGCGAACGGCTCGGCCAGATCGCGCGGCTTCATGCCGGCCTTCTTGGCCAGCTGCATGGCGATGTTGGAGGCCCAGTCGCCATGCGCACGGTCCTTCGGGCGCATCACGGCGAGCTTGTCGACGGGCGGAATCAGCTCGTCGGTCAACGCGCCGGCCTGGCCGGCGGCGACGAGGTTGTGGGCAATGCTGGAAATCAGTTCACTTAAGGCTTCAGGACTCATTCTTCTAAGGATACTGAGAACGGCGACACTTGCGCCCTGGTATGCCTATATGCTGCCCCTGCTGGCGGGGGCAAGCACACAGCCGAAAGATACCAAGCGAAAAAGGGTAGGCGACAATCGCCGGAATCGTTGGAGGCTCGCCGAAACCGCTATACATACCGTCGGTCGGTATCTATAGTGATCTGCAACATCAAGCACAGTAGGGAGGCCACCATGGCACGTAACGCTCACCCCGAGGTGACGCGCACCCGCATCCTCGACGCCGCACAACGGCTGTTCATGGCCCAGGGCTATGAGCACACCTCCATCCAGGACATCGTGGACGAGCTCGGCGACCTCTCCAAAGGCGCGATCTACCATCACTTCAAATCCAAGGAAGCCATCCTCGAAGAGCTCACCAACCGAGACAACAATATGCAGGACGACTTCAACGAATCCGTCATGAATCGCACTGACCTTACCGCCCTCGAAAAGTTCCGCGTGCTATGGCGGCATTCGATGACCAAGCAAGACCACGTGCAGATCATGCGAGCCGCCATGCCGATGCTGAGCGATCCGGTTTCGTTCGCCGCGAATATGCAGGTATGGAGCAAGCATCTGCCCGAACGCTTCCTGCCGCTGATCGAGGCGGGCGTCAAGGATGGCTCCATCCCCACCGAGTATCCGCGCGAGGCCGCAGAGCTGCTTTCGTTGCTGCCGAATTATTGGCTGATGCCGTATTTCTACCCGGTGACCCTGCCCGAAATGGAGCATCGCATCCGCTGCTTGGCCACCATGCTCGACGCGATCGGCGTGCCGATTTTCGATGACGAGCTCATCACGGTCGCCGCGAAGGGCATGATGACGTTCGCAGGGGAGCCGGAGAAAGGCTCAGAATGAATAGCACAGTGAAACCCGAGAATGACATCGCCGGCACCGCCACCCAACGCCCGCTGCTGTCCCGCGACTTCGTGCTGCTGGTCGCCGGACAAGGCATCTCGCTGTTCGGCAATGTGATGCTGCGATTCGCGATGTCGATGTGGGTGCTGGACGAAACCGGCTCAGCCACCATCTTCGCCTCGGTGCTGGCCATCTCCATCGTGCCGACCATCCTGCTCTCCCCGTTCGGAGGCGTGCTGGCCGATCGCGTCAACCGCCGCACCATCATGGTGGCGCTCGACGCCATCTCCGCCGTGCTCGTGCTGGCGAGCGCCATCGTCTTCGCCACCACGGGCTTCCATATCGTAGCCATCGCCACCATGCAGGTGCTGCTCGCCGTGCTCGGCGCCTTCGAAACCCCGACCGTGCAGGCCGCACTCCCCCAGATGTTCCGGCAGTACGGCCCGGCCACCATGCGCCAAGGCATGGCCGTGATCAATCAGGTCCAACAACTAAGCAGTCTGCTGCCGAGCTTCCTCGGCGGCGTGCTGTATGCGATGTTCGGCATCCGTCTCATGATAATCATCGCCATCGCAAGCTTCGCCGGCGCAGCCGCGCTCGAATGCTTCATCCGCCTCAGTGCCCCGGATCGCGGCGACGAGGAGCTGCCCACCCCACTTGAAGACCTCAAGGCAGGCGTGCGATTCCTCATCAAGGACCGGCCGAACGTGTTCAGACTGCTGTTGTTCGCGGCGGCGCTCAACTTTGTGCTTATCGGCTATTCCGGCGTCGGCTTCCCGTACACGATTCGTACAGTGCTCGGCTTCGACGCCACTGTCTACGGCATCGCCGACGGCCTGATCGGTGTTTCCGGCGTGGCGGGCGCATTCATCGCCGGCCTGTTCGCCGCCAAGCTCACGATGCGCTGGCTGCCGGGGCTGATGGCGACGCTTACGCTGGCCATGGTCCCACAGGGTATTGTGTTCCTGCTGCCGGTCGACGCATGGACCAAACTCGTGGTGCTGATCGTATTCACCTGCGGCACGATGGTCGCCAGTTGCTTCACGAATCTCATCGCCGTGCCCGCCATCCAGCTCAGTACGCCCGAGGCAATGGCCGGCAAAGTGATGTCCATGGCCGCGGCCGTGAGCATGTGTGCCCAGCCGCTCGGCCAGATGGTGTACGGCTGGGCCTACGACCAAATGCCGGTCGCCATCGTGCTGTTCATCACCACCGCCCTGTTCGCCGTGCTCACCGTGCTGATGGTTCCGCTCGCCAAGCAGTTCGAGGACTGACGATCGGCGCGCACGCCACATCCTGCCGCCCGGCCATAATTGAATCACCGCACGAAAAGGCACGAAAAGGCACGAAAGAGGTACCTATGGCCACGCTCAACCCCCAATCATTGGTCACGTTGTGGCAGATCGAACAGTATGGTTCGTTCTCCGCCACGGCCAAGGCCACGGGTTGGTCGCAGCCGGCCATCAGCCAGCAGATCAAAAAGCTGGAGGCACAGTGCGGTTCGACTCTGGTGCAACGCACCTCGCATGGTGTGGAACTCACCGCCACCGGTTCGATGCTCGCCCGCCACGGCGAGGCCATCGCCGATCGGCTGGAGCGGGCGGCCCGTGAGGTCGAGGATTATCGGCATCATCGGTTTGCTCACCTGCATTTGGTGGCCCCACCGTCAATCTGCTCTACTATCGCGGCCCGTACCGTAGTCAAGCTCAGTATGTTCACGGACATCGAGCTGAGCCTGATTCAGATGGAGCCGCCGGAGGCGATCGGTCTGATTTCCCAAGGCAAGGCCGATGCCGCCGCCGTGTTCCGGTACAGCAGCATCCCGAACTTCCTGCACATCGGCGACGATCTGACCTTCCAGTCGCTGGGTTACGATCCGATGCGATTGTTGGTCCGCCGCTCCAGCGACATCGCCAAACGATTCGAGGAGACCGGCGAACCCGTGCCGCTGTCCGCCGCCAAAGACGAGCATTGGATCGCCGGCTGCCCCACCTGCCGCGCAAATTTGGTGAAACTGGCCACCCGTGCCGGATTCAAGCCGGATATCCGCCACTGCACGGATGATTACTGGGCCACGCAGAACCTGGTCGAGGTTGGCATGGGCGTCTCGCTGGTGCCGGCGCTCGATACACATATCAATCTGCAAGGCGATCTGGTGGCCTGTCCCATCGCCGACGATTTTGCGGCGCGCGAGGTCGGCATCGTGACTCGTGCCGGCGACCATCGTCCCGCGCTCGGTTCATTGCTCGAAGAGCTCGAGCGCACGTCACTCAAATATTTGAGTGCCAAGTAGTCGGACAGCGATAAGCAAGCTTGCGAACGCCATCACGATTTCGGGGAGCCAGACCGTTGAGCAGCCCTTCTGTACCAGGAACAATGACATGTTATGAGCATGAACAACATTCCCCAGTCAACGACTGTGAGCAACGCAACCGCCGACGTCTCTTGCTTTGATGCCAATCACATCGACGTGACGACCATCGAGGATCTGAAGCAGGTCGGTTCGGATAAATGGACCCGCTACCCCGGCTGCATCGGCGCATTCATCGCCGAGATGGATTACGGTCTGGCACCATGCGTGGCCGAAGCCATCGAAGAGGCCACCGAACGTGGCGCGCTCGGCTACATTCCCGACCCGTGGAAGAAGGAGGTCGCCCGCTCGTGCGCCGCATGGCAGCGCCGCTACGGCTGGGATGTGGATCCGACGTGCATCCGCCCGGTGCCGGACGTGCTGGAGGCGTTCGAAGTGTTCCTGCGCGAGATCGTGCGCGCCGGCAACTCCATCGTGGTACCGACTCCGGCCTATATGCCGTTCCTGAGCGTGCCGCGTCTGTATGGCGTGGAGGTCCTTGAGATTCCGATGCTGTGCGCGGGCGCCAGCGAGAGCAGCGGGCGCAATGATGAATGGCTGTTCGATTTCGACGCCATTGAGCAGGCGTTCGCGAACGGCTGCCATGCCTTCGTGCTGTGCAACCCGCACAACCCGATCGGCAAGGTATTGACGCGCGAGGAAATGCTGCGATTGTCCGATCTGGCCGCCAAGTACAACGTGCGTATATTCTCCGATGAGATTCACGCGCCGTTCGTCTACCAAGGCCACACGCATGTGCCATTCGCCTCAATCAACCGGCAGACGGCCATGCAGGCTTTCACCTCCACTTCAGCCTCGAAGTCGTTCAACATTCCCGGCACCAAGTGCGCGCAGGTGATTCTCACCAATCCGGACGATCTGGAACTATGGATGAGGAACGCGGAATGGTCCGAGCACCAGACGGCCACCATCGGTGCCATAGCCACCACTGCGGCCTATGACGGCGGCGCGGCATGGTTCGAGGGCGTGATGGCATATATCGAGCGCAATATCGCGCTGGTCAACGAGCAGATGCGCACGAGATTCGCCAAGGTGCGCTATGTGGAGCCGCAGGGCACGTATATCGCGTGGCTGGATTTCTCGCCACTGGGCATCGGCGACCCGGCCAACTATTTCTTTAAGAAGGCCAACGTGGCGTTGACAGACGGCCGTGAATGCGGCGAGGTCGGGCGCGGTTGCGTGCGTATGAACTTCGCCATGCCCTACCCGCTACTGGAGGAATGCTTCGACCGCATGGCCGCCGCACTTGAGGCGGACGGGTTGTTGTAGAACAGAATTGCGGCTCCCCTCAAAGAGGGGAGCCGAGGAACGGCCGAATTAGTCGAAGTCGGCACCGAGGGCTTCGAGTTTGCCGCGGAAGTCGGCATAGCCTCGGTCGATCAGGCTGATGCCGTGCACGTCCGAGGGGCCTGACGCGGCCAAGGCCGCGATCAGATGGCTGAACCCACCACGCAGGTCCGGCACGTCAATGTCGCGTCCGGTCAGCGGGGTCGGTCCGAAGATCACGGCGGAATGCTTGTAGTTGCGCTGCCGGAAACGGCACGGCAGCGAGCCCAGGCACTCGCGGTACAACTGGATGGTGGCACCCATCTCGACCAGCGGCTTGGTGAAGCCGAAACGGTTCTCGTACACGGTCTCGTGCACGATCGACAGGCCGTTGGCCTGGGTCAGGGCCACCACGAGCGGCTGCTGCCAGTCGGTCATGAACCCGGGATGCACGTCCGTCTCGATCGCCACGGGCTTCAAGTCCCCGCCCGGATGCCAGAAACGAATGCCCTTGTCCGTCACCTCGAATTTGCCGCCCACCTTGCGGAACACGTTGAGGAACGTGATCATCTCCGGCTGGGTGGCACCCTTGACGAAAATGTCACCGTGCGTGGCGAGCGCGGCGGACGCCCAGGACGCCGCCTCGATGCGATCCGTCAGCGACGTGTGCGTGTAGCCTTGCAGCTCCTTGACGCCTTCAATGCGGAAGGTTCGGTCCACGTCCACGGAAATAATCGCACCCATCTTCTGCAGCACGCACACCAGATCCATGATCTCCGGCTCAGTGGCCGCGCCCGACAGTTCGGTCTTGCCCTCGGCCAGCACGGCCGCCAGTAAAGTCTGCTCGGTGGCGCCCACCGACGGGTAGGGCAGGTGGATCTTCGCGCCGTGCAGGCCGTTGGGCGCGGTGATGTGGATGCCGTCCTTGTGTTCCTTGTCCACCGTGGCGCCCAGCTTGCGCAGCGTCTCCAGATGGAAGTCAATCGGACGTCCGCCAATCGCGCAGCCGCCCAACGCGGGAATGAACGCTTCACCCAAACGGTGCACGAGCGGGCCGGAAAACAGGATCGGGATGCGCGACGAACCGGACAGTGTATCCACGTCGGCCACATCGGCCAGCTGCACACGCGAGGCGTCGATGGTCACAATGCCGTTCGCACCGTCCACATCCACGTCCACGCCGTGCAGACGTAGCAAATCGGACACCACATGCACGTCACGAATCTCCGGCACGTTCTTCAGCACCGACTTGCCCGGTGCCAGCAACGCGGCGACCATCGCCTTGCTCACGAAGTTCTTCGCGCCACGCACCTTGATCGTGCCATTCAAAGGCTTGCCGCCCTCGACATGCAACACGTCATCCGGATTCTCAGCCACGCCACTCTCCTCAATCAATCAAGATTCAAAAAATGCTACCGTCCAGTTTGCCATAAGCCATGTGCCGACTCCGTGAAATGCACCCCAGCCGAGCTTTGATCACCGTGCACAACGGATCCCATACCCCCCCCGTCGAATCAAACCGATAAGGCGGGTTCTAGTGATCGTTGCAACACCTGACCTACCGCAAGGAGGGTCAGGTGA
>OAVK01000812.1_pt1 | contig 13395 bp, 8 predicted proteins | sample 1495301 | NCBI WGS metagenome assembly OAVK01 (sample SAMEA2580094, study PRJEB22360) | human gut metagenome | biome: human gut; feature: human-associated habitat; material: faeces | place: Denmark | collected 2008/2010
GCCCTATCATCTTCATATGCCATCTTATTTTTTAGAGACATTTACTGAATATCCCTAACTATTTCCGTTTCTCGTTGAACTTGTACATGATTACCGTATTGCGTAAGTCGCAACTTCTGTAATCTGTATGGAAGACCTCTTCCAGCTGATACTTTGCATTGTAATTCTTTAAAAACTCCTCTTGTGCATTTGCAGAAAGTATGACATACCCTTCTTGCGGATTTTCCAGTGTGAAATTCCGCATTTGGTTATTCATATAATAATTTGTACAATAAAACCGTATCATTCTGTCTGTATATGAATAAACGACTCCTTCAGGCACCTGTTTTCTGATATCCTCTGCCAGATGCTTATCGGATTTTACAGCTAGTATTGTTGGCTGATATACCCCGTCTAAAGCGACAAACAGGCAAAGAACACAACCGGTGATTCCATAGAGGAGTGACCCCGTACTACTTTTTTTGATAACCAGCCTTAATGTACAGATGGCAGCCACTACCGGCAATACTATAATCAGCCATTTGGAAATAGAAAAGGACGTGCTTTCCAAAGCTTGCATAAACGCTATGTTTTCGGCAGCATGACGTCCGTTGCCCCATATGCTGTCCGGTATCATCTGACAGCGTACAGCAAAAAACACCACGGTGAGTAACAAACAGAGCGAGGCGAAGATATAAGCCGATATTTTGAACACTTTCGCCCCTTTTTGCATTAACGCCTCCAGATACTGGGCAATCAGTACAGCCATAAATGGATAGATAGGCAATAAATAGACGCTGCGTTTGCTTTTAGGAATACAATAGAAGACAAAAATAGCGATAATCACTATCCAGATAAACAGCTGTATGGGGGATTGTGAGCGGATGTTATCCCAAACCTTCCTGATGCGTCCGGTGAAAGAGTTTCCTGCGGGCAGCAGGTGCATTTCATTCCATTTCAGTCCGAATAGTGAGATAAGCAAGACCAATGTCCAAGGTGTCCACCCCCATATAATGGTCAGGAAGTTATACCATAAAGGGTTGTGATGCGACGGGTATGACATTTTGCCGACAAAGCGTCCGGTGTTTTCCTCCAGCATCAGGTCCATAAACGGCTGTCCTCCCTGTAGCCAGGCCGCATAAAACCAGATTCCCAATGGAATAAGGGAAAGCAGCCCGATTCCGAATAAGGAAAGGAAAGTCTTGCCGAATGAGCGTCCCCGTATCAGCTGGTAAATACCGATACACATACAGGGGAATATAGAACCCACAGGTCCTTTGGTCAGCGTGCCGCATGCCATCAGCACGACAGCCGTCCAAGGTATTCCCTTGCAGCCTTTTTCGTCCCAGCGAAATAGTAAGCAAAGTGAGATGACGATGAAGGAAACCTGTAGCATATCCAGCCTGCAAGCCACCGCCGCCCGGTGCACTTCGAATGAAGTGAGCAGTAAAAGGGAGGTAATGAGTGCTGTCTTTGTATCCTTATAGCGGGCTACGAATCCGAAAAACACGAACTGCATAGCTAGAAAAGCGATAGCGGACGGCAGACGGGACGAGAATTCGCTCACCCCTCCGAAAATGGCGGAAATAGCTGCAATAGACCAATACAGGAAAGGAGGTTTATAGGCGATGTCTGTTCCGTAGTTCAAAGGCAATATCCAGTTGCCGCTTTCCAACATCGAGTATGCCACAATTGCTTCGCGCGGTTCCCCTTTAGAGTAAAAAATAGTTTCTCCCAAAAAGGGGATTATTACAAGTGTGCTTAGTAAGGCTATGAACCAAAATGCTTTTTTCTTGTCTGACATATATTTTTCGGTCTTTTATATTTACTGTCGCAAAAGTACGAATAATTCTTTAGTAATACCTAACTTTGCATTTTAAATCAATGAAAATGAATAAACTGAAACAGATACCCGAGTTCCTGCGATTTGTAATGGTAGGCCTTTTTGCTACAGGGCTGCACTATGGCATTTATTTTGTCTTGCAAAAATTCATTCAGGTCAATGTAGCCTATACCTTGGGATATGTGCTGAGTTTTGTTGCCAACTTTTATCTTACGGCTTATTTTACTTTCGGGCAGCCTCCTTCCTGGAAGAAAGCTTTTGGCTTCGGGGGGGCACATCTGACAAATTATCTGATACATATCGGATTGTTGAATCTCTTTCTGCGGTTGGGTTTTTCCCGTCCGTTGGCTCCCATCCCAGTGTTTCTCATTGCCATTCCGGTAAATTTTTTATTAGTGAGGTTTGTTTTCAAACAAAAGTAATATCTTTGAGGAGTCTTTATGATAGTGAAGAATGATATGAAGAAAGTGACTCTTTTGATTCCGGTATATAATGAGGAAGCGATGCTGCCCACTCTGTATCAACGTTTGATAGAGCTTGTCAACCGCAATGCCGTTTATGAGTGGGAAATCCTGTTTGTCAATGATGGCAGCAGCGACACTACGCTGGAATGCCTCCGCCGGCTGAGGCAGCAGGACAAGCGGGTGAATTATGTCAACCTTTCGCGTAACTTTGGTAAAGAGGTAGCCATGCTGGCGGGTTTTGATTACGCCACCGGCGATTGCTGCGTTGTGATGGATGCTGATTTGCAGGACCCTCCGGAACTGGTAGACCAGATGCTGGAATATTGGGAAGAAGGATATGATGACATTTATGCCAAACGGCGTACCCGTGGCGAGGAAAGCTGGTTGCGTCGTCAGTTCTCTCTGGCTTTTTATGGTATACTTCAGCGGATGAGCCGTATTGATATTTTGCCCAATGTGGGCGATTTCAGGCTTCTGGACCGTCGTTGTGTGCTCACGTTGCGTCGTCTGCGCGAATGCGAGCGTTATACAAAAGGATTGTTTTGCTGGATAGGCTATCAGAAGAAAAGCATTGAATTTGATCGCGGAGACAGGCTGATGGGCCATTCCTCCTGGAACTTTCTCAAGCTGTTGAATCTGGCTGTCGAAGGGATAACCTCTTTCTCTATCGCCCCTTTGCGCATCGCCACGGTATGCGGAGTGCTCTGTTCAATCTCCAGTTTTATTTATGCCATTTATTTTCTGATAAAGACCGTGCTTTATGGTGATGAAACGGCCGGCTTCCCCACTTTGATCATTGTCATGCTCTTTTTAGGTGGCATCCAGCTTTTCTCTTTGGGAATTATAGGAGAGTACGTGGGGCGCATTTTCAAGGAGACCAAGGGCCGTCCTACCTACATAGCCTCTGATTATAACGAGGAGAAGTTGGGGTATGACCGTTAAGGAAGGCAAGACGGTGAAACCCGTCCCACCTTATTGTCCGGTAGCTTTATTGACAGTCTTGTGCTCTTTTACCAGATACTCCGCACTCTGCAATGTGGAGAAACAGTATTTTTTCATCATGTAGAATGTACTGTCCTCCCCTGTTACAAGTTGCAAGGCATTTCCTTGCTTCTTATATTTGAATTCCTGCCGGTCATGTGGAGAATAAATATATAGGTGGGTTGTATCTGTAGCCGCTATCAAATTATCGGCGGAGAAATAGACATACGGGCGTTGTTCTGTTAACAAATTTATGCCGAAGTCGTTTTGGGTATAACTCATGTTCAGCAGTCCGAGTAAAGTCGGTGCCACATCAGTCTGGCCGCCCGGCTCTTGTCTGATTTCGGGCTTGATGCCTTTTCCGTAAATCATTAGTGGGACATGGTTGTAGGATTGTGGTATTTCACAGTCCGGACTTCCTACCAATTTCCCATGGTCACCCAGCAAAACAAAGATTGTATTTTCAAACCAAGGTTGTTTGCGTGCTTCTTGCATGAATTGCCGGATGGCCCAGTCCGCGTATTCCACAATCTGATCTTCAAGCTTTGTGCTGTGTGGTTTGAAATAGTCAGGTATCACATACGAGGGATGGTTGCTGATAGAAAGCAATACGGTAAAAAAAGGTTGTCTTTCTTCTGCTCTTTTGTTCAGAATGGGCAAGGCATATTGATATAGGAAATCGTCTTGTACACCAAAGCTGTTAACGACTTTATCCTTTGGGTAGTTTTCTTGTGCATATATTTCATCAAATCCGTTAGTGCGGAGAAAAGCGTTCATATTATCGTATTGTGATTCGTGCGTCATGAAGAACAGGTTCCGATAGCCATTATCCTTTAATACGGTGGGCAACCCCGAATAGACAGGTACCACTGCTCCTTTCATGGCATTCCGTTTCATGATGGCAGGGAAAGAGTAGAGGGTGGCATACATTCCGTGGTTGGTATGTATGCCCGCTGAATAAAAATGGTCAAAACTGAGAGATTCCAGATAAAGGCTGTCTAGGAAAGGAGTCAGTTTTTTGGTAGATCCGAAATGCTCCATCAAGTTGGCCGACATCGATTCCATGAAAATAAGAACAACATTCTTTTGTGTAGGGACGGCTGTGCATTTCACTTCACGTGCAATGGGGGAGATGCCTTCTATTCCTTTTCTTTGCAATATACTTTGCATATTGGTTATTGCCTCCTGTTCCGGCATCAGGTGAAGATAGCGGTTTTCCTTACGGTTATCATCCAGTGTGCTGGTAAGTAGATTAAAGACAGGATTAACCCCTAGCTGATTCAGGAATGGATCGGTGCAATAGTATGCTTGACTTACTCTGATGGGGTTATATCCCATGCGTCCCCGTATTCCGAATAGACAAAGTCCTATACAAACAGCACCGGCGGCGAATATACATAGGCGGTTTATCGGGCTGATGGAAGTGGATTTCGAATTGATGAGATGATAGAAATAAGAAGATAACCGTAGTACACTTCCTGACAGCAGAAGAATAGATATCAGTCCTAGAAAAATAGGGAAATAGAATGATGTCTCACCCAATACCATTCCGGCAGTAGTGGCTCCATATCCGAACCAATTGTAAATGGAAGAATTGATTGTTTTAAAAAAATAGGAGAAATAAGGGATGTTGGCTGCCGAAATAATGAACGACAGTGAATAAAATAGGATGAAAAAGATAGAGATAAATCTGAATACCCACTTGGAGTGATAGTTGCAGAGAGCGGTTATCCATAAAATGACTAATGGTAACAGCAATATGTAGCAAGCTATAACATTGTCAAACCATAGCCCTTTTATAAATGCAGTGGCTTGCATGAGAAAGTTGTTTTGTATATCGGGAGGAAACTGATAATCTATTGAGGTGAACAGGACAAGCCGGAACAGGAAGAAAAAAAGTAAAGCAACTATATGTATGATTAATAAGTAAAGTAAAGAAAGAGTAAACTGTTGGATAAGCTTAGCCTGATTCTTACATGCTGTTACAGATTGCTGCATGAGTGGACGGAGATATTTCATTTGTTTTAGTAAAGTTTGCATTTGTTTGAATCAATTCGGATGATTGACAACAAAGGTAAACAGAATTTTAGAAATATCAAAAGAGGGTATGCCAAAAGTAAAATAGGCTGCCAATTTGTTCACTTTAGGGGCAGATATGTGAGTCCGCCCGAAAATATGGGCAAGCAGTTTCCGTTTCTTATCCTATTTCTCGGGAAGGAGTAAGGCGGTCTCGTTTCATAGTCAGAACAAAAGGACAGAATAGCCGTGCTATCCGGTTGAGGCGCTCCAGACGTCCGTCTTTCTGCGTTCCGTTTAATTTCTGCCGGAGGAGTTCCCATAATTGCAGTTTTACCCGGTCTGTTGTGCTTAGTTTGGCAATGCGGTTGTAAAGCATTCCCCTTCGTATGCACCGTTTGTATCTGCTCAGGTGGGTAAGGTGTTGTTCCATAATGCGGACTATCTCAATATCTTCGCTCTTACCCCCTCCGTTGTTTTCAGCTTTGACGGTAACTTTCTGGTTATGTTGTCTGAAGTAGTTCAGTACTTCATACCTTTCTATAATGTCTCCTTGCATTGCCATATAAAACCAGAACAGCCAGTCGCCGCTGTAACGCATTTGCAGGCATTGTTCCATATTTTGGGCATTTACCATGCTTTTTCTGAAAATGGCCGAGCTTGCATTGGCTATATAGCTGCGCCAGTAAAGGTTATGTTCGGCATAAGTTTTCCCATTGAACACGGCGTATGGAGGTATGGCAGATTTCCATTTGTTCATGTCGCAACTCAGCACATTACCGTCTTTATCAATATACTTGGAACCGGCAAAGCATACGGCGGCTTGTTGGTATTTCTCCATTAAAGGAACTACTTTCTCTAAAAAAGTAAGCTCACACAAGTCATCGGCTTCGGCTATCCATATATATTTTCCTTTGGCTAATTGCATGCCTTTAAACCATTGTTTAAATGGATTTCCGGTGTTGTGTTCGTTTAATAGAATATGGCTCACTTTGGCATGGTTTTGATAGACCGATAATACCTCTTCGCTACCGTCTGTTGAGGCATCATCAAGTAAAATCAGTTCGATATTCTGATAGGTTTGTTGCAGAATACTCTGAATTCGTAGATTGAGGTATCGTTTATAATTATAATTAGGTACCACTACACTGACCAAGGGGAGTGCATTCATGCTCTATTGTTAAGTTCGTTCCTTTTTAATTTTACAAATATAACGTTATATAGTTAAATAAACAAGTTGCTTCTTTGTTTTTTCTTTCAAGAAACAGGAATTGTGTTGAACTTTTAAAAAGAAACGATAATTAACATTTTAGTATGCAGTCTTTCTTGTACCTTTGCATTATACACTACATAGCATTTGCTGTATTAAACTAAAAATTAAATTAGACATTAGACTATTGTTTAAATTCAATTAGTATGAGAAAGAAAATTCTTTTTATTATTCCGTACATTCCTTATCCGCTGGATTCGGGCGGTAATCAAGCTTTCTTTAATATGGTGGAATATCTGCGTCATAAGATGTCCGTATCTGTATTGCTTTATCCTGAAACAGGGAGACGTATGCAAGATGTAGAGTCATTGAAGAAAATTTGGGATAATGTGGATTTCTTTATTTATACTCCTAAAACTAAAACTGTCAGATTACCCAAAATTAAACATCCTTTTTATTATAAATGGCTGCAAAAGATACATGCGTCTGTAACCCGTAAAATGAACCGGCAACAGATATGGACGGATGAAACAGGCGAAGTTGTGGATTTAGTACGGGGAAAGAGTACTTTGTTCAGCTCTTGTTTCCAGCCGTTAGACCAGGGGTATGTGGAGTATGTTTCTCAGGTGGCTCATTCAGGTTTTGATATTATTCAAGTAGAGTTTTATGAACTGTTGTCATTGGGATTCTTGTTGCCTGAAAATGTACAGACTATTTTTGTGCATCATGAACTCCGCTACATCCGTAATGAAAAGGAGATTACTTTGTTCAGGGAACAGACTGCCGGTGACAGGATGTTGTTTCATATAGCAAAGGATTTTGAGCGCAGTGCATTATTGAAATATAAAGATGTTATTGTTCTGACTGAAGTAGACCGTAAAATTATGGAGGACTTCATAGGACGGAAAGACCATATCTACACTTCTCCGGCTGTGGTGCAAGTGGGTGACAGGCTGGAACAGCCTTTTGTTCCGGTCCAAAGCGGACGCCTGACTTTTGTGGGAAGTGAGGATCATTTTCCCAATCTGGATGCCGTGGCATGGTTCTGTCACGAAGTGATTCCGCATCTGCGTAAACGTCATTTTTCGTTTACATTGCAAGTAATTGGTAAATGGCGTGGAGAGTGTATCAATCGTTTGCAGTCCGAATACCCGGAATTGAAGCTGGCAGGCTATGTGGAAGATCTGGGCTCTTTTTTAAAAGGCAGTGTTGCTGTTGTTCCAATACGTATCGGTAGTGGTATGCGTATGAAAATATTAGATGCTGTATTGTCAAAAGTACCTTTTGTAACGACGGCAAAGGGTGTGGAAGGTATTGATTTTAAGGATGGTGAAGATTGCTTGATTGTTGATGACCCTGCCGGATTTGCAGAAGCTGTCATAGCCTTGTCAAGTAATCCGCAGTTGCAGAGACAGTTGGTTACCCATGTGGAAGACAGTTTGCGGCAAGTATATAACCCCGGACAGATGCAGGAAAGAAGGCTTGCCGTGTATGAACAAATATTAGGGGATAAAGTGGGGTAATCTTGGGTGATTATTTCTTTTTTGTTACCTTTGCGGCATTATATATAATTGATAATTATGCTGAAACAGTTCTTTAGTTTGTTGAAGCGGTATATTCTTCCATACCGCAAATATTTGACATGGGCATTGATACTGAACTTTCTGTCGCAATGGCTTAATGTGTTTTCGTTCATGGCGATTGTGCCAATTTTGAACATTCTGTTCAAAATTGATACCAAGTCTTATGAGTACATTCCTATGGATATTCATAATTTGGATAAGGATGTACTCATAAATAATGCCTATTACTTTGTGAGCAATTTTGTGGCTACAAATGGTGCGTTCTATACACTTGCCATGATGGGAGGAATACTTATCTTTATGACTATGTTGAAAACTGCCGGTTATTTTGCTTCTGCGGCTGTCATGGTACCTTTGCGTACAGGTATTGTCCGGGATATCCGTATTCAGGTTTATAATAAAGTGTTAAGTCTTCCTTTGAGTTTTTTCTCAGAAGAACGTAAAGGAGATATCATAGCCCGTATGAGTGCGGATGTTACGGTGGTGGAGAACTCGTTGACCAGTTCCATCGATATGCTTATCCGTAATCCTATCGCTCTTTTGGTTTGTTTTGTCACTCTGTTTTCGGTAAGTTGGCAAATGACGCTTTTTGTTATCTTTATTTTACCTCTGACAGGTTGGATAATGGGGGTTGTCAGCCGGAAGCTGAAAAGACAGTCCTCTACAGCACAGGCGCAATGGGGAGATATTATGTCCCAATTGGATGAAACATTAGGAGGTTTAAGGGTTATCAAAGCGTTTATAGCCGAAAGCAAAATGTCTGCCCGGTTCTCTAAAACAAACAATGACTTCCGCGATGCAATGAACGAGATGATTATCCGGCAAAGTTCAGCCCACCCCATGAGTGAGTTTTTAGGCACTTGTGTGATTGTGACCGTGCTGTTGTTTGGCGGTGCTTTAATCTTAAATACAAACTATGCTCCGATGGATGCGGCTACTTTCATATTTTATCTGATTATCCTTTATAGTATCATCAATCCTTTGAAAGAATTTTCAAGAGCATTTTATAATATTCCGCAGGGATTGGCCAGTATGGAGCGAATTGATATGATATTGAAAGCGGAAAATCATATCGTAGAGCCGGAGCAGCCTTTGCCATTGGACGCTTTCACAGATAAGTTAGAGTTTAAAAATGTAAGTTTCAGCTATGTAGAAGGACGTCCGGTCTTGAACCATATCAATCTGACTGTTCCTAAAGGAAAAACGATTGCGCTGGTGGGCCAGTCCGGTTCCGGAAAGTCTACTTTAGTGGACTTGGTACCGCGTTATCACGATGTATCGGAGGGTGCATTGCTGATTGACGGCAAGAATGTGAAAGATGTATCCATCCACAGTTTACGTTCTCTGATTGGTAATGTAAATCAGGAAGCTATTCTGTTTAATGACACCTTCTATAACAATATTACTTTTGGTGTAGAGAATGCCACTATGGAGCAAGTAATAGAAGCTGCCAAGATAGCGAATGCACATGATTTCATTATGGAAACGGAAAAAGGATATGACACGATGATTGGTGATCGTGGAGGGCGTTTGTCCGGTGGTCAGCGTCAGCGTGTCAGTATAGCCCGTGCAATTTTGAAAAATCCTCCTATCCTTATATTAGATGAGGCTACTTCGGCTCTTGACACAGAGTCCGAGCGTTTGGTTCAGGAAGCGTTGGAGCGTTTGATGAAATCGCGTACTACTATCGCTATCGCACATAGATTGAGTACCATTAAGAATGCCGATGAAATTTGTGTACTTTATGAAGGCGATATCGTAGAAAGAGGAACTCACGATGAACTGATAGCCTTGAATGGATATTACAAGAAGTTGAACGATATGCAGTCTTTGTAAAGTGGAGCAAATAAAGAAATTGGCAATTGTTATTCCTGCCTACAAGGGGCGTTTCCTTAAGGAAACGCTCGACTCAATTGCAGTTCAGGCCCATAAAGATGAGTTCGTGTTATATATAGGTGATGATGCAAGTCCTGAAAGATTGGATAAGATTGTGGAATCTTATCAGAATAAGGTAAATCTGGTGTATCATCGCTTTAGCGAAAATATGGGGGGCAAAGATTTGGTGTGGCCCATTGGGAGAGGTGTATCCAGCTGTCTGCAGAGCCGTTTATCTGGCTTTTCTCGGATGATGATTTGATGCCGGCTGATGGTGTGGAACGTGTCATGGAGGTTTTGTCGCGCCCACACCATCAGCGAGGATATTTTTTTCGTTTTCCATTAGCTGTCATTGATGGTGAAAACAAGCGGATACGTGCCAATCGTCCTTTGGAAGAAGGAAGTGTGTCTTGTTACCGGCTGCTGCTAGATAAGTTACAGGGAAAGATAGATTCGGCTGCCGTAGAGTACGTGTTCAGTCGGGAGATATGGCAGTCGGCAGGTGGTTTTGTTCATTTTCCTATGGCTTGGTGTTCGGATGATGCTACGTGGGCTGCTTTTGCCCGTCATGCGGGGGGTGTTATTTCTTTGCCGGGGCAGCCTGTATGTTGGAGGAATGTTGAAGGTGCAAACATCAGTAACTCTGCCGGTCATGACAAAGATAAATTGCACGCTACTATTCTTTTCTTGAGATGGATGAGGAATATGTTTTCCGATTATGTGGATGATCCGGAACTGATTAGTGCATTGCAATGCTATATCCATACCATCCTTCGTATTTCATTGCATAAACATTATAATATATGTGGTTTGTGGGGGGTATCTATGGCTTTGGGAAGATTTAATAAAAGGGCGGCCTTTACTACGTTTTTCAGGAATTTTAGGTTGTTCTCTTAATTTCATTTATGCAGCCGCTTGCGATTTCTCAAGAGTGCCTGTATTTTCATAAAAAGTTTGGGTGCATATATGCCCTCACTTCATATTTCTGTCCTGTATGTATAGTCAGATGTATATCTTCCTGTCATATATTGTTTCACTTTTTTAAAGAAGGACATTGGGGAGTTTTTCATCCGTAAGGAATTGTGTGGTTTTAAAATCAGATTCATCCTTAAAATATCTTATCCGCATCCCTAAACATTTCTTGCTGTATGGTTAAGGGCTTTCTTCCTGTTTGTTTTATCTCCGCAAGCCTTTGGAGTTAACTCCATAGTCTTGGGAGATAACTCCAAAGCTTATGGAGATAACTCCAAAGGCTATGGAGATAGAATAGATGCATATAAAAAGGTTTAATCTGGAGATAGAAAAAGCTTATGCAATAGGGCTGACTGCTATACACATCCATTCATTCCCTTATTTATTGGAAGAATTTATAGATAGCCTGTATTATTGATTGTCTTTTTTTTCTGCAAAAATATCACAATTTCGCTTGCAAATTCAATGTTTTTTTGTATATTGCCAATCTACTCCTTATAATCTCTGTTTGAGATATCTTTGTTTGTGGAATGAATACTAAAATTGTTTGGCGTTTAATTGTTTGGCATTTAGTGGAAAATGACATGATGGAATTATAAGATTGTTCATTGTGAAAATGAGAAAAGTATACTAACTTTAAATGTGATAATTATGAAAAAACGAATTAGTTTATTAAGCCTTTGTTTAGGTTTATTCATTGCTGCTTGTACAGACAGTAGTGGTTTTGAGGATTTACAGAATTTCTCGGAAAAAGAGGTTATGCCACGTGCGGCAGGTGACGGAATTTATGATGTGTTGGGTTATGGATATGATATAACATCAGACTACTTGGGAGAAGCTTCTGTTCGTCAACCGGTTTTAGATGTAGAAGCATTTATTAGAGATAATAAGGGACGTTTTGATAATCCTTTTATTGGAACTATAGAACAAAAAGTTACTGCTGGTGAGGATGCATGGTCTTTTCTTCAGCAAACAATAAGTAATACAAATTTTTCTGGTTCTGTAGCTGCAATGGGTAAGTCTGATACATCAAAAGGATTTTTCTCCGGGAGTATTACTACAGGATTTAAGTCTGATTCTAAATATTCATATTCTTCCAAATATTCTTTTGCGCGAGCGGAAGTTATAAAGAAACAGAGACAATATCTTTTATATACTAATGCTGAAACCTTATCACGGTATTTATCTTCAAATTTTATAGCGGATTTAAATAAATACTCAGCTGATGAGATAGTTAGAATGTATGGAACTCATGTACTGACTAAAATAACAGTGGGTGGTTCCTATAGGGCCTATTATAAATCTGTTATTGTAGAAGAAGCCAATCGCACAGAGAAAATGAAGACTGTAACAGCTGGTGCTAAATATAATATGAAAAAGGTGGGGCTCGATGCAAATGGAAGTTGGAATACTACAACTATTACTGAAACGAATAAGAAAAATTCTAATTGGACGTGTGATATTAAATGTCTAGGAGGAACAACTTCTGGTACTACTATAACTTTATCTCCTAATCAGGGACCTACGACTACTATCAATTTAGGTGCATGGACACAATCAGTTGATGATACTCATTCCCGTTTGGTTGATGTTGATTGGAATGCTACTTATCCTATTTATGATTTAGTTTCAGATCCTGCAAAAAAAGTAGCATTAAAAAATGCAGTAGAAAAATACATTGATAGTTTTAAACTGGAGATATTGGAATTGTTGCCTTTATATAATTATTATAGCTCCAAACATATAAATAGTAGTTATTTTACAGAGTGGAAAGGAACGCATTTTAATACGGATGATTATCAAGGTGTAACATGCTATCTCTGTGCGAGTCAAGTGGAGGGAACAGTTCCTTTATATGAATATTATAGTGCAAAATATATAAATCAAAGTTTAAGTTCTGTATGGAGAGGTAATCAGAGTAATACAGATGTATACCAAAGAATAACAGGTTATATTTATAAATCGCAGGTTTTAGGAACAGTACCTTTATATGAATATTATAGTGCAAAACATATAAATCATAGTTATTCTGTTCAATGGAAAGGACTTCATTTTAATACGGATGATTTTCAAAAAATTGTAGGATATGTATTTCCTTTTGAAGATTGATTCATGTTGGAGATAAAAAAATGTTAATATTCTTTTTGCCTCTGCAATATAGCAGAGGCAAAGGTGTAATGAAAATGTAACAGAAACAGTGAGGTACTTTATCGGATACTTGCTGATAAAGTATATATTGTAGGATAATAGAAGACTTTTTGGCTCTATAATGTGTATTTTATCAATTCTTGCGATAAGAAGTGATTTTAATTTTATTAACAAATCGCTGTGTGTTTTGATAAGGATTTGTCGATGTTGTATTTATAGGTAGAGTAACAACTCATATTATAGGGACATTCATTAAATATTACAAAATCAGCCAACTAATTCATACACAAAGTATTGCGAATTAGTTGGCTTTTTTGTATCTTT
>OAVK01000829.1_pt1 | contig 12988 bp, 7 predicted proteins | sample 1495301 | NCBI WGS metagenome assembly OAVK01 (sample SAMEA2580094, study PRJEB22360) | human gut metagenome | biome: human gut; feature: human-associated habitat; material: faeces | place: Denmark | collected 2008/2010
CCGGGAAATTCGTTGCAGACGGTCAGTCGACCAGCGAATTGATCTGGATGACATGATCGCGCTGCGGACCGGTGCCGATCGCGGAGATACGGCAGCCGCTCAGCTCTTCCAAACGCTTGACGTAGGCCTGGCAGGTGGCAGGCAGCTCGTCGAAGGAGTGGCAGTTGGAGATGTCTTCATCCCAGCCGGGCATGGTCTCGTAAATCGGCTTGGCTGCGGCGAAAGCGGCCTGATCAGTCGGCATATCGTCGTGACGTTCGCCGTCCACGTCGTAAGCCACGCAGATCGGAATCTCCTTCAGGCCGGCGAGCACGTCGAGCTTGGTGAGCACGATGTCGGTCAGGCCGTTGACCTGGGAGGCGTATCGGTTGACGACTGCATCGAACCAGCCACAGCGACGCGGGCGGCCGGTGGTCACGCCGAATTCGTGGCCCTGCTGACGCAGCCATTCGCCGGACTCGTCCAGCAGTTCGGTGGGGAATGGGCCTTCGCCCACGCGGGTGACGTAGGCCTTGGCAACGCCGATCACGCGGGTGATCTTGGTGGGGCCCACGCCGGTGCCGGTGCAGGCGCCGCCGGCGGTCGGGTTGGAAGAGGTGACGAACGGGTAGGTGCCGTGGTCCACGTCAAGCATGGTGGCCTGAGCGCCTTCGAACAGTACGGTCTTGCCTTCGTCAAGCGCCTTGTTGAGAATCAGGCCGGTGTTGGCCACGTACGGCTTGAGGCGTTCGCCGAGCTTCAGCAGCTCCTCGGTGGTCTGGTCCACGTCAATCGGACGACGGTTGTAGAGCTTGACCAGCATCTGGTTCTTCTGGTGTAGGCTGGCCTCCACCTTGTCGTGCAGATGGTCGGCGTTGAACAGGTCATGCACGCGGATGCCGACACGGTTGATCTTGTCCGCGTAGGCCGGGCCGATGCCACGGCCGGTGGTGCCGATCTTGTGCTTGCCAAGGAAGCGTTCGGTCACCTTGTCAAGTGTGCGGTGGTAGGGCGCGATGATGTGTGCGGCCTCGCTCACCTTGAGGTGGGAGCAATCGATGCCGCGGGATTCCAGGCCGTCAATCTCCTCGAAGAGCACTTCCGGGTCCACGACCACGCCGTTGCCGATCACCGGGGTCAGGTTCGGGTTGATAATACCGGAAGGCAGCAGGTGCAGGGCGTACGACTCATCGCCGACCACCACGCTATGGCCCGCGTTGTTGCCGCCGTTGAAGCGCGCGACGTAATCGACCTTGGTGCCGATCAAATCGGTAGCCTTGCCTTTACCCTCGTCGCCCCACTGAGCACCGATAAGAACAATTCCAGGCATGATGCACCTCCGCATTCGCACGATTCCGCCGGAAACAGACTACCGTACACCCTCTACCCTGCGAAGTTTCGTCTCACGCAGGGCGAGGCTGGAGGTGCGACAACCCGGAATGGGTGACGAATTTCTACTCGTACGAGGCGATGCTGTGACCAATCGCACAGCGCACAGGTTGAAGAACGGAGCCTAGAGGGCATGCCTCGCGCGATAATGAAGCCATGACGATCGCAACACCGGAACGCTATGCCGAAATGCTCGAGGCCGCCCGCCGAGGCGGTTACGCCTATCCAGCCATCAACGTAACCAGCTCACAGACACTGAATGCTGCGTTGAAGGGCTTCGCAGACGCCGAGTCCGACGGCATCATCCAGATTTCCGTGGGAGGCGCGGCCTACGTCTCCGGCAGGGGGGTCAATGATCGCGTTACCGGCTCGCTGGCGCTGGCGGCTTTCGCACATGAAGTGGCTGCGAAATACCCGAACATCACCATCGCTCTGCACACCGATCACTGCGCCAAGCAGTATCTGGATGAGTGGGTGCGTCCTCTGCTCGCGCATGAGGCCGATCAGGTGGCACGAGGCCAGGAGCCTACATTCCAGTCGCATATGTGGGATGGCTCCACCGTGCCGCTCAAGGAAAATCTGGACATCGCCGAGGAACTGCTCGACAAGTCGCAGAAGGCGCACACCGTGCTCGAAATCGAAATCGGCGCGGTCGGCGGTGAGGAAGACGGTCACTCCGCCGAAATCAATGAAAAGCTGTATTCCACTCCGGAAGATGGCCTCGAAGTCGCCCGCCGACTGGGTTTGGGCGAACGTGGCCGGTACATGGCCGCTTTCACATTCGGCAATGTGCATGGTGCCTACAAGCCCGGCGTGGTCAAGCTGCGTCCGTCGCTACTCGGCGACATTCAGGCGCGTGTGGCGCGCGCGGTGGCCGAAGGCGAGTTGCCTAGCGCGGCCGGCATAGTCGATTTCCCCAACGGCAAGCCGTTTGAGCTGGTGTTCCACGGCGGCTCCGGTTCACGCCCGGAAGAAATCGCCGAAGCTGTAAGCTACGGCGTGATCAAGATGAACATCGACACCGATACCCAGTACGCCTTCACCCGTCCAATCGCCGACCACGTGTTCGAGAACTACGACAAGGTGCTGAAGATCGACGGCGAAGTGGGCGAGAAGAAGTTCTACGATCCGCGTTCTTGGGGCCGTAAGGCTGAGGATTCCATGTCCGCCCGCGTGGTCGAGGCTTGCCGGCAGCTGGGTTCCGCGGGCAAAGCGCTCAAATAGCGCGTAGTTTTGCGATCGTGCGCGACACTTTCCCGGAAATAATGAAAATCATTGAAAATCAATGGAGCGGACAACGGGAGTCGAACCCGCCTCTAAAGCTTGGGAAGCTTTCATTCTACCGATGAACTACGTCCGCATGTGCGCTTCCACGCACAAGAGGCAAGTGTATCACCTATGCGGCACCTTGCGCCATGTGCCGGTTTGAGTTCTGTGCTGGACTAGTGAATTGCGCGCGTGGAATATGTGGATGCGGCCACCGGAGTGCCGTTCATTTCATTGGCCATTTGCATCAGGCGTGCGATGCGCTGATCAGTCGGCGGATGCGTGGAGAACAGTTTGGAGAAACCGACCGCGGAGAACGGATTGGCAATCATCATCGCGGAGACGGACTGGGTGCCGGCGGTTTTGCGCATTGGCGTGGTCTGGGCGCCATAGGAGATCTTGTTGAGCGCGGAGGCCAGGGCCTCGGGGTCGCCGGTCAGCAGGCTGCCGTCCTCGTCGGCATCATATTCACGGGTGCGGGAGATGGCCATCTGAATCAGTGATGCGGCAATCGGCGCGAGAATCACGCTGAGGAGCACGCCGATCAAGCCGAGACCGCCTGAATTATCGCGGTCGTCGCGCGAGTTGCCTCCGCCGAAATACATCAGAGAATAACCGAGGTACGTGATGACGGTGGCCATGGCAGAGGCGATGGCGGAGGTCAGAATGTCGCGGTTGTACACGTGCATCAGTTCATGACCCAGCACGCCGCGCAACTCGCGGGCGTTCAGAATCTGCAGGATGCCCTGCGTGCAGCATACGGCAGCGTGACGTTCGTTGCGGCCGGTGGCGAAGGCGTTCGGACTCATGGTGGGCGCGATGTAGATGCGAGGCATCGGCTTGCCGGCCTTGGCACTCAGCTCGCGCACGATCTGGTAGATTTCGGGGGCTTCCTGCTCGCTGACCTCCCTGGCTCCCATGGATGCGATGGCGAGTTTGTCGGAGAACCAGTATGAGCCGAACGTGGTGGCCAACCCGATAATGACGTAGATGCCCAGCGTCTGCTGCCTGCCGCCCGTGGCCCACCATATCAGCATGATGATGGCCCACATCAAGGCGAACAGCAGCGTAGTCTTCAGGCCGTTGAAATGGCCGTGCACCCGTACTTTGGCATCCATGAGGCTCACACTAAAATCACTGCCTGAATATTGGCTGGATGTGCGCCGAGGGGTGAATCGGATGGGGGTCGGCGGTGCTTACGGTGCGGTTTGCGGGATCGGAATAGCCTGTTTACATGGGATTGACGATGCTTGACAGTGCGGCTGCTTGGCCTGTTTTACCGCTTTACCGATTGGTCTGATCGGGACGCTTTGCTTGTTTGGCTTGCTTTAGCTGCTTGGATCGTTTGGCCCATCGGCCTGCTCGACTGGCATGACACTGGCTTTTATATAAATAAGGACGCCGGCGTATAACCGGCGTCCTTATTTATCGATGTATCAATCGCGCCGATTGCGTAGCTGCTGGTGCAGTTGCCGATGCGATGAGCTGATAGTCAATCAGGCCAGAGCGAGCTCACGCATCTGGTCGGGCTCGATGATCTTCTTGTGCTCGCGGCCCTCCTTGGCGCCTTCGGCGCGCTCGAAGGTGTCGACCTTCTTCCAGCCAGCGAAGTCAATCGGCTTGACGCCGCGGCTTTCCAGCAGTCGGTCGATGGATTCGGGGTCGCGATCCTCGGCCACGCGACCACCTTCGGCGGCCTTGGCCAGATCCTCAAGCATGTTGGTCACGATGGCAAGTGCGTCGGACTTGGTGGAGCCGATCAGGCCCACCGGGCCGCGCTTGGCCCAGCCAGTGGCGTACAGGCGGTCGCGCACTTCGCCGCCGTCCGCTTCGGTAGTGATGCGGCCATCGCCATTGGCGTTGGCCAGGTGAGCGCCGTGCTCGTCGTAAGTAATGCCGGGAGCCTCGGCCGGCTTGTAGCCGATGGCGTGGTAGACGGCCTCAACCGGGTAGTCGGTGAACTCGCCGGTGTGGCTCATCTTGCCGTCGGCCCCGGTTTCGGTGCGCTCCACGCGGATGGCCTTGACCTTGCCGTCCTCGCCGAGGATTTCCGTGGGTGCGGAGTTGAAGTGCACGTAGTACTTGCGGTCGGCCGGATTGCCTTCGAAGTCGACGTCGCCGTCATCTTCCATGTCCTCGGCCATCTCGCGGATGGCGAACAGCTCCTCGACCATCTGGCGGGTGAGCTTGTCCTTGCCGGCCACCTCGATGGTCTCGTCGTCCAGATCGAAGTCGTCCTCGTTGATGATGAGCTGCACGCCGGGCAGCTTCTCCATCTCGCGCAGTTCCTGCACGCTGAACTTGGCCTGGGCCACGCCACGGCGGATGAACAGGTGGAGCACCTTGGCCTTGTTCTGGCCGATGCCCTCGTACACGTTGTCCGGAATGTCGGTCTTGGCCTTGAGGTCGTCGGCGTTGCGCATGAGTTCGCGGGCCACGTCCATGGCCACGTTGCCGCCGCCGATCACGGCGACGTTCTCGGCCGTAAGCGGCCATTCGCGGGCACCGGTGGGGTAGCCGTCATACCATTCGACGAACTTGGCGGCGCCGTACACGCCTTCAAGGTCGGCACCGGGCAGGTTCAGCGGCTTGTCCTTGACCGCGCCGGTGGCGAACAGCACGGCGTCGTAACGGGCCAACAGGTCGTCAAGAGTCACGTCCTTGCCGAATTCCACGTCGCAGTAGAGGTGGATGTTCGGGTTGTCGAGCGTCTTCTCAAGCGCGGAGGCGATGAACTTGATGGACGGGTGGTCCGGGGCCACACCGTAACGCACCAGGCCGAACGGCACCGGCAGCTTCTCGAACAGGTCGATGCGCGCTTCGGTGCCGAGGCCAAGTTCTTCGCCCAGCTTCTTGAGCTGGCGCAGGAAGATATCGGATGAGTAGACGCCGGCCGGACCAGCGCCAATTACAGCAATGCGGAGTTCAGTATTCACAGATTCAGTCACGCGCTCTAGCCTAACGCAAAGCCTTCCGTTGCAACAGAGGGCGAGTGGTGGGAATTCTGTGTATTAGGCCATAGTTTGTGCGTTTGGGAAACCTACGAGCACTGCTAATGTCAGATTATGGGTTTCCCTATTGGTCAAGTTATTGCCGTTCTCATTCCAAGAAGCATGCAAGGCGGATCAGGCCCTTACTCCGGATACGTTTATGCTGCAAGGCGGTTATCCACGCATTTATGACACGAGAATGCCGCTCAATCTGTTCTTCTCGAACTACATCGACACTTATATCGAACGTGATGTTTCCGAATATCTTGATGTACGCAATTTGGCTGAATTCCGCCGATTCTTGACTCTTTGCGCACTCAGTTCCGGAGCACTCATAAACTACACCAACATCGCCAATGAACTTGGTGTAAGTCCGCGAACCGTAAAGGCATGGATGTCGATTCTGGAATCAAGTTACATCGCATTCCATCTCATGCCGTTCTACACGAACGCACGCAAACAGGTGGTCAAAACGCCGAAACTCTATTTTTATGACACTGGCTTGCTGTGCCATCTCTTGGGCATTCGGACGGTCGAAGCACTGGTTGCGCACCCCAAGTTCGGCGATATATTTGAAAACCTCATCATTGCGGAAACCATGAAACAGCATTTGAACGCCAATCAGGAGCCACAATTATTCTTCTACCGCGATGCCAGCAAGGTCGAGGTGGATTTGTTGGATTTCACCGATCCTAACAACCGTATGCTCATAGAAATCAAATCCGGACAAACCTATCATGACCGATTCGCTCGGCACCTCACTTTAATTGGCAATGTTCTCGGTATACCGTGTGAGCAACAGTACGTAACCAGTCGGGTTGAACATAGTTATGTCTCACAAGGAATCCGCGTCACTTCCGCCCTCGATTGGCTAGAAGGCCGACGGTAAAGAGCCGCCGCAGAACAATAACAATACTACACAACCGGCGAATCCCTTGATGACACTGAAGACGTCACCTCCAACGGCTCTTTACGACCTCGATTGCATTCATTAGGTCATTTCTTCGTTCATTAGGTCGGAGGGTGCTGAAGCCATCCCTTGGAACGGCGGGGTTTCAAGGGCCGCTCCGACCAAGGACCGACCTAATAAACGTCAAATCGACCTAATGAATAACTCCGATGCTATTGCTGCTTTCGTGGGTGGGATTTCCGTTTCCGCCACGTCACCAACCGTATCGCCCCGATTATGTTTCGATGCGGTGGACTCGACATACGACCATCCCGGTCAGTCAACTGACCTACAAAAACAGCAGAAGCCTCATATTCTTAATCAGTCCCGATCAATTAGGGCAGTGAGGGCCCAGAGGATGCTCACCACGTCGATGGCCTCCTGGAGGAATGCGCCGACGACGACCGGGATAAGGTTGAACGCGGCGGCAATCATGCCGATGGTGGCAAGCACAAGGCCCGCGATTACGGCTTGAAGCATCACGCGCTTGGTGCGGCGTGCAATGGCGATGGCGCGCGGCACGGCGGCGATATTGTCATTCATAATGACCACCTGAGCGCTTTCGGAAGCGGCGGTGGACGTGCCATCGGTCATGGCCACGCCGATATCGGCAACAGCGAGCACCGGGGCATCATTCACACCGTCACCAACCATCATCGTGACGGTTTTGCCGGCTCCTGTAGCGGCCCTGACTGCGGCTACCTTATCCTCCGGGAACAGTTCGGCGTGAACCTCGTCAATGCCGACTTCGCTGGCAATGATATTGGCGGAAGCCCGCTTGTCACCGGTAAGCATGGCGAGCTCGGTGACGCCCAACTCATGCAGTTTGGCGAGCACTGCCTTGGCGTTGGCACGCGGCACATCGCGCAGCACGATGCGCGCGATCAGCCGGCCGTCAACGGACACGTAGGACGCCATCTCATCCGGCTGCAGCAGGCCAAAGCGAGTGCGCAGGTCATCTTTTTGCTGAGCTCCCCCTCTTAGGGGGAGCTGGCCGCTTCGCGGGCTGAGGGGGGCAGCCTCGCCGACCGCCAAGAATCCATCCTCCCCAGCAGCCGCGAAAGACAGCCGGCCAACGCGCACCGCGTGTCCGTTCACCTCGCCGGAAACGCCCTTGCCGGCGTCTTCATTGATGTTCTTGACGACCGGATACTCCCGGCCATGGCCAGGCCAGCTGGCCTCCGGCTCTGGGCACAGGCGCTGGCCATCCTCGAACCGCTGGCGCAGTCGGGCCAGCGCCTCCGCGCCGGCCTTGGCAATGCCTTTGGACAGGATGTGCACCGAGTAGCTTTCCACCGCGCCGGCCATCATCAGCACATGGTCTTCGTTGAGACGGGTTGCAGCGCCGGGCAACATCTCGACGCGCACCACCTGCGGCTGCTTGACGGTGAGCGTACCGGTTTTGTCGAAGAACACCTGCGTGACGCGGCCGAGATTTTCCAGCACGTCCTGTGCTTTGATAAGCACGCCGGCTGCGGCGAGGCGTCCGGTTCCGGCGATGTATGCCACCGGTGCGGCGATGAGCAGCGGGCAGGGCGTGGCCAGCACCAGCACCTGGGCGAATCGCGTCGGTACCCCGGACACCGCCCATGCGACGCCGGCAATCACCAGCGAGAGCACGGTGAAGGGCACGGCCAAGCGGTCAGCGGTTTTTACCACGGCCGGGCGCGACTCCTGCGCGGAGGCCACGAGTTCGAGGATGCGCTGGTACTGCGAATCGGCGGCCACCTGGGTGGCACGCATGGTCAATGCAGTCGAGCCGTTCACCGCGCCGGACATCACGCGGGCGCCGGCGAACACTTCACGCGGCACCGGCTCACCGTTGATATTGCTCAGGTCGAGCGTGGCCGTGCCGGACAGCAGCTCACCGTCAACCGGCACAGTTTCGCCCGGCAACACCATGAGTACGTCGCCCAGCTGCACCTGCTCGACCGGCACCGTGTCGAAGCGGTGCGCGGCGGCGGCAGCCGATGCCGAGCCCACGCGCCGGAAGCCATCGGACGAATCGCCCTTATCGGCAGCAAACCCACGCCCCACGCCAGGCAGGTTGACGACGTGCGCGGTTTGCGGCGCGGCCTCCATCAGCGCGGTCAGACTGCGCTCGGCCTTGGCTTGAGCGTATTCCTCAATGGCCTCGCCGGACGTGATCATCAGCGTCACCGCCCAACTTGCCCAGTATTCGGCGACGGCCACGGTGGAGAGGATCGCGACCACGGCCAGCACATCGACTCCAACCTGCCCATGACGCAAATCGTCAATCATGCCGCGCACAGTGTCAATCACAATAATCAGCACCAGTGCGATAACCAGCCACTGGCCGAAACCCGGATTGCCGAGTACCGGAATCGCCATCGCATTGCCCCACGGACGCCAATCGCCTAGTAAAGCCAACGGAATTGCGGCGATGACGACGACCGGAAGCATCGGCACAAGCTTGCAGATGTCGAGAATTTTGGTGAAGAATCTGATGAGTCTGCTCATCATTGCTCCTTACGCTCGTATACGGAGTCGATTGCGGTACGGCAAGCGTGGCCCGCGCAATCGGCGCTACGGTCACGCCTTGTTAACCCACCGGCGGCTTTGCCTGGGGCTTCGCTTTGCTCGGCTCCCGCGCGACCTTCCGATACACGGCGTAAAGAAATGTATTCAGTTTTGTATTGAATTATGCGCTGTGTTCGGGACGTCGCCCGAACTCAGTGCTTGGCCTACCCTATCAACGAGCGTTGCGCGACATGCCGGATATCGAAACTACGTTGGCGGCATGGGCGCGGGGCACAATCGCGCATACGAAAAGCCCGTGGCAGGAGTTTGTTCACTGCCACGGGCCTTTGCTTGTCTGGCACGGTGTTCAGCGGTTACCGCTCAACACCGTGTGACGTTGTTGGGTCGGCTTTACCACAGGCCGAACGGGTCGGAGAAGCCGCCGCCGTCACCGGTGCCGCCATCGCTGTTGCCATTGCCGTTACCGTAACCGTTCTGGCCATTGCCGTTCTGGTTGTTCTGGTTATTCTGGCTGTTGCCGTTGGAATCGGAGCTGGACGAACCGTTCACCGACGACTCCTCCTGATCGAGCGTCACGTCCACATCCATGGTCTTGCCGTCGCGCACGATGGTCAGCGTCACCTTGTCTCCCAAAGCCGCGGCACGAACGTAACCAAGCAGCGAGTAGTTGTTGTTCACGGCGTTGCCGTTGAAGGCCACGATGGTGTCGCCCTCCTTGAGGCCGGCCTTGTCGGCCGGGCCGCCGGAGACGACCGCGCTGCCGGTGGCGCTGGACTTGGTGATGGTCGCGCCGCCGCGGGTCACGCCGTCGGCTTCAACCGTGTCGGACTTGATGACCACGCCGAGGGCAACGTGCTTGACCTTGCCGTCCTTGATGATTTCGTCGGCCACACGCTTGACGAGGTTGGACGGGATGGCGAAGCCGATGCCGATGGAGCCGGCGGAGTCGGAGGAGGTGGCGGTGGAGGCGATGGACGAGTTGATACCGATCACCTGGCCGGCCGCGTTGAAGGTCGGGCCGCCGGAGTTGCCGGGGTTGATGGCCGCGTCGATCTGGACGGCGTTGGTGACGATCTCGTTGTTGTTATCGTCGGTCACGGTCACCGGGCGGTTCAGGGCGGAGACGATGCCGGTGGTGGCGGTGTCGTCATAGCCGAGCGGGTTACCGATAGCCATCACGTTCTCGCCGACGGCGAGCTTGTCGGAATCGGCGAATTCGACGGCCTTGAGACCGCTCGGCGGGTTGTCGAGCTTGATCACGGCAAGGTCGGTGGTGGTGTCGGTGCCGACGAGCTGAGCGGAATAGATGTTGCCGTTAGCAAGCGTCACCTGAATCTGCTGAGCCCCGGAAATCACGTGGTTATTGGTGATGATGTGGCCCTCAGCATCAATGATTGCACCGGATCCCTTGGCAGTGCCGTTGGCCATTGCGGTCTGAATGGAGACCACAGAGCCGGAGACGCCGCTAGCAACTGTCTGCCAATCGGGGGCTTCGCCAGTCTTGGCAGTGGCAGAGCCGGAGCCGGACTTGTTTGAAGTGACGTTCGAGAGCAAGCTGGAGGTCGGGACAGTCACCCAGCCGTTAGTGATGGCCGCGTAGCCAAGGCCGAGGCACAAAGCCGCAGCGACCAGCGCGGCGACCACAGCAACGACGATGGCGTTTGCCGTCTTGGACAGACCAGGCCTATTGGGTTGGGCCGGGCCTTGCGGGCCCTGCGGATTCTGGCCGTTCGGCGTGCCGGCGCCAGAGCCGAAGCCAAACAGCCCACCCTGACGCTGGCCGTTTGGAGTAGCGAACGGGTTGCCATTGTTCTGCGGCTGCTGCGGCTGCGGGTTGAACGGGTTGCTGTTGCCCTGCTGCTGGTTGTTGGTGAAGTAAGGGTTGCGCTGGCCTTGTGGCTGCTGCGGAAAGGCCTGACCATACGGGAACTGCTGCGTGGGCTGGGCGCCTTGCTGAGCGGTGTTTGACGCGGATTGCTCGGGCTGCGTCGGAGTCGGGCCATACGCGCCGAACTCTGGAGCCGGGCGGTAGAGCGGAGTTGCGGACTGCGTGTCTGCAGCCGGAGTGGAGGCTGGAGCGCTGGAGACCACGGTGCTCTCGCCCTTGGCTGCGGCGTAGTCCGGAATGGGCTCGGTGGCAGCGGTCGGGGCATCGTCTTGCGCGGAAGGCATCTGCTGGGTCGGGTTGCTGTCCTCGTGAGATGAAGTGGTTGCGGCATCGCCCTCAGCTGCGGTCTGAGCTGATGCCTGAGTCTCAGTCTCGTTGCCGTTTGGGGCGGGATTTTCGTTGTTCTGCGGGGTCTGGTCGACGCCCTGCGGGTTGAATTCGTCAGCCATTGCTGCTCCTTTTCCTAAATTCCTATCACGTCTGTTCGGCGGCTATTTGGGCGCTTGCTCCTTGCCGCTTCTCGTGTGCTACCTCAGTAGTAAAGGCAGTTAATCTGGAGGTTTTCTGAACGTTGATTGAAAGTCTATGCGTAATCATCGCAGAGTCTTATGGGCATCTCGGCTTCGAGGGGCTGATTTCCTGTTTCGGGAACATCTACTTGCACTTCAAGGGGCTGTTCGCGCGGTCAATTCCGAGTATCAAGAGCCCTCATTTAACGCCATTCCGCCATTTTTTGCAGCCGGCCTACTTGGCCAGGAGCCCCTTGAAGCGGAAGTAGACGTTCGGGAGCGGCGAAATCCGCCCCTCGAAACCGAGTTCTTCACAATTTCCGGCCCTTTTCTGGCCCTTCTGCCTAAAGTGAACATATGACGATCAGCCTTCTTGAACATCCGTTGGGCGCACAGCCCGGACAGCCCGGCGACCGCAGCGCCTTCCACTTCGAGACAATCACCCGCCTGCCGTCCACGGCCACCGGCCTCGGGCGCGACGGTGCCCGATACGGACGCACCGGCATCATTCACACGCCCCACGGCGATATTCGCACGCCTGCCTTCGTGCCGGTGGGCACGCAAGCCGCGATGAAGGCCGTGCTGCCCGAGCAGATGAAGGATCTAGGCGCACAATGCCTGCTGGCCAACGCTTTCCACCTATTCGAGCGTCCCGGCGAGGACGTGCTGGACGCGGCCGGCGGCCTGGCGCGCTTCATGAACTGGGATGGGCCCACGTTCACCGATTCCGGCGGTTTCCAGGTCATGTCGCTGGGCGTCGGCTTCAAGAAGACGCTGGCGATGGACGTGACCGGCATGAAGTCGGACGACATCATCGCCAAGGGCAAGGAACGCATGGCCTGGGTGGACGAGGACGGCGTGACATTCAAGTCGCCTCTGAATGGTGACGCACATCGTTTCTCCGCTGAGATTTCGATGGGCATCCAGCACAAAATCGGCGCAGACATCATGTTCGCGTTCGACGAACTCACCACGCTGATGAACACCCGCTCCTACCAGGAGGACTCGGTGGAGCGCACCTTCCGCTGGGCCCGCCGATGCGTGGACGAGCACCAGCGGCTGACGGCTGATCGAGTCGGGAAGCCGTATCAGGCGTTGTATGGCGTGGTGCAGGGCGCGAATTACGAGGATCTGCGCCGACGTGCGGCCTCGCAAATCGCCTCTCTGGACTTCGACGGCGTGGGCATCGGCGGCGCGATCGAGAAGCGCATCATCGGCGACACCTGTGCATGGATCTGCGACGCGATGCCGGAAAACCGCCCACGCCACGTGCTGGGTATCGCCTCTGTGGACGACATTTTCGCCTGCGTGGAGAACGGCGGCGACACCTTCGACTGCGTGGCCCCCGCACGCTGCGCCCGAAACGGCGCGATTTACACGCGCGCCGGCCGGTACAACATCAAGCGTGCCCAGCATAAGTTCGATTTCGGACCGCTGGAGGAGGGATGCGACTGCTACACATGCCAGCATTATTCGCGCGCGTACGTCGACCACCTGCTGCGCGCCCGCGAGTTCA
>OAVK01000837.1_pt1 | contig 12755 bp, 9 predicted proteins | sample 1495301 | NCBI WGS metagenome assembly OAVK01 (sample SAMEA2580094, study PRJEB22360) | human gut metagenome | biome: human gut; feature: human-associated habitat; material: faeces | place: Denmark | collected 2008/2010
CTTGGTGGTAGAATCTGTGCAGTTGATTCAAAATATTAAACCAAGGTTTTTTATTTTTGAAAATGTAGCGGCCTTTATGAAAACTGGCTGTACAGCACCAGATGGAACCATTAAGGCTATCGGTGACGTTATTTATGAAGAATTGAGTGAAAAATATATTATTGTGAGTAGAATCTTGAATTTTAAGAATTATGGTTCTAATTCTTCCAGAACTCGTACGGTTGTTATTGGTGTAAGTAGAGAACTAGGAGAATATGTGGCTCCGATTGAACTATATCCGACCTATGTAGAGGAAAAAACACTTAGAAGTATTATTGGAGAGATGCCTGAACTTCAATGGGGAGAGATTTGTCCTAATGATTTTTATCATGCATTTAGAACATATCCGGAAGAAATGAGATGCTGGATTCATGATTTAAAAGAGGGAGAAAGTGCATTTGATAATGAAGACGAATTGAAGCGTCCTCATAAAGTGGTAGATGGAAAGATAGTGCCGAATATTCAGAAGAATGGGGATAAATATACTCGTCAGTATTGGGATAAAGTGGCACCATGCATTCATACGAGGAATGATCAGCTTGCAAGTCAAAATACAGTGCATCCGAAAGAAGATAGGGTGTTTTCGATTCGTGAATTGATGAAAATTATGACTATTCCTGATGATTTTAGATGGATTAATTATTCATTAGATGAATTAAACTTGATGTCTGAAAAAAACAAGAAATCTTTGTTGAAGAAAGAAGAGATCAAGATAAGACAGAGTATTGGTGAAGCAGTACCAACAAGTGTTTTCTTTCAGATTGCCTGCAATATAAAAACATTTATGGAGAAAGAGCATTTCAATAGTACGGTTATAAATAAAACAATAGAAAGTTACAAATTAGATAGAGCAGATAAGTTGCTTCTGTTTATAAAAGAAAATCCTTTGAACTTGGGGGGGGCGACGTTAGCACGTATTGCTGAATTATCAAATTCTAAAAGAGAAAATAATGCAGCTTACTATACAAATAAATTTATTGTTAATGAGATATTCAAAAAACTTCCAGATATTGCGAAAAATGAAATTCGTATTTTGGAACCATCTGTTGGAGTGGGGAATTTTTTACCATTTATTTTTAAAAAGTATGAGGATATACGAAAGGTCAATATAGATGTTGTTGATATTGATGGGGTGAATTTAGAAATTCTTAAATTGTTGTTGTCAAAGCAGCAGATTCCGTCTAATGTTAATATCCGTTTTATTCAAGCAGATACCTTATTGTATAACTTTAAAGAAAAATATGATTTAGTAATTGGAAATCCACCATTTTCAAAACTTAAGGTGAAAGAAGCAAAAAAGTACTTGAGAAATAATTTAAATAAAGATACCACAAATACTTTTGAATTTTTTTTGGAGAAAGCCCTAACAATATCCGATTATGTTGTAATGATTACACCTAAGGCTGTTTTAAATACTCCGGAGTTCGGGATAACAAGAGATTTACTTGCCACTAAAAAAATTGATTGTATACAGGACTATGGAGAAAATGGATTCAAAGGAGTGTTGGTAGAAACCATCTGTTTGTTTATTGATATGAATGGAAAACCGAAAACTACTAGAATTGAATCAATGACTTTGAAAAAAAGTATAGTACAAAAGCAACAATACATAACAGATAAAAAATATCCGTATTGGATTATATATCGAGATAATTTTTTTGATCATATTTCAAAGCGGCTTGATTTTAATAAATTTACTGTGTTTAGAGATAGACAGATTACAAACACAAATACTACACAGGATGACAAAGGAAATTGTCTAAGAGTTATTAAGTCGCGAAATATTAGTGATGATGGGAAAGAAATTATTGATATACCTGGATATGATTCATATATAAAAAAGGATACTGTAAAGTCGCTTAGTGCATATAAGTTTGTGGATAATAGAAATGTATATTTGACACCTAATATGACATATAAACCGAGAGTTATGAGAAATGTGGGAAATGCGGTGGTAAATGGTTCTGTTGCAGTTTTGATACCGAGAGAGAATATGGAACTGACAGAGGAACAAATGGAGTATTTTTCTTCAGATGAATATAGAAAGTTTTATCAGATTGCAAGAAATTATCAGACACGTTCGCTAAATGTAGATGCAACAAGCGTATTTTTTTATGGAGTTTTGAGGGGAGATAACAATGGATAATGCGACAATACAGAAATTTTTAGATGAACATGATTATGATATTAGAAAGACTCATAATGGACGTTGGATTGATCAAAAGTGTACGATGGACGTTGTGTGCCTGGTGTCTGATTGTATTGTAGAGTATACAAGCAATAAAGAAGACAAGACATTTACAGTAAATGATATTTGGTACAGTGATTATACGACGGAAAATGTACAACAGATTTTTAGCAAACCTAACCCTACAGAAAAGGCGTCGAATGAGTATGACAAATATTTTGGACAACCGATTAAATTGTTGGATGCAGCTGGAATCATTCAAGGAGAGAAAAGTGGACGAGGATATATCTATACTGTAGTTAATCAGGAATTATTGGAGTATATTAGTTTTCGTGAACGAAATAGTTTTAATTTTCTTTGTCTTTATATTGAAAAAGTTCTTAAAGATAGTGGTATGTATAGGCTGTTTGAATATTTTTTTAGATTGCAGGACAAGAACAGTTTTAAAGAATTAAAAGATGGATATACACAGTTTACGATTAACAATACCCCGATTAATGGAGCAACAGAATGTGGTCGTATATTTACGAAAGTGTTGAATCCATTAGCCTGTAAGTATAAGAAATGTGGTACGGAGCGTGGGCGTATATCAAAAGATATTATTACACAAGATATGCTTCTTTATAATCAGCGGAATTGGAGAGATGTTTTATCTGAGAAACCAAAAGAAATGACGAGAGTTGAGTATGAGATAACCCTGCCGAAGCCAGACGAGGATTATATGACAACTTATCGAATCAACCGGGCAAAAAGAAATCTACGTAGGTTTAATGATTTGTACCGAAGTGGAAAAACAGAAGTATATGATGAAAGGCATATCGCAGATCCGGCAACACAGATGCATCATATTTTTCCGGCAAGTGAATATCCAACGATTGCCGATTACTTAGAGAATTTGATTGCATTAACACCTACACAACACTTTACCTATGCTCATCCGAATAATAATACACAGTATATAGATAGGTCATATCAGTATTTATGTTTGGTTTCAAAAACAGGTACTATTAGGGATAACTTGTTGAATAAAAAACATGATCCGATTATTTATGACTTTTATCTGTACCAAACAGTTCTTAATACGGGGTTGGAAACAGAAGAATTTTTAGAAGTTTCGGAAATGGATTTTGGAGGATTGTTGAATAGAATTGAAAAATATTACGATTAGGAGGGCGTGAATGGTAAAGCTTAAATGGGGAAATACATTGAATTTTGAAAGCGAAAATGAATATTATGAAGTTTTAGGATTTTTGGCAAAAGAAGAGGAATATGTGCGAGTTTATACGGAAAGTAATGATAAAGCTGGTGCATGGGCAGGGCAAGGAAGACTTTCTATGCGCAACGTTAGTATGTATTCCTTGCCGGAAGCATTGATGAATGCATTTAATGAAAGCGTAGACGGACGTCTCAGCGAGACAAGATATGTTCGGAATCTTCGAGAGAATCATTGTTTTACAAAGGAAGTAGATCCTACAGGTAAAGATTTTACAAAGATATTGCACAAAGAGTCTCTAGAAAAAGTATTGGAAACAGTTCCGAAAGAGTATGAAAACGATTTCTATCGGGGGTATCATTGGAATTGTGAAGTCGTGCGCAGGGTGAGAAAAGAATCTCCATACAATATAAATCTTGACGATGAAACGGAAGATTTATATACGGAGGGAAGGAGAATTGCATATTATACAACCAAGTATGAGCGTAGTTCAAAAAATAGAGAAGCTGCAATTAAGATTCATGGAACAAAATGTATGATTTGTGGATTTGACTTTGAAGAAAAATACGGAGAACTTGGAAAGGGGTATATCGAAGTTCATCACATTAAGCCATTATCGGAAGTAAATGAGGAAGTTGTCATTAATCCAGAAACAGATTTGATTTGTGTATGTGCAAATTGTCATCGCATGTTACATAGGTTTAGAAATTATATTGTAACACCAGAAGAATTGAAACAGATGGTGAAGGATAACATTTAGTGTGGCTTTTAATAATTGAAAACACAGAGTATAGAATTGACAATAGTGTTAGTAAATCAAATGACGAGGGGGATAAGGTGTGCTTACAGATGATATATTGAAGTGGGTTGAAACTCTACCAAAATGGCAACAAAAACTTAGTTATCAAATACTCCAGGAAAAGAGTATATCTGAAAAAATTCTTGATGAAATTTATATTCTTTTTAAAATGGAAATGAAATTAGAAGATGGTGAAATGGAAGCTGATGTCATACAGTTTGGAACTGTTGGTGTAGATAAACGACCAAATGTTATTTGGAAAGGCGTAAAAAATTTACATGGTGTAAACAAACTGAAGTCAGACACAGAACTAAGTGTATCAGAGGGATTGACGGTAATTTATGGGGAAAACGGAAGTGGGAAATCAGGATATACCCGGTTGCTAAACAATGCCTTTATTTCGAGGGGAGATCAAGAGATATTGCCTAATATTTTTGCGGATAGAGTAGAAGATGTGTCGGCAAATTTTAGTTTTTGTGTTGATGGAGAGTTTGTTGAATATAGATATCCAGACAACAAAGAAGAATATCCATTCAAAACTATCAGAAATTTTGATTCAAAAAGTGCATCGGAAGATATGAATAAAGAATCGAAAATTGATTTTGCTCCGAGTGAATTATCGTTCTTTGATCAAATGTTGTCAGGATGCTTGGAAATACAAAAGAAATTAGATGTTGAAAGGGAATGCAAAAAGAGAGACAATCCAACTTTAAAATTTTTTCCTAATGAGGGAAAAGCGTTAAATAGTATGCAGCTGCTATCAGAAAAGACTATAGTAGAAGATATAAAAAAAGAATTTTTAGTAACGAAAGAAGAGCAAGACAAATATGAACAATTGAAAAAAGAAAGAGTCAGTCTTGAAGCACTGAATATTAATAGACAGTTCTTCGTAATTAGTAAGGTTCTTGAGTTTTTGGAAAACGCTGAAAAGAAGTACGAATTGTTCAAAGTAGCTGTATCAGATATGAAGATTGATGCTTACAATCAGCAGATTTGTTCTCTTAAAAGAAACAGAGTAGTACATGAAAAAGATGGAATAGCATTATTTAAAAATGATGATATTGAGAAGCTTGGAACAGAAGAATGGCAAAATTTTATTAGTGCTGCAAAAAAATACTATGATGAAATTAACAAGCATGATAGATGTCCATTATGTGGGCATGAAATAAGCGAAAAGGATTTAATTTTTAAGTATTGGAAATATTTAGAAAGTGATGCTGAAAATAATTATAATGTTGCAAAAGAGGCGATTTGTACTTCAAAAAAAGAACTGAGTGGATTGGATTTATCATTTTTAGTAGAATCATCTATCCAAGAGCAATGGCTGATGGAAAATTTTAGGACAGAAACAGAAAGTGTCAGCGCGATATTTGAAATGGCAGATTCTGTTAGAAAGAAAGTTTTTGATTCTTTGGAAAATGAAAAAGAGATAAGAGAAAAAGTAGTAATACTCAATCCTGATATTTCAGGATTGATAACGAAAGTAAAAGAAAAACAGAGCGGTTTAAATCAAGTCAGCATAAATGAACGTATTGCTGAATGTACTAGAATGGAAAACGAGTATATAGATAAGACCAAAGTAATAGATATTCTTTCGATAATTGAGTCATATGTAAAATATCTTAAGTGGGATGCTTTGGCTGGGAAGTGTAAGATTAAGACGAGAAATATTACAAACAAACAGAAAGAACTATTTGAAAAATATGTAACTGACGATTATCTAAGAACTTTTGAAGAAGAATGTAGAAAATTAAACGCGAATTTTGATATTAATATTGTTTCTCGTGGAAGTAGTGGACGGACACTAAAGAAACTTCAAATCAAAGGGAAAGTGCCAGGTAAAGTGCTTAGTGAAGGGGAGCAAAGAGCAATTTCTATTGCAAATTTTCTCACAGAAGTGAAAATGGATGATAGGAATATAGGTATTGTGTTTGATGATCCAGTGTGTTCGTTAGATCATAAGAGAAGAAGTAAGATTGCAAATAGACTTGTAGAAGAAGCAAAAACACGCCAAGTTATTATATTTACACATGAGATAACATTTTTTATGGAATTAAAAACAGAAGCAGAAAGAAGTGGGATTACATTTAGACAAGAAACCATACGCAAGGTATGTGGTGAGCCAGGGAATATTTCACCAGTAATTTCGTGGCAGGGAATGAATGTGAAAGAAAGAACAGGAAAACTTAAGAATGACTTGCAAAAAATTGTTGCGGTTTTCAATTCGGGTAACATGGATGATTATTATTATAGGGCAAAAGAATGGTGTGAACTCCTAAGGGAAAGTTGGGAAAGAGCTGTCGAAGAAATACTTTTTAATGATGCGATACAAAGGTATAATCCATGCGTTCAGACTCAAAGACTTAAGAAAGCGCCATTTACAAGAGACTTATATATAGAATTGGAACGTGGAATGTCAGAATGTTCAGCGTGGTGTCACGACCAAGCGAGAGCGATAAATGTGGATGTTCCAAGTGTGGATGATCTTAAATTATATATTGAGTGTTTTGAAAAATATTGTAAAACATATAAAGTAAAATAATATCGTATCGAAAATATTGATTTTGATTTCATAGCATATTGGTATATTTTATTCCTTTTATTCTCTCTCATGCAACTTAGCGGTGTGGTGAGGAGTAATGAGAAGCTCTGCGTTTGTAACGTGTTTGCAACACCACATTCCAAGAATCCAGTAAAATCAAGCCTTCCAAGTTCTCCAAACGTTAATATTCAGATTGTTTATCCCGGGAGTTTCGGCTCCCGGGATTTTTGAAATTCGGAATCTTTATCCTATAGTCTTTATTCGTACGGACGGTGGTCCGATACGGCCACAATATTTAGTTTCTCATTTTTGCCTTACTATTTCAGGGCAGCATACCATCAAATTTCCAAAAGACAGATTTTAACCGTATCCGGAGAGGGGGTTGTACGGTCAGATTCTCAAAAATAACATTTATACACGTGCTAAAGGGAGAACAGGTACGGCCAAATGTCAGAAAGTCAATTTATAACCGTAAAGAATAGAAAAAGGTACGGTTTAATCGCTTCAAAATCAATTCTTAATCGTAAACCCATGAAAGATCAATAAGCAAAGGAGAAAGGCATATGGCAAATCTCAAAGAAATGTTATCAAAAGAACAAAAAAGTGTTCAGCATTACCATCATATGTATGACAATGAAAAGAATGGTTCTTATATTCCGAAAGCAAAGAAGGAACGGATTTGAACTCTTGCCCAGAAGTCCTATGATGAAAGGATAGTAAGATTAGCCAGAAAGAGACTTGGTCAGATCGGGAGAATTTTAAGGGATTACGATGATGACGAGATAGAAAAGATCTATTTAAAAGAACATGATGAGAGAAAAAAGCTAATCCAGCCGGTAGAGCTGACATGAGAGCAGCAATTAGAAAACTGGTTTGGCGAGGAGTATAAGAAGAAAGAATTCCGGGAAGGAGCGCTAATTATTTTAATGGAGAAAGGCGAACGAGTACGATCCTAATCCGAAAAAAATTCTGGCAGATTACTTTTATAGAAATGCGATACCGTATCAATACGAGAAGCCTTTGTACTTGAAAGGTGTTGGAATTGTGTATCCGGATTTTACGTTCATTTCCAGAAAAACAAAACAGGAAATATACTGGGAACATGATGGAAGGATGGATGATCCGTCATACGTTCGGAATGCTGTCAGAAAAATGCATGCGAATGAAAAGAATGACATATATCCGGGAGAAAGATTGATTCTAACATTTGAGACAGAAAAAAGTGTTTTGGATACTGCGATTGTGCAAAGAATTGTGGAGAAGTATTTACGGTAATCATATAATTTTCAATGATTATCATTAAAAATAGTTGGGATACACACAAAATGCGATTAGAATAGATGTAAAGCTGCATTTCAGAGATGCCGAAGTGTAGCGTGAAAAGAAAGGAATATTACCAGACGGATGATGTGAGGATGCGAACACAACGTTAGATAAACAGGCAGCGCAGGATTATTCATCCGATTGTCGTGATCCTTGGGAGGTTTTCTTTCTTTTGTTAGAGAATTGTGGTAGAATTTAGCTATATTGATATGTGGTATGATTGAAATTAAACGGAGAATATTATGAGGCGGAGTTCCTGCTGCCGATTTGTAATTCTCTCAGAATGGGTATATGTGGATATGAAGGTAGCAATACATATTCAGACCAATTTGAGACTGATAGAGAATAATTGAAAAAAGATGATCCGCTTCAGCGGTGAAGTTCGGGTTGACGGTGTTTGCAAAAGGAAGGTACATAAAACTATTTGAGAGTTATAAGAAGAGGGAATTGAGGTGAAAGGAATGAGGAAAGAAGCCAGCAAGGAAGAATGGAAAAAGTTGTATGATGTGGCGACTCGAATCAAGGAATTAAAGCCATGGGAGGATTTCTGGGATCTGGACCTGATCTGTTTACGCGAAGGCGAGCGGGAAGATGCAGCCTTTGTCAGTGTCCTTGGAAGAGGCGGCGAGTGTTATGGGATTGTTGTGTATGAAGGATACGAGGAACTCAACACCTTTATGATGATGCTGAATCGGGAGCGGCTCAATCTGACACCGGAGTTTGCGATGGGAAACCAGAGTAATCTGACTTGCTACTGGGGGAACCGTGAAGAGCTGACGGAGGCAGAACGGGAAATCATTAAGGAGACGGGATATAAATATAGAGGGAGAAACCAGTGGCTGTATTTCCGTTCCTGTAAAGAAGGATATTTTCCATACCGTATGAATCAGGATGAGGTACATCGGATGTGCTATTATTTGGAACTTCTGGAGGAAGCGGTTTTGAAATATCGGAGTGAAGAAGTCAAGGTCGATTTCCAGGGCGGTGAAATGTATGTCTATTCTATTGATCCGGAGACAGAAAACCACTACTGGGGCGCGGAGGACCTTCCGTTTATTTCCTTCAATTACAGGACGTTGAAGCTAGATGATCCAGAGATGCGGGAGGCGTTAAGAGAAGTACCGGGAAACCGCTATGTGATTGAGATGGATATCGTCTATCAGGCGGTGAAAATGAACGACAAAAGTTACGACAGACCGGGGAATATGAGAATGGTAGTTATCGCCGAGTCCAGAACGGAGATCATTATGAAAGCACAGCTTTTGAAGCCTGAGGAAGACCAGATTGCGGTACTGGCTGACAGCCTGATCGAGTTTATTGGACAGTTTGGCGCTCCAAAGGAAATCCGTGTCAGTAATTTGATCGTGGAGGCTGCGCTGGAAGATATCTGCACGCTAACCGAAACGAAGTTGAGACGTGTGAGAAGACTTCAGTCCATTGATGATTTTATCAATGGGATTGGAGAGCGGATGAAATAGTGCCGGGGCAAGGGAACTTGTCAGATTTAACCGATTTTAGGTATTTGTGTCATGTCTATAATTGGCTGAAAATTCAGATAATTATAGACATGGAAAGAAAATAACAAATTAATAAAGAAAAAAGGAATAAATCTATTGACAAAAGAAATCAAGAGTGCTATAGTAAAACTATAAAATAACAGATCAGATTTGTAGGACGGACGCGAGCCGTAAACAGTCGGTTGTTATTTCTTTCAACACAGGTGTTGAAGGTTCCGGGAAAAGAAAGGCGCTATGTATCGGAACATCAAGTTTAGGAAAGAGAGGTACGGACCACCAAAAACGTAAACTTTATTACCAAAATCCGGGAGAAAGAGGTAAAAGAATGATTGAAGAATCAAAGTAGAGGCGGGTGCTGATATATAGATATCGGTATCCGTCTTTACACATTGTATAGAAGGAACGGTCATTCCGTTTCTTTTTTTATTCCAATCTTTTTTTTCTGTCTGGGCGGAATCTCTTGAAGTGAAGAAAATGATAAAGTATAATGATTGCATGGATCCGTTTCAGAGACGGAAGAAAGGAAGAAACATGAGGAATTACTTCGATTGGGACAGATTTGGAGAGGACATCAGGCGTACGGTTCAGGATGCGGTGAATTCGATGGATTTCCGAAGCCTGAATCAGACGATTACCGATACAATCAACAGTGCGGCAGGTAGTTTTAAGAAAAGTAAGAAAGACTACCGTCGCCGGACTGCTGGAAACGGGTGTGGCACAGCAGGTAATGACTGGGCAAAAGTAGATTTGAGTAAATTGAAACAACCGATGCTCTATGCAGGGACAGGTAGTAAGAAAGCCGCAGCAATGGCGTTGTCGATAATAGGGCTTGGAATTGGAGGAGCTTTTCTTGTAGGGGTGATTTTAACAGGTCTTACTATGCTGTTAATAGAATCCAGCACGGGAGTGATGTTTGGGTTCCTTTCTCTTGTAATGTTCACTGTGATTTTTGGCGGTGTCGGAATAGTAGGGATGAAAAAGCTTGGACGGGTACGGAGGTTTCAGGGCTATCTTTCTGAGTTACAGGGGAAAGAATACTGCAACATCAGTGAGCTGGCAAAGAGGACAAGAAAGAAGGACAAGGCAGTATTAAAAGACCTGGAGTGGATGATTGACAAGCGTTGGTTTATAGAGGGGCATTTGGATGATAATAATACCTGCCTCATTACCAGTCACGATGCATATGAAGCATATCGTGAACTGATGCGGAAGCAGGATGAAGTCAGAAGAAACGAGGAAGAAGCTACAAAAAAGAAAGCTTTGGGAAAAGAAGACCATGGAAGAGGAGAGGGCAAAGAAAAGGCAGCAGATGGATCCACAGATCCGGTCGATGATGGAAGCAGGACAGGCATACATTCAAAAGCTCCGGGCATGTAATGATGCAATTCCGGGAGAACTTGTTTCCGAGAAGATATCCCGTATGGAGGAATTGACAAAGCGGATTTTTGACCGTGTAGAGCAGGATCCCGATTCGGTGGATGATATCGAAAAGCTGATGGAATATTATCTTCCGACAGCAGTGAAGCTTCTGGAGGCATATGAGGAGCTGGATCACCAGCCGGTACAGGGAGAAAATATTTTGAATTCCAAGAAAGAAATTGAAGATACACTGGATACACTGAATATCGCATTTGAAAAGCTTCTGGATGATCTGTTTCAGGAAACGGCATGGGATGTCTCCTCGGACATTACCGTGCTGAAAATGATGCTGGCGCAGGAGGGGCTTACGGAAGACGACTTTAAGACAGGAGGAAAATAATGAGTCAGGATTTAAAAGACCTACAGACCGGGCCGGTACTGACGCTGGATCCGTTTCTGGGAGAAAAAAAAGAAGAGTTACAGCCGGAGAAGCAGGAAGAGAATGTAATGGATGAAAATGTGCTGACGGAAGAAGAGCGCAAAATGGCAGAGCAGTTTGCAGGGCAGATCGACCTGACAAATTCCACTATGATTTTGCAGTATGGAGCCGGTACCCAGAAAAAGATGGCTGATTTTTCCGAGACAGCGCTTGATAATGTACGAACAAAAGACCTTGGAGAAGTGGGGAATCTGTTGGGCAGCGTTGTTCAGGAGTTAAAAGACTTTGATGAAGAGGAAGAGAGAGGATTTTTCGGAATCTTCAAAAAACAGGCAAATAAGCTTCAGAGTTTGAAAACGAAATATGCTAGTGCGGAGGCTAATGTCAATCAGATCTGCAAGGTTCTTGAGGGACATCAGGTACAGCTAATGAAGGATATTGCGGTATTGGACAAAATGTATGAGCTCAATCTGACTTATTTTAAGGAGCTTACGATGTATATTTTGGCAGGAAAAAAGAAGCTTCGAGAGGTTCAGGAGACAGAGCTTGCTGATATGAGAATGAAAGCGCAGAGAAGCGGGCTGGCGGAAGACGCACAGGCAGCAAGAGACCTGGAGGCCATGTGTCAAAGATTTGAAAAGAAGATTCATGATCTGGAGTTGACAAGAATGGTTTCCATTCAGACAGCCCCGCAGATTCGTCTTGTACAGAATAATGACACGATCATGGCAGAAAAAATTCAGTCTACCATTGTCAATACGATACCGCTTTGGAAGAGCCAGATGGTACTTGCTCTTGGTGTCGCTCATTCTAGGCAGGCGGCAGAAGCGCAGCGAGAAGTGACGGATATGACAAACGAACTTCTGAAAAAGAATGCGGAGACGCTCAAGATGGCGACAGTTGAAACAGCAAAAGAGTCGGAGAGGGGAATTGTGGACATGGAAACCTTGAAGACGACCAACGAATCGTTAATCTCCACTTTAGATGAAGTGATGCAGATCCAGGCAGAGGGCCGTCAGAAACGCCAGGAAGCAGAGGTGGAAATAAGAAAGATGGAACAGGAGTTAAAAGAGAAACTGTTGCAGATTCGGTAGATATAGAAAAACAGGGACGCCAGATAAGTTGGAACGTTTCTTTGGAAGCGATTGTGATTTTGGATTCAGAATCATAAAAGGCTGTTTGGTTTTTCTATGTTTATTCTCAAAAATCCGGCGGACGAGCAGCCCATATAACTTTGGTCTGCGGTTTGTGTGATTGCACAGAGAGTGGCTATAAAAAGATAAAAAAGTCGAAAAAAGAAGTTGACATTTATAAGCACAGATGATATGATATAACA
>OAVK01000843.1_pt1 | contig 12683 bp, 12 predicted proteins | sample 1495301 | NCBI WGS metagenome assembly OAVK01 (sample SAMEA2580094, study PRJEB22360) | human gut metagenome | biome: human gut; feature: human-associated habitat; material: faeces | place: Denmark | collected 2008/2010
GCCAAGCAGGCGGCCGCCGGACGAGCGGGAACTGCGCCAGCAGCGGGTCATTAGCGCGGCGAAACAGTTTATCGAGGACCAGAACTCGCTCTATCCGCTCAATCCCGTCTGGGACAACCGCTTTATGAGCCTGCTGGAGCAGGGACGGCTGACGGAGCTGGATGCGGTCAGTAACGAAGAGCTGTCGGCTATGGCCGGCAAATCGACGCACGAAATTAAGACCTGGGTGGCCGCCTTTGCCGCGCTATCCGCATTTGGCCGCTGGCGCTGCGAAGGCCGCTATTACCGACCCATCCCCGAGTGGATAGCCGGATTTGGCTCGCTGAGCGCCGCCGCGCAGAACTGAATTAACGGGAGAATATGATGAGCTACCAACCGCAAACTGAAGCCGACACCAGCCGATTCCTCAACGTAGAAGAGGGCGGAGAAACACTACGCATCCATTTTAATGATTGCGGCCAGGGGGATGAAACCGTGGTCCTGTTGCATGGTTCCGGCCCCGGCGCCACCGGCTGGGCGAACTTCAGCCGCAATATCGATCCGCTGGTCGAGGCGGGCTACCGGGTCATTCTGCTGGACTGTCCCGGCTGGGGAAAAAGCGACTCGATCGTCAATCGCGGTTCCCGTTCCGACCTGAACGCCCGGGTATTGAAAAGCGTTATTGATCAGCTGGATATCAACAAAGTGCATCTGCTGGGCAACTCCATGGGCGGTCACAGCGCGGTGGCCTTCACTCTGAGCTGGCCGGAACGGGTGGGCAAGCTGGTGCTGATGGGCGGCGGAACCGGCGGCATGAGCCTGTTTACGCCGATGCCGACGGAAGGCATCAAGCTGCTGAACGGCCTGTATCGCGAACCGACCATCGAAAACCTGAAAAAGATGATGCATATCTTTGTCTTCGATACCCGCGATCTGACCGAGGCTCTGTTCGAAGCGCGCCTCAACAATATGCTGTCGCGCCGGGATCATCTGGATAATTTCGTCAAAAGTCTGGAAGCCAACCCGAAACAGTTCCCGGATTTTAGCCCGCGTCTCGGCGAAATCCGCGCCCAAACCCTGATCGTCTGGGGGCGCAACGACCGCTTTGTACCGATGGACGCCGGCCTGCGCCTGCTGGCCGGGATTAACGGTTCTGAACTGCATCTCTATCGTGACTGTGGCCATTGGGCGCAGTGGGAACATGCCGACAGTTTCAACCAGCTGGTGCTGGATTTTCTGGCGCGCAAATAAGGAGCCGTCATGACAACGTTATCTCTCGAACAGCTGGCGCAACGGTTGCGTGACGCCGAAACCCAGGGGCGGGCCATTGAACCGTTGCGCGATCTTCTCGGCGTCGATAATGCGGAGGCGGCCTATGCCATCCAGCGGATTAACGTCCAGCACCACGTCGCGCACGGACGGCGGGTAGTGGGGCGCAAAGTAGGGCTGACCCATCCTAAAGTGCAGCAGCAACTGGGCGTTGACCAGCCGGACTTCGGCACCCTGTTTGCCGACATGTGCTATGGCGATAACGCCGATGTGCCGTTCTCCCGGGTGCTGCAGCCGAAAGTGGAAGCCGAAATCGCCCTGCTGCTTAAACACGACCTGCCGCATGCCGATACCACCTTTGATGAGCTGTACGCCGCTATCGACTGGGTACTGCCGGCGCTGGAAGTGGTCGGTAGCCGTATCCGCGACTGGTCGATTGGCTTCGTCGACACGGTCGCCGATAACGCCTCCTGCGGCGTTTACGTACTGGGGAGTCCGGCGCGGCGTCCGGCCGGGCTGGATCTGAAAAACTGCACCATGCGTATGACGCGTAACGAGGAAGAGGTGTCCAACGGGCGGGGTAGCGAATGTCTCGGTCATCCGCTCAATGCGGCGGTGTGGCTGGCGCGCAAAATGGCCAGCCTCGGCGAACCGCTGCGGGCGGGAGACATCGTGCTGACCGGGGCGTTAGGTCCGATGGTGGCGATTCACGCCGGCGATCGCTTTGCCGCCGACATTGACGGTTTAGGTTCAGTGGCGGCAACGTTTGTCGCGCAAGAGGAAAACAGTGATGAGTAAACGCAAAGTCGCCATTATCGGCTCCGGCAATATCGGCACCGATTTAATGATTAAAATTCTGCGCCACGGCCAGCATCTGGAGATGGCGGTGATGGTCGGCATCGACCCTGAATCCGACGGTCTGGCCCGCGCCCGGCGCATGGGCGTTGCCACCACGCACGAGGGCGTCGGCGGCCTGATGCAGCTGGCGGAATTCGCCGATATCGATTTCGTGTTTGACGCCACCAGCGCCGGAGCGCACGTGAAAAACGACGCCGCGCTGCGGGAAGCCAAACCGGGGATCCGGGTGATCGACCTGACCCCGGCGGCGATCGGCCCGTACTGCGTGCCGGTGGTCAATCTTGAGGCCAATCTTGCCGAGGGCAACGTCAATATGGTGACCTGCGGTGGTCAGGCGACCATCCCGATGGTGGCGGCGGTATCGCGGGTGGCAAAAGTGCACTATGCGGAAATCGTCGCCTCGATTGCCAGCCAATCCGCCGGCCCGGGAACGCGCGCTAACATCGACGAATTCACCGAAACCACCTCGCAGGCTATAGAGAAAGTCGGCGGCGCGGCAAAAGGCAAAGCGATTATCGTACTGAACCCGGCGGAGCCGCCGCTGATGATGCGCGATACCGTTTATGTCCTGAGCGAAGCGGCGTCGCAGCAGGAGATTGCCGCGTCGATCGCCGAGATGGCGGCTGCGGTGCAGGCCTATGTGCCGGGCTACCGCCTGAAACAGCAGGTGCAGTTTGAGGTGATCCCGGAAGATAAGCCGGTGAACCTACCGGGCGTTGGCCGCTTCTGTGGCCTGAAAACGGCGGTTTACCTCGAGGTCGAAGGGGCGGCGCACTATCTGCCAGCCTACGCCGGCAACCTCGACATTATGACCTCAGCGGCGCTGGCGACGGCGGAAAAAATGGCTCAGGCGATGAACGGTACGGCGGGAGACGCAGCATGAACGGCAAAAAACTCTATATCTCAGACGTGACCCTGCGCGACGGGATGCACGCGATTCGCCATCAATACTCGCTCGACAATGTGCGCCAGATTGCCCGGGCGCTGGATAGCGCGGGAGTGGATTCGATAGAGGTGGCCCACGGCGACGGCCTGCAGGGGTCGAGCTTTAACTACGGCTTCGGCGCGCACAGCGACCTGCAGTGGATTGAAGCGGCGGCGTCTTCGGTCAGCCGGGCGAAAATCGCCACTTTACTGCTACCTGGCATCGGCACCCTGCACGACCTGAAAAATGCCTATCAGGCCGGGGCGCGGGTGGTGCGCGTGGCAACCCACTGCACGGAAGCGGATGTTTCCGCCCAGCATATCGCCTTCGCCCGCGAGCTGGGGATGGATACCGTTGGCTTCCTGATGATGAGCCATATGACTACCCCGGAGCAGCTGGCGCAGCAGGCGCTGAAGATGGAATCCTACGGCGCGACCTGCATCTACGTGGTCGATTCCGGCGGGGCGATGAATATGCACGATATTCGCGATCGTTTCCGCGCCCTCAGGGCGGTGCTCAAGCCGGAAACCGCCACCGGGATGCATGCGCACCATAACCTGAGCCTCGGCGTCGCCAACTCTATCGCCGCGGTGGAAGAGGGCTGCGACCGCATCGATGCCAGCCTTGCCGGCATGGGCGCCGGGGCGGGGAATGCGCCGCTGGAGGTCTTTATTGCGGCGGCGGACAAGCTTGGCTGGAACCACGGCACCGATCTGTATGCGCTGATGAACGCCGCTGATGAGCTGGTGCGGCCGCTGCAGGATCGTCCGGTACGCGTCGATCGCGAAACCCTGGCGCTGGGCTATGCCGGGGTTTACTCCAGCTTTCTGCGCCATAGCGAAGTGGCGGCCGCGCGCTACGGTCTGAGCGCGGTCGATATTCTCGTCGAGCTGGGCAAGCGGCGGATGGTGGGCGGCCAGGAAGATATGATCGTCGATGTGGCGCTGGACCTGCTCAAGCGCGCGAAATAAAAACGGGCGGCTGGCAACGTATCAGCCGCCTTTCACCGGCACCGTTTTCGCTATCGCACAGGTACCCTATGACCACGACAACCTCTGGATCGGCTTCACGCCTGATGTTAACCATCGGGCTCTGTTTTATGGTGGCCCTGATGGAAGGGCTGGATCTTCAGGCGGCCGGGATCGCCGCCGCCGGGATGGCTCACGCCTTCGCGCTCGACAATATGCAGATGGGCTGGATCTTCAGCGCCGGTATCCTCGGGCTGCTTCCCGGCGCGTTGGTGGGGGGAATTCTTGCTGACCGCCATGGCCGCAAGCGGGTGCTGATCGCGTCGGTCATGCTGTTCGGTCTGTTTTCCATCGCGACCGCGCTGGCAGGGAGCTTTCCGCTGCTGCTGCTGGCGCGCCTGATGACCGGAGTGGGGCTGGGGGCGGCGCTGCCGAATCTGATCGCATTAACCTCCGAAGCGGCCGGCCCGCGATTTCGCGGTACCGCCGTCAGCCTGATGTACTGCGGGGTGCCGGTGGGCGCCGCGCTGGCCGCGGCGCTGGGATGGTGGGGGGAGACCTCTGCCTGGCAGACGGTATTCTGGGTCGGCGGCGTGGTGCCACTGCTGCTGGTGCCGATGCTGCTGCGCTGGCTGCCTGAATCCGCCGTCTTTCGCGCCGGGACGCAGAGCGCGCCGCTGCGGACGCTGCTGGCGCCGGAAAATGCCACCGCCACGCTGCTGCTGTGGCTGTGCTATTTCTTTACGCTGCTGGTGGTCTATATGCTGATCAACTGGCTGCCCATGCTGCTGATAGGTCAGGGATTTCGCGCCGGTCAGGCGGCAGGCGTAATGTTTGTTTTGCAGCTGGGAGCCGCCTGCGGCACGCTGCTGCTGGGGGCATTGCTGGATAAACTAAGTCCGCTGCTGATCTATAGCGGTATGCTGGCGTCGCTGCTGGCGCTGGGCTGCGCCACCTCCTTTCCCGCGATGCTGTTCTCCGGCTTTGTGGCCGGGCTGTTCGCCACCGGCGGGCAAAGCGTGCTGTACGCGCTGGCGCCGCTGTTCTACCGCACGGAAATTCGCGCCACCGGGGTGGGGACGGCGGTGGCCGTCGGGCGGCTGGGGGCGATGAGCGGTCCGCTGCTGGCGGGAAAAATGCTGGCGCTGGGGGCCGGTACCGTTGGGGTGATGGCCGCCTCCGCGCCCGGGATTCTGCTGGCTGGCGTGGCGGTGTTCTGGCTGATGAATCGCCAGAGACGGCAATCAATAGCCTGACGTCGGCGCCGGGTTATGCTTCAGGACCCGGCAGCGCGCCACCTTGCGCAACGGCAGACTTTGGCATACGGTAAATCATCACCCATTGCTTATCTCTGCCGCCATGTCTTTTCAATCCCGGTTACTGAGCGATATTCCCGGCATTCGCTATGCCTTTCTCGATGTACACGAAACGGCCGCCTTTCCTTACGCTGAATTGGCTCCGGTGAAGCTGGTGCACGGCAATATGGTTCATCATTTTCAGCAGCCGCTGGCGGAACGCCCGCATGCCGACGCGGTTTTTACCGCACTGGGCGGGCAAAAGGTGGGGGTGGTGACTGCCGATTGCCTGCCGATGCTGATGGCCTCCCGTGACGGCGCTTTTGTCTGCAGCGTGCATGCGGGCTGGCGCGGCGCGGCGACCGGAATTATTGCTAATAGTCTCGATCTCTTTGCCCGACATGGCATACCGCCGGACGAGGTGGTGGTAGCGATTGGGCCGCATATTCAGGCCTGCTGCTATGAGGTCTCGGCGGCATTTTATCAGGCGCTGCTGGCGATGCCGGTGGCCGGGCTGGTCAAACAGCACCGCGATCGGCTGTTTCTGCACCGTCGTGGCCCTGAGCCTGAAGCGGAAAAAGCGCCGGCGACGGGGGACGACACGATGTGGTTCGATCTGCGGGCTTTTGGCCAGCTGCTGTTACGCCGCGCCGGGGTGGCGGAAAATCATATTGAATGGCTGGGCAGCTGTACCTACTGTACGCCGCAGTCGCTGGGATCGTTCCGGCGGCGCACGCACTTCCCGGCAGAGAAAACGTTCCAGTATTCGTGGATTATGCGCGAGGCCTGATATTGTCCGGCATCGCGCGGCCGCGCTACAGTACCGTAAACCCGTGCGTCCCGTCGTTTGCCAGCTGGGCCACGAGGCCATACTCCCACTCCAGATAGGCCTGCATCGCTTCGCGGGAATTATCGGTCCCTTCATAGGGACGACGATAGCGATCGCTACGCGCGCTGGTCAGATGGGTTGCGCCATGCTCCAGCGGCAGACCTGAGGCGATCCATCCGGCGGTGCCTCCGCTCAACACCTGCACCGGTTTGCCGGTCAGCGCCGCCACTTCGGCGACGGTGTAGCGCGCCAGCAGGCTGCTGCCGCAGGTCAGTACGTAGCGGCTGGCAGAGGGAATCAGCGCCAGCGCCTGTTTCAGCCGCGAGCGTATCAGCCAGTATGCCCCGGGAATGTGCCGCGCCACATAGTTGGCGCTGGTGGTGAAATCCAGGACCACCGTTCCCGGTTCGCGCAGCAGTGCCGCCAGCTGCGATGCGTCGATCTCCTCTGCCTCAGGCGCCACGGGCAGGCGGGCGGGCGGCACGCCGCGTTCGCTAAAGTTCGCTGCGCTCAGACCGCGCAGGATGGCCGTTTCCCATCCCATTTGCGCCAGCCACGAGGCGGTTATCGCCGCGCGAATACCGTCATCATCCACTAAGACGATACGTGCTCCGCGCACGCTGGCGTGGTGATCGGTCTCCTGGACCAGCTGGCCGCCCGGTGCGCTGAGGCTTCCCGGCAGGTGACCTGCGGCGTACTCCTCCGGACTGCGGACGTCAAAAAGATAGGTGGTGCGGTCGTTCTGCTGCTGCCAGCGCCGGAGCGTGGCCTGGTCGATAACCGCCACCCCGGCTTTTGCCGCCAGCTGGCTGACCTGCTGAAGACGCGCCGTCGAAGCCAGCGATTCATCGGCATAGCGGCGCTGCTGGTCGCGATCGAGGGTCAGACCGGCCAGCGTCCAGCCAATGGTGCCGTTACGTAAGGCGTAGACCGGGTTGCTCACGCCGGCATTGATCAACGACTGGGCGCCGATAATGCTGCGGGTACGTCCCGCGCAGTTGACGACGATTGGCGTCTGCGGCGAGTCGACCAGTCCGTCAATACGCAGCGCCAGCTCACCGCCGGGGACGCTGATGCCGCCTGGAATACTCATGGTCTGGTACTCATCGAACCGTCGGGCGTCGACAATCAGCACCGGCTGACGGCTGTCGATCAGCGCCTGCACCTCTTCTGCGTTCAGAGAGGGGGTCTGTCGTTGGCTCTCCACCAGTTCGCCGAACGCTTTGCTGGGGGAGTTAACGTCCTGGAAGAGCTCGCCGCCGCTGCGCTGCCAGCCCTTCAGGCCGCCTTCCAGCAGCGCTACATCTTGATATCCCCAGCCGCGCAGGCGATCGACGGCCTGGGCGGCCAGACCCTCGCCGTTATCGTAAACGGTGATCGGCGTCGTCAGCCGCGGCACCCGACGGTGGATTTCCAGCTCGAGCTTGCTCAGCGGAAGATTAGCTGCAAACAGCGGGTGAGCGGTGGCAAAATCCGCTTCTTCACGCACGTCAATCAGCGCCAGTTCGGCGTGGTCGAGCAGCGCCTGGCGCACTTGCGCTGGCTGGCGATAAGTGTGGATGGGCATATTAATTATCCTTCGGGAAATCCCAGATATTGGGTAAGTGGCGATTGGAGTAGCCGGAAATAAAGGGTTTGATGAGACCTTCCGGGGTATAGACGGCACGTTTAACGGCGCCAATATTGCCGCCGTAGACATGAATACTGATCGACGCGCTCTCCGCCAGCGCGTTACTGACGCGGTGAATATCGCCATCGCGGGAGGAGACCTTTTCGACCTCGCCCGGCGAGAGCCGTCCGGCAATACCGTCGGCCACCGGAAGACCTGCAGCATCGAGACGATAGCGCTGATTCTCTTCCGCGCCGCGCAGCATGCCGATGACGCCCCACACGCGATGGTCGTGAATCGGCGTGGCCTGCCCGGGGCCCCAGACAAAGCTGACGATCGAAAAGCGTTGTCCGGAGTCGGCGTGCAGCAGGTATTGCTGGTAGTGGTGGGGATGCGGCAAAGCGTACTCGTCAGGCAGCCAGTCATCCTGCCTGACCAGCCGCGCCAGGCGCTGCGCAACCGCCTCCAGCAGCTGCGATTCGTCGCTGAACTCCCGATGAAGGGCGTCAACCTCTTGAATAAAATGGCGTAGTTTTTCCAGTCGTGGTGCGGTCATGAACGGTTCCTGTCAGAGGGACTGGTCATTACGCTAACAAAGGCGTTAATATTATTTAAATGCAATTTACGCATATATTAATATGCAAAATTCACATTAAGGATTCTATGCGCATCGACGACATTGACGCCCTGCTGGCGACGGTACAGTTTTCTTCCCTCAATCAGGCGGCGGAATATCTGGGAATTACCCAATCGGCGATTACCCGACGGCTGCAGCGTCTGGAGCAAACTCTCGGCGTGACCCTGCTGGAGCGCCAGACCCGACCGCTGACCCTGACCGCCGCCGGGCACCGGGTTTATGAGCAGTGCCTGAGCATCAAGCGGGAGACGAAAAAGCTGTACGGGCTGCTGGATCCGCAGGCGGAACCGCACGGTATTTTGCGCCTCGGCGTACCGCAGAGCGTGGCGGAAATTGCGCTCCAGCCGGCGCTGCTGGCGCTACGCCAGCAGTTTCCGCAGCTCCAGCCGCAGGTGACCTGCGGCTGGGGGCGGGCGCTGGAAAAGCGACTCGAGAGCGTCGAGCTGGATGGCATGCTGGCAATGGGGCCGGCACAGCAGGTCTTTGCCGATGGCTATGCCGGCCGGTTGCTGTGTTCGCTGGATATAGTGGTGATTGCGGCGAAAAGCCTGCGCCTGCAGGCCGCTGAACTGCGGGACTGCGCGTCTCAGGGCTGGGTGCTTAACCCTGACGGCTGCGGGTTGCGGGCGGGGTTAATTCGTGAACTCCAGGCTCAGGGGCTGCGGCTTCAGCTGAATGTCGAAACCGCGGGGGCTCACCTGCAAATTGGCCTGGTTGCTCAGGGGCAAGGGCTGGGTCTGGTACCGCGTGCGGCGCTGGCCGCCAGCCCGTGGCGCGATGAGGTGACCGTTCTGACGTTAGCCGATTTCCAGCCGGCGGTCTGCTTGTGGCAGGTGAGCGCACAGAATCTGGCGAATCTGCAGCAGCCGTTCACTTTTTTTGCCGGGAAAATTGCGCAGCAGCTTACTCTATCTGATTGAAGAGTATACTAAATTATCTAAATGCTGATTTTGCATATTAAGATATGATAAAAATGCATTTTGCTCATTAACTGCCGATGTATAGGGTAACGACAGGCGCCGCCGCTGCGGCCACCGTTACCCGACGCAAGGAGTTATGTTATGAGCATTCAGTTTCTCGGGATGATCGGCCATCGCCTCTCATCCGAAACCATCGCCCCGGCAGGACCGGTTTTTGACCGCGACTATATCGTGCGCTTTGCGCAAACTCACGAAGCGGCCGGCTTCGATCGCCTGCTGGTGGGGCATTGGTCCGATCAGCCGGATGGCTTTCTGGTTACCGCGCTGGCCGGATTATCGACAGAGAAAATCAGTTTCCTGCTGGCCCATCGCCCCGGATTCGTCTCGCCAACGCTGGCGGCACGTAAGTTTGCCACCCTGGAGCATCTGCTCGGCGGGCGTCTGGCGGTACATATCATCAGCGGCGGCAACGATGCCGAACAGCGTCGGGATGGTGACTACCTCAATCATGACCAGCGCTACGCGCGTACCGATGCCTTCCTTGATACGGTGCGAAAAGTCTGGACTGCGGAACAACCTGTTGATATCGACAATGATTTTTATCAGGCCGAACAGGCGTGGTCGGCGATTCGTCCGCTGCAACAACCGCACATTCCGATCTACTTCGGCGGCTCCTCCGAGGCTGCCATTGCGGTGGCCGGTAAACATGCTGACGTTTTTGCCCTGTGGGGCGAATCGTTAGGGCAAACGGAGGAGACCATCCGTCGGGTGCGCGCCGAAGCAGCGAAGCATCAGCGCCACATTGATTTTAGCGTCTCATTCCGGCCGATTATTGCCGACAGCGAAGCGCAGGCCTGGGAGAAGGCCGAGCATATTTTGCATGTCGCTTCCGAACGGGCGGCGCAGGCGGGTCAGGGGTTCAAAGCGAAGCCCGATAGCGAAGGCGCGCGGCGCCTGCGGGCCACGGCAGAACAGGGAAATGTGGTGGATAAACGTCTGTGGACCGGCATTGCGAAACTGGTCGGCGGCGGCCATAACTCCACCGCGCTGGTCGGAACGGCGGAACAGGTTGCCGATGCGCTGCTGGATTATTACGACCTCGGAGTGCGCAACTTCCTGATTCGCGGCTTCGATCCCTTAAATGATGCGCGGGAATACGGCAAGGCTCTGCTGCCGATCGCCCGCGAAAAAGCGGCTCAGCGTGCGATTCAGGAGCGCGCATCGTGACGTTTTCCGGTCAACAGCCCGTACGTCCGCAGGCCGACTGGCTACAGCAGTTAACCGACATTCGTCAACTGATGGCCGAACAGGCGGCAGAGCTTGATCGCAGCGGCGACTTTCCCCACCACAATCTCGCGCACCTGCATCAGCGCGGTTTTCTGAGCCTCGCCACGCCGGCGCTGATCGTCTGTATGCAGTATCTGCATCATCTGCGTCTGGCGGATAGCGACGGCTGGGCGGAACCGCTGCGTCGGCAGGTCTATCGTGATGCCGTCGAGCGGGGTGGACTGATCAACAGCCTGAGAGTTGAACCTGAACTCGGCTCGCCGGCGCGTGGGGGACTGCCGCAGACGGTTGCCACCCGTACCGCCGACGGCTGGCGCCTTAACGGACACAAACTCTATACCACCGGAGTTGAAGGGCTGAGCTGGCTGGCTATCTGGGCACGAAGCGACGATCTCGACCCGCATGTCGGCACCTGGCTGGTTCCCCGGGCAAGTGACGGTGTCACTATTATTAAAAGCTGGGACCATGCCGGAATGCGCGCGACCGGCAGCCATGAAGTGATCCTGAAAAACGTGCCGATCCCCGGGCAAAATGCGGTAGATATCTGGCCGGCATCTGCGCCTCCCGCCGCGGATGCCGAACGTTTCCGTCTCTTCGCCAATCGACAGACCGCGCTGTTAGCCGCGATCTATGACGGCGTGGCCCGCGCGGCGCGGGACTGGCTGCTGGGCTGGCTCAGTACGCGGGCGCCGGCCAACCTCGGGCACCCGCTCTCCCGTCTGCCGCGCGTGCAGGAAAAAACCGGCCAGATAGAAGGCTGGCTGCTGACGAACCGCTGCCTGCTGCAACAGGCCGCCGGGCTGGAATTGACCGCCACCGAGGCCAATCTGGCCAAGGTGACTATTACCGACAACGCGGTGCAGGTCGTGGCTCTGGCGCTGGAACTTACCGGCAATCATGGCCTGAGCCGACAACATCCTCTGGAACGCCACTATCGCAACGTGCTGTGCGGGCGCGTGCATACGCCGCAGAGCGACAGCGCGTGGCAGGCGGCGGGTCAACACGCTTTTCAATCATAAGGATAATGTTTATGCGCGAACGAAAAATGACAAGATTGGCCGCGGGACTCTCGCTGCTGGCGCTGAGTGCTTTGGCGACGGCGCAGGAGCGTATCACCCTGCGAATTGCCGATCAGAAAGGGGCATGCGCTCGCAGCTCGAAGCGGCCAACGCGCTGCAAAACCTGGGCTATGAGATCAAGTGGGCTGAGTTTCCGGCCGCCGCACCGCTGGCGGAAGCGCTGAACGCCGGCGCGGTAGACGCGGGGATTATTGGCGATGCGCCGCTGTTATTTGCGCTGGCCAACGGCGCGCCGGTTAAGGCTATTGCCGTCGATAAAAGCAACCCGGCGGGTACGGCCGTGCTGGTTCCGCCGGGAAGTTCGCTCAAGAGCGCCGCGGATTTAAAAGGTAAGCGGATCGCCACCGGCAAAGGTTCGATCGGTCATTTCGTGGCGCTGAAAGCCCTGCAGCAGGCGGGGATATCGCCCGCAGAGGTGCAATGGGTATTTCTCGGCCCGGTCGATGCCAAAGTGGCTTTACTCAACGGCTCGGTCGATGCCTGGGCGACCTGGGAACCCTACACCACGCAGCTGGTGAAAACCGCCGAAGGTCAGATTCTGGTGAGCGGTAAAGGGCTGCTGCCGGGGAATACATTTCTGGCGGCAACGGATGAAAGCTTAAAGGATCCGGCTAAGCGCGCGGCGCTACAGGATTATCTCATCCGTCTGGCAGGGGCGGAGCGCTGGGCTTACGCCAATCTCGAGAGCTATGGCAAAACCCTCGGCGACATCATCCGTTTCCCGCCGGACATTGCCCGGGCGCAGTTTGCTAACCGTCAGTCGCAGTGGCAGCGTCTGGACTCGCGCACCATTGAACAGCAGCAGGCCACCGCCGACTTCTATCAGGCCAATGGTCTGATTCGCGCGAAGCTGGACGTCACGCCGACCTTTGATACCCGATTTACGCTGCCTGATGTCCCGGCCGCCCAGGAGAAGAGACCATGAATCAGTCCGCTTTCTCACGCCGCCGCTTTTTACAGCTCAGCGGTGGAACCATGCTGGCGGCGGGCGCCTGGCCGCTGTGGGGGCACACGATGGTCCAGCGCCT
>OAVK01000847.1_pt1 | contig 12635 bp, 10 predicted proteins | sample 1495301 | NCBI WGS metagenome assembly OAVK01 (sample SAMEA2580094, study PRJEB22360) | human gut metagenome | biome: human gut; feature: human-associated habitat; material: faeces | place: Denmark | collected 2008/2010
CCCAGGCGCTAATTCCAACCATGGATATGGCGCGCCAGCTCAGCGAGGCCAGTGCCTGGGAACTGTTTTCCGCACAAAATCTAACCACCGCAGACAATGAAAATATGTGGCTGGCTCAGGGGAGAATGCTAACCGCCCAGAGTCTGAAAATAACCACATTACTCAAAACTCTTCGTGAACAGGGCTTTGATACCTCGGCCATTGAACAACAGGAAAAAGAGATCGCCCAGTCGTTAAGCCATCAGGGGGAGATGGTTGGCGAACGCCTGAGATTACGCGCTCAACAGCAACAACTTAGCCAGAAAATTATTGAGGCCACCGCTGACGTTGCCGAAATGGCGCGAGGCCAGGCCAGCAATGCAGCTACCTCGGCGGGCGCCACGCAGGCAAGCATTTATGATTTAATTGAGAGTCATCAGGGGCAAGCGGCTGAACAAGCGTTGGACAGGCTCATCGATATCGATCTGGAATATTATAACCAGATGAATGAGCTGCGCCTGAGCGCGCTACGCGTGCAGCAAATGGTGATGAATCTGGGGAATAACCAGGCGCAGAATAACCTGGCTGCGCTGGAAAGCCAGTTGAATGCCGCCGTCAGAGTGCTTCACCGCCGACAAATACGTATTGAAGATCCAGTGGTGCGCACTCAGGTGGCCGACACCGTCAATACGATTAGCCGTTATATTGAGCTGCTGTCCCTGTATCGCCAGGATAATGACATCACGACCCAATTGCAGATCTTATCGCAGAATAATATCGAACAATTTACCCGTTTCAGTAGCGAAGTCAGCCAGTTGGTGGAAATCATCGGCCAACGCAATCAAAGCGGACTGGCACATCTCAAACAGGCCAGCCAGCGCGGGCAAAACTTGCTGCTGCTGTTAGGTGGCGTGTCATTATGTTTGCTGATTCTTATACTTTGGCGTGTGGTTTATCGTTCAGTCACACGCCCACTGGCACAGCAAACCCAGGCGTTGCAGCGTCTACTTGAGGGGGATATTGACTCCCCCTTTCCGGAAACCGCAGGCGTTCGCGAGCTGGATACCATCGGGCGGTTGATGGATGCCTTTCGCAGTAGCGTTCACGCCCTCAATACCCATCGCAAACATCTGGCCGCACAGGTTAAAGCTCGCACCGCCGAGCTACATTCTATGGTATCTGAACACCGGCAGGCCCGTGCAGAAGCCGAGAAAGCCAACCAGGCAAAATCGGCGTTTCTTGCCGCCATGAGCCATGAAATACGCACCCCGTTGTATGGTATCCTCGGCACTGCGCAGTTGCTCTCAGACAATCCCGCCCTGACACAGCATCGGGAAAATCTACGCGCAATCACCGACTCGGGCGAGTCTCTGCTGACCATCCTCAACGATATCCTCGACTATTCCGCCATCGAAGCCGGTGGAAAAAATGTTGCGATAGGCGATGAGCCTTTTGAACCCAAACCCTTGCTGGAAAGTACGCTTCAACTCATGAACAGCCGCGTTGCCGGTCGTCCGGTCGTGCTGGTTGCGGATTTTGCCGATAACGTTCCCGCTTCCCTACGTGGCGATCCGCGCCGCATCCGGCAAATCATTACTAACTTATTAAACAACGCACTACGCTTTACCGATCGAGGACACATTATCCTGCGTAGTCGGCGTGAAGATCAGGACTGGTATGTTGAGGTTGAGGATACGGGATGCGGAATTGACCCTGCCCGTCAGCACGATATTTTTCAGCCGTTCGTTCAGATAAGCGGTAAACGCGGAGGAACCGGACTCGGACTCACCATCAGCGCCAGTCTCGCCAAGGCAATGCAGGGAGAGCTAAGCGTCACCAGCACACCCGGCGTCGGGAGTTGTTTCCAGCTGCGTCTGCCATTGCGGGCAACCACGATGCCCATCATTAAACCCGCACAACGTTCCATATCGTTACAGGGCTTACGCTTATTGCTTATCGAGGATAATCCTCTTACGCAGCGCATCAGCACAGAAATGCTCACTCTCAATGGCGCACAGGTCACCGCTGTCGACTGTGCCGAGGAGGCGTTAAGCCTGTTGCGGGAAGATGCCAGCTTTAATGCTGCTCTGGTTGATTTCGATCTTCCGGATATCGACGGGATCACGCTGGCGCAGCAGTTAGCCCACGACTATCCGGCACTTAACCTGATCGGCTTTAGCGCACACGTCATCGACGAAACGCTAAACCAAAGAACTAGTACCCTGTTTCTCGGCATTATTCAAAAACCGGTTCCCCGGGATGAACTCAGTCGACTTATTACGCATTATCTGCACGCCAACGAGTCTCTCCCGCTTGCATCAGACAATGACAACAAACGGTTAGATTTTCAGCAACTGGCTGGGGATATCCAGGTCATGGGATGGCAAAAGGTGCACGAATGGTTAGCGCTCTTTAAGCAACACACCCTTCCTTTATTAGATGAAATTGACACGGCGCGAGATTTAAATGAGCGCGAGCAGATAAAACGTCTGGCACATCAGCTCAAAAGCAGCTGCGCCAGCATGGGAATGCACTCAGCCAGTACGATGTGTGCAGCACTTGAACAGCAGCCGTTGGGTGATTTTTCACTCAGAGAGGAGATCCAACAAAGTCTTTATGAGGTAGAACGTTGGCTGGAAGCAGAAAAACCGTCCCGCGCGTAACGGTGCGTTGAAGCTGAGCATAGGGACTAACTTTGAATGGTACGCCCTGTAGGATTCGAACCTACGACCTACGGCTTAGAAGGCCGTTGCTCTATCCAACTGAGCTAAGGGCGCATTGCGAAGTGATTACTTCATGCAGATGAAACGCGTGAATTATACGGTCAGCGCCTGCTGAGTCAATGCCTTTTATTTCAGTTGCTGGCGAAGTGTACGAATGTTGATTTTTTCTGCTTGTTCAAGGGTATCCAGGAAATCACCTGGTAACAACTCAGCCCACGAAACGCCAGATTTAAGGATACATGTATTTAGAATATTTATGATTTTGCTTAACATTCCCTTACCCCTCCAGTGGTTCAGGAACTCTTTAATGTTAAGTATCGCCATCAAGGAAGAAAACAGTCACTTCGAACATGGACTGAAAATCATCATCTCCCATCTGGCAAATCAGTGGCATCAGGAGATCTGCTTTTTACCTGTCGAGAATATCGATCGCGCTGACATCGCGTTTATCTCCCTGGATGAAGATTGGCTCAGCGCCGATTGCTATCAGATTCCGATCCATACCCGCCGCCAACACCGGGTTGTCATCTGCAACAGAAACGATAAAGATAAGCTGATGTTCCGGCCCTGCCTGTACATGTTGCCGCTGATCTATCGGGAAGATGACGTTGAGGAAATGACTAAAAAATTAGTCCCCATCCTGCAAAAACGTGCGCTGCGCAACAACGTGCCTGCAACTATCTGCCATTACTGCACTACCCGCAACTTTTCTGTCGACGAACGCAAGTTCTTAATGTTTCTCGCCAGCGGATATACCTTAGCCGAAACGGCTCACCTACTCTCAATAAGCGATCTTCAGGCCAAAGCGACCCGCCGCGGCATAATGAAAAAGCTGCATGTGAAAAACGATCAGCAATTCTTAAGATACATCCGCGCCCATCTGAATTTTCTACAAAATTAGACGGGGTATCTCTGCCTAATTTTTATTGAGAAATATCTCATCCTCGATTAAGTATCGACTCCTACTGTACCTATCCTCTGCCTGCCAGAATAATCCAGCCATACTATTTCCGGGGTAACAGAAAGACACACCCGGTAATATTTTATCTAATATCAGAGAGAGGTTGAACTGGATAAAACGATCTTTTGGGCATTGAGTAAGACATCAGAAAACTTCCGGCAGATTATTCTGATGGGATACGCAATTGCCAGTCTGATGATTGTTGAAGTACTGAAACCCAACGGCACAAGGACATTGACCTTTACGCTGGCAAAAATTTGGGTCAGGGATGTTTATAGTCAGCAATTTATCCAGACCTGCCGCAACAGAAATGGAATGGAAAAGGATGCACAGCGCAAAACGCCGGGACCGCTATCGCCGCATACGAAACACTAACTGTACCTGGCAATATCCCCACTGTACCTCACAAGTATTTGACCGGCTCGAGTATCTGGCGCAAAAACTCGAATACACATTACCGGACGACACTATATCTCAGGCGATAATTACAACAGACTACTACCTGGCCTACGCGTTAAGTCGACATTTATTCTCAGGCACACGTACGGCGGTCTTCCAGAGCGTTGAGTCGGCCTTACCCAGCATGCAAGAACCAGTAATTAGCCAGTTAGTGATTGACATAGAAAGCTTAACACTCCCCTATTTCGATATACTTGAACGTTTGCGCCAGCTAATTAAGCAGCGTAATGACATCCAGATCTTCATAATGCTTTCAAGTCGTGATGAAGACCTGACTACCTTTATTTCACTATCCGGTCCATTTTATATCCTATCACGCAATTTACGCCTTCCGGAGGTGCGTCACGCCTTATTATCGCCGGTTCCTGACTATATTCATTCCAGACGCATAAATCAGCTCGATTGGGAGATGATTGCCTTACTTTTACAAGGTAACTCCTTAAAAAAGATTGCATTGTTACAAACACAACCTTACCACCGTATCATCTATCGCCTGAACCAATTGATTACGCGCCTGGGGTTACCCAGCAGACAACGCTTTTTGCATCTGATACACCGCCTCAACGTTACCTCTCTTCATTTAATTTAACACCATAACCCTATGTGCGATAAGATTTTTTAGGAAACTACTTATTCTTGAATAAGAAAAAAGATCTAATTTTTACAAATATTTAATATTTACAACTATTCCTGGTATTATGCCTGGTGCCACTGTCACACTTAACCTTACTGATTCTGTGCATTTCAATATAAAAAAGCCTAATTGCAGTCTTAACAAAACCTAAACAATTGGTTTATTGTATCGTTTTTACTATTTAAAAAAAATTTTCAATCTGCCATAATTCGAACTGCAGATAAATACTACCAATAGTCATTAACACATCTGGATCTTTCAGAATATCCTAACTGACATTAACAACCGGGATGTTGTAAGTCTTTTCCGAAAGAACAGAGCAGGTATAATCCCCACAGTTTCCTGATTAATTGTTAGTTTTCCCGGTGTGAAATGGATTTTCCACAAATTCATTGTTCTGCAGAAGAACAACCGAATAAACAAGGATGAAATAATATTTATTCGGTTTTCCCGCAGAACAACTCTTGGCTATTTGACAATATTATAACGCCTGATGTTTTATCAAATTCGCAAGATACGCAAACAGTTTGAGGCATACAACAATGAAACCAGCATCCGTTATCATTATGGACGAACACCCTATTGTCAGAATGTCGATAGAAGTACTACTCGAGAAAAACAGTAATATTCAGGTAGTATTGAAAACCGACGACAGCCGTACGGCAATAGAACACCTGCGCACATACCCGGTCGATCTTGTCATCCTGGATATTGAACTACCTGGTTCGGATGGATTTACATTACTCAAGAGAATAAAGTCTCTGCAGGAGAAAACTCGGGTGCTGTTTCTCTCTTCTAAATCGGAGTCTTTTTATGCCGGGCGTGCTATCCGGGCCGGTGCAAATGGTTTTGTCAGTAAACGAAAGGATCTCAATGATATCTACAATGCGGTAAAAATGATTTTATCGGGATATTCTTTTTTCCCGTCGGATACCCTTAATTTCATTAACAATATAAACGCACAAAAAGGTGTGCTGAATGACATGCCACTCTCTAACCGCGAGGTTACGGTTTTGCGTTATCTGGCAAACGGTCTGTCCAATAAGGAAATTGCTGAACAGTTGTTACTCAGCAATAAAACGATTAGCGCTCACAAGGCGAATATCTACTCCAAGCTCGGGTTGCACACCATCGTTGAGCTGATCGATTATGCAAAAATGCATGAGTTAATGTAATAACACTCCCGGCGAGATGTCGTTCGGGAGCGTTTTGTCAGCTTATTGATTAGTTATAGTTAATCATAAACGTGGCATCAGCCCTGGCGACGCCAGGCTGAACTCCATCGGCTAACGCGATATAGTTGGCGAAAAAGGTCAGCGTGGCATTGCCGTTCTCATCAATCCCCACGGCCTGGCTCGCCTGTTCGAGCGGTAATCGCGTACGATCGCTGTCGTGCAGTTCAATCGCCACCTTTTGCGCCATGACCGCATCATCAAGCGCCAACAGCGTCGTGCCCGGAGCCGGAGTACCGGAAAACGTTATCGATGCGGATCCCGGCGGGCAACCTTCAAGCTTCAGCGTAAACGCGACCGGTTGAGTGGTATCTCCGCTGGTCTGACGCTGCTTTGTCGGCCAGGTCCCCAACTCCACCGACTTATTGCTGTCGCTGGCAATCACCGCACAGGTAAAGTCCACCACGTTGCCACGCAGCTCAATATTGATTTCCCCCAGCGACGAGGCGGCATGGCCCAACGAACTGAATGTTAGCAGGGACACCATCGCCAGAAGCGCCCCTGCGAATGGTGTTTGCTTGTTAGTCATAATCCACTCGCAGATAGCCACGAGCCGTAAAAGGCCCTTCGGTAGGTTTATTCCCCGTCACGCTGACCGGCCATGCCCGAATACCGACCCTTGCTGCGGCGTTATCATCCAATTGAAATGGGATATTGCTGGACAAATTGTTAGGCGTAAGTGGGTTACCACTGCTATCGGCGACGATAAAACCTAAATCCGGGTTGTCAGAAACCATCATTTGTCCGGTGGCTTTCTCAGCCTCTACACGCATGGTCAAGTAGGCCTGTGCGGCGACGTTGGTGCATTTTATCGCCACGGTTTTGGTCTGCGGATTAATGCCTTCGGGCCGGTTTCCTGCCCCCGCCTTGCTAAACAACGATGCGCCAATATCGCCAAAATCAAACTCAACAATCTGCCCGGCGTTCACCTCACAGTTTTGTGGAACCTCCACCTTACCGCTGTAGCTGATGGTGTACACCGGCGTGCTTAGCGCATCTCCGGAACTGGTCGTGACATAGACGCTGAACATCGTCTGACGCGGAATCGGAACCATGTTAATAAACGAGCGGATCACTTTGAGTTTAAACACCAGGTTTGAATCCTGTACGCCAAAAGGCTTCTGCTTCGAAACGTTCGAGTCAACGCCCATACGGATATAATTTCTTGGAGGATAAAACAGCCCGGCGTAGCTGTCGGTGATGCTCATGGCACCCAGCAGGTAGTCATTGAGCTTCAGATACTGAAAACCACCCTCGGTACTTTGAACAGGAAGTTCAGTGACATAGCTTCGATAGGTGTAATTCACCGACGTTCCGGCCGGACAGGTGGCATTCACGCCAATCCAGCCCGATTTTTCCGGTAACGTTACCACCTGTCCCGGCTGGTTGTTGCTGCTGTTAAAGACATTCGACAAATCGTAAAAAACATCCGTTGGCGTGCCATTCGAGTTATGGCAGACCGTCGCCCATGACGAATGGGCCATCAGCAGTAAAGCGCTTCCCAGTAACAAACCCGTTTGTCTTTTCATCGTATTATTCCTGTCGTGCCGTTGGAGATTCGCACGTCACGTTCGTGAGCGTCACCGCCTGTTTCAGACTCTCCTCAGGCAAGGCATAGCGCGCCACACAGCGAGCGTTTGCGCCTTCCCCCCATTGGATCAGCACTGAGATAAATTTGCCCGTCTTCGCCCACCATACTGGTCACGCCGCTGGTGTTTTCCCGCACAATAGAGCCAAACGGCACGGGTTTACCGGCATATTTGGCGGTAATCAGCGCCCGCACACCGATTCGTGTATCAAACGCCGCTCGCACCAGCGCCCCTTGCGTTGGTACTACGCTGCTGACGTTATTTTCCACATCGGTATTGTTGTTCATGGAATTGGTGTCTAACGCGACGCGGTTAGCGATAGACGGTGGCATACGGCATCACCGCGTATCCACGCCAGTCGGTTTGAACGCCGGTCTGGTTTTCTATCCGCACACCCTGTGCGCCAGGCGCTTTAATCAGCACGTTGGTATCACCCAGAGGCTGACTGAGCGTAATGCCATCCGCATGCCCCACCACGCCGCCAGAGAGTTGCCAGTTGTAGTCATGCTGATCGCGATCGTAGTTGTATCCCACGCCCAGCGTGCCATAGGCCGCCTGCCAGTTGGCACTGGCGTTTCCGCTGTAGCCATTGGTGCTGCTGTGCCCCTGATTCACGCTGTAGCTCAGGTTGCGTCCATCCAGCAACGTACCGCCGATCCCGCTCTGCCAGCTGTTTTGTCCATTGCTATTACGGTTAGCATTAAAGGTGGCGTAGGTGCGATCGAAGGCGCTATCTCGCGAGTAGCGCCGTCCGCTCAGCAGGCTGAACGGTATTGACATATTGAACGCGACAATACGGTCGGTGTCGGAGATGCCAACCGATTCATTCCACGACCAGGAGAGTGAATAGCTAATACCTTGCCAGCCGCTGGCATAGCCCAGTTGATACCAGGTATTGGTGTCTGAGGTATTCCAGTACGTTTGCTGACTACCCGAGACATACAGCGATCCGTAATCCCCCAGATTCTGCGAAATGTTTATCTGGAAACGGCCCTTTTTGCTGTAGCTCAGGTTGTGGTAACTCTTCACATCGGGCACATCGTGGCGATTGCCCTCGCTGTCGTATTCGTACTCATAGCCTTCCATGCTGCGATACGCCACATCGTCGAGGGTATAGAAACCACGCGTAGAGTAGCGATATCCCAACAACTGAAAGTTGGTGCCAAAATTGTTCAGCGATTTCGCATATAGAAAACGCAATGACTGCCCCTGATGCGTACTGTCATCCGCCAGTTGGCTGCGGGCATGGGTCAGATCGACAGAAACCGCCCCCCAGTCCCCCAGGTTTCGGCCGGTGCCTAAAACCACCGCCGTGTAGCGGGAGGCCAACTGCGTACCGCCGTAAGCGGTGTAGCCTTCTGGTAACCCAGCAATTAATGTTCCCTGGAAAAAGAATGGAGAAGATTGTTGGCTATTGCCGCTGCGAAAATCCCCTGCGACCACGTCATATTTGAAACGCCCTTCTCGTTGTAACAAGGGAACCGTGGAGTACGGCACCGTATAGCGCTGTTGGCTGCCGTCCTTTTCGTCCACCGTCACCTCAAGGTCACCGCTGGATGACGTCGGGTTGAGATCGGTTATCGAGAAAGCGCCCGGTGAAACATAGCTTTGATAAATCACATAGCCATTCTGACGAATGGTTAGCTTTGCCGCTGTTCGCGCAATACCGCGAACGGTAGGCGCGTAACCCTGTAAGCTATCGGGATACATACTGTCTGAGGAATAGAGCCGCGCCCCGCGAAATCCGACGCTGTCAAAAACGTCGTTGCCGGTGTTGCTGTCACCCATCACCAGCTCGCCCTTCAGCGGGATAATCGCGCGCTGAAGCCATGTGCCGATGTTTTTCCAGCTTTGTGAGTGATATCCGTCACCTTTGGAATAGCTCCATGCGCCGTTATTTCTCAAGCGCCAGGGGCCATAGTTCAGGCCACTGAGCATACTTAAGAAATAGCTGTCCGTATCACTCCCGCGACTGCCGGTGAAACTGTAGTTAACCAGCGCGGCCGGGATGCCTTCATCCCACTCTTCCGGTGGAATATAGCCACGCGCGCTGTTTAACATCGACGCCTGCGGCAGGCTGACGTTTAGTCGCAGGGTAGAAAAATCAAACGCAATCTCGCTGCCTGGAATCGCCTCAGGTAGATTGATGCAGGTATCGTTCGCATCCTTATTGAGTGCCGGAAACGCGGCGATATTGACACCAAGGCGCTTTACCCAGTCGAGCCCAAAGCACGGCATCAGCCCACCGGACTTCTCCCCGGCTTTTCCCGCGCTGGTCGTAAAACGAATATCCTGAGTAGCCACAAACTCATCGTTGCGCCAGATATCCACGCGATAAACACCTTCAGGCTGGTGATTACCTTTTTCAAAACGTGATAAATCCGCCACGGTTGCCGTATCCGCAGATAAAAAGGCCGGATTAAAATAGCTTTCACCATGGCTTAAAGAGGGAAAGAGCGCCGCCAGCGTGGACAACGCCACCCCCGCCAGCGGTGGCGTAACCCCCGGAAACAGGCCAGGAAAATACGTTGTCTTATTCATCGTTATCTCAACGCACGCTAACCGTTTGGGCCGGGGTCACAGCGCCATAATCATTGACCGTCTGGAACGTAACGTTGCCCTGCACGCCTGTTGGCAACAGAACCTGCGCATCGCTTTTCGGTGCAACCATCACGTTATCGACCTTCGTTTTCCCCACGTTGAGATTGACCAACGTGACGTAATACGCTGACGGATTGTTAATTTTCAGGTGGTTGCCGGAACGGGAGAATTTCAGCATCCCGGGCGCATCTTCCGGAATTTGCGGCAAATTATTCGGGCGCACAAAAAGCTTGATGCGGGACAGAATCGCCAGTTGCAGAACGTTTTTGCCCTCAAGGCTGTTTTTATTGACTGACGGAATGGCTTTTACGTTCATCCAGAACAGCGACTCACGATCTTTGGGCAACGGAACACCTGCATAGATAATACGCAACGTGTTTTCGCTTTTGGGCTCGCTGACAAACAACGGAGGCGTAACCACAAACGATGTTTCTTTAACACCTGCGCTATTCTCAATCCATGAATTGACCAGGTAACGTTCTTTGGTATCACTATTGCTAATAGACAGTGACGTTTGTTTGGCATCGGCTGGATAAATAAAACGGGGAGCGCCTAAAGCAATGCCTCCGGCAGCCTGAACACTGGCAACAGGAAATAAGAATAGTAAAAGGATAAAACCTGATTTTAGATAATTAAACATAGCTACAAATACCTTTGGTGTGATTATCGTTGGGAAATAAATCAGGGATAAACCAACGTAAACCACACGTCTGAACGAAGCGTTCCCGGCGTTATATTTTCCGAGACAGCCCGATAACGAGCAGTGAAATGAAACGTCATCTCTTGCGTTATAATCGGCGCATAATGAAGCGGCAGCGCATTCGGAATAATTTGCCGTTGGCGCTGGTCAAATAACGCCAGGCCGATCCCCGAAGCCGCAGACGCATCTCCACTGGCAAGGAAAACCTGCGGATCTTCCGCTGGCGTCACGCCTGCAAACGCAATCCCAACGTGGTCATAAACATCGGAGCTGCATGACGTTAAGCGCAGTGAAAACGGCACGCTGGTAGAGGCAAAGCTCCCCGTCCCGGAGAAAGCATTGGTGCGATACTGCCCCATTTGCACCCGCAAATTTTGGCTGTCAGTAGCGACCGTGCAGGCACCATTGACGAGCTGCCCCCGTAAGTGAAGGCGGCCACTTTCCAGTATTACCGTATGTGCAAACACAGGCAGTACGCACAGCATTCCCGCCAGCGCCACGCCTTTCCCTATCATCTGCCACATCCTTCATCATCCCCGGAAATTGCCTCATCCAGTGAGGCGAACGTCATCCTTGCACAAATCAAAACGGCTTACTCGTACTTCATGATGAACGTCGCGTCGGCATTTGCCTGACCCGGCGTAGCGCTGGTGGCAGTGGCTTTGTAACGCGCAGAGAAACGCAGGGTGTTGGTTCCTTCTACCAGCGCCTGAGCGGTAGAGAAGGTGGCTCCATCCGGCTTCAGCGCGGTGGACGTGTTGTCCAGAATTTCGATACCTACACCGCCAGCAGTAGTGGTGTTATTCCCTGAAGAAACAGCCAACAGAGCCGAGTTGGTGGCATCTGCCTGACCAGAGAAAGCAACGGCTGCGGTTGCAGCAACTTTCGGATCACAATCGTTCAGCACGATGGAGAACGGAATTTGTGCCGTTGTATCACCTACTGCGGCAAAACTGGCAGTACGATACTGGCCTAAGGTGACAACCTGATCGGATGACTGAGTACTGACTGCACAGGCTGCATTGACCAGTTCACCTTCAAAATGTACAGTACCGCCGCTCACCCTTACCGGATCGGCTGCAACCGCAGCACCTGCGACTAACATCAGGCTGGCAATAACAGAAGAGGTCATTAATTTACGTTTCATGGATTTCCCTTGAATTACACACATCCGGCTCCAGCATCCTGCGGGATCCGTTTTCATTATCGACATTAAATGTCAGGCTAATTATCTCTGCATCCTGTAAAGATATATATCGCAAGAGAATTAGCTAACCTTTTACCCCGACTCTCCTGAGTATTTGATTTACTAATTATCCTTCGCGAATATGACTATTCGTCACAGCGATAAATTAAACATTTCAATTAATGAAAAATACCTGTAAATCCTTTTAATAGCCCTGGCTAATTCTTAATGGGATCTAAGAAAAGTCTTGGTTAATATTACCTAAATGCCGCCGTAATAGTACGTAACAGTCTGGTTTATGAAGCATTACCCATAAAGAACCCAGGGTGATGAGATGTTTCATTCACGTTAATTTTAATTAGCATGCTTATTATTTATTCGTAAGGCTTCAGCCTTTGTGCTGACACCATTTGCAGCCCGTGACGGCACTGGCGCACATAAAAACGCAAACGAAAACTGACAGCACGTCCCGCTTCTGACAAAATAGTGGCATCCCCTTCGATTTAACGTAACAGACGGAATCCTCTCTCTGATGGCAGCAAAGATTATTGACGGTAAAACGATTGCGCAG
>OAVK01000851.1_pt1 | contig 12603 bp, 12 predicted proteins | sample 1495301 | NCBI WGS metagenome assembly OAVK01 (sample SAMEA2580094, study PRJEB22360) | human gut metagenome | biome: human gut; feature: human-associated habitat; material: faeces | place: Denmark | collected 2008/2010
GAGGCCGGTAGGTTACCCGGCTGCCCCGGCTTTTTTCCCCGCCGCGCTTAACCGCGTTTAAACAGGCGGGCGGCCTGGAACAAGCCGAAAGAACTCACCAGCATCTCAATCCCCACAATTGCGGTAACCAGCGTCACCGAAGCTTCCGGCCCTGAACCGATCAGCGTCCAGGCGATGACCAGATCGAGAATACCGATGACAAACTGCAGCCAGTTTCCCGGCAGCCCGCGATGTACATACCCCGCGACCAGGCGCGCGATACCGCCAAAAGCAAACAGCACCGCCAGATAAACGGCCAGCGCCAGAATCCCCGCCAGCGGGCTGGTGATAAAAACATAGCCAAAGAGTAGATAGGCGATACCGAGCAGAATACCGCCGATCGTGGGCCAGGTGTTTTGCGCACGGTTGGCAAACATACCAACAATTAATCCCCCACCGCTCAGCATTAGCAGGACGCCGACGAAAATGCTCAGTACGGTCCCGGTGGCAAATGGATTGATCAGGCACATCAGTCCGCCAACCAGTAACAGGAAGGCAACGACCAGCAAAACCCCGCGCTGTTTTTTGAGGATCTCTTCACTCAGAAGTTGAGGAGTACGACGGTCAAAATTTAGCATAATGTATCTCCATGATTGGCTCTCCCTATCCGCTGGCCGCCTCGGAATGAGGGGCCGAAGAGCGTGGTTATGTCAGATTAAAATAACGATCGGGTTGATATGTATCGGTGGTAAAGGTTTCTGTCGGGTCATATGCAAAAAATTACGTTCGATGGCGTTGCTGATAGCGTTGAGCGGCAGGTCGTTAGGATCGATGCCAAAATTTTTTAACGTCCTTAAACAAGACTTCTTTTTATATTACTGACCCGATTACCGGTGCGCCGGGCCTGTTTTGCGCGCCCGGCAAGCGGGCATTTCACCCTCCTGACTTGCCGCAGGTGAAATCAGCTTTAAGCGTAGCAGAAGGAGTAATAACGGGATGCTATGCGCTCATGAAAGCTGATGGATCTTCAGATCAAACAACGAGATGATGCCCATCAGGTGAGAAAAGATCTCACTCTGTAGTTGCTCATAGGCGACCCACTCGGTTTGGCTGGCAAAGGCATAAAACTCGACCGGCAAACCGTAGGTGGTGGACGGTAGCTGTCTGACCATCAGCGTCATGTCCGTTCTGATAGCTGGATGCTGCGCCAGCCAGGCTTTAGCGTATTCCTGAAACAGTTCGATATTGGTTTTCGCCGCTGAGTCAGCGGCCATCAGCGACGCTAATGCGTCATGATTAACGATTGCCTGTTTCCCCTCAGGGGTCAGGATGCGTACCGTGGCGATATCGACATTAATCGTACGCTGGATGCGCCTGGCGCCATGCTCCACCATATAGCGCCAGTTTTTAAACGAGCCGGAAACCAGGGTATAGGTCGGAATAGTGGTGATGGCATTGTCAAAATTAAGCACCTTGACCGTCGTCAGCCCGATATCCTGGACGGAGCCATTGGCGCCGAGGGAATCCAGTTCAATCCAGTCCCCCGGCTGCAGCATATCATTCGCGGCAAGCTGTATCCCGGCGACCAGCCCCAGGAGCGGGTCTTTAAAGACCAATAACAGCACTGCCGCAATGGCGCTTAAGCCACTGAACAGAATGAGCGGTGATTTATCAACCAGCAGCGAAATAAGTAAAATACTATAAATCACCGCCCCCGCCAGCTTGAGGCTTTGCTGAAGGCCGTGATAAGGCAAGCCCTTAAACTGAAGGTTTGTTTTGAGTAAATCGCAGATAACATCAATAAAGGCATAAAATGCGAGCAGCGCAAATGTCAGGGTCCAGATCCGCACGCCGGTCAGGATCCACGCCAGTATTTCATGGTGTGGGTTGGCAATGAATGACAGCTGGGCGGCCAGCACTGCCCCTTGCAGGGTTAATACCATACGATGAAAGAAGTGATGATGGGTAACGATCGTCAGTTTTGATGTTTTTTTCTTCGCGACTTTGCGATCGAGATATGGCAAAACCAGGTAGTGGGCCACGCAGTGTAAAAGAATAAAGATGGCAATTACCCGCAGCACCGGTATATCGCTATTCAATACCATGTCGTGCAAATGCTGGTATAAATCATTATCCCTAAAATAGTACATCATAATTTTCTGCTTATTTCCGACTATATATTTTGCTAGTGGCGTGATTTTAGCGCAAGGCCCCGCCCGGCGAAACCGGCCCGTCTCCGCGACCATCGCAGATGGCAAACGGAAGGCAACATCGGGCTGATGAAAGCCGTACGCCGCTTCGACCCGGACGTCGGGGTCAGGCTGGTGTCGTTCGCCGTACACGGGATCAAGTCCGAGATCCACGAGTACGTGCTGCGTAACTGGCGCATCGTCAAAGTGGCGACGACTAAAGCCCAGCGCAAACTTTTCTTTAATCTGAGAAAAGCCAGGCAGCGCCCTGGCAGGTTCAATCATGATGAAATAGAGATGGTCGCCCGGGAGCTGGGTGTCTCAGCGAAAGATGTCCAGGAGATGGACCCGCGCAGCCAGGAGATTATCCGCGCACGCTGGCTGGATGAGGACAATAAAGCCACGCTGCACGAACTGGCGGAACGCTACGGGATATCGGCGGAACGGGTGCGTCCGCTGGAGCAAAATGCGATGAAAAAGTTACGCATCGCCGTTGAAGCATGACGAGGCGACCTTGCCCGTCGCTGAGGCACCGGCCGCCCGCGAAAAACCGGCGGCAGGCGCCTGCTCAGCCAGCGACGACAACAGCCCCGTCGCAGATTGCCCTTTAAGCCAGCGGATTATTTAAAGTGAAAACTTTCCGGATGGTTATCCAGACTGCCGCTCAGCGCGGCAAACAGCACCGTTTTACCGTCTATCGATAGCTCATCGGGAACATTCAGCCAGCTGAGTTTCTGCTCGGCGCCGTCCTCAGCGCTCACGGAAAAGACGCCGGTCATTTTTTTTGCCTCCTGAGAATAGAGCACCGCAATACTTTGTGACGCACAGTCATGCGGTTTGCAGGACTGGAGAACGACATAGCGGACGCCGCCAATGGTCACGTTCTGCGGCTGCGATGAGGTTCCCCCCTGGGTAACCCACTCTGGTAGCGAGTGGTGCTGCGTCATCTGCGCAAACAGGGCCTGAGTCTGCGTATTTTTCGCCAGATCGCTGACCGTTAATTCACTCCCGGCGCAGGCGGAAAAAGCCATGACGGACAGTAACGAGATAATCAGATTGTTCTTCATTCAATGAACTCCATTTCTGTTCAATACGATGCGATTACCGCAACCACGGTAATTAAAGCATATCCCGCGCCGGGGACAAGTCCGCTTAACTTTCGTATAAACACCGGCGCAAACGAACAGGCGTCATCTCCCCTCTCAACCGTTGTATCTTCTGGCCTCTGAGATCCCGCCGACATCATATGTGGACCATTCGGTTAACTGAAGCTGGTTTCAGGTTTTTTCCCAGCGATCCGCTGGTTTGAAAAAAGCTTTTTAACGACGATTGTACAAATTTGTTAAGAAAATGGTTTAAAAAGCATGAGTAGTTAACATTGACCTGAACCAGGTGGTACAATTGCCTGCTGAATGATTATGCTGAGGTCGTTGTACTTCTTTCTACAGAAGAGATCTGCCCGCATGACCCTGTAACAACTATCACGCTTTTTTCGGAGAGTTCCTGCATGTCTGAATTACACGACCGGCCGAGCCCTGTGCTCAGGATATGGTGCTGTATATTAGGGGTGGCGCTAAGTCTTAGCGGCCTGTTCTTTGCCATTGAAGGGGGAAAACTGATTTCTCTCGGCGGTAGCTGGTATTTTCTTATTGCCGGCATAGTGATGCTCTTCTCTGCCGTCCAGTATTTCCGCAGTAAATCCTCTGCTGTGGTGTGGTTCATTCTGGTTTTTCTGGGGACGCTGATTTGGGCGTTGTTTGATGCCGGCTGGGATTTCTGGCCGCTGGTCTCCCGTCTGATGGTCCCCACCGGCTTTATGCTGTTTGGCTTTGCCACCTGGCCCGCGCTGCGTCAGCGCGAAGGCAAGAGCAGCTTCAGCAAACCGTCTTATGCCCTCGCGGTCGTATTAGCCGCCGGCATGCTGGGCGCCTTCGTACAAATGTTCCAGCCGCACCCGACCGTCGCCTTCAAAGGGGAAGAGCTGCCGCTGATCCCGGTTGAGCCAAATAAAGCGCAAAAAAACTGGGAAAACTACGGTAATACCCCCGGCGGTGACCGCTTCGTCGCACTCGATCAGATTAACCGTAACAACGTCAAAGACCTGAAGGTCGCCTGGACTTTCCATACCGGCGATATTCCGATCAGCCCTGGCGGGAACGGCGCGGAAGATCAGCAAACGCCGCTGCAGGTGGGTGATAAAGTTTTCCTTTGTACTCCGCATAACAACGTGATTGCCGTTGATGCAAACAGCGGTAAGCAGATCTGGAAACGTGAAATCAACGCCCAATCTCAGGTATGGAACCGCTGCCGCGGTCTGGCTTATTTCGATGCCACCAAACCTATCGTTCAGCCTGACGTGCCGGGTTCCACCCCGGTACCCCTGCCGACTTTGGCCGCCGGTGACACCTGTCAGCGTCGTATCCTGATGAACACCATCGATGCCCGCCTGGTCGCTATTAACGCGGATAACGGTGAGTTTTGCTCCGCCTTTGGTAATAACGGCATCGTTGACCTGAAAGCCGGTCTGGGTGACGCCAGCGATCCGAAATATCAGCTGACCTCTGCCCCGACCCTCGCCGGAACCACCGTTGTGGTGGGCGGCCGTGTCGCCGATAACGTGCAAACCGATATGCCTGGCGGCGTTATTCGTGGCTTCGACGTCATCACCGGTCAGATGCGTTGGGCTTTCGACCCGGGCAACCAGGATCCTACGGCCAAACTGCAGGAAGGCCAGACCTACGTCCGCAGTACGCCTAACTCATGGGCCCCGATGTCTTACGATCCGGCGATGAATACCGTGTTCATGCCGATGGGTAGCTCATCCGTTGACCTGTGGGGGGCCAACCGTACTGCGCTCAACCACAAATACGGCGCGTCCGTGCTGGCCGTCGATGCGACTACCGGTAAAGAGAAGTGGGTTTACCAGACGGTTCATAACGACCTGTGGGACTTCGACCTGCCGATGCAGCCCAGCCTGATCGACTTCCCGATGAAGGATGGCACCACCAAACCGGCGGTGGTAATTGGCGCGAAAACCGGACAGATCTTTGTGCTCGACCGTCTGACCGGTAAGCCTCTGACCGAAGTCAAAGAACTGCCGGTCAAAACCCGCACGATTCCGAACGAACAGTATTCTAAAACGCAGCCGTTCTCCGTCGGCATGCCATCGATTGGCAATGAAAAGCTGAGCGAATCGGATATGTGGGGCGCAACGCCGTTCGACCAGCTGATGTGCCGTATCAGCTTTAAATCGATGCGTTATGATGGTCTGTTCACCGCGCCGGATACCGATAAGTCCCTGAGCTTCCCGGGTTCATTGGGTGGCATGAACTGGGGCAGTATGTCTATTGACCCCAATAATCAGTACCTGTTCGTCAACGACATGCGTCTTGGCCTGTGGGTGCAGATGATCAAGCAGGACAACAACCGGGCGGCAGCCAGTAACGGCGGCGAGTCGGTCAACACCGGGATGGGTGCCGTACCGCTGAAAGGCACGCCATATGGCGTAAATAAAGACCGCTTCATGTCTCCGCTGGGGATCCCATGCCAGAAACCGCCTTTCGGTACGCTGTCGGCTATCGATCTGAAGACCCAGAAAATCGTCTGGCAGGTTCCGGCCGGTACGGTACAGGATACCGGACCGTTTGGTATCAAAATGCGTGTTCAGATGCCGGTTGGCATGCCTACGCTGGGCGGTACGCTGGCGACTCAGGGCGGACTGGTGTTTATTGCCGGGACTCAGGACTATTACCTGCGCGCCTTCGATACCTCGAGCGGCAAAGAAGTGTGGAAAGCCCGTCTGCCGGTAGGCAGCGGCGGTACGCCGATGAGCTATGTCTCACCGACAACCGGTAAACAGTACATTCTGATCTCGGCAGGGGGCGCCCGCCAGTATCCGGATCGTGGGGATTACGTGATTGCCTACGCGCTGGACAATAAATAAGTCTCAGTCTGGCGTAAATGAATACCCGCTCCGGCGCTATCCGCCGGAGCTTTTTTTTACCCGTCTCACCGGATGCGTCCCGTAGGTTGTGACATTTCGGCGGGTGGAAAATAAATCAGGCAGGTTATTTAACCTGCCTGAATGCTTTGCTAAGGTGCCAGCAGACTGACTTGCCGACCCAGGTCATCGGTGCGCCCTGCCCACCAACCGGTAGACGGCCCTTTAACCCTATTGTTATCAAAGGCGCGCGCGAAGTGAGTATTACGCCAGATACTGGTCAAACTCGAGACGTTCGCCATCCGGGCCTCGAATCAGCAGGAACCGGACCTTCTCTTCCTCGACCGGCCCTTCATCCAGCGGATAGCCTAACGTCGTGAGCATCGTCATGACCGCAGCAAGATCGCTGACTTCCAGCGCAATATGGTCTATCCCGCAGCGAGCGCGATCGAAGGCGAGGCCATTGGGTAGCTGGTACAGCTCCAGTACCACCCCACCCATTTCGATAAACGCGACTTCAATATTCCCGCTCGTCGAGGGTTTGCTAAAACGGCGCTGCAGCACAAAGCCGAGGGACTGATAAAAGGCCAACGAGCGCACGATATCCTGCACCTGGTAGCCGATATGAGCTAAATTACGTATCAGGTCACGCATTTTATACTCCTTTACGCACGCACCAAAAGCCATAGAAAGCGACATACACAAAGCATAACAACGGCACCATAAAGGCGATTTGCATATTGCCGCCGTTGAGATCGGAGATAATTCCCATCGCTAACGGAATCACCGCCCCGCCGATGATCGACATCACCACAATGGAACCGGCGGTTTGCGTATCTTTGCCCATCCCTTTAATCACCAGACCAAAGTTGGTTGGCCAGCACGGTGCCATGCAGAAGCTCACCAGTATCAGCGCATAGACCGCTAACATCGAGTGGCTGAAGACCGCAACCAGCAGCAGCACCGTCGCCACCGATGCAAACGCTCCCAGCAGCGCCGCGGGATTCAGCCGATTCATCAGCCAGGTGGCGATACCTTTACCGATGGCATAGATAACCAGTGAGGCCAGCAGCCAGTAGGTGGCGGAGTGCTCGCTGGTCCCATGCTGAACAAGCTGTACGAAACGAATAGTGAAACTCCAGACGCCAACCTGCGCCCCGACGTAGAGAAACTGCGACAGGACACCCAGCCGAAAACGCGGCAGCGCAAAGAGACGTTTCAGCGTCGGTCCCATACTCTCGCCTGGCGTCTGCTGCTGAGATTGTTCCCCTTTGCAGGACGGGAACTTAATAAAGACAAAAACCAGCGCCAGCACAACCAGCACCGAACCAATAATCAGATAAGGTCCGACGACCTGACTCACCATCTGATGCCGCGCCGCTTCTGCCATCTCAGCGGGCATGGCCAGCAGTTGTTCGTGACTCGGATCGTGTTCGCCGAAGACCATCACCTGACCGATAAGGACGCCGGAAATTACCCCCAGAGAGTTAAAAATCTGCGAGAAGTTAATGCGCTGCGTTGAAGACTGTATCGGTCCCAGCAGACTGGAATAGGTATTGGCGGATGTTTCAAGAAAAGAGAGGCCGCAGGCAATCACACCCAGGCAGGCAAGGAAAGCGCCATACGTCATAATTTGAGCCGCGGGCACAAACAGAAAGCAGCCCAGCGCGTACAGGCATAAGCCAATCACGATCGCCACTTTATAGGAGTAGCGTTTGATCAGCGCGGCGGCGGGCAGCGCCACAAAGAAGTAGCCAAGGAAAAAAATCGACTGTACCAATGCCGTTTGGGTATCGGTCAGATCGAAGCCCTTTTTAAACTGGGCAATCAGAATGTCATTCAGGTTACCTGCCATACCCCAGAGGGCAAACAGGCAGCACACCAGTAAAAACTGTAGCCAGGGGGTATGCGCCAGATAGGCGCTGGTATCCAGCTTTTCGTGGTGAACCGCATCTTTCTCCACTTTGTCAGTAATCAGCGTACTCATGGTCTATCCTCGTTATCGTTTTTTTACAGTAGGGTTTCAGGCCACTTCAACATCAGAAGTGGCATGGGCAAGACGTTCCAGAGCTTCTTCATAATCGGGCAAAGATGAGGCGCCGCGCCTTTCGACGCTGACCGCGGCATAGGCCGCCGCAAACCGGGTGGCCTCATGGAGCGCATCGCCGCAGGCAAGGCGGGCAGCAAGTGCCCCATTGAAGGCATCGCCTGCTCCCGTGGTATCACAGGGCTGAGAGGGGAAACACGGGATATGGATTTTCACGCCCTGTTCACTCAGTAAAGCGCCGTTCGCCCCGAGGGTGATGATGACGTTTTTCGCTCCGCGCGAGTGCAACACCTCGGCCGCCTGTTCGGCGCCAGGCAGATCGTCTACCCGACATCCGGTCATCAGCCAGGCTTCCGTGGCATTGGGGGTCAGTAAATCCACGTTGCTGAGAAAGACATCGTCGACCGGTTGCCAGGGGGCGGGATTGAGCACCACGAAGGCGCCGGAGGCCCTGCCTGCGGCAACCACCTGTTCAATAGCAGAGAGATTATTCTCCAGTTGAACCAGCACCACATCGGCGCAGCCGATCGCCGGAATGCAACCGGCAATTTCATCATCGGTCACCGTCATGTTGGCGCCAGGGTCGACGGCAATCATGTTTTCAGCATCATCGCCTGCGACATAGATAAGCGCGTTACCGGTGGGGACCTCATCGGTCACCAGTAAAGTGACGGCATTAAATCCCACTGTCTTGAGATGCCGGCGCGCGAAGTGGCCAAAAGTATCTTCACCAATCTTGCCGATATAGTGGACATTGGCACCGGCCTTCAGCGCCGCCGTCGCCTGATTTGCGCCTTTGCCACCGGCGCTGGTCATACTCCCGGAAGCGACCAGGGATTCGCCAGGAACCGGAAAGCGTTCAACCCGGGCAACCATATCGCAGTTAAATGAACCAAATACACAGACTTTGCCTGACATTGCTCTCTCCTTTATGCGTGGGCCGGGGAATGACTCGCCTCGTCAAGATCCTGGATCAGCGTGTCCCAGGCCTGTGCAAGTGGTACATCCGGGCGGAATAAACCGCTGCTTCCCAAAATCAGCACCTGGGCGCCTGCCTCAAGCAATTTCCGGTAGGTCTGGCGGTTACATGAGCCATCAACCTCGATAAGAAAACTGAGTCCACGCTGTTGCTTGATCTGCTGAAGCCGGGCGATTTTTTCGACCATTTCAGGAATAAAAGGCTGACCGGCATAGCCGGGATCCACGGTCATGATGGTGACTTTATCGAGCAGGTGTAGGTAGTGGCTGAGCGTTTCCAGCGGCGTGGCGGGATTCAGCACCATACCGACCTGTTTGCCGGCCTGGCGCACGGTATTGATCACGCGGAAGGCTTCACGACTGATGGTTTCAGGGTGAACGGAGATGGCGTCCGCTCCGGCGTCCAACAGGGCCGGGATAAACGCCATCGGCTCTTCGACCATCAGATGAACATCGACAGGTAAAGTGGTCCAGGGGCGAATTTGTGCCACGAAGCTGGTTGAGAGCGCCAGGTTTTTGACATAGTGGCCATCCATCACATCAACATGCAATCTGTCCGCTTTGCTGTTCAAAAAGTTCAGCTGGTCGCTCAGCTGCATCATGTCCATACACATGAGTGAGGGGGAAATGTAATAACGCATAATGCCTCTCTGTTTCGGTATTGATTCCGGTCATTCGCTGATTTCAGGCAAAGTCTGGCCCCACCGCACGGTGCGGTGTGTCGACAATGCATAGATTCACCGTCACGACGTGACGGTACACTCAGGCAATTTGTGTGCTGACGTTATGCCAGGTCATCTCTTTTTCGAGCAGCGGATCATCAAATGCTTCGGTTATCAAGCAATCCAGTTCTCCCAGACCGCCGATCCTTGCCACCCCCAGCCGTCCCAGCTTGCTGCTGTCGATCAGCGCCACGACCCGACGGGCTGCCATCATCATTTGCTTTACCTGGGCGGCATGAGCGTCCGTTCCGGCATACAGACCGCTGTCGCGCTCCAGCCCCTGACACGAGAAGAAAAACGTATCGATGGCATATTCGCGCAGCATGCGTCCCGTCATTTCGCCGAAGAAAGCCTCCTCGGTCGGTGAAAAATCACCGCCTAGACCAATCAGGTGTAAGGAGCGACGGCTCATCAGCGCCTGCAGAATAGCGACAGACGGCGTGATAACCGTTAACGCCATCTCGGGTATCTGGCGTGCCATAAACCAGCTGGTACTGCTGCTGTCCAGGAGAATGGTGTCCCCAGGCTGTAGCAGCTGCAGCGCTTTGCGGCCAAGACGCATTTTGGCTTCGCTATGCCGCAATGTACGTTGCTGAAAGCTCCCTTGCCCATCCTGGATCGGTAGACCAGACGGGAGCCCCCTGGGAGTGGGCAGTGGGTTTTCGACCAACAGCGCCCCGCCGTGACTGCGGTTTAAAACACCTTTTCGCTCCAGTTCACTGAGATCCCGACGTACCGTTTCACGAGAAACCCGGGTTGCTTGCGCAATCTCATCGACCCGCATGACACCATGTTGGCCTAACAACTCGACAATTAAGCGATGACGTTCCAGCGGTAACATAACTCTCTCTCCTGCAGTGCCTGATAAGATTACCTTGCCCGTCGATGGGGTGCTGCGACCGTGAAAACGTCCAGCAAAGATGGCGGTGCCCTCGTCACTTCATGTGATGAAAATCACATTTCTCCCCCTTCCAGCGACGTTTTTTCCCTCTTTTGACCGCCATCCGGTCACAAACAAAAGCAAACAAAAACCCATCCCCCTTTGCTTTTGTGCCCGTTTATGACCGTTTGTGACTGTGTGGTCATCGTGTCTTCCTGTACCGCCCTGTTAATTAAAAGCAAATGAAAATAAAAAAATGCCTGTTTGATCACATTATTTTCATTTAATGCGTTTTCTAATGTAAAAACGTGAGTATAAATCGTTAAATGAAAACAACTGAAAACAGATAACAGGATCAGACTATGAATGAGACCACTCGCCGTTTTGCCCGCTTAATTGACCTCAGCGCCGTCCAGGCGACCAGTACGGAAGCAGATATTCGTGCCTGTGCGGAACTGGCTACCCGCTACAACATCATTTCGGTGCATGTGCTGCCCTGCTGGACACGCTTTCTCAGTACGCTACTGCCGCAACAGGGACGGGGCGATATCATGATTGGCGGCCCGGTTGGCTTCCCTGGCGGTGGCCACGCAACCGATATTAAGGTCCAGGAAGTCCGCCAGCTTATTGCTGACGGTGCCCGGGAAGTGGATATGGTGGTGAATATCGGCAAAGTATTGTCCGGGGATTATGACTACGTGCGCCAGGATTTGCGGCGGGTTGTTGAAGCCGCAGCGCCGGTACCGGCAAAAGTGATCCTCGAAACCCACTATCTCAATGAGGAACAGATCTGTCGGGTTTGCGATATTGCCGTTGAGGTGGGGATGAAGTGGGTGAAAACGTCCACCGGCTGGGCCCCTACCGGTGCGACCCCGGAAAAGGTCAGCATCATCGCCGGACAGCTGAAAGGTTGCATCGACATCAAAGGCGCGGGGGGAATTCGCGATCTGGATACCGTGCGCGAGCTCTACCGGCTTGGCGTCCGCCGCTTCGGCATGAGTCTGGGGGCGGTGACCACCGTGCTGGCCCAACTGGAACAAAATCCGGACCTCTTCCCTGAACTGAACGCCTGTTAAAACCTGCGCCTGCGGGCCTGAGGGCCCGCCTTATGATGTCACCGGAGTCAGTGATGAAAAATAAAATATTAACCATTGATGTCGGCACCGGGAGTACCCGCGCCGCCATCCTGAGGGCCGATGGTTCTCTCGTGGGGTTTGCTCAGCGGGAATATGAGCAAACGACTCCTCGTGCAGGCTGGTCGGAACAGGCACCTTCTTTGTGGTGGCAATCTGTCTGCGACTGTATCCGCGAAGTTCTGTATCGTTTCCCCGATGTCCGCTCGCAGATCGCCGCGATAGGCGCCTGCGGACAAATGCATGGCACCGTACTGCTGGATAGCGCGGGTCAACTCGTCGAAGACAAAGCGCTGTTGTGGAATGACAAACGGAGCCAGCCGCAGGTCGACGCTTTTATTGTTCGCGAAGATGCGGAACGTTGGCTGCGCCATCTGAATAATCCCCCGGCAGCCGCCTGGCCTGCCTTTAAGCTGGCGTGGTGGCGGGAACATTATCCTCAGAGCGCGGCTCGCATCGCGAAGATATTAATGCCGAAGGATTTCATTAACTTCATGCTGACCGGCGCCATCGCCACCGATTACAGCGAGGCTTCCTGCTACTTTCTGATGGACAGCGAAAGCCGCAGCTGGTCGCCACAGGCGCTGGAATTGTTTGGCCTGAGACGGGAGCAGTTACCGGATCTGAAACTGTCCAGCGAGGTGATCGGCGAGGTTACCCGTGAGGCTTCGACGCTGACCGGCCTGCCCGCAGGGATCCCGGTGGTCGCCGGGACGTCAGATATGGCGGCCACCC
>OAVK01000854.1_pt1 | contig 12580 bp, 10 predicted proteins | sample 1495301 | NCBI WGS metagenome assembly OAVK01 (sample SAMEA2580094, study PRJEB22360) | human gut metagenome | biome: human gut; feature: human-associated habitat; material: faeces | place: Denmark | collected 2008/2010
CTCCACGTGACGGAACAGTATTGGAAGCAGCTGGCTCCCTTGGAGGAGAGGGGAATCGCCATGCGTATGCAGATTCCCGCCTATGCCCGGCCCAACGGCCATATTTTCTATCTCCGTTTTCAGGACCCCGCCCTGCTGAATTCTCTCATCCCCGCCCTGGCGGCCCATGGAATCGACTGCAAAACGCACTACGTCCCTCTCCACGCCTCCCCCATGGGGGAAAAGCTGGGATACCACAAAGAAGATTTACCCGAATCGCTGGCCTGTTATCAGACGCTTCTCCGCCTTCCGGTCCACACGGCCCTGACGGATGAAGATATCGCAAGGACAACGGAAACGATCCTGCGGTTCGTGTAACGGATAAGGAGTTTTACCATGATTTACGATCTCGGCATCATCATCCCCGTATACCGGCCCCGGGAATCCATCGGGATTTTAACGGACCGTATACGGGAATTATTTTCTGAAAAACTCACTCTGCGCATCTGCATCGTAGATGACAGCGGCAGGCCGGAAACCGCGGCTTTCCTGGCCGGGATATGCCGTTCTCCGGAGACCGCGATTCTGGTTCTGGACCGCAATTACGGACAGCAGGCAGCCACACTCTGCGGCCTGGAGCACCTGGATCCGTGCCGGTATTACGCCACCATTGACGACGACTTAGAACAGCCTCCGGAAATGCTGGCGGCCCTTTACGACACCATCCGGCAGGGATATGACATCGTATACGGAGTCCCCGCCGTCTCCCGCCGTTCTCTTTACCGAAGGGCAGGAAGCTACATGCGCGACGGCCTGTTCTCCCTGTTTCTGGGCGTGCCGGAGGGGGTTCGCGTCAGCAGCCTTCGGATCATGACAGCCGACTTAGTGAAGGAAGCCTGCCGCCTGAAACCCAACGGATTCTTTTATCTGTCCGCCTCTGTTTTTAAAGGGAGCACAAGACCGGTGAGGGCCGTATCCATTCCTTACAGGAGAGAATCTAACAGCGAAGAGGATTGGAATCATGCTCTTTTTCAAAAGAAATCTGCAGAGAAAACCATCAGCGGCTACAGCGCACTCTCACTGCTGCGGCTGTACACAAAGCTGTTTCTAAATTATACGTGCTTCTCTGCTGCAAAGCGTAATTGCAGCCGCGGCGCAAAACCGCTCTACCGCATATCCCGGCGAATCCGCGCCCCACGGCTCATGATCCTCGGCGGCTCCAACTGCCAGGTTCATGCGTTCCAGCAGGCAAAGACGCTGGGGATGGACACGATTCTGGCCGATTACACCAGATCGCCCAGCGGAGCACGGTATGCGGGACTCCATGAACCGGTGAGCGCCTTCGATATAGAAGGCTGCATCCGGGCGGCCAGAGAGCACCACGCAGACGCGGTAATGACCATGGGAACGGACCAGCCGGTGTACACGGCCGCTTCTGTCAGCAGCGCCCTAAATCTGCCTTCGCTTCTGTCGGTCGGGGAAGCGCTGTCCGTAACCAACAAAAAGCATATGAAAACAATTCTGAAAGAGGCCGGTATTCCTGCCGCCCGTTTTCGTTTTATCCATCAGGGCATGGAAGCAGGCTCTCTGGACGGACTTCAGTCTCCCTATGTCATAAAGCCTCTGGATTCCCAGGGGCAGCGCGGAATCTACCGCCTCAATACGCCGGAGGAGGTCTTCTCCCATCTGGAGGACACACTCTCCTATTCCCGGGAACAGGAGGCACTGGTGGAAGAATTCTGCGAGAGCACGGAGATTACGGTCAGCGGATGGCTCCATGAGGGCAGACTCCATATCCTGACCGTCACGGACCGCCTTCTCTATCCGGATCCGGTCCATATCGGAGTCTGCGTCGGGCATCGTTTTCCCACGGTTCACATGGACCGGTACGCGGAAATTGAGTCAATCAGCCGCAGAACCGCAGCAGCATTCGGCATCGCCAATGGCCCCTTCTATCTTCAGCTGCTGGTCGGAAAAGACGGAATTCAGGTCAACGAACTGGCCAGCCGGATCGGAGGCGCTTTCGAGGATGTCTTTATCACGTTCTTAACGGGCTTTGACATATTGGGCGCCGTGATACGGAGCGCTCTCGGAATGCCGGCCGAGCCCCCCTCTATGGACTGCCTGGAAGCGGCCGCGGAGGGACGATGTGTCGCGGTCCAGCTCTTATTCTGCCGGCCAGGCGACATTTTAAGCATCACACCTTTAGAAGAACTTCTGGCTCTGCCCTACGTGCTGGATGCCGGCTACAACTATCTCCCCGGCCAGACCATCCCCGCCATGGAGAATGCCACCGCCCGCTTCGGCCACGCCGTCCTCTGGGGAGATGACGCAAATATTTCCGCCAATATCCACGATTTTTATCATCGTTTGTCCGTCCGTTCCACACAGGGGGAAGAGATGATCACGAATTTTTATGGACTGCATAAAGGAGACTGACATGAACACAGACATGTATACAGACATGTACACAGACATGTACTCTAACATAATCGCTGACATAAGAGCTGATTTAAACACCGGCAAAAGGCACCGCCCCTCATTCATACGATCCGCTCTGCTCATTCTCTCTACAGCGGCGGTCCTCATTCTGCCCGGATGCGGCGGGAAAAAGGCGCCGTCTGTGGGAATCGCCGAGCAGTACGGCATTGCCTATGCCCCGCTTCAGATCATGAAGGAGCAGAAGCTTCTGGAAAAGAGGCTTCCCGGTGTGGAAATCAACTGGAAGCAGTTCGGCGGCCCGACCGGCATCCGCGAAGGAATGATGAACGGAGAGATCGATTTCGGATTTATGGGGGTATCTCCGGTCCTAATCGGCATTGACAACGGCATGAAATGGCGTTATGCCACCGGAATCAGTTCCAATGAGGTCGCCATCGTCACACGGAACGACATTCACTCCTTGACCGAGCTGACGCCCAAAGACCGGATCTCGATCCTGTCTCCAGCCTGTACCCAGCACGTACTTTTATGCATGCTGGCCGGCCAGCAGCTGGGAGATCCCCATGCCCTGGACAACCAGCTGGTCTCCATGAGCCATCCCGATTCCGTAAACGCCCTTCTCTCCGCGACCGAGATCACGGCACACGTTTCCACACCGCCCTATATCACCCAGGAGTCCGATGGCGGTATGCACGTGATGGCCACGGGGGAGGAGATTGTCGGGCAGCCGTTTACATTTATCACCGGCGTTGCTATGGAGGAGTTTCACGACAACCGCCGGGAGTATTACGACGCAGTCATCGATGCCCTTCAGGAAGCCATCGATTACATCAACAGCAATATGGAGGAAGCCTCCCAGCTTCTCGCACCTCTCTATGGAATTTCTCAGGAGGAACTTTACAGACAGATGGGCCGGGACGGCACGATCTATTCCAGCGAACTGAACGGAGTGGAGATCTTCAACCGCCAGATGGCTGAGATGGGCTTTCTCTCAGAGGAGCTGCCGGCAGACAGTCTGTTTTTTGATAACGTGGTTCACCACTAGAGTGTAAAAAAGAGGAATTTTTACTATGACTGAACGTTTTTTAGACACTATAACAAAAAAGAAATGGGCCGGGCGCCTGTTCTGGATCTCGGTCTTTCTTCTGCTGTGGGAACTATTCTGCCGGATCTCGAACGTTTCCCCACTTCTGGTTCCCTCCCCGGAACAGGTGTGCGCCACCCTGATTCAGGGCATCACGCAGGGGGACTTAATCTGGCAGTCCGCGTACTCCCTGGGAATCATCGCCTTTTCCCTTATCATTTCTGCCGTCCTGGCTGTTGTCCTGGCCCTGTTTTCCAGACAGAGCCGGCTGATATACAGTCTGGTGGATACCCTGACCGCCCTGGCGCATCCGCTCCCGGGCCTGGCTCTTCTTCCGTTAATTATCATGTGGTTCGGAACCGGCACCGGGGCGGTAACGGCCATCGTGGTTCACTCTGCGCTCTGGCCGGTTCTGGTCAATCTCCTGGCCGGTTTTAACGCGGTTCCCGGCATTTATGAGGATATGGGGCGCAGCCTTTCCATGAGTTCCGCCGCTATCACCGTAGAGATCCGCCTGCGCGCATCCCTGGGCTATCTAATCTCCGGCCTGCGCATCGGATGGGCCAGGGGCTGGAGGGCCTTCATCAGCGCCGAAATGGTCTTTGGAGCAGTAGGCGCCAAAGGCGGCATCGGCTGGTACATTCTGACTCAGCGCACCTTCATGAACACGGCGGGACTGTTCGCCGGAATTATTCTTGTCATTTTCATTGGAATGCTGGTTGAAGACGGCCTGTTCTCGGTCATTGAGAAATGCACGCTCACCAAATGGGGGATGAAATCTGTTTAGAAAGGAATGAAACCATGCTGGAAATTCATAACATCAGCCGCTCCTACACCGGAAGCAGCCAGACTCATACGGTCATTGACCATTTAAACCTGACGGTATGCGATCATGATTTCTTTGTCATCGTCGGTCCCAGCGGCTGCGGAAAAAGCACGCTGTTAAGGCTCATCGGAGGTTTTGACCGCCCGGACAGCGGTTCTCTCCTGCTAGACGGAACGGAAATCACCGCTCCGTCGAAAGACATCATGATGGTATTTCAAAGCTTCGATCAGCTTTTTCCCTGGTACACGGTTCTCGGCAACCTGACCTATGCCATGAAGAAAGCCGGACTCTTCCGCACTTTGGCCGAGAGAAAAGAGTGTGCCCGAAGCTATTTATCCATGGCAGGCCTGTCCGGCTTTGAAAACGCCTATCCCCACCAGCTCTCCGGAGGCATGAAGCAGCGTGCCGCGCTGGCCCGCGCTCTGTCCTTAAAGCCCAAAGTCCTCCTTATGGATGAGCCCTTTTCCAGCCTGGACATCGCCACCAAAAAGGCCTTATATCCCGTCGTCACCGCCATGGCCGCCCAAACCGGCTGTACCATCCTTCTGGTAACTCACGATATCCGCGAAGCCCGCACGCTCGGCTCCCATATCGCCGTCATGTCCAGACAGAAAAAAGGCATATCCGCCGTTTTTTCCAAAGAAGCAATGCCGGAGGCAGAAACGCTGGAAAAAATGCTGGAGGAAAATGCCTGAATGTATCAAGGAGTGTTTTAAAAGCCTGCGAGGGCTAAGACCATGGGAGGACTTAAGTGTCCTCCTGTTTTTCCTGTTTTTCCTGTTTCACCCGATACACTCTCACCGTTCCCCATTCCTCCGCACCTCTCAGGGAATTCACCCGCGAGGCATACTCCAGGCTGTGAATCCGCCCGACCTCCCTGCACGCCGTCTCACAAAACGCCTTAAGCTCCCTCACAAACGCTGTATTTCCATAAATCGCATGGAAGTAAGGCCTGTGCTCATAGAGATAGTCCAGCTCATCAGAATAGCAGATATACTCGATCTGATTTTCCCTGATATACGTTTCCACCCCGCCTTCCACGTAAGGAAGGTTTCTGTAATCCTTCAGCATCCCTCTGTCAAAATAAAACTCCATATTCAGGTTTCCGATTGTGGGGGCATCCGCAGGCACCAGTTCGGCCAGCTGATCGAGATACGAAGCGTAATTCTCCGCCTCCCCGGGCCGCTGGTTCTGTATCTGCCAGATACTCCCCACGGCAAGACCGGCCGCAAGTATCAGAATTCCGATCGTACGGCCGGCCTTCTCGAAGAGCTGCAGGACCTGGCCTGCAAAGAGCCAGCCAAACAGGAAGAAAAACAGGACAGCCGTCTGATTATACCGGCCAATCACCACCATGCCCGCCGCAAGCCCTGCGGCCCCCTCGAGAATCACCCTGGTATTTTGTATCCACCGCTTCTCTTCGCTGTCAGAAACACTCTCCCCTGTCAACGCTTCACTCTCAGATAAGACATCCCCTCTCATGACCAGACACGCGGCGGCCGATAATCCTGCCGCCAGAGCCATGGCAATCATCTCCAGGCGAACATCGGGAAGATAATAGGTTCCGTTATCCCGCCCGTATACGCCGCTGAAAAATGAAAACAGCTCCCCGACTCTCGCCCAGCCGGAGGACGACAGCTCAAACTCCTCTTTCCCATACAAAAAGTAGTCCGGCAGAAAATGAGGATTGAACTGAAAACTGATACCAACATAGACGGCAGTCACCGCGAGCACCGCCGCTGTATAGGCGGCCAGACTGCCCAATGTCTTCACTGCCCCCTTTTTATCCTTTCCCGCCGCCTGCCTTACGATTTCAAACACCATAATGGCGCCGCAGACCGCCGCGCACAAAAAGCTGTTCGGATGAATCCCGACAAAAAGTCCTGTGACCACTCCCAGGATCAGCGCGGTTCCTGTCCCCGGCCGCCCTTTTTTTCCAAGCAGAATCCAGAGACACCCCAGCAGCTCCAGCGCAATAAAAATCTCCTGCCGCGCAAAATGGGAGGCATAAATAAACTGAATATCCAGGCTCAGCAGAACAGTAAGCCCCAGAGCAAACCACCTGCTTCCCATACGGCGCACGCAGAGATAAAACAGAACGAGGCAGATAATCCCCGCCAGAAGAGAAAGCATTCTCACACTTCCAACAGAAAAACCACCCAGCCCGACCGCTCCCATATGCATGAGATGAAACAGGCTTTTCATCGCGTGGGGCACCCGGGGTTTCGCATCAAAAAAGCTTTCTGTCACTCCTAAATTTCCAGCCGCCAGCATATCGCGGCTCAAACCGGCCAGCCAGCTCTCATCCGAATGAACAAATGGAAATACGAGAAGATTCCGGTATGATACAAATATGTAGACTGCCAGGTACACGGCTGCGGCACAAAACACCGCCCATTTCTTCCATCGGTCCATTCCCTGCCTCCTTATGATTTCTTCGCATTTTTTCGTTATTATTTTATCACGATTTTCGTTAAAGTTTTAGCATTATCCGATTAACAGATATAATATAACGGATTCTTATACCAGAAATCAGCCCTGTTACAGTATAATAAAACTTGGAATTACATGGAAATAAGGTTGAGGCCCTTATTTTCACGCAAAACAACAGCGTTTACTACACACTACCATTACTCGCTTTATAAAGGAGGGTTTTATGGGCTTATTTGCCAAAAAAATAACAATCTTTTCGTTTTTGGCGATTCTGGCAGCGGCTCTTACAGGCTGCAGCTCTCATACTTTTGTCGAAGGGGAGTCCCTGATCGTCTCCACGAAGGACCTGCCCGGCTACGCCGAACAGTCCAACGTGGTCGTTGTGGATACCCGTACCCCGGAGGAATATGCCGCGGGACACGTAGCAGGTGCAGTCAATATTCCCACCGCCGACATTGTTATCAATGTTCCGGTAAAGAATATGCTGACCAGCCAGAAAAAGATTGAAAAGGTAATGGGCAGCAACGGAATCTCCAATGACACATTAGTCCTGGCGTACGATGCCAATAAAATGGGCGCCTCCCGCCTTCTCTGGAGTCTGTTCATGTTTGGTCACCAGAAAGTTAAGGTTGTGGATGGAGGCTTTGACGCCATCCAGACAGCCGGGATCCAGCTGAGCACCGATATCGAGGCTCCTGCCGAGGCTGTTTTTACCGCGAAGGAGCCGTCAGCCAACTGGCTCGCAACGATGGACGAGGTTCGCGCACAGGCTGAGAACCCGGATCCGCACACCATTTTGTTAGACGTTCGTTCTTTTGAGGAATACGCAGAGGTCGGCAAGGTTCCGACATCCCTGATCATTCCCTATGAGACCAATTTCTTCTCGGATGGAACATTTAAGACAACGCAGATTACCAGAATTAACTACCTGGAAGAAAAAATTTATCCGGAGGATGAAATCATTCTCTACTGCCAGACGTCCATGCGGGCGGCTCCGGTCTTTGTTCAGCTGTACGAGGCTGGATACCGGAACATCCGGATCTATGACGGCGCCTATTTAGAATGGTCTTCCAACTCTGATAATCCGGTTGAGATGCCGGCCGGTCAATCTGCTCCGTTAAAGAAAAACGCATCCTAACACCAAAAGGAGAATTATTATGAAGAAAATTGTACCTGTATTACTTGGGCTCACCCTGGCAGCCAGTCTGACCGCCTGTGCAACCAAGACCGTAAAGGAAGCACCTTCTGCTGCCCCTCAGACGACGGCCGCAGCTATGGAAGAAACCACAGAAGCGCCCGCGGAGACCTCCGGTGCAGAAACAGAAGCAGCCGCAAAAACAGAGGATACCGTCACTGCGGCCGCTACTGACTATTTTAAAAACTTCCCGGAAGATAAGCATATGGCGTCTGTAGCCGATCTCTTTGCAAAAATCGACACCGGTGAAGACATGGTTATCATCGATATCAGAAAGCCTGATGACTACGCCGCGGGACATTTAAAAGGAGCGTGGAACATCCCTTACGGTGCTGCTGTAGCGGAATCACTGGATAAAATCCCGGATGATACGCCAGTATATGTAAACTGCTATACCGGTCAGACCTCCTCTCAGACGGTAGCCCTCTTAAACGCAGCCGGAAAATTTGCTACGAACATTCAGAGCGGCTGGGATTTTTGCACGGCATTCCCCAGAAAGAAGGCTACGAAGCCTATATCGACACCGAGGAAGCCGTCATTCCTGATGACACCTATGAAGTAGATCCGGCTATCGCCGCCGCTATCGCCGATTACTACAAAGAGGCGACCAGCAACACCATCGCTTCCTTTAATTTTAAGGCGGAAGCCTTAAAAGAACTGGTTGACGCGGAAAGCGAAGATTATACGATTCTCTCCATCCGCCGTGAGGACGACTATAAGCAGGGCCACATCGCAGGCGCCATGAACATTCCGTTCGGCAAGGGAATGCAGGAACATTTTTCCGAAATTCCGACTGATAAACCAGTCGTCGTATACTGCTACAGCGGACAGACCTCTTCCCAGACCATGGCTATTCTCCGACTGCTCGGCTATGAGGCCTATTCCTTAAGCGGAGGCATGGGAAAAGAAGGCGGAGCCGGCTGGCTCGGAGCAGGTTATCCGGTTGTGACCGAATAATGAATGATTGATCCTTCCATATCTGCTGTCATATGATGGGGCGTGAATCCATGAACATGGATTCACGCCCCATTACAGCGTCTGACTGCATACAGCCTTTTCTAATCACCATTTACAGTTCAGACCCCATCTGATCTTCCGCCTTCCCGACCGTCTCGCCCTCTTTTTCTTCTCCTATCCCTTTCACCACTCTGCATATCACTTTCGATGATGTAATAAACATCACCTCTGCCTGAAACTTCTTCTGCACTCTGTCATAGATTCTTCCCGCGCTCATGGTTCCGGTCGCCGTCGTATAGGCAGAATTAGCAACATAGCCTATCGTCCCAATCTCTTTCATGACTGCCCTGATCGCTTCGCCGTCATATGGATTGGACGGTTCCTTTACACATTTAAACCGTTTTCCCACTGAAAATGGTCTCATACCATAATAGTGACTGGTTCCTGTAATCGTGATGTAATACTCCTGCTTCATCTGCATCATTCCCCTCTTTCTCAACAAAACGACAGTTCCAGATACCCCTTGTTCTGGCTCTCCAAAACCGTAAAAAGGCTTTCCACCCGGTTGATTGACTGGTATGTATTCTTCTTTTTCGCCTTTCTTGCATACTCCTTTTGCTTTCTGTTATCGGTCGGCAGCGCTCTGATTCCATTCCGTTCATTTTGGCGAAAACGGTCGTGTGCATAAATATATTTTAAGAATTCCATAATGCTAATACTCGTTCCTGCGTCTGTCTGCCTGTGATACTGCTCGGCTTCCGGATGTCTGAAATTCATCGGCCTGTCCGTCTGATTCCTGTGATACAGCACAAAATTCTGCCACTGTTTCGAATACACAAGCTTCCAGCAGCTGATCTCCGTTTTCACAAACAGCATCCCATCCTTCCGTTTCAGTTCCATGCCCCGTGTCTCTGTATAATGACTCAGGCTTTTTTCGCTGCTGTGATAATGGCTGTTCATGCTGTTGCAGTACTTACAGGCTTGATATCCATGCTTTTCCGCCTCTGCTTTTGAAATATCCATTGCATTTTCCGAAAGCATTCTTTTTACATACATACAGCATGGATTATGATAGATTTTCCGTTCATTCCGGCAGCTGATGATCTTTCTGTTATACATCTCTTTCCTTCTCCTTTCCGGCAATAAAAAATGAGAATCAAAATAATATGTATCCCGTTCTTATTTTGACTCTCATTTTATCGCTTCCGGTGTCCTGAAATACGGACTCTGAAATCAATCATTCTGTATACAATAATTTCCCAGAATTTCTTTTAAGTAATCCAGATATTCCTGGCGGACCTGTACCGGACCGTCAAGTTGCATCTTGCTTCCCACACCGGTTACCCAACCGAAAAACTGCCTGCTCACGGACACCGTCACATTTACATGAAAATGGTCCCTGTCCGAAGGAATCATCATAATATCACTGCCGAAGCGGTCCAGAATCACACCCGCCAGCTCATTGCAGCAGGTAAGCGTCACACTCTCATCGCGTCCTCCATACATACCAAACGTCTTTTTGGCAAATGCGGCCAGATCAAAATTTTTAAAGTGCTCTTCCCCAAGCCGCTCCTGATCCAGCAGATTTATATGCAGCATTTTGTCCACACGGTAATGCTTGATAACCTCTGCTTTTTCATCATAAGCAATCAGATAGTAATTCTCATCATCCCAGGTCAGCGCCCACGGGCTGACTATGTAGTATGCACCGTCATGCTTAAGATGCAGTTTTTTCTTTTCTGTCCATTCTGCATACTGAAACGTAATTTTCCTGTTCACCGAGATAGCCCTGTGCAGGTCATCCACGCTGTAATAAATCGTCTCATTGCCCGTCTTTGGCCGGTTAAGAATAAAGACCTGACGGTTTAGCTGACTCGCCTCAGATTTACTGGCAAGCTTCGCCAGCTCAAACTCCCTTCCCGCCAGATAGTATCCGGCATTCGCCCCCTTCTGCTGAACGATATCCATTCCAAATGTCTGAAGCGCCTCGATATCACTGTAAATACTCTTACGCTCCGCTGAAATGCCGTACACCGCCAGCGCGGCCGCCAGATCATTCGCAGACATTATGTGGTTCTCATCAGTCTGTTCTGTTATGATTTTCATCAGATACAAAATCTTCATTTTCTGTTCCGCACCGGCCATCTTCTTACGCCCTCCCCCAATTCAAACGGTTTCATTTATCTTTTATTATAGCATCTATTCTTTCTCTGTTCTATGCCTTTAGTAAGGTTATGTCATTTCCCTGCTCCCCCTGCTGCTCTCAAGGACCTTGCGTACACAAAAGAGGCGAAAGCAACCCCTGCTTTCGCCTCTTTCCACACCTTCTTCATACCTCTCCCAGCCGGCTCTCCTCACCTCCGAATAAGCAGATTCATACTGTGTCAGTGCTGAATCTCATCCCCCATTTTCGCCATCATGGCCGCCAGGTCAAACTTCGGCGACGCTTCCGCATGCAGCTTTAACAGGCGGTCGTCGTGGTTATGGCGGACCTCGCAGACACGGTCGAAGATCATGGTCGCCTCGTCGTCCTCCCGCGAAGCAGGCCACTGGGGCAGCCCCTCATACTCCGGCTTCCCGGTTCTGGCGAAAGCCATAACCGCGCCGAAGATCTGCTCTTGCAGACGGTCTGACACCTCCGGAATGTTGGCAGCCGGAACCAGCTCCGTGTTGTGGAAAACAAAAGGAATATCGGAACAGTGCCACGCCGTCTTCTGATTCTGGTATGGGAACTCCAGCGCAAATAAATAGGAATACACACTTCCGCCCGCGGCGGCCAGCGCCCGCACAAATTCCCTGGGCGGCCCGCGGAATATTGTATCCAGTGTGAGTAAGTCCGCCGGGTTCTTTCCCGGATACGCCTCAGCAAAGACGGCCTTCAGCTCCTTCCCACGGCCCTGGAAACGGTTGTCGAGAACGGCATCTAATTCTGCCTCTGGTATCTGCTCCTTGTTAAATGGCAGCGGCGCCATCGCAAACTCTCCGAAGACCGTACCGACCATCACCGGTATGGTCTTTGCATGTTCCGTAAATCCAACCGCCGGACCCTCTCCTTTGTAGAAATCGTCCGGTTTGGGCGTGCATCCGATGTAACCGCCAGCTCCGGCGACTGCAGGACTCACCCGGTTATACGCAGCTGCCAGGTCGTGGTAGGGAATCGTCTCCAACCGCCCGGCCTCATCTTCCGTGAGTCCCAGTTCTTCCAGCATCGCCCGGATTAACGGCCTGGAATCGCCAGTAGAATAGGGAAGAATATCGCCCGCCACGCCGCTCATGATCATTCCCTTATGGAACAGCCCGTCGGCCTCCGGGGTCTGCATCAGGCCGCTCACCTTCATGCCGCCGCCCGACTGTCCGAAGATAGTCACGTTGCCCGGATCTCCGCCAAATGCCTCGATGTTGTCCCTGACCCACAAAAGGGCGGCCACCAGATCGGCCTGGCCCGCATTGGCGGAGCCAGCGTACTTTTCACCGTAAGGAGACATGTCGAAGTATCCAAGGATGTTCAGCCTGTGGTTTACGGTAACGACTACCACATCCCCGTATTTACTCATATTTTCTCCGTTGTACGCCTTCTGCTCGATGGAGCTTCCCATGGAAAACGCTCCGCCGTGAATCCAGAACAGTACCGGCTTCTTCGCGCTCCGGTCCAGAGACTGGCTCC
>OAVK01000857.1_pt1 | contig 12551 bp, 9 predicted proteins | sample 1495301 | NCBI WGS metagenome assembly OAVK01 (sample SAMEA2580094, study PRJEB22360) | human gut metagenome | biome: human gut; feature: human-associated habitat; material: faeces | place: Denmark | collected 2008/2010
CCCCGTACGTCTCATGTCCCCGCCCCCATCTAGGATCACGGAAAATATTGATATTGGGAGACCAGAAGGTGATTCCCTTATAGAGTCCCCTGTCCTCGTTCTTCACCGCCTCGTGGTATTTTGCCCGCCCCTCGAGAGCAGTCACATCGCCGATTTGCTCCAATAGCGCCTCATCAAACATTGCCGCCAATCCGATGGCCTGCGGAAATACCGTAGCCGCTCCGGCTCTGGCCACTCCGTGCAGCGCCTCGTTCCACCAGTTATAGCTGGGAATCCCCAGACGTTTTACCGCCGGGGCATCGTAACGAAGCTGCGATACCTTTTCCTCCAGCGTCATCTGTGACACCAGATTCCGCACCCTCTCTTCATCTGTCCTGCTCTCATCCAAATATACCGATTCCATCTCGTACTCCTGTGACCTATTCTTCGATTTCGAAAATAGCCTCTGTCTCCACCGGAATATTACCCGGCAGCACGTTCATGCCTACTGCAGATCTGGTAGGTGCTCCCGCTTCCTCGCCAAATAAATCCACCAGAAGCTGGGAACCTCCGTTTGCAACGTATGGCTGCTCATAAAAATCATCATCGCTTGCCACATAAACCAGGATCTTCACAACCTGTTTTACCTTGTTTAAATCGCCGATGCGGTCCTGTAAAACAGCCAGAACATTTAACATGGAATTCCTGGAGAATACGTATGCCTCTTCCTTTGTAAATTCCTTGCCAACCTTGCCAGCCACCTGACCGTCGATTACCGGGCCGCAGCCGGAGATATAAACGAGATTGCCTGCAAACATTCTGGAGGATGAGTAAACGCCTCCTTTTGCAGGTGCCTTCGGCAGTTCCAGACCTAATTCTTTTAACTTTGCATATACATCACTCATGATTCATTCCCTCATTCTTCTGATTTTTCATTATACTATAATTTCATATATCATTCTGCCGTGCGGCGGTTTGTATGGAAAAGTGTGTTGCAGGCTTGCTTGTATAAGCACTTTTCCCTACAAACTGACATAGGGCGGAACGCCCGGGCTTCTTGTTTTCGTATTTTTCGAAAACAAGAAGATGCACGGCTGAGTCATTACCTATAATTTTATAACACTGCCGCAGTTTCTTTTCAATATCCTATCGTTTGAAACGGCAACCGTTCCATCTACCATTATCACCTGAAATCCGCTGCACAGCTGTTTCGGATTTTCGTAAACCGCGTAATCCCTTACTTTTGCAGGGTCAAACACGTTAAGATCCGCATGGTAACCTTCTTTTATCATACCCCGGCCATCGAGGGAAAGCCTCTTCGCAGGCAGAAGCGTCATCTTTTTAACTGCTTCCTCCATTGTCAGAACGCCGCGTTCTCTGACGTATTCCCGGATAATTTTCGGGAAGGAACCGTAAAGTCTGGGATGCGGACAGTCGCTCACGCCGTACAGGGAATCCGAGATTACCATGGAGTATGGAAGCCGGGCTACCGTATCCACATCCGCCTGGGACATGGAGAGAACGATGATTCCCACCTTTCCCTGTTCCTCTGCCAGCAGGTCGCTGCAGAAATCAGCCGGCTCTTCGTATCCGGCCTGGGATGCGGCTTCCCGGAAATTCTTTCCTGTGAATCTTCGGTTCGCCTCCTTCGTGACGGAGCTAAGCAGAATACGCTCCCAGCCTATGGCGGTCACCATATTGTCCCAGCCTGTATGTTCCCGGTAGATCTCCCGCCTCAGTTCTTCCTTTCCGCTTTCTGTCTTAAGCTTCTTTAAGGTCAGCTCCACGCTGTCTTCCATCACGGAAGGAGGCAGAAGGCTGATCAGCGTGGTGGAACCGCCGCAGTAGGGATAGAAATCCACAGTCACATCCTGGCCGGCCGCTCTGGCCGCGTCAATCAGTTCGATCGCCTGATAGATCTCTTTGCCCCAGTTTTTCACTCCGGTTGCCTTGAAATGGCTGATATTCAAGGGGACCCCGGCTTCCTTTGTGACCTCGATAATCTCCTTCACAGAAGAGACCAGGTTATCCCCCTCTCCTCGAATGTGACAGGACAAAGGGCGTCCGAACGGTGCGGCTGCGCTAATCAGCTCCTGCATCTCGGCCCGGGCGGAATAGCATTCCGGCTGGTACATAATGCCCATGGAAAGGCCCGCAGCCCCAGCCTCAAGCCCTTCACGGATATAGGCTTTCGCCTGGTCCATCTCCTGTCTGGTAAACGGACCTTTCCCATATCCCTTGATCGCCGCCTTCAACGTCCCTGTCGCAAGCAAGCTGCCCACATGAAGCGGAAGCTCCCGTTTCCCCAGCTCCTCCAGATAATCGCCAAACCGTTCGATGGCCATCTCCTCAGGCGCAATACCGAGACACGGCTCTATAAAATCATAAATATCCCGGCGGTACTGTTTCGGTGCCGGAATCGGCGCCAGACCACAGTTTCCTCCAATGACCGTCGTAAGGCCCTGAGCCATCTCCAGTCTGCCGAATTCAGGATTATACAGGGCATCGATATCACAGTGTCTGTGGGTATCGATAAAGCCCGGCGTCACGACAAGCCCCGACGCGTCGATGACTTCCGCTGCGGCCGCTTCCGCTCCGCTTGCAGCCGCCCTGGTCATTTCCATCCCGTACGCTTCCGCGCTCTCTGTCACCGCCTCGATAAATCCATCCTTTATAAGCACATCTTTCCGGAAAGGCGTACCGCCGCTTCCATCATAGACCAGTCCATTTTTTATCAGTGTTCTCATACCAGCATTCCTCTCGCGGCCACCACTTCCTGACGCAGCGTCTCCCCGTCATAGAGATAAACTTTATTCTGCATATTGATGGCGGTGCAGACGTGAATCGGAATCAGTTCCACCTTGTCGCCGACCTTCAGTCCGGTGTCTCCCTTTTTGCTGGTAATAATTCCGTGTTCTTCATTCATACGGCGAAGCTGAAGATCATCATTTCCGGCAACCAGTGCGTATCCGGGGTAATAATAGGGAGCCGTATCGAGAAGAATATCCATGGGAAATGTCTTCGTGCCGCCATCGATCACCGCATACTCCCTGCATGGCGTACTGACCACTGTGGCATAGATCCGGACAGCAATGTCCTCCGGCTCAGCCGCCCCCTCCTTGCACAGCATGTAATCCTTGAAAATATAGGTGCCCGGGCGAATCTCATCCACCTTTCCCGTCTTCGCAACCTCCACGCCCGTAGGTGTGGAGCCTGCGCTGATCTCGGCAATAGGAACGCCGGCCTTCCTGATCTCTTCCGCTATAGCCTCCATCATATCGCCTTCCTCGGCTCCCGCGATGACCTTATCCTCGGTGGGCTCATCGTGATAAACCAGACTCTTAAAGGTATAAATACCAGTCAGATTCAAATTGGAAAGCTGATGGACTTCCTTCGCCAGCTCGGCGGCCTTTGTCCTCTGGACGCCGGTCCTCTTCGCTCCGGTATCCACTTCCAGCCGGACCTCCAGGGTAATACCGGCGGCCTTTGCCGCCTCATTAAGCGGCACCGCACATTCCATGCTGTCTACCGCCAGAATCAGGCGTTTTAAACGCCCGGCCAGTGCGATGGCTCTTTTTATCCGGAAATCACCGACCATGGGGTAAGCGATAAAAATGTCCTCCGCTCCCCCATCTGCCATGACCTCCGCCTCGGAGACCTTTGCACAGGTGATGCCGGCAGCCCCGTGAGCCAGCTGCATTCTGGTAAAAATCGGCATCTTGTGTGTCTTGATATGCGGTCTCAGCCTGCATCCTGCCGCATCTGCTTCCGCCTGCATCCGGATCACATTCTCCTCCGCCCTGGCCATATCGATGACAATGCAGGGTGTCTCCAACTGATCCAGTAATTCTTTCTGCATACGTTCTTCCTCCCTTTAAAAGCTGTCTGCCACGCTCCTGATGTGAAGCGCTGCCGCCACTTCCTCCGCCGTTACCTGGTTCGGGAATTCCTTTTTATCCACAGTTATATCCACGCCTTCTTCCGATGTTATATCGAAGAAATTGTCTTCCAATACCACATCATACTCATCCAGGCTCAGTTCCGCATAACTCACATACGTATCAGCTTCTGCGTGAATACAGAATCCATCCGCCTTCTCTGTCACAGAAACCCGGTACTCCGGAGTCTTGAAATCAAAGTATTTCGGCTTCACAAACAGCGTGGTTCCGCGGCTTACTATACAGCCATCCTCGATCAGACTGTATTCCGCCACCGCCCTCTTTTTCATCCCGGCCTCTGCCAGGAAGGGGGCGAAGTCCATGGGAAGCACGTTCTTCACTTCGAAGGCCGCCGCCGTGATTTCCCTTTCCGTCTCAAACAGGGTATGGAAATCCCGGTCGATGAGGCGGACCCTTAATACGGCCTTCCTCTCCTCAAAGGATTCATTATGAATGTAATAGTCAATCTCTGTACTCAGTTCTTCCTTCTCACAGGCAGTAGCCATGAAACGGGCATAGAACCGTTTCGCTCCGTAATGCAGCGCTTTCCAGCGGCCATAGTAATCGATGCTGGCCCAGGAAGCCACCGGCCAGCAGTCATTAAGCTGCCAGTAGATGGAACCCATGCACCGGCCCCAGTTCCTTCTCCAGTGCTCCACGCCGTACTGAATCGCCTTCAGCTGAAGAATCTGGGAAATATAAGCGATGCTCTCCATATCCTTCGGATACTTATAGTAGCCGGAAATATAGGAGAATATCTTGGTATTTGCAAGGCCGTTCTTCTGATGAGATTCCATGACCTCGCTGAAGATGTTCTGATCCTCCGGAAGGCTGAAACTATCCAGCGTCTTCTTTCCGGGGAATGACTGGAAGCCAAACTCCGAGCAGAACCGGAAATAAAAATCCCGGTACTCCGTAAATGGTTTGTTTGAATGCCATACTTCCCAGTAATGGTTGTCGCCCCGGTTGAAATCATTGGGATCATCGAATGAACCGCCTGACGATGGAGAAGACAGCCAGTAATACGTCTGGTCATCCACCTGTTTTACCAGACGGGGCAGAAGCATCTCAAAAATCTTCGTGTAATCCGCCTTGTATTTCGGTCTGTGTCCCTCCAGACGGCCCCAGTCACGCCAGCCCCATTCCATCTCGTTGTTGCCGCACCATAGGCCGAGGCATGCATGGTGGCGGATTCGTTTCACATTATCGGCCGTCTCAGCCAGAATATTAGCTTCAAATTCATCGTTTAAATCATAAACATTGCAGGCGAACATTAAGTCCTGCCAGACCAGAATTCCGTAACGGTCACAGGCGTCATATACGTAATCCTCCGGATAGTAACCGCCTCCCCAGATCCGGATGCAGTTAAAATTGGCCCTGGCGCAGTCACGGATCAGCCGCTCACTGCGTTCCTCACTCAAATGGCCGAGGAGATTGTCTTCCGGTATGCAGTTGGCACCCATGGCAAATATCTTCTGGCCATTGACCACAAAGGCAAACTGGTTCCCCCACTCATCCGCATCGGTGCAGACCGTAACGGTCCTTAAACCAATCGTTCTCTCCCACACATCGAGAACAGAATCCGACATCCTTAACTCCACACGGACCGTGTACAGCGGCTGCGCGCCGTATCCGTTCGGCCACCACAGCTGCGGGGCTTCGATAAGGGCTTCGATGGTTTCATTTATGCCGACCTCTTTTTCCACGGTAAGTACGGTTCCGTCCGGTGCTGTGATTTTACATGCAAGCATACCGCTTCCAGCCGTGTCACTTTCGCTGAGCTTCCTTACACTGCTTTCAACCGACAGCTTCACCCCGCCGGCTCCGTGTTCCTGGCGGATTCTCACATCATCGAGACGGGCGATGGAAAAGCCGGACAGATAGACACTTCTGAAGATTCCGGCATCGGGAAGCTGAGGGCCCCAATCCCATCCAAACATATAATGGGCCTTTCTGAGCGCTCCGTTTCCTTTCATGCAGCCGGTAGAAGCATAAAAGATATCTCCCTCCCGGTCCGCCTTTTCGATAAAGGCGGTGGGGGAATGGAACGCAACAGCCAGCCGATTTACAGCCTTTAACTTTCCCTTTACATCAATTCTCCAGGTGCGGTGCATATCATTTACCGCGAGGAGCAGTTCATCGTTCAAATAAATGTCTGCGATCGTATCAAGTCCCTCGAACACAAGGCACTGTTCTTCTTCCCGGAAAAAGCTTTCCGGCACTTCAAACTCTCTTTCATATCGGTAATCGCTGCGGGAAAGCTCCCGTGTCTCATACTCATTCGTCCGGGAGGCGGAAAGCCCCCGGTTTCTCATACTCATCCGCCCGCCAATAGGGATCTTCGATGAGACCGCCATCCATCATATCGGTCAAAACAGTTCCCGGTACAGATCCCTTATGCCATTCCTTCGATTCCATATCGCACCAGTTCCAGGTGCCATTCAGTGTAATTCGATGTTCCATAATCTGCTCCTGCTAGCCTTTGATACCGGACGTTGCAATACCTTCTACGAAGTTCCTCTGGAAGAACAGGAAGAAGATCACGACCGGAATTACGAAAATAGTTGCCGCCGCCATAAGGTGCGTCCAGTCAACCGAGTACTGGTTTAGGAAACCCTGAAGACCTAAGGACAGCGTCAGTTTTTCTGTCTTGTTGATATAAATGAGCGGTGCCAGGTAATCGGACCAGGCATTGATAAACGCATAGATACCGACGGTTGTCAGCGCAGGTCTTGAAAGCGGAAGTGCAATGGCGATGTAGCGTTTGAATTCGCCTGCTCCGTCAATCTTCGCCGCCTCCATTAAGGAGTTGGGGAGACCCGCAAAAAACTGTCTCATAATAATGATGTAGAACGGGCTGCCAAAGAATGTCGGCAGAATCAGCGGTACATATGTATTGGTGAAGCCCAGTTTAGACCAGATCTTATATAACGGGATCATGGTTACCGTATAGGGGATCATCATTGTTCCCATAATCAGAGCGGATATGATGGGGGCTCCTTTCCATTTGATCTTGGCAAGAGAGTAGGCTACCAGCGGGGTAGCTACCATCTGTCCCACTACGGAAAGCAGCGTGATGAAAATGGTGTTCATCATATATCTGACATAAGGAATCTTCGCCATGGCCTCCGGGAAATTGTTCCAGATGATCTCTCTCGGGAACAGTCTGACCGGCAGCTGAAAGGCATCCGCGTTTGTCTTAAGGGCCGTCGTCACCATGATTAAAAATGGTGAAAAGAAGACGAGACTCAGCACGATGACAAGTACATACTTCGGAATCGGTTTTAAACGTTTTTTATAATACGCGCTATTGTTTTTCATCCTTATTCACCCCCTACGCCATTCTCGGATACCTTCTTCGTGATCCTGGTCATTACCAGCGTCAGTACAAATACAATGACAAACAACAGCCATGCCATCGCAGAAGCCCGCCCCATCTTCATATAGGAGAAAGCCGTATTAAACAGATACAGAGGATACATTAAGATCGAGTTGGCCGGCCCGCCGCTGGCATTGCTGGCGCCGCCGCCGGAGCTTGCATTAATAATAACATATACCTGTGTAAAATACTGGAACGAGTTGATGATATTCAAAATTCCCTGATAAACCAGAACCGGCGCCACACACGGCATCGTAATCCGGAAAAACTTGTCAAAAGCATTAGCTCCGTCGATCTCGGCAGCTTCATAATAGCTGTTCGGCACATCCTGAAGCGCCGCAAGGCAGATCAGCATGGTCGTACCGGTACACCAGGTACCCATTAATACCAGCGCCCACTTCGTGTAGGCCGGATTAACCAGCCAGGACGGCCCGTTGATGCCGATCATCTCCAGGACACGGTTGATATAGCCGTATGTAGGGTCGAACATCCAGATCCATACCATGGTAGCCGCAACCATCGGGATAATGGAAGGCATGAAGAAAATGGTTCTCGCCACACCTCTGCCCTTAAACTTACTATTTAATAAGGAAGCAAGGAGCATTGCAATGAATAAGTTGATGGGAGTGGATACAAAGGCCATGAACAGAGTATTTCTCAGGCTCTTGAAAACCAGCGGGTCCTGGAAAATATACTGGAAGTTCTGGGGGCCGATCCATTCCGGCGGCTTCACCGGGTTAAAGGACGTGAAGCTGTAGTAAAACGAGGTGAGCAGCGGTATCAGGCTGAAACATACGAATCCAATAATCCATGGAAGTGCGAACAGAAATCCATTGATATTGTCCCGCCGTTCTGATTTGCTCATTTTCTTGGCAGTCGGTTTTGACATTGGACTACTCCTTTCTGATGTGTGCGATCGCAAAAACGATCCGGATATCAGTACCCATTCAGCCGTATAGCTGAATAAATACGAATATCACATATGTGCTGCGGCATCATATGTGATATTCGTTACCGCTCACAGGGTAAACAGTAATGATATTCTGATTGTCACGGTGACCCGCTGAGCTATCGGTTACTGAAGCATCTTTGCCTGGTCGGCAAGGCCCTTCATGGCCTCCTCCGGCGTCTGCATACCGTTGTAAGCATAGTCAAGATACTCTTCAATTAAGGAAGTATATTTTGCAAGATCTTCAATCTTCGCATACTGGATGCCGTTTTCTGTCTTAAGTGCTTCAATAAACATATCGAAGTTCGGCTGTGCCAGAATATCCGGATCATCATATAATGCAAGCTGTGTCGGCAGGTTTGCCATACCGATTAACAGTTCTTTTGTTGCCTCAGAGTTTGTGAAGTACTTAACGAAATCCCATGCTCCCTCTTTTTCATTCGCTACGACCGGAATGCTTAAGGAATTGGTCTCATAACGGCTGGTTCCTGCGATCTCCGGATGTGCTTCGGTTCCAGGGATCAGCGCTACGCCGTAGTTTACGTCGGAGTTGAAGTTCTTCATCATGGCTGCCATCCAGGTTCCGTCAAAACGGAATAACTGCTTTCCGGCAAAGAACATGTCGTTCTCTGTATAACGGTTGGTGTTGGCGGTTGCTACGAATTCCTGAACCTTCTCAATTCCGTACTGGCTTCTGAAGTCGATGTTCATCTTAAGACTGTCGAGGATCGCCGGATCATCTGGTGTTAAGGTTAATCCGTCATCAGACCACCACTTTCCGCCGAATGCGTAGATCAGCTCCTGTCTTGCACTTGCCAGCGGGAATAACGGATAGCCGAGTCTAGTAATGGTTCCCTTATCGTCAACCTCAGTGGCCTTTACCGCCATCTCATACAGCTCTTCCATGGTCTTCGGAGGCTCTGTGTAGCCGATCTCCTCAAGAATGTCCTTATTATAGAACATCTGAATAATCATGGATGCCAGCGGGGCGCCGTATACGGTGCCGTCAAGAGTGTTGGCTTCCAGGGATTGGTTTGAAAATACGCCCGGCAGATCGTAATTATCAGCCGCTGCCAGATCGGAGATGGACTCTACCAGACCGTTGGTGGCGTAGGAAAGAACATCCTGGTTGGATACCTCGATAACGTCAGGCGCCTCATTGCCGGAAATGGAAACAATGATCTTCTGCTTATCGGATACGCTCAAACCCTCTACAAAGTACTTATCCTGGCTCTCGTTATAAGCCTTAATCGCATTCTCAAAACAGGCTGCCTCATCACCTGTATGGGAATACCAGAAAACAACTTTCTTTCTGTCACCACTCTCTGCCTTTGTATCCCCCGCTGCCTCTCCGGCTGTTGTCTCTTTTGCGTCTCCGCCTGCAGCCGCAGTGGTGTCAGTTGTGGTGCTCTTTCCGCCTCCGCACGCTGTCAGTGAGGTAATCACCATAGCAGTCGCCAGCAGGCAGGACATAAATCTCTTCTTCATATAATTCTCCTCCTTCTCTTTGCATAAAAGCAGTTATTAATATTCGTCATATTATTCAAACTTTTTTTATGCTTTTTTAAATCATTTTTTCTTTTGGTGATTTTAGAATATCATACTTTTTGTTAGTTTTCAAGTATTTTTTTTCTTTTTTTTCGGCTTTTTTATCACTTTTTTTAATTAACCGCTTACTTTTTTTAATTCCCCCTCTTTTTTTATATGTTTTTTAGTTTGCTTTTTCATACTTTATGTCTGATTTTTATATATTTCCGCAATTATTCCAAACAATTTGGCAACTGACGTGACCCAGACTTCTTTGTAGGTAGACTGGTTGCCGCCGGGCCAGTACGGGATATCGGAATTGCCGTCCGTCTCGATTCCCACAGGCAGCTGTCCCACACAGGTACCCGGAAATGTGGAGAAAAGCTGCTGATATCCTCTGCCTGCACCGTACATAAGAGAGCGTCCGAACGGATTTTTGCCGAACAGCCAGTCCGTCTGGGAGGCCGCGGCCTTCATCAGAAATGTATCCTTTAGATATCCGCCCACAGCAGCCGCGCCTTTGGCCGCGGACAGCATCACCGCCGTATTTCCCCGAAAGGAAAACCATACCGGGAACTGGCGCACTCCGTAGCCCGGTTTCACTCGGGTTCCCGCTTTTACCTGAAGCGTGTGATTATCTTTCTCTGTCTCATAATCCGCCTGCAAATGAAGCAGGCGGAAAATATCAGGATCCTCCGCTGTCTCCGAATAGAGTCCGGCCGGAAGCATTTCATAGGGGGAGGCATGCCCCAGCAGATCCTTTAAATATTTTCCGTACAGACGAATTCCCTCTTCCCACAAGATCTTGTCGGGATGGTTTTCCAGCACGCGGCACAGCAGTACAAGGGCCGTGGCCGGAACGTGTTCCCTGGCCTGGTGATTGTAGTGGATGATATCCTGATGGGTCTCGTCCCTGTAGAAGAAGCCGCGCATTCCTGTCTTCGAGGAATCCTTTTCCTGGCAGTCCAGAAGTTTCCTTCCATACTCTGCCGCTGCCTCCGCGTACTCCTCCTTCTCCGTCACTTTCCAGATTCTGGCGGCGGCGGTCACGATCTCTCCGTAATAAAGCGCCGCAGAGGAAGAGTATGTGTGCTCCCACGGAAGCGGCAGTTCCATGCCATGGGTCTGGTAGCGTTCCTGCGCAAATCGGAAGTCCTCCTCCGCTGCCCCCGCACACCGCCAGGCCAGCTCCCGGTCGTAATCGCCCAGACACTCGGCTGCCAACGCAAAGACTCCGGCGCAGATAAAATTCTCGAGGGCGTGGTTATGGACCCGCACGTTGGAAGCGTCATCGTCATTGCCTATTTTTCCATCGGTCCACCGGATCAGACCGAGGCTGGTGGCCCGGTAGCCGTCTCCGAATCTCGTCCGGAAGATGAATTCAAGTCCCCACAGGGCCTCTTCCATCAGTCTCTGACAGAGCAGCGTGCTCTCTCTTCGCTCCGCAGCGAGCTCCAGAAGGCTCTCTACAGTCTCCGCGGTCTGGACCGTCTGCTGGGACATGTCGCCCGCGTCGTGCCAGCCGCCGCAGTAGGGAAGCTTCAGGCCTTTATGCTCCGCGTATGTGTCCATATGGCAGAGGCCATGCTTGCCCGGAACCGGATAACCGCACCGCTCACAGAACAGGAAGTTTATTCCTTTCCACGTTACGTCCTCCAGAACACCGTCCCTTATCGGAAACCATTCTCCTGCCATGCCGCCTGCACAGATCCGGTATTCCCCCTCCTGCGTCAGCTCTGAAAAGTCCGCGATTTGGAAGTTTTCTCCCCTCCAGGCCACATTTTCCAGACGTTTCTCCAGGCAAACCTGTCCCTTTCGGTCCTCAATTGTAAATGTATCCGTATCCGCCCCCGCAGCCAGCACCGCCTTCTTAGACGCACCAGGCTCATAGCCGCAGGTGGAATAGCAGAATCGATTTGACTCCGGGAGCCATCCGCTTTCCTTTCCCGGATTTTCCACGGTCTCCAGCCAGATTTCCTTTACATAGAAGACGGCGTTCTCGCCGCTGGCGGTATCCCGGCCATTGATCCGGTAGCGGAGCCCAAATCCGCTCACGCAGTCCCGGGGCAGAGACGGGAACTCCCAGATACAGTCGTTCCACTGGTGGTTATTTAAGTTCATCATGTGAAAACCCTGTCGGCGGTACCGGTCCGGTACTTTGAGTTCTCCGTCATTTTCCAGATACATGGAGAGACTGACCGTTCTCGATCCGTCGCACTCCGGCCTGATCAGGACGCGTACGCGGTGAAACGACGTCCAGTCCGCCTCCTTCACCGGAAATGCCGCATGAATATGGCCGTAATATGCGCAGTCCCCATCCTGCGGCATCCCTTCTGGCCAGCACTGGCACAGGAGAGGGGCCTCCATAGCCAGCACATTTTCCTCTTCTATCCGGACAGTTTCCACCGTTCCGCGCTCCTTGGACACAGGATTGCCGCAGCAGCCCTCCCCGTCTCCGCTCCAAACGGTTCGCCTCGCCGTCATCTTTCTCTCTCTCTCCGTCTGTTCCAGAGATGCCTCCTCGTGGAGAGGCAGCGGTCTGTGAATGTAACCGCTCTCCATCAGTTCCTGCTGAAACTCTGTATTTATCTGCATATTCCGTCCTTTCTGTCATCACTCCGCATTCCGCCGGGAGACCGGGATTTATATTCCTGTCAAGCTTAAAGGGCTGGTAACGTCTATAAAGCTAGTACAGCATTGCATAAATAACTAAGTAATAGCGCCTGATATCTGCGTCAGGTGTGCGTCTGCGAAGCGACGGCGTAGTGGACCCTACGGC
>OAVK01000873.1_pt1 | contig 12294 bp, 8 predicted proteins | sample 1495301 | NCBI WGS metagenome assembly OAVK01 (sample SAMEA2580094, study PRJEB22360) | human gut metagenome | biome: human gut; feature: human-associated habitat; material: faeces | place: Denmark | collected 2008/2010
AGAAATGTTCCCACCGGTTTCTCAGGCCTCATCTGAATCCGTGACAAAAGGAAACTTTTCAACTGCTCTTTCGTAAAATCCGGCATAAAATCAAGCTCTGCCCTTACTTCTATGGTACCTTCTGACAGCGCTTTTGCCGCAAAACGACTGATCTGAAAAACCGGAATCCCGGAAATTCCGTAATCGGTGAACTGGATTTCTCCCTGATCCAGCGCTCTTACTTCTCCGCCGCACACAAGCTCTATCTTCGCTCCGGCACGCACGCCCGAAAGCTTCGGGTAAAACGCTTCTTCGCACATCAGTTGCACCAGCGCCGGAACGCAGGGAACAATCGTATGTCCTAATTTCCCGGCCATCCGCATCCCGGTGCCATCTGCCCTTTGTACTCTGCCGGCAAGTCCCCCGGCCGTCAGAATGACATGGTCTGCCTCATAAGTCTGTTCCTCTTCTCCTACAGTCACAAGAACCGTTCGTTTTTTACTTTTCTTTTCCGGTCTTTGGAGATACCGTTTCGCCGTTATATGGAAACGTGCTCCTTTTGTGATCTTCTCTGCAAACACATTGGTTTCCACTTTTACCTGTAGACGCTTTAATTCCATGACCAGCACGTCCCGTACCGCCTGCGCCTGTTCCGAATGAGGATAGAGATACCCATCCCGGTTCTTGGAGTAAAGTCCCATCTCCAGAAAGAACCGGATCGTCTCCGGCACCGGGAATCGGCTGATGACCTCCATGGCAAAATCCGGGTGCTCTCCCCGGTAAGCACCTGGCATCTGCCGGATATTGGTAAAATTGCATTTTCCATTTCCGGTCGATAAAATTTTCTTTCCAAGCTCCCCGTTTTGCTCCAGAATCGTAACCCGGGCTCCCGCTCCCGCCGCCGCAATCGCTGCCATCATGCCGGAAGCTCCGCCTCCGATTACCACAACCTTCATCATGCTTTCTCCTTTATTCAATGGTTACAACACCTGCTTCTGTCAATTTTTGAAGAGTCATTAGAATTCCGAATTTCGCGTGCTCCCAGGTCAGCCCCCCCTGAAAATAAACGGCATATGGCGGTTTGATCGGAGCATCCGCCGATAGCTCGATAGATGAACCCTGAACAAAAGCACCTGCCGCCATAATAACATCACTGTCATACCCCGGCATCGCCCACGGTTCCGGCGTCACATAACTGTCCACCGGGGCCGAAGCCTGAATTCCCTGGCAGAAACGGATCACACCCTCAGCCGTTCCGAACTCGACCGCCTGGATGATATCATGCCGCTCTTCCTTCATGGACGGAATCACGGAAAATCCCAGCTTTTCATAGATACCCGCCGCAAAAATCGCACCCTTAACCGCACCTTTGACGACCGTTGGAGCCAGGAAAAGTCCTTGGTAAAAGTCTTTCATTACCCCAAGAGACGCTCCCACTTCCTTGCCCAGTCCCGGTGAAGTCAGACGGTAAGCACAGTTTTCAATCAGATCCTTTCTTCCCGCAATATATCCGCCGATCGGCGCAAGCCCGCCTCCCGGATTTTTAATCAGGGAACCGACAACCAGATCCGCGCCTACGTCGCTTGGCTCCTGAAGCTCTACGAACTCGCCGTAGCAGTTATCCACCATGCAAATCACATCCGGGAACCGCTCTTTCATAAAACGGATCACTTCTCCGATCTGCTCCACGGAAAAGCTCGGTCTTGTCTGGTAGCCCTTGGAACGCTGGATGGTCACAAGCTTTGTGTCAGGACGCACCGTCTTTTCGATTGTCTCAAAGTCAAAGCTGCCGTCCGCAAGAAGATCCACCTGTCGGTAACTGATTCCGTATTCTTTTAAAGAACCTTTGGACTTACGGATTCCGATCACTTCTTCTAATGTGTCATACGGCTTACCGGCCACAGAAATCATCTCATCACCTGGCCGCAGATTAGCGGCAAGGGCAAGAGCAAGGGCATGGGTTCCACAAGTGATCTGCGGACGCACCAAAGCATCCTCCGTATGAAAAATATAGGCGTACACCTTCTCCAGCGTATCCCGCCCGAAATCATTGTATCCGTAACCGGACGCATACTGAAAGCACTCCGTATTAACACGGGCTTTCTGCATAGCATGAACGACCTTTAGCTGGTTATACTCCGCAATCTGGTCGATGGTTTCAAATCGCTCCTTTAAATCCGTCTCGATCTTCATTCCGAACTCGTAGACCTTCCGTGAAATGCCTGCCTCCTCGTAATGCTGTTTTAATCGTTCCTCTATGTTATGATTCATCTTCTATGATTCCTCTTTTCCTCAGATTTTCAAGTAAAAACGCCAGGATTCTGTCTTCCTGATAATTAAAATCCTGTTTCGGCACCCAGATCACATCCCTCTCCCGCTTAAACCACGTGATCTGGCGTTTTGCAAAATGTCTCGTATCCCGCTTTAAGATCCGCACAGCTTCTTCAAGCGTCGTCTCCCCATCGAGATAAGCGAGGATTTCCTTATATCCGAGCCCTTTCATAGAGGTCATATTTCGGTTGCATCCCCTGGACTTTAACGCACGTACTTCCTCCACAAGCCCGTCTTCCAACATCTGATCGACCCTGGCGTCGATCCGCTCATACAGCCTGCTCCGTTCATCGTTCAGAACAAAATAGGCGGACTGATACGGCGACTCTTTTTTTCGCTCTTCCTCGTTGTGCAGCGAAATCTTTTTCCCGGTAAGATGGTAAAATTCCAGCGCCCGGATCACCCGTTTTCGATTATTCGGATGGATCTCGTTTGCCGCTTCTTCGTCTACCTCACGGAGTTTCTCATGGAGCGCCTCCTCACCGTAACGGTCCGCAAACAAGGAAAGCTCCCGTCGGTAGTCCGGATCTTCCCTGCTTTCCGGAAGCATCGCTGTCACTTTCCGTAAAATCAATATCATACAAAAGTGCCTGAATATAAAATCCGGTCCCTCCGGCCACAATCGGGATCAGTCCATTCTCATAGATCTCCTCCATGGCCTGCTTTGCGAGCTTCTGGAAACGAACGACATGGAACTCTTCTGTCGGTTCCAGCACATCAATCAGGTAATGCTTCACCCCGTCCATCTCCTCCGGACGGATCTTGGCCGAGCCGATATCCATATGCCGGTAAACCTGCATGGAATCCGCCGATATGATGGCTCCGCCGATTTTCTTTGCAAGCCCGATGGAGGCGTTTGTCTTTCCCACCGCCGTCGGACCTGTCAGTATGACCAGTGGTCGTTTCATGTATCTTCACCCTTCTATACGATTCTCTTAAATTTCTTTTCCAGTTCCCGTTTTGTCATGGCAATGATCGTCGGTCTCCCATGCGGACAGTGATATGGATTATCCAGTTTTAAAAGCTCCAAAAGCAGCTCTTCTACTTCCTTTCTGGACAGTCTTGAATTCCCTTTGACCGCCGCCTTACAAGACATGGAAGCGATCTTCTCATCCAGAATCTCCGGTGTCATATTCGTGCTGATCTCATCGGACAGACTGTCAATCATTTCCAGTAACAGCTCTTTTTTCGCCACACTGAACAAATTGTCCGGCACCGCGCGTACCGCGAAGGAATCTCCTCCAAACGGCTCAATCTCAAACCCGATCTTCGTGAAACGGTCCAGATAACGGCGAAACAATTCCGCCTCCTGCATAGACAGATCCAAAATGATCGGTGGGCTGATATACTGGGACGTATAATCTCTTGTCTTCATCCCCTTTAAGGTCCGCTCATAGAGTACTCTTTCGTGAGCCGCATGCTGATCAATGATATACATGCTGTCATGGAACTGCACGATCCAGTAGGTATCAAACACCTGACCGATGATCTTGTAGTCCGGCACGGACGCCTCATCCAGAAGTTTCTCATCAAACAAGGTAAGCTGTTCTGATTTCTGCTGTTCTGCCGTCAATTTTTCCTGCTGTTCCGTTCGGGTACGGTAGGAGACAGCTTCCCGGATCCGGTCCTGATTGAATGACGGTTTATGGATCTCTCCCCGCTCTTTCACCTCCGCAGAAGCAAACTGATTATGGTAAGACGTTACCCGATCCCGCATCCGTTCCATAAAATAATTCAGATCCCTTTTTTCTGGTGTTGTAACCGCGTTTTCCACTCCTGCTGAAACCTCTGGCGCCCCCGGTGTGACAGCTCCGGATTGTACAGAGAGATTTGCTGTTTTCGGTGTCCCGGTTGTATCGGATGCTTTTGGGATTTCCGGTGGCTTTGGCGCTTCCGGGGCTTCCACTCTTGGAATCAGATCACGTCCATGAAGCGCTCCCGATACCGTCTCATAGAGGAACTGATATACCTCCTGCTGATGCCCAAAGCGCAGTTCCATCTTGGTAGGATGGACATTGACGTCAATTTCTTCTCCCAGAATCTCCAGATGCAGTACGATGAACGGATATTTGTGCTGCATGGTGAAATCCTTATAGGCATCTTCAACAGCTTTTGACAAAATCCCGCTCTTAATATACCTGCCATTGACAAAAAAAGTCTCAAAATTGCGGTTTCCCCTTGTGACCGTCGGATTGCCGATAAACCCGGTTATCCGGATCTCCCCGTTTTCCCGGGAAACTTCGATCAGATTGGCGGTGATCTCCCGCCCATAAACATGGTAAATCACATCTTTTAATTTCCCGTTCCCGGACGTATGCATCCGTTCTTGTCCGTTGTTAATAAACTGGAAGGAAATGTCCGGGCGAGACAAGGCAAGCCGTGTCATCAGGTCACTTACATGGCTTGCTTCCGTCATCGGCGTCTTTAAAAATTTCCGCCTTGCAGGAACATTGTAAAATAACTGGCGCACGAGAAAGGTGGTCCCGTCTCTTGCACCGGTCTCCTCCAGAGAGACCTCTTTCCCACCGGAAATCTGGTACGCCGTCCCGCAAACGCTCTCCTCAGTCTTCGTGATCATCTCCACCTGGGATACAGCCGCAATACTGGACAGCGCTTCCCCGCGGAACCCTAAAGAAGAAATATGTGCCAGGTCGTCTACTTTGCGGATTTTACTTGTGGAGTGACGTAGGAAAGCATTTCTTACGTCTTCTTGTTCCATTCCCCCTCCGTTGTCTGCAATCCGAATCAGAGAAATCCCGCCGTCCTGAATCTCTACTTCGACCGCCGTGGCTTTCGCGTCAATCGCGTTTTCTACCAGCTCTTTCACCACGGAAGCCGGACGCTCCACTACTTCACCCGCGGCAATCTTGTCGATCGTAACCTGATCTAAAACCTGAATCTTTCCCATGGCTCCTCCTTACCAGCGATTGTTCAGCTTATTCTGAAGCTGATACAATGTGTTCATTGCATCCATTGGCGTCATGTGGCTGATATCCATCGACTTAAGCTCCTCGATGACATCATGATCCGACGCTGTATCAAACAGAGAGATCTGCGCCATATCCACCACATCAAGCTTTTGAGATTTCTCTTTTCCTTTCATCTCCTGGCCCTGTACGCTCATCTGACGCACCCTTGTAGTAATATCCGCGTCAGAAAGCTCCTCGGAAATTTCCCTGGCACGAGTAATGACCGTCTCAGGAACTCCGGCAAGTTTCGCCACCTGAATTCCATAGCTTCTGTCCGCTCCGCCCTTTACGATCTTGCGGAGAAAGACAATATCATCTCCCTTTTCCTTGACAGCAATGCAATAGTTATTGACACTGTCAATCTTTCCTTCCAACTCCGTGAGCTCATGGTAATGGGTCGCAAACAATGTTTTTGCTCCCAGAAGTCTTGCGTTGCTGATATGCTCCACTACTGCCCATGCAATAGAAAGCCCGTCAAAGGTACTCGTCCCCCGGCCGATCTCATCCAGAACCAGAAGACTTTTGCTCGTAGCGTTTCTGAGAATGTTCGCCACCTCGGTCATCTCTACCATAAATGTACTCTGACCTGAGGCCAGGTCATCGGAGGCGCCTACCCTCGTAAAGATCCGGTCCACCAGACCGATATTTGCCTGGGATGCAGGCACAAAGGAACCGATCTGTGCCATCAGCACGATCAACGCCGTCTGCCGCATATAGGTAGACTTTCCCGCCATGTTCGGTCCGGTGATGATGGATACCCGGTTTTTCCTGTCATCAAGATATGTATCATTGGCAATAAACATGTGGTTGGGAATCATCATCTCCACGACCGGGTGACGTCCGTCCTTGATATCGATCGTACCCTTTTCGTTAGTCTTCGGACGGACATAATGATTTCGCTCCGCCACCAATGCAAGAGAAGCAAAGGCATCCACCGTGGCGACTGCTTTTGCCGTCGTCTGGATCCGCACGATCTCATCCGCAATCCGGTTCCTCACATCACAGTAGAGCTCATATTCCAGGGCATAGAGTTTGTCCTCCGCACCCAGTATCAGATCTTCCAGATCCTTTAACTCCGGAATAATATACCGCTCTGCGTTTGTCAGCGTCTGCTTTCTGGTATAGTAATCCGGAACCATATTTTTAAAGGAATTGGTGACCTCCAGATAATACCCGAATACCTTATTGTACTTGATCCGAAGATTCTTGATTCCAGTCTTTTCCCGTTCTTTCTGCTCCAGTTCGGCAAGCCAGGTCTTTCCATCCGTCTTTGCCTTTCTCAGCCGGTCTACCTCCTCATGGTAACCGTCCCGGATGATCCCTCCTTCTTTCATGGCAAACGGAGGTTCCTCAACAATCGCACGTTCCACCAGATCGCAGAGATCTTCCAGCGGATCAATCTCATTGTACAGATTTTTCAGAAGGGGACTCTTCATATCCCCCATGATACAGCGGATATGGGGCAGCATGGCAAGAGATGCCTTAAAAGCTGTCAAATCCCTTGGGTTGGCCGACTGATAGGAGATCTTTCCTACCAGACGCTCCAGATCGTAGACGGAGGAGAGATACTCCCGGATTTCCTCTCTGGAAATCGACTCCTTTAAAAGCTCTTCAACCGCATCCAAACGTTTCGTAATTTCTTCCTTGTCAATCAGTGGCTGCTCTACATACTTACGCAACAGTCTGGCCCCCATAGCTGTTCTGGTCTTATCAAGCACCCCAAGAAGCGAACCTCTCTTCTGCTTTTCCCGAAGAGTCTCACAAAGCTCCAGATTCCGCCTCGTGGAACTGTCCAGCACCATATATTTCCCTGTCGAGTAAGTCGTAAGCTTCGTCAGATGGGCCAGGGACGTCTTCTGTGTCTCAATCAGATACTGAAGCAGGGCGCCGGAAGCGATAACTCCACATTCATAGTCTGCCACGCCAAGACTCTCAAGCGATGATACCTGAAAATGTTCTCTCAGAGCCTTCTTACAAAGATCCTCATCAAAATACCATGCGTCCAGAGCAGAGATGGCAACCTGCATCCGGTTTTTCAGATCCTCCAACTGGATACCGCTCACATAGAGCGCCTCATTACAGATAATCTCAGAAGGCGCAAATTTATAAATCTCATCGAACAGCTTTGTGGCACTGTCCGTCTCAGTTACAAAATAATCTCCGGTTGAAACGTCCGCAATCGAGACGCCATACCGTCCCGCATCAAAGACGATTGACATGATGTACTGGTTTTTCGTCTCATCCATCGTCATAGAATCGATATTCGTCCCTGGCGTCACAATCCGGATCACTTCCCGCTTGACAATCCCCTTTGCCTGTTTCGGGTCTTCCACCTGCTCACAAATCGCAACCTTGTATCCTTTCTCCACCAATCTGGACAGATAGCTGTCCACCGCATGGTACGGCACGCCACACATCGGCGCACGTTCCTCAAGGCCACAATTTTTTCCGGTCAGAGTAATCTCCAGTTCTTTGGAAGCGGTCAGTGCATCATCAAAAAACATTTCATAAAAATCCCCAAGGCGATAAAATAAAATGCAGTCCTTATACTCTTTCTTTGTTTCCATATATTGCTGCATCATCGGTGTTAATTCTGCCACTTTGATTCTCCTTTTCTTTAGCTGCTTTTTCTATTTTATCTTTTTTACTTCCTGTTTTGGTATTTAGGGCACTTCACCCTGATATTACATTATATCACTATTTTTCGGGCAAAAAAAGGAAAATTTAGATTTCTTTTCCTTGCTCATTACCAAATCGGGATCCGCGGTTTCTCTTCTCCATAAAGAAGATGCAGCAGATATCCACCCAAATAAATACCGATCGTACAGAGAAATCCGAACAAAGCCATGAAAGGCAGACAAATCTGTCCAAAGAGCTGAAACGGAACATTGCTGTAATCCCAGACATTCAGATTCAGCCATTTGTTTACAATAATTCCGGTAATGAATTCACAGGAAGTAACAAATATCATACATCGGATAATCTGAATACCCAGGGGATCCCGCCATTTACCTGCCCTGCCCTGGGCAGTGCAAAACACCAGACACAATCCCCCAAGGACAAACATCGTCCAGTGGGAAAACCCCCGGAATACGATCTCAAATGTATAGTAAAGGCAGCCGCCGACTGCCCAAAGAAATAAGTATTCACTCATTTTTTTCATAGAAAAACGTCCTCACTTTTGTACATTTCCATACATAGTGTGGACGTTATTTCTGTCATTATGCATCCGGTGTGCCCGGTTTATTTTTCCACTGCTTTTCCGATATAATAAAATCCTTTACAAGTCAGAAGCCTCACCGGAACCAACGCTCCAATCATTTCCTTCGTACCTGGAAAATGTACCAGCAGATTATTGTCCAGCCTTCCGGTCACAAGAGACGGATCCTGATCGTTTACTTCCTCCACAAGAGCGGTACGGACTGTACTCTCAAATCTGGCACATTCTTTTGCCGCAATGGCCTGTACTTCCTTTAACAGACGGTCAAAACGGTCTTTGACCACTTCCTGCGGCACCTGACCTTCCATCACGGAAGCCGGCGTACCTGTCCGTTTAGAATAGATAAACGTAAACGCACTGTCGAAGCGTACTTTCCGCACCACATCCAGCGTCTCCTGGAAATCCTCCTCCGTCTCCTGCGGAAATCCAACAATAATATCTGTCGTAAGGGAAATATCCGGAACAGCTTTACGGATTTTTTCCACCAGTTCGAGATACTGCTCTTTCGTATATCTGCGGTTCATCTTTTTCAAGATCCGGGTACTTCCGGACTGTACCGGAAGATGCAGGTGGTGGCAGATCTTGGACGAATCTTTCATCACAGCGATGAGATCATCCGAAAGATCCTTGGGGTGAGACGTCATAAAACGAAGTCTCTCCAGGCCATCGACCTTTTCTATTTCACGCAAAAGCTCTGCGAAGGTCATCGGATCTTCCAGAGTTTTCCCGTAAGAATTAACATTTTGTCCAAGAAGCATCACTTCTTTGACACCGTCTGACACGAGACGCTCGACCTCCCGGATGATATCTTTCGGGTTCCGGCTTCGCTCCCGTCCCCGGACATACGGAACAATGCAATAACTACAGAAGTTATTGCAGCCAAACATGATATTAACACCGGATTTGAACGCATATTTCCGATCACTCGGAAGATCCTCCACAATCCGATCCGTATCCTTCCAGATATCAATCACCATCCGTCCGGACTCAAAACGGGTGGCAAGCACCTCGGCAAACTTATAAATATTATGGGTTCCGAAAATCAGATCCACAAATCGATAACTTTTTTTCAACTTTTCTACAACATGCGGCTCCTGCATCATACAGCCGCAAAGTCCAATAAGCATATGTGTATTCTTCCGCTTCACACGATTGAGCTGTCCCAAACGGCCATACACTCGCTGATTCGCGTTTTCCCGCACAGTACAGGTATTGTAAATGACAAAATCCGCTTTCTCTTCCTGGTCGATCATCTCGTATCCGATCTCCTCCAGAATTCCGGTCAGTTTCTCTGAATCTCTTGCGTTCATCTGACAGCCAAATGTCACAATTTTACAATACAATGGCCGGCCCAGTTCTTCGCTCTCTTGTTTCACAAACTGTTGGCATATTTTTATAAAATAGTACTGCCGCTGTGGCTCTGTGACCGGCGCCACATCCAGATGCTCGTACTCTTCCAGAATTGTACTCCACTTCTCCTGATCGATCATTCTTAGCTGCTCACTTTCCTTAAATATAGTATAAGATGTATTTATTTTTTATGTTTAACTTCCAGTATTTGATTATACCACATACTGTCTTGGACAGGCAATATGAGTTTTTCTTCATCAATTCCGTGTTCTTTAAAAGTTGAATTTTACGAATATCTAACCGGATATACCGTAAGATTTTACGGAAAAGTAGTATAATAACACAAATACGGAGGTGTGTTCATGGCGGAAGTAGTATTAATAGTATTTCCAGTATTTATAATTGTAGTTATTTCTTTATTAATGTCAAAAAAATGGGATATGTCTGAAAAAGTTGATAAAGGAATCATGGTATGTTATTGGAAATTAAGTTATAGAAGAAAATTTATTAGAACATTATGGATGATTCCCATAGCGATTGTTATTATTTTTTATTTTCATACTACATTCCAATCCATCCTTCAGACATGCTTAGTTGCAACTCTATTGGCAATTATGCTGCTTATTCAAGCAATATATAATTATAGAAAATGGAAAAATGAAACCTGCAAGTAGTGAAAATACATGAATAGCTAAAATTCCTATTTGACTATTAAATTGGTATCACGATAGAAGGCCTATCGTATTCCTCCAATAGAGGAGCAAGACGACAGGCCTTTCGTTTCTATAATCCTGATTCAAAATCTGGTCATTCTTTTCAGGTCCTACCCAGCGTTGCTGGCAGCGATCTTCACACGACTCCAAAGATCAGTGATAATCTTTTTTGTTTCTGCATTGTATACAAAAACTTCATCATTTTCATTATCTGTCCGCGGGATATAGGCATTAATTCCTTCATAGTCGCCTCCCTTCCCGGAAAGGTCATCCATAACTTCCTGATTTGACGAGGTATATCCTACATAACTGGAATTGTCGTAAGCGCCGTCATAGTCGCTTGCATAATTGATAAACGCATGGGCCAGCTCCGGATTCTTTGCGTTTTTTGGAATCACCATCGCGTCCGACCAGAGGTTCGTTCCGGTATCCGGCATATAGTAGCCCATGTCCTCGTTTTCCGCCATGACATAACTTGCATCACCGGAATAGATCAGGCCAAGCGCCTTTCTCCCCTGCGCCATATTGTCGATAATCTCATCCGTAACAATCTCGGTATCCATAGCTTCTACACATGTTACGAGCCAATCATATGCCTCATTGAGTTCCGCCTGGTTTTCCGTATTCATGGAATACCCAAGCGCCTTTAAAGCCATCATAAAGGAATCCCGCTCAGAGTCATACAGATAGACGTCCCCTTTATATTTCTGATCCAAAAATATATTGTATCCTTCTCTTTCCAGATCTTTCAGATCCACTTTCGTCTTGTCGTAGACGATTCCAACCGTTCCCCAGAAATACGGAATGGAATAATCGTTGTCCGGATCGTATGGCAGTCCCAGAACGTCCTCAGAAAGCTTATCGAAACAATCCAACTTGGACTTATCCAGTTTCTGTAAATAGCCCTCTTCAATCAGACGCTGGATCATATAATCACTCGGCACGAGAATATCGTATGCTTCTCCATTCGCCACCTTGATATACATCTGCTCATTCGAGTCAAAGTTCTCCATGACAACCGTTGCCCCCGTCTCCTCTTCGAAGTCTCCGATAATATTTTCTCCGGTATATTCGCCCCAGTTATAGATATGAAGCGTCTGTCCCTCAAATGGGCGATCCGATCCGCCACCACTGTGTTTTAATGCCGCCACAACAATCGCTACAACACAGCATACCGCAAGAGCCGGAATGAGTTTATGTCTGTGGCTCATTGCATTGGTCTTCCGGCTTTTCTTTGCCGCCAGCACAGGTACCAGATTAATCATCAGAAGTACGAGCGTAATGATCACCACAACGAGCGTAGAGACTGCATTGATACTTGGGTTGACACGTTTACTCATAGTATAGACTACAATACTTAAATTTTTCACGCCTCTTCCTGTGACGAAATAAGAAATAATAAAATCGTCCACTGACATAGTAAAGGCAATCAGTGCCCCGGAAAGAATCCCCGGTGTGATCTGGGGTACGATTACTTTCGTGAGCGCCTTAAACGGTGTAGCTCCCAAATCCATGGCGGCATCCGCCAGATTGGGATCCAAAGAACGGATCTTCGGCATTACGGAAAGCATGACATAAGGAATACAAAAAGCAATATGCGCCAAAAGCATCGTCACATATCCTTTTTCTATTTTAAAAGTGATAAACAGCAGCATAAACCCGATTGCGGTTACAATCTCCGGATTCATCATCGGAAGATTGTTCACCTGTTCCATGAGATTGCGGATCACTT
>OAVK01000882.1_pt1 | contig 12228 bp, 7 predicted proteins | sample 1495301 | NCBI WGS metagenome assembly OAVK01 (sample SAMEA2580094, study PRJEB22360) | human gut metagenome | biome: human gut; feature: human-associated habitat; material: faeces | place: Denmark | collected 2008/2010
TCTGGCCGCATTCGTCTTGCATTCCAGCGTATACGAACGCCTGCACGCGCCCGTGTAACGCGGGTCCTCGCGAACCCATTTCACCAGCGCGCCCTCGGACGGGTAACCAAGCTCGGCAATGACCTTCCTGATGGTCATGCCCTCCGTGAAATACAGGTCAACGGCCCTGCGCCGATCCTCCATCGAAAACATGCGGACTCCAATCCGGACGCCCAAGCGTCCAACTTTCCGTCCGCATCCCCCAACCTTCTATAATTGAGCATTATGACCTCCACACCTTCTGTTCACGACGTCGCGATTCGTGCGAATGTCTCCGCGTCCACGGTTTCGCGCGCCTTCACACGGCCGGAGCTTGTCTCCGAAAAAACTCGAAACAGAGTGTTGCAAGCCGCCTCCGAGCTCAATTTCTCCATTTCCAGATCATCGATGGCGCTCAAGTCCGGGCAGAGCTTCCGTATCGCGCTACTGCTGAGCACCCCGGTCACGACATGGTTCGGAGGCAACATCTTCGAAGGGCTCGACATGGTCTTTCATCCCGCCGGCTATGATATCTCCATCTACCCCATCAACAATGTAAAAAGCAGGGCGGATTTCTTTGACGTTCTGCCGGCGCGACGCAATGCGGACGCAGTGATAGTCCCCTCGTTCAACGTGGATTCCAGAGAGGTCGCGCGCCTGAAAACGATGAATGTGCCCATTGCGGGCATCAACACCGTCTCCAACGAAAACATGTCGGTATGGGCGGCCATCGACGATGCGCATGGACTGCGGCTTATCGTCCGGCATCTGGTGTCCCTGAGGCATCGCCGCATCACATACGTGTGCAGGGACCCGCAATCGTTGCTGACACTCAGTGCGGCTCAGCGCATCAGGGGATTCAAGGAGGCCTGCGCGCAGGCCCATATCAAAGACGACGTTCTGGTTATTCCGGACGGAGACGATTCGTTGCAGTCGACCTTCGACACATTGATCAATATGCAGCCCATGCCCACCGCGATCTGCTGCCAAGAGGACGGCATCGCCATACCATTGATGTGCCGTTTACGGGAATTCGGGTTGAAGATTCCCGGCGACATCTCGATCACCGGTTTCGATGACGGAACCTACTCGCAGGAATTGGGACTGACCACCATACGCCAGCAGCCGCGATTGATGGGGCACGACGTCGCGGAAAAACTGCTCGATCTTATCAATCATAAGACGATTTCCGAACCGTACCGAACCTATCCGGCCGAGCTGATCATCCGATCCACCACCGCGACTCCGCGGGACGTCGACGAATAGGCGCCGAATAGGGGAAGCGGGGCCGTAGAGAGGATACGGCCCCGCTTCGGGGATGGGGAGGAGGAACGATTTACTGCTCGTCGCCATTCAACGTGGTGGCCTCCGGCAGCACACCGTTGGTGTCCTCGAAGGTCTTCCACTCCTTGGCCCAGCCATTGGTGTATGCGTCGGCGACGGCGTCCCACTTCCCGGTTTGGTTGGCGTACTCCACAAGAGCGTCCTGCACGTCTGCACCCCAGGCGTCAAGCGTGGAGAAGCTCCTCACCATCGGAACGCCATTCGTCTCGTACTTACGGGCGGCGGCGGTCAGCGGGTTGTCGGGCTGATCCTCATCTCCGTACGCGGTGCTCGGCACGGCGAAGCCCATATCCTGAGACATGACCTTCTTGCCTTCGTCGCTGCTGAACAGCCACTCGATGAAGTCGAAGGTCGCCTGCTTGTCCTTCTCGCTGGCGTTCTTGTTCACGGCCCAGGACGCGTCGTAGATGCCAGCGGGGCCGTACTTCTCCTCGCCGGGGATACCCATGAAATACGGCAGCATGCCCAGATCCTCATCGGCGACCTCGTTGTCCTTGACCTGCGTGTAGGCCCATACGCCGTTCGGGTAGAAGGCCACCTCTCCCAGCGAGAACTCCGCGGTCACGTCCTCATACGTCTTGGAGGTCAACAGCGTGCGCGAGGTCGGACAGTTGTTCATCTCCAAGTCGAACAGGGCCTTGTAGTTGTCCACGTACGTGCCCTTGATCTCAGGCATGAACGTGGTGTTGTTGTCCTTATATTCGTAGAACAGCGGAATACGCGTCATATGGGATGCGAACCGGTACAGGTCCGAAGATTCGAGTCCGGGGGTCGCCATGGCGCCTTCGATGCCGAGATCGTCCTTATGGGCCTGCATGTCCTCCACCACGGCCTTGAACGTATCCCAGTCCTTGATATCGTCGGCGGAGTCGATGACCGCATAGTCCTTCGAGGCGTAGTCGTTGACGATCTTCTTGTTATAGATGATGCCGTACCATTCCGCGGCGTACGGCAACGTGTAGTGGTTGCCGTCGGTTTGATACGAGTTGGCCTTGCCCTCGTCGGTCAGCAGCTTGAAGGCGGCGGAGTCCTGGACCGGCTCCATGTAGTCCTTCCACTTGATGAAATTGGGGTAGCCGGTGATGCTCCACATCGTCGGGGCTTCGGTCTTGGCCAACTCGGAGGCCAGCGTATTGTCGTAGCCGTCGGCGGCCGTGAGCACCTTGACCTGCACGCCCGTCTCCTTGGTGTACTGATCGGCGAGATCCTCCAACTGGTCGACGATCTCCTTCTTGTTGTTCACGAAGTAGACCTTGCCTTTGTCCGGATCGGCCGCCGACGAGGATCCGCACCCCGCCATCGCGCCCATCGCCATGACGGCCGCGGCGACGATCGCCATCATTTTCTTGGTTTTCATGGTTCTTTCCTTTCCTTGATGAACCGATTGGTTCTTGAAATGATTGGGGCTCAGCCCTTGACCGCCCCAGCGGTGACGCCCTTGATGATGTACTTCTGTCCGCACAGGTAGAACACCAGGATGGGCAGCAGCGCCAGTACCAGAGCGCCCATCATCGCGCCCATGTCCACGGATCCGTATCCGCCCTTCAGGTACTGGATGGCGATGGACAGCGTCTTGAACCGTTGAAGATCCAGGCACAGATAGGCCATCAGGAAGTCGTTCCACACCCACATCGTCTCCAGGATCGCCACGGAGATAAGAGCCGGACGCATCATCGGCAGGACGATGGTGAAGAACGTGCGGATGGAGCCGGCGCCATCGATCATGGCCGCCTCCTCGATCTCCGAGGGAATCGACTTAATCACGCCGGTGAAGATGAACACCGGCAATCCCGCGCCGAATCCCAGATACACCAGCCACATGCCCCACGGCGTGTTGAGGTCCAATGTGTCGGTGAGCTTGCTGAGGGGGAACATGACCATCTGGAAGGGCACCACCACGCTTGCGATAAACGCGAGATAGATAAGCTTGGCGACCCAGTTGTTGACCCTGACGATCCACCATGCGCACATGGAGCAGCACAGCAGGATCAGCGCCACGGACCCAAGCGTAAGTATGATCGTCCATCCGAAGCTCGGAAGGATATCCGTCTTTTCTATGCCGCGCTCGTAATTCTCCAACCCGACGAATGTGTCGCCGGTCGGCAGGCTGAACACGTCCTTGGAGATGTAGACGCGCTTTTTGAAGGAGTTGATGAAGACCAGCGCGATCGGATAGATCCATATCAGCGAGATGATGGCGAAAATGGTCGTCCACAGCGGCCCGTGCCTGAGTTTGTCGGTCATGCCTCGACCTCCTTGCTGGTCGTAATGCGGTTCTGGATGAATGCGACCACAGCCACGATGATGAAGAAGATGACGGCCTTCGCCTGCGCGACGCCCTCGAATCCGGTGCGGCCGTACATGGTGCGGTAGATGTTGAACGCGAGCATTTCGGATGCGTTTGACGGCGCGCCGTTGGTCAGGGCCAGGTTCTGGTCGAACATCTTGAATCCGTTGGCCACCGTCAGGAAGCTGCACACCGTCACCGACGGCATCATCAGCGGGATGATGATCCTGCGCATAATCTGACCGTTCGATGCGCCATCGACCTGCGCGGCCTCGATCAGATCAGTCGGCAGGCTTTGGAAGCCTGCAACGTAGATGACCATCATATAGCCAATCTGCTGCCAGCACATCAGAATGACCATGCCCCAGAAGCCATAGACCGCCGACGTGGTCAGGGAACGGTCCCACAGCGCGAGGACGCCGTTCAACAGCAGCTGCCAGATATAGCCCAGCACGATGCCGCCGATGAGGTTCGGCATGAAGAACACCGAGCGGAACAGATTCGCCCCGCGCATCGCCTTGGTGAACATATAGGCCAGCAGGAACGAGATGACATTGATGATGATGGTCGTCACGATGGTGAACAGCACCGACCGCCACAGCGCGGCTCCGAATTCGGGATCCGAAAGCGCATCCACATAATTCTTCAGCCCCACCCACTTGGCATCGGTCACCGTCCTGAACGAGGTAAAGCTCAGGTAGATACCCATGGCAAGCGGCACGACGAAGAACACCGCGAAACACAACACTGTAGGTAGTGCGAAGAGCGCCCACCCTCTGCGCACCACTTTTCCGACAGTGGTCATTGTCTGCATCTCCTCTCCGAGATCGATATCTGCAGAAGATTCATTCTTGAATCCATGTGCAACGTCATATTGCAACGAAGACCAAAATCTTTTTGTCTTGAAAATAGCATATTTTGCACACGGTTGCAAACTCTCTTTGAAAAATGCTATGTTATTAGCACAGAATCACTGAAAACACAGGAGTACATCCGTATGAATACCCAACCTTTCACGAACAGCAAAGGCGTCATTTCAGGGAACTGCTGGAGAATCGGAGTCCTCTCCGATTCGCTGCTACGACTGGAATGGTCAGACACCGGCGAGTTCAACGATGATGCGACGCTCATGGCCGTCAACCGCGATTTCGGCACACCCCCGGAATATTCCACCTCGATCGCCGACGGTCTGCTGACCGTGGAAACGACCGCGCTACGTCTGACCTACGACATGCGGCCCTTCAGCAAGGAGGGACTCAGCATCGTGGTCAAAGGCGTGAAAGACACCAAAACCAATACCTGGCATTTCGGCGATGCGCAGGAGGGCAACATGAAAGGCACGGCCCGCACGCTCGATTGGGCCGACGGCGCCATTCCCCTGAACGATGGCGTGGTCTCCCGCGACGGCTGGTCGGTTCTCGACGATTCGAACACCTGCCTATTCGCCGACAATGGTGACATCAAGCCCCGGAAGAACGCCGGGATTGACCTGTACTTCTTCGGGCACGGCCACCGTTATGCCGATGCGGTGGCCGATTTCTGCCGTCTTTCGGGAAGGTCGCCGCTACTCCCCCGATACGCCTTGGGCAACTGGTGGAGTCGTTTCCACCGCTACACAAGCGAAGAGTATGTAGCATTGATGGATCGGTTCAAGTCCGAGGGCATCCCGTTCACCACCTCGGTGATCGACATGGACTGGCATCTGGTGGACGACGTCGACCCCAAGTACGGCTCCGGCTGGACCGGCTACACCTGGAACCGCAAGCTGATCCCCGATCCGCAACGTTTTCTGGGGGATCTGCACGAGCGCGGCTGCCACGTCTCCCTGAACGTGCATCCGCGCGACGGCATCCGCGCGTTCGAGGACTGCTATCCTTCAGCGGCGAAAACGATGGGGATTCCCCCGGACAGCGGCGAGCCGGTCGAGTTCGACCTGACCGACCCGCGCTTCGTCAGGGCCTACTTCGACATACACCACGACCTGGAGGCCGACGGCATCGACTTCTGGTGGATCGACTGGCAGCAGGGCGGCGTGACCCGCCAGCCCGGCCTGGACCCGCTGTGGGTGCTCAACCACATGCACTACTGCGATTCCGCGCGCGACGGCCGCTGGCCGCTGATCCTCTCCCGGTTCGCCGGCCCCGGCTCGCAGCGGTATCCGGTCGGCTTCTCCGGCGACACGATCGTGACCTGGGAGTCGTTGAGATTCCAGCCGTATTTCACGGCCACCGCGTCGAACATCGGTTACGGCTGGTGGAGCCATGACATCGGCGGCCACATGTTCGGCTACCGCGACGAGGAGCTGGAAGCCCGCTGGTACCAGCTGGGCGTGTTCAGCCCGATCAACCGCCTGCATTCCAGCTGCTCGCCGTTCTCCGGCAAGGAACCATGGAACTTCCGCCCGGAGATCCGTGCGATCATGGACGATGCGCTCCGCCTGCGCCATCGCATGATTCCGTACCTCCACACCATGAACTGGCGCGCATCCCGGACAGGCCTTCCCCTGGTGGAGCCCATGTATTGGGGATCGCCCGACATCGACGCCGCATACCACGTTCCCAACGAATACATGTTCGGCACCGAACTGCTGGCCGCGCCCATCACGGAACCGATGGATAAATCCTCCCGACGGGGCAAGGCCGACGTATGGCTGCCGCAGGGCGACTGGTTCGACTTCTTCACCGGGCGCCGGTATAGCGCGTCTTCGCCCAACGGACGGCGCATGACCGTCTGGCGTCCGCTCGACGGAATTCCCGTGTTCGCGAAGGCCGGCGGCATCGTGCCGATGCAGCCCCTGTCCGAGGGGGATTCCATCAACTCCGTCGACAACCCGCAGCATCTGGAGATCATCGTCTTCCCCGGAGCGGACGGCGACTTCACGCTGATGGAGGATTCGGGACATTACTCTCGGCAGATCACCCCGGCGACCACCGCGATCACCTATCGATGGCGCAAGGACGGCGCCACATCCGCACTCACGGTATCGCCAGCCCAGGGAGACGTTCACGCTCTGCCGGCCCGGAGAACATGGGATTTCCTGTTCCGAGGCATTACCGACAGCGACATATCCGTACAGGCCGACGGCGCATCCGTCGATTCGGATCGCCGGTATGATGCCGAAACCCTCACATTGCAGGTAACGGTCGCCGACGTATCCACCCGCAGCGAGATACGTGTCACCATCGGCGACACGACGATGGCCGCCGATCCCCGCATGGAAGACGTCTTCGACATCCTTCGGCATGCCGAAATGCGATATCTGACCAAGGAACAGGCTTATGCCGCCATAGCGGAGAACGGCATCGACGCATTGGCCACGATGGATTCACTCGAGCACGTCAGCGGGCCGGACATGGAAGATTGCTCCGATTCGCATATGCCGAGCGCCGTCCGTCAAGCGCTGACGGAGGTGCTGCTCCGATCCTAGCCCGCATGTCGCCTCTCCCGGAATACGCCACGGGAGAGGCGACAGCAGCCCGTCACAGACCCATGTCCAGGCGAACGCCGGGCCGTCAACACGTCGAGGCACGACGCACCAGATCGTAGGAGGTCACATACGTGCGGAACGGATCCGCCGACCCCTCGATGCGCGCGATCAGCATATCCACGGCATGTCGCGCGTAATCATCCACATGCGGGTCGATCGTCGTCAATCCGGGCATGCAGTACTCGGCATCCGGCACGTTGTCGAACCCAATGACCTGCATATCCTGCGGCACGCGCACGCCGCGCCGCTGCAGCTCATGAATCACCCCGATGGCGAGCGCGTCGTTCAGGCACATGACCGCATCCGGACGCGGCGCATCCGGATCGTCCAACAGCCCCGCCACCGCATCGCGGCCGCCGGACTGCACCCAATCCGCGTTACGGACCAGCCGCCAATCGACCTGCAGGCCACGCTCCTCATGGGCCAACACATAGCCGCGGGTACGCATCGTGCTGGTGGTTTCGGGCCGCGACTCGCGGTCGGCATCCGGGCATGCGTTCTCCGCGGTGCCGCCGATCAACGCGATCCTACGGCATCCCGAATCCAGCAGCGCCCCCACCGCGGTGCGTACGGCCTCCACGTTCGGCATCGTGACCCAATCGGCCAGTCCCTGCGTATCGTAATCGCCCACAATCACCAACGGATACGGCTGGTGCAGTATCGTGCGATCCGTGATCGGCGAGCCCATGAAGAAAATCCAGCCGTCCGCGGCCAGCTTCTTCGTCTCCGGGATCGCCTGCGCCAAGCCGCCGGCGCTGTTGTAGGTATCGGTGATCACCGCGTACCCGCGGGAACGTGCCGCCGCCACGATGCTGTCGGCGAGATAGGGCATGAACGGCTGGCAGAAATCGGTGATGGCCAGTCCGATGAGCTTCGTGCCGCCGGTTTTCATGGCGCGGGCGGACACGTTAACGCGGTATCCGAGGCGTTCGATGGCATCCTGGACACGCTGGCGCGTCTCCGGGCGCATACTGCCGGTGTTGTTCAGCACATTCGACACCGTTTTGATGGAGACGCCCGTCTCGCGCGCCACGTCGGTGATGGTCACCCGTTTCGCCACAGCACCCCTCTCGTCGCACCATCGGGCATGTTCCGCACGGTTCAGGCGGAACGCCCGTCTGATTCCAGCATAACGCGTTTTCCCCGGCCGGTCCGGTCCCTTCCGCCCGGCCCGGGAAGCAAGGGCCGTGCGATCCGTCCTTCTCCGGAACGGACCGCGCGGCCCATCGCGTCACTTGATGTGCAGGGCGGTCCAACTCACCGGCGGCAGGGAGACGCGGACCACGCCGGACTCGGCATCGTACATGGCCGACCCGTTGGCGTGCGGGGTCACACGGTTCTGGTCGTAGAGCGTATTCGCGGCGAACAGATCGTCGTCGTGCAGCGTCTGCGCCTCGACGGATGCCGGCTGCGCGCCGTCCTGCAGCCTGATCTCGAACTCGGCGGTCGCCTCGAGCGAACGGTTCACCGCAAACACGGCGAGCGAGCCGTCGGCGCAGCGCACGGCCACGGCGTTCACGCCGTCGACCTCGCCATAGCGCGGCGTATCCACGGTGCCGGCGGACAGCTTCGGCTCCAGCACGGTGCCGCCCTTGGCCAGGCGCGCGGTCACGGAGAACGGGTGGAACGTGGTCTGGCGCCAGGCCGGGCCGCCCGGCTCCGTCATGATCGGGGCGATGACATTGACCAGCTGCGCCAGGCTGGCGGCGCGCACGCGGTCGGCGTTCTTGAGCAGCGTGATCATCAGATCGCCGAACACCACGGCGTCGGCGGCGGTGTAGATGTCCTCCAGCAGACGCGGGGCCACCGGCCAGTTGCCGATGCCCTCGGGGGTCTTGCTCGGCTCCTCACCCTGGTACCAGACATTCCATTCATCGAACGAGATGTACACGTCGTGCGCGCTCTTCAGATGAGCCTTGGTGGCGTCGATGGTGGCGGCCACGTCCTTGATGAAGCCGTCCATATCCACGCCGGAGGCCAGGAAGCTGGCCATGTCGCGCGTGCCGTCCTCCTTGAAGAACGGCTGGTAGTAGGCGTGGCAGGAGACGAAGTTCACGTTCTCGTAGGTCTTCTCAAGAACGGTCTGCTCCCACTTGCCGAAGGTCGGCATGCCATGGGCGGAGGAGCCGCACACCACCAGTTCCACGTCCGGATCGATCTGGCGCATGCCGGCGGCCACGGAGGCGGCGAGCATGCCGTAGTCCTCGGCGGACTTGTGGCCGAGCTGCCACGGGCCGTCCATCTCGTTGCCCAGGCACCACATGCGGATATCGAACGGCTTGTCGGCGCCGTTGGCGCGGCGACGTTCCGACAGCTCGGTGCCGCCGGGCACGTTCGCGTACTCCAGCAGGTCCAGGGCCTCCTGCAGGCCGCGCGTGCCCAGGTTGACGGCCTCCATCAGCTCGTTGCCGCCGGTGGCCTCAAGCCATTCGGCCATCTCGTGCAGGCCGAATTCGTTGGTTTCGCTGGAATGCCAGGCCAGATCGAGTCGACGGGGACGTTCCTGCTTGGGGCCGATGCCGTCCTCCCAGCGGTAGCCGGACACGAAGTTGCCGCCCGGGTAGCGGATGGTGGTGGCGCCGAGTTCCTTGACCAGGTCGATGACGTCCTTGCGGAAGCCGTGCTCGTCGGCGGTCGGGTGGTCGGGCTCGTAGATGCCGGTGTACACGCAACGGCCAAGGTGCTCGACGAACGAACCGAACAGACGATTGTTGACCGGAGCGACCTCAAAATCGTCATCGACGACGAGACGTGCGGTCAGATGGTCCTGCTGGGGCATGGGATTCCTTTCTACATATCTGCATGCACTCTGCATACGTGACACGTATCCATACAACGATGTACCGCGGAGGCGCGGGCGACCGGGGACATCCGCGTGACAGCCACCAGTGTAGTACAACCTTGTACTGACTGCCGGAAGACGTGTCGCAGAGACGGCTGAGACCTTTTGGCGCACCACTGCAGCAAAAAAGATCCCAAGAAGTCGAATTACAGTCCCATCCGACGCATAGCCACCGTGAACATACGGCAAAAGGCATCAACCACGTCACCCGTCCACCCGCTACATTCACAAGCAGTACCGCCCACTCTGCATCATTCGCATATGCAAAGGCCGCGAACCGTACGATGACGGTTCGCGGCCCCCTGACATGCCATTAGGCCACCCGGCTCGCACCGGCTGTTCAGCCTGCCGGCTCAGCCCTCGCGCTTGGGCGCCTGGCTGGCCACGCGGGTCAGGCGCGGCGGGCGGCGCGTGGACACGAACAGCGGCTGCACCTCGACCAGCGGGTTGTACGGCGCCAGGCCGAACCACTTGACCGGAGAACCGGCCACGCGGCGGATCGCGTACTTGATCTGCAGCGAGAGGGCGCCACGGCCGGAGACCTTCGACTCGGGCATCAGCGCCTTGTGGATCACCACGTAGCGGATGGTGCCGATGCCGGGATCGGCGTCAAGCTTCGGGTAGATCGACTGCTGGTTCGGCAGCTCGCCGGTCTTCTCCAGATCGTGCATGATCTGATGCAGGTAGGCCGGGATGGACTGCGAGACCTTGAAGCCGAGGCGGATGCGCACACGGAACAGGTAGTCGGTACCGAAGCTCTCGACCGAATACTCACGGGTGAACGGCTCGTCGGTGGTCTCGACGGCCACCGCCCACCATGCGCGGGCGCGCTTGGGGTGGTCGGCGAAGATCGAGAAGAAGATGTCCGTATCGAGACGCTTCAGGTCCGGATCGCTGGTCAGGTAGACGATGTTGTCCGCGAACCGGTGGATGCGGCTATCGCCGCGCAGCTTGTCCAGCGCGGGGAGGAAGTCCTTCGGCATCATGTGCCGACGCTGCGAGCGCTCCAGCTTGGTGCCCTCGTTCCACGTGTACATGATCATGAGGATCGCCAGCGTGAGCAGCAGCGTGAACCAGCCGCCGTGCAGGAACTTGGCCATCGAGGCGGCGAAGAACAGGACCTGGATCGCCAGGAACACGATGGTGAACACAACGGCGCCGAACTTGTTGCTGCGGTGCCACAGGTAGATGCCCAGCAGGATCGTGGTGGTGATCATCGTGATGGTCAGTGCCAAGCCGTAGGCCGCCGAGATATGTTCCGAATCGCGGAACAGCAGCAGCACGGCCAGCGTGGCCACGCACAGCACCACGTTGACGACCGGAATGTACAGCTGGCCGCGGGTACGGGCAGGGTAACAGACCTGCAGATGCGGCATCCAGTTGAGGCCGGTGGCCTCGGAGACCATGGTGAACGCGCCCGTAATCAGCGCCTGGGAGGCGATGATGCCGGCGGTGACCGACAGCACGACGGCCACATAGCGCACGTTCGGATCCATCATCTGGAAGAACGGGTTGATCCCCTCGGCGTCGGCCAGTTCGGGGTTGTTCTGGTTGCGCAGCATCCACGCGCCCTGGCCGAAGTAGTTGAGCACCAGCGCCACCTTGATGAACGGCCAGGTGAAGTAGATGTTGCCGCGGCCCACGTGGCCCATATCCGAGTACAGCGCCTCGGCGCCGGTGGTCGAAAGGAACACGGTGCCCATCAGCGCCAGACCGGTGGCGTTATTCGGACTGAACAGGAACTTGATGCCGTAGTACGGGTTGAGTGCGGCGAGCACGGACCAGTCGTTGCCGATGGCTACCACGCCGACGATCGCCAGGAACGCGAACCAGACCATCACCACCGAGCCGAAGACCTTGCCGATCGATTCGGTGCCGCGCGACTGCACGGCGAACAGGATCACGATGATCACCGCGGTGATCATCATCGTCAGATCCTTGTTCTCGGTGAACAGATGCTCCAACGCCGGCAGCGTCTTCAGGCCTTCGACGGCGGACGAGATCGACACGGCCGGCGTCAGCACCGAGTCCGCCAGGAAGGCCGCGCCGCCGAGCATGGCCGGTATGACGAGCCATGCGCCGTATTTGCGAATCAACGAGTACAGAGCAAAGATGATTCTGCAGAAACGGACATCCAAACATCCCAATTCACATCACACATGACCGATTCTCCAGAATCGGACACACAGAACACATTTTTCGGAACTCAGACGTCCGATTCGGCAGAATCGGACACATGTGCACAAGTCG